>Ga0065711_1000153_pt1 | contig 91035 bp, 46 predicted proteins | sample Hoacrofraction12_FD_59098 | JGI IMG/M metagenome (GOLD analysis project Ga0065711, IMG submission 59098) | Hoatzin crop microbial communities from Cojedes, Venezuela - Epithelial fraction 12 v2 (version 2) | ecosystem: Host-associated > Birds > Digestive system > Esophagus > Crop | place... | reverse complement strand
CTGCTGTAGGAGACCCTGCTTCTGCAGGGGGGTTGGACTAGAAGACCCATAGATGTCCCTTCCAACCCCAAACATTCTGTGATTCTGTGATTCTGTGAACTCTACCATTTCATGGTCACTGCAGCCGAGTCTACCTCCAACCTTCACATCCTCAACCAGTCCCTCCTTGTTAGCCCAAGGTCCAGCAGAGCACCTTTTCTTGTTGGTTCCACCACCACTTGCATCAGAAAGTTATCAATGATGCTCTGCAGGAACCTCCTGGATTACGTGTGCCAATGCATTTCAGATATTGAAAAGAGGAATTGCCATGCAGTTCTGGAGAGGCAGGGTTGTGTAAGAGCAGCAAATTTGGAATAAACTTGTGAGCTGAATACGAAACACTCATGAGTGTGATGATGAAGTGGTGACAGGATGATAACAGGGGTCCTGGTTTGGTCATCTCTGCACATCTGCCAGATAGAAAACACATATAACTTCTACCCTTGTGTTGCCATGTTACATGATACCTTTCATCTCCGCTGTAGGACTTGGAGTTGCTTAATAAGTCATGTTATTGCTCCACTCAGTGAGCGCAGAGATCTTTAAAACTGCAAAGAAGGTCTGGCTAATGTTTCGTATAAAACAGCTTTTTTGGTGCAGTCTCAGAGAAGCTTGTTTATTTCTTTTAGTATATTTTTCTACATTTCATTTATGGGTGTATCAGGGTATATTAAGATTCAAATTTCCTATTTTCCCCTTAGATAGTCCCTATGCCTTTAAAAATACTGTGTCACAAAGTGCACAAAATCTAAAGACAGAGGTAGGAAAGAAGGACTGTGATAGAAGTAACAGGGCTGCTGAGGAGAGAGGCGACATCACTAGAGATGGCAATACGGAAGATATTAAGGTACAGGTGACTCTGATGTAAACTCCCTCGTGCATAACTTGAGCACACAAAAAAATTCTTATTTTTCATGATGACCTGTGGATTACATACCTGAAACCATGGTAATTTATTCTCTCTCAATCCTGGTAAATGTATAAAGTGATAAACTTTGTGACTCATTTTAGTTTTTTGTTCTTTAAGTGGGAAATCTAACATACATTTTCAAGCTTGGTCAGATATACGTAATTGTAGCCTACTAAAAACTTTCAAATGCAACAATTATTATTAAAGCTTCACTGTTATTTATCCAATTTTCTGTATTTATCAATGACAATTACTTTAAATTATCTTCTCAAATGTGTTTATGTTGCACTCAAAAATCTTTAAAATACGAATACATTTTAGTATACATATGGGTTTCTAAGACTTGCAGATACGTGGTATGTATGCACATTAACAGTAACTCAGTGAAGACAGTGCAGTTCTGGTGATTAAATACTGGAAAAAAATAGGATAAGGTCTACTAAAATCTCCAGGGCTCCAAAGAGGAATCAGAGAGCCTCTGTCCACCCAGGGTTTGGCTCATCCTCTCTCTCCTGGATTGCTCTCCCTCATTGTGCACACCACTCCCTCGGGGCAACGAATGTGCACTTTTCTGACATTTTTTTAATCAATGAGTCTAGAAGAGAGAAGTTGTTAATTGATTTGAAGGCTGATGATAGAAAGCTGCTGGTGGCGTGACCTTGATCACTAGGTTTAGACATAATCAAATGCTGAGGGAGTTTGAGAGTCAGATACTGTGAAAGGGCCTATGCTAGAGGTGAGTGACTCCATTAGCCTGTTTGAAGGTTCAGGTTCAGACTGCAGTCATTGCAGCCCTTTGAGAACAGACACTTTCTCTGCTGATGTTTTCTTGGGCACCAAGTGCCTCATCTGCTTGACCTTTTCAGTGGGAGCATGGGGCTCTCCTAGAAACATGCCTTTGGCTGAGCTCCCAGGGACTGCTGGGGAGTCCTCTGTCTAGTAGAAGCATCGTGTTCCAGGTGGGCTAGGATACCCTGGCCTTGCAGTGTATGGCATACACATGATGTTCCTCAAAGGCTGTATTGAATAATATGAATGGTGCGTTTATGTGCACAGCTACATAAACAGATGAGGGCACTGACATCCAAAGTCTCAGTAAAACCAGTAGCAGATATTGGATTTCCCCCCAAGCCATACCTATATGTTTGGAAATCTAGGCCTTGACTTTGCAATGTTTACTCAAACAGATTAATTTCTGTTTGTGTTCACTACCATGGAGTTATCCTAACCATAAATTCAGCCTGTTGACTTTAGTGCAAATGCTTTTGTGCATATGGCCAGTAGAATTAGAAGTTTATAATGACACCACTATCCATAGAGGTATTTCCACCACAAAAGATGTCAGAAAACCTTATTAAGCCATCTAGTTCTAGTTCTGCCTCTTTATTTTTCTTTTCAGTCTTAACGTATCCATCAATGCTGATGCAATGCAGTATAGGCTGTAGTGTCAGAAGCAATGCAGCCATTCAAGTATTTTGTTCTTCTATGGATGTTGATGAAAAATGAAAGCTGTTTGTGCCTCAATACTGTGACAATGAAGGAATCACAATGTAGCAGATTTTCTGTCCTGTTTTTTTTTTCTTATTTATTTTTATTAAAAAATATTTTTCTAGTATTTGTTTCAACAAAATATTCTTGTCACTTGAAAAAAGCAGCAAGGTGCAGGATAAAAGGGGAAAGGAGCCATTTTAATCATTCCAGGAAGAACAAAGCCTTGCTTCTTGTTAGCCATTACTGACCTTGAATCTGATGCAGATTTCTTGGATTTATTAGTTGATGATGACTCTTCCAGGTTGCAAGATCATGGAAGACCCTTTCTGGGCTCTGAGGGCTGTAGCATGAATTAGCTCCTCATAGCATACATTTGTGTTAACAGGCCAAAGAATGCACTGTCAGGAACTTAAAAAATAAAATCTTGTTGATTTAATGTCTCCACTCATTAAGCTACAGACACATCAGTTATTGTTAAAGTTTTGTTCCCTATATTTTAAGCTCTATATGAAAGAGAGCAACAAAGAATGGTCTAATTCTTTCTCTGCTGTTGTCTATTTCAAAGTCCTTTCCAAAGTCATGGCTTTTTTCAAAACCGTATCACAAAATAATTCCACATCAATATCCTGTATTCCTTTTCAAAATCAAATTCCTTCTCTTTACAACTCTCTTCTAACCCTAAGATTTCTCACTGTTCTGATTCACCCTAACCTGTTCTGAATCACTGCGAGGTTGTGTCTGCAAAGTTGTTTTGGAGCACAGAATTGCAGTCCTGCTATGTAACATTAAAACAGATCTTGCCGGATGTGTTTTTAATCATTGTTGTTTTGCAGATCAATGGCTACAGTTCCTGTGGGGTCAGGGAAGAATATTATTTAGAAATATTGAGTGTGCAGCCAGATAGATTTTTTCTGATCATGTGAATACCTTGCTTTGGAAGCTGCCTTTGCTACCAGCTCCACTACTCACCCACTTCTCATGCCCTTATCCCCAGAGTTGCCTGGCTCCCTTCTAGGGGACAGACAAAATTTAACTACTTTCACATCCTTCTAATTGTAATCCCCAGAATTCCAGTGTATTTCTTGTAAAATATCCTTGTTTTCACTTGTCTGACATCCCCTTAGGTACACTAATTCTCCTCCTTCCCCCCACATCCCAACAATCATCAACTACAGAGGCATCCAGCATACCTTTTTGTGACTATTTTTTTCTTCTGTTTCATTCAGATATAACCAGAACGACCACAAGCAGAAAGCTTGTAAAATGATTAAACTCATTTTCTTCATTTGCTGTGGCGCCAGCTTGCTAGGTTCTTTATAGAAACTAGCTCAGTCATGTGGCAGGTTGAGTTTGAAATTCCTGATGCAGATCATTATGCTCCCATAAATTATCTCAGATGTACCTGAGCCAGGGTTTGAACAAGACTTTGACAGGAGAGGTTCCTTCCTTTTGTTCTTTTCCTTTCTTTGCTATTCTGCACCACTTTGCGCTTGCCTGAAGAATGTGGAGCATACTAAGTTTTCGAACAGTTTGTTTTGTTTAGTATCATTGTCTTTGAAAGGAACCCTCTACATTTAAGCCCAAATTATTTCAAATAAAATGCTTATAGTGACCCAGTCTGGTGAAGAGTAGGAAAGAGATGCTTTCCATTTTTAATTATTAAGTCAATGAATCATAATTTATTTTAATAAAAAAATAACGGTGGTCACATAAGGTAGTATTTAGTTCTGATGAGCTTATGCCTGTGTGGGTGTACAAATTGTTAGCAGCTCTCAGTGGAACTGATCACTGAAACAGAAAAAAAATTTTAATAAACTTTCTATTGGTATATTTAGTACTCAAGTTTTAAACTGCATTCTTTGATAAAATTTTCATGTTATCCAACTGCAGATCTTCACAAAATGTCTATTGTGAAAATAATATAATTATATAACACAACAAGCTAAAAGCTTATGCAGTAGTAGATATTCATCAAGTGATTTCTGAATTTTCTTAAAAAAACAGAGAAAACTTCAAGCTTTACTTTTTTTTCTGAAAAAAACAGCTAAAAAGACTAAAACCAAAATGCAATTTCTAATACTAATCTTTGAAAACTAGGCCAAACAGTTTCACGTGCTCCGGTTTTCAATTTTTCAAAACGAAATTGCCCAACTTTCAGGGAAAACAAGTGTTCCCAGGAATCTTTGAGTTCAGTTCACAGTTTTCCTCAACCAAACTTTTGGGCTATTTTGGTTTATATGTATTTGCAATCCATATGTTTCCAAAGAACCTTGAAAAATATCTTATATGTAAATAAGATAGATGAAGCAAAGTAGAATAAAGTAGCTAGAGTAAATGTGCTGCTCTTGCAAGGCATCAGCCTTATTTTGAGCAGGCTCAAGAGTGTCCGTACTATTTATGCATGAAAATCTGTTCACAGAATCACAGAATCGTAGGGGTTTGAAGGGACATCTGTGGATCGTCTAGTCCAACCCTCCTGTCAAAGCAGGGTCACCTAGATCAGGTTGCACAGGACCTTGTCCAGGTGGGTTTTGAATATCTCCAGAGAAGGAGACTCCACAATCCCTCTGGGCAACCTGTTCCAGTGCTCTGTCACCCTCAGAGTAAAGAAGTTCTTCCTTGTGTTCAGATGGAACTTCCTATGCTCCAGTTTGTACCTGTTGCCCCTTGTCCTGTCACTGGGCACCACTGAAAAGAATCTAGCCCCATCCTCTTGACACTCACCCTTAAGACATTCATACGCATTTATAAGGTACCCTCTCAGCCTTCTCTTTCATCGTAGACCCATGGATTTGTGGGTGTCCAGTTTGCTTAAATTTTCTCTCACGCGATCCTCCTCAACCAAGGGAAGGTTTTCCTTACTCCAGGTTTCCTCTCTTACCCCCAGGGACTCGGATTCCTGAGGGCCTGCCTTAGCAGTGAAGATTGAGGCAAAGAAGGCATTCAGTAACTCTGTCTTCTTTGTATCCTCTGTCATCAGGGCACCCACCTTATTCAGCTGCAGGCCCCCATTTTCCCTAGTCTTCTGTTTGCTGCTGATGTACTTGAAGAAGCCCTTCTTGTTGTCTTTGACATTCCTTGCCAGATTGAACTCCAGGTAGGCCTTAGCCTTGCTCGTTGCTTCCCTATATGCTCTGACAACGTCCCTGTATTCCTCCCAAGTGGCCTGTCCCACTTTCTGCATTCCGTAGACCTTTCTCTTGTGTGAGTTCCGCTAGAAGCTCCTTGCTCATCCATGCAGGTCTCCTGCCTCCTTTGCTAGACTTCTTACTCAGGGGGATGAACTGATCCTGAGCACAGAGAAAGTGATGCTTAAATAGCAAGCAGCTGTCTTGGACCCCTCTACCTTCTAGAAACCTGACCCACAGGATTCCTCCAAGTAGCTCCTTGCAGAGGCCAAAGTTAGCCCCCCTGAAGTTCAAGGTTTTGATTCTACTTATTGCCCTGCTTCCTCCACGCAGGATCCTGAACTCGACCATCTCATGGTCACTGCAGCTGAGGCTGCTCCCAGCCTTCACTTCCTCAGCCAATCCCTCCTTGTTCGTTAGTATAAGGTCCAGCAGCATGCCTCTCCTCGTTGGCTCCTCCACCACTTGCATCAAAAATTTATCATCGGTGCTCTGCAGGAACCTCCTGGACTGTGTGTGCCTGGCTGTGTGGTCTTCCCAGCAGATGTCAGGGTGTTTGAAGTCCCCCATGAGAACCAGGGCCTATGACTGTAAGGCTGCTTGCAGCTGCCTGTAGAAGGCCTCATCAACTTCCTCTTCCTGGTCAGGTGGCCTGTAGTACGCACCCGCAACAGTGTCACCCATATGCGTCACTTAATTTTTACCCATAAGCTTTCAACTCATTCTTCATCCACCCCTAGGCAGAGCTCGATACATTCCAGTTGCTCCCTCACATACAAATTAACTTCACCACCTTGCCTTGTTGGCCTGTCCTTCCTAAAGAGTATGTAGCCATTTGTGACAGCATTCCAATCATGTGAGCTGTCCCACCATGTCTCTCTAGTTGCAATGAGATCATGGCCCTGTGACAGCACGCATCTTAGTCTTTCCTGCTTATTCCCCACGCTGCACGAATTGGTGTACAGACATTTCAGAGAGGAACTCGAGCATGCTGGTTTCCCTGGAAGAGTGCAAGAGGATCTGCCATGTCCATACCCACCCTTAAGGCTGTCGGACTTCTGCTTTTCAGCTTGGGATGCAGGTAGTTAATCAGATAGTAACAACTTTGAATGTAAAAATAAACCATCGACTCATCCAGAATGAGTAAATATCTCCATACTATCCATGGAGATATGGAGACTAAAAGTGCAGCAAAGTTGGCTCAGTTCACTGGGTATGGTGAAGCAGATATGCCCTTACACCTCCCACATGGAAATGGGATGTGCTGCATATCAGCTGCTAATGGCCCCTGAAGCACACCTACGGAGATTTCAGACTGGAGCTGCTGAAGTGAAGGGAAGTGGGCAAGCTGGGTGATGCTGGTGAAGGATGTGGTGTTACAGTGGCTGTGCTCGCCTCTGTACTGCTTTTTTGGCACTTTCAGGTTGGAACACGGAGTCCATTTATGAAGGAGCTCCCAAGGCAGGGAGGAGAGTGAGGATTTGCTTCACTTCTGCATGGCCTGATTTTTAGCAAAATAAGGAGACCGATCACTTCCTACAGATATACATCTCAGCTGACTTGACAAAAGTTTCAGCTCAAACCTTTCAGAGGAATTTCTTTTTTGTTGTGGAGGGCTTTACTCAGTCTTACGTCTCCTTACAGTAGGATTTGTGTGTGCTTTCTTGGAGAACACACAAAATACTATTCTGAGTTTGAAGATTTCATTTTATTGAAACACATTCTCCGAATCCGTGCTCCGCCATCTCTACCCATTTACTTTTTAATTTTTGTTTTACTTTAAAAATAGATGCTAATTTACTTAAATGGCAGAAAAAAAAAAAGGGTAAGGGAATTCCTTATGGAGAGGCAAGAAGAAATCTAGTAAATGAATGATCTTATTCTATATTCAAAAAGAAACTGCCAAAAAAGGATAATTTTAAGAATTCTGGCATGAGGGAGGGCAGAATATCTGATCTGAGAAAACAGATCTGAACACAGACTGATTCTGGGGTCCATTTGTAAAAACAAGAAATTGAGCTCAATAGCTTCATAAACTGCAAGTGCAGTAGTATGACAGCAGAGACTTGATGGCCTATAATGCTTTGTCAGAAGATTTTCCTCTCAGAATTGTTAGAGTTGTTGCCCGTAGAGAAATAAGTGCCCTTTAGGACATGGTTCAAGTATAGAAGTAGTGTAGTCTGTCTTGTGTCTGAGGACAGAGGAATTTATCAAGAAAATCATATTGGTTTTTATGGTTGACTGAAATTCAAATCCAGGAATTGAAGGCGGAAAGTTGATACTTTGACTCAGACAAACCAGAAGGGAGAGGTTTCTGCTGTATTTTAGAGGAGCAAGTTGGGTTTCCTTTCATATAAACCAACATTAATCATGTATTTCTAAGAATAACATGCCTCACTGTCATTTCAACCTGGGATTATCCATGTGTCCTGGAGACAGGCAGACACCTGGGAGACAACTTCAGTGAGCAGAACATTCTGAAGTTGTGGGAAGTGTTTATTACGCTAAATCATTGTTTCTCACTTCATTTCACATAATCATAACTTCTGTGGCATTTCCTTCTTTGACCTTCAGCATAGATCAGAGGACACAGCTGAAATCAAACACACTGTTTCTGTGGGCTTGGTTCCCTCTAATTAAAGGATTTTTGTCCTTGCAGTTCTCACACTCTTTTTTCCTTCAGTGTTTCCTTCAGTATTTCATATTATCGTCTCTTAAGTTTCAGTGACCAAACTTAGAGCTCTCAGTTTTCTTGGGCAGAATACGTTCCACCTTCACAGATGTTATCAGAAAGTCATTATGTATGGAAAATACTCTGGTAACATTCTCTCTTTTACACAGGTGCATGGTAGAGATTTTATTTCCTTTAGGCAGGAAATCAAAAAGCAGCCAAGTATTACAATGTTCAATTTTTACAAAAGGTAACACAGAAAAGTCAGTCAAAAGACTGCATCAGACTTAAAAAAAAAATGTTGTGCTTACAGAAACAGTAGTTGAGTAGTGTATTTCATTGAGTTATTTTATTTTCTCTGACATTCACCCTTCTCATATCATCTTTTGCCTCTGTCTCTTACAATCATTGTTTTTATTATTTTTCTGATGTAGTTTCTCCTTTTCCACATCCCAAATGGTCAGCTCTGACTGCAAATAGTTCATTTGGCTGTGTTCAGATTCTAAATAAAGGCTTGCTTGTTTTGTCCAGACACATGAAGGGAAAGATGCTTGCAGTATTTTACAGCTTGTACAGGACTCGGTAATTAAAGTCAGTTTTGGGGCTTATACCTATTACCATAGTAAATATACTCTAGCCAGAAGATATACCTCATTCCCACTCTCAAGTAAAATTAAGCCAGATCCTGTCCTTGAGCCTATGGTTTGCAGACAGCTTTAAATGCTAGGCTTGTGCACATTTAACCCCACTGTAACAGTCATAGGGTCATAGGGAGGTGACAGATGCTATCACACACTTCCTACTGTAGATGATTAATTATGGAGAGGTCTTTGCATAGGCTAGACTTGAAAATTTCAGCTGATTTCCTCAGCGAGGTTCTTGGCAGACCTACAGGAGCATCTTTGTTGATTCAAGCCAGCTAGAGTCTGTTGTGTTTATCACAGATTTCCTTACATGACATAACCATCCAGGCTGATAAAAGCAATGAAATTTCAGTACAACAGAGTGCTGGAAATTTGTATCTCAAATAAACAAATATTGCCATCAATATTCCCAGCATTATATAGCTACTATTAACATCAGACTTACATATTGTAATTTCATTTCTTAAACTACAGAGATAGTGCTTAGATGTATGGATTTATTATCACATTTGGCATATATTATTTATAACATAAGAAAGGTGAAACATCTTGCAGCATGCGTGTAAAGATTAGGATTTATTGTCCAGGAATCCTTGAACAATTTTATCAAAAGCCCATTTCTAGGTGGTGTTTTTCTGCAATAAATCATACAGCAGAAATCTATCAGTGGACACCAGCAGGAGATAAATGAGAGCAGAGGAAAGAGGGTCATCACAGATTTTTTTTTCTGTATCATGACCTGTCATTGGCAGAAATCCATTTATTATTGTACATGAATGATTTTTTCCCCTTACTCACTGGGTTTGCCATTCTGGGGACTGTTATCTAAAATCAAATGAAAACTTCACAAAATGTAAGCTTTCAGGAATCATGAAAACAGAGATAACTTAAAGACCAGAGGTGCAAAGACTAACACTACTTCTGCTTCTCTTTCTATCTCTCTCCACCCCTCTCTTTCTTGCCTTTCTCTTTCCTCCACTCTCTACATAACAACAAATTGTTTTGAAGCTTTCATTATGGAAATAGCAGAGGAGGAGGGACAGGAGCATAAAACCAGTGCCATGGTGGTATATAAAAGAATTACTAAACTCAGCTGGTTGCAAGAAAGAGGAAAAATCTGTATTGCCCAGTTAGAAGTGGATGAGGTCTCGCTGAGCTGCATTTACCCCAATTCTTCAAAAACCTTTCTACCATTTTTAATGAAATAATGTTACATTTGTCTTTAAGTAATGGACAGGGGGGAGCAGTAAGGCTGAAATGTAGCATTTTTGGGTAGACTGAGAGTAATCAAGACAGGAAGGAGCAATGTAACCTCACATATCTCAATGAATATCACCACCCAAGTTGCTACAGGGTCCTCAAGAATGATTCACTCATGTTCCAGGCAGCTAGTGTGGGATTTGGTTAGATGATGAGGCCCCCACCCAGTCCAGAATGACGCTCATCGCAGTCAGGCTTCTGGGAACCGAGAGGAGAGACAAGGAAAACAGGTCTTCTGGAGAGCGTGGGTGAAGTTTTAATAATCTGGCAGCAAAAGATTTAATGCCAATCAATATCAGGAGGGATTCATACATTTGAATCCTTTCCTTTGTACAAGTAATGCACCAGTGAGACACACGCTTATTAAGATATCCACGTTGTGCTCCTTCTTGGAAAGCCTTGGTTATTTCTGTTTTACTAATTCAGCATTTTATCATAGTGCTGAAGTTTTATGTGATTCCTCATCCCTTCTGATCTGTTTACCATTTGGACATCTGCCATGAGCATTTTTCTTTCCCTAGGCTAGGTAAAGACTAAGCACAAATGCTGTTTGGGTTTACATTCTCCTTTGAAAATAGATGAAACTGTGAACTAACAGCCATTCATTTGTGCAAGATAATAGTTCAGTCGCTCCTCATCAACAGAGACAAAGGTGGAGCCTGATCAGACCAGCTATGTAAGTTTATGTCACTGTTGGGAAGATCCATCTGTAAATGAACTAGGAAAATAGGATCTTTCTTTCCCAGTGCTGGACTGACAGTGCTGTGCTACAGTGAGTGAGGTAACGGTCCTTGTGGAAGACGGGTTTCATTGTCAGATACATCCATATGCTGCCACAAAGCAAGGCTCTTTCTAGTACTGGAGTATGTAATATGCAACTAAATAATTCAGGTTTTAATATTTTTTTCTTTCTTATCAATAAGGTTTGAGTTAAAGAAGTAATTTGTCAAAAGGCTAGTAACTATCACCATGATTCTTCAATAATTCTATCACAAGAAAATACAAGTCGTTATTGTAATGTGTAGTTTACTGGTTAATACTGTGTGTTTACTTAATTTACAGGTGGGGAAAAAGAGAAAGGCTTGAAAGTGAGCAATTCAGATTGATGATAGAAACAAAAATTTAATAGCCAGTCAGAAGAAACCTTGCTTTCTCTTGTAGCTAGTGGAAATCTATTGTTGACTTCATTTGAGCCAGGATTTAATCCCACATTTCTAGTTAAAAAGTTTTTGATTTCTACTGCAACAGTAGGAAAAGGTTTTTTTCCGTCTGAACATGATGAAGAACTTCTTCACTCTGAGGGTGACAGAGCACTGGAACAGGCTGCCCAGGGAGGTGGTGGAGTCTCCTTCTCTGGAGATATTCAAGACTTGCCTGGACAAGGTCCTATGCAGCCTGCTCTAGGTGACCCTGCTTCGGCAGTGGGGCTGGACTAGATGACCCACAGAGGTCCCTTCCAACCCCTACCATTCTGTGATTCTGTGATTCTAGTACAGACAACCTTTAGCTGTAAATATATTTTACTTAGAACACATCTAAAACTTGTGTGTATGAAAATTACACTTTTTGTTTGCTTTGTGTGATCAGTTGCAATCCCACACGCAGGCTTGATTTTAATGGGTTCCAACATATGTGCAGATTTTCAATCTTTCTAGATTAAACTTTAATAATATTTTAATATTTCAAACTCTTATTGAAATACTGTAGTTTTAGATAATTTTCCTTGTTGCTTCTATAAATCTTCTACAATAAATAAATTCATTCATTCAAAGTAGGAAAAATGTGATACAGTAAAAGAAGGAAAAGTTGCCTAGAGTATTAAGATACTACAAGAATCTACTATTTTTTATTTCATCTTGATTTCACTGTTTGTCTTCATTGTGCAAACTATTCAGAGTTATATTAAAAGCTGAGTTCCACTTCAGAAAACTTCAAGAAATCCTATTTTTCAGATCTAAGATCATTACTCCTTTTTTTATTTGGCTGACAATTTTCATCTGGCTGGAAGGTTTTATTCCTTGGAATCATAACAGCTACAGACATGACCAATAATTTACGGCTACCACATCAAACAATTGGCTCAAAATATTAACCCACACTTCAACTTTATGGTAAACTCAGCTAAGCAGCTTAACCTGTGTGCAAAGCAAATTCTTCTAAACATCTGTGACTGCTATTTGAGTAACAAAACAATAGTACTGAGCATATTAAATTGGAATATAACCTTCTGCTTGTAAAGATTGGCTACAGAGTAAATTACAAATTTTTAAGTTAAGATTAAAGAATTAATCTTAAATCTATATATTTATTGTTCACTACTGAATAAAAAAAAGCAGCAAAATAAGCGGTAGTTTACACTACCACAGTATAGATTCTTTTGGGGATAGACAATTTGTATCTTTCTTTTTCATATTTTGGTTGAAACTTTTAATTATAACCAATTGAATCTCCTTAAAGATTAGGGGGCCCACACAGACAGGTTGCACATACCCAGTTATTATCTAGAGCTCAACCAGATTAATGTGGGTGAATTTTCTATGATATCATGCACTTTTACCTATTATGAAAATTTAAGATATATGCCACCTAACCTGCTCCACTGGCTGCAAGTTGGATGCAGCAGCATTGGGATTATTTTGAATGAGGAAGAGGTGTCTGCAAGGCCATTATGGGACTTTGAGAGTTACAGGAGGTGCAGGAATTGCAAAGCAGGAGTGGGAAACAAATTTAGCAGGGCCTTGCAGAAACCCCAGTGCAGGTGGCATGGAGGATGGGGCAGGGATAACCTGGAAGGATAAAGGTCTCGCATGTACCCACAGAAATGTGGATCACACCTTGATGTCAAACTGAATACCGCCCTAGGTGTTGCACAGAAGTGGCGAGATCCTTTTGCCTGTTCTGTGTTGGACATGGTCGGGCAGCAGAGAGGGTGGAAAGAAGCAGAAAAGTTAAATCAGAGACAGTAGCTCCTCTTGCTGGTGCAGTGAGTGTCCTCAGCTGCCCCACCATTGTCTATCTGGAGCTCACGCAGGGAATGAAGGGGTAAAGAGATACTTCACAGTGGGCAAATACTCCACGTTCTTGCTGTGTGAGACAGGGATGAGAGGCTGGAGGGCTTCCCTCTTCCCTCCATCTCTGTAGACAGCCCCAGGGGTAAAGTCGGCTTCCTGGCATTAGTTGAGGATAATACTTTTGGCTTCCATTTCCATGTTAATCCTTTAAGCCAATGTGCAATCCGTTTGCAAACAATTTTTGCAGACAGGAAGGTGCAGAAATAAGTATATCTGTGTCTTGGAGTTTAACACTGTCAGGCTGATCAGAGTCACAGAAGTCAAAGAAATTCCTTGGCCTCTTTTGTTTCACAGCCACAGAAATTCCTTCAAGGCAAAGGTCCCTCGTGTCCTCCCAGTGAGACCGTGATGTGTCTGCTTTGCTCAGCCTCTTTCACAGGAGAACGGTCTTGTGACCCACATCCCTTTTTATGACACTAGCACCTACAGCATCTGTGAGATGTCCATACGTAAAGCAAGGTGTGACTGTAGCCCAGGAGTTTTAGGGTTCATCCCGGAACACTGGATGTAAGTCAGCCCCTTTATGCATCCACAGGATCCCACACTAGATGTTGACTTTGTTTTTTGCCATTCACAAGCACCAGATTCTCTCAGATAGATGTAGGCCCTCAGCAGCTGAAGTATTGTTGTCCTGTCAGTGTCTATTCCCGAGACACCATGAGTAAGTTTGGAAGAATACAGGACATCCAATTCACTTTATTTTTCAAATAGGCTTACAAAAGTGTTTTGATCAGTGCGTTTTTAAAGACAGGACAAAGTTGGAAATGTGAGTTTGAGCAATGAAAATGTAAGGAACCTAAATCGTTTTCCACTTTTAAGATTTTTTTTCCTTAAAAATGAAAGGAAAAATGACAGGAACAGACAAAATTCTACGGTGAAGATCTGAAACGACTCTGGAAGGCTTAATGTAACTCTTTAGTCATTTTTCACAGGAGCATTGTTTTTTAAAAAAAGGAGGACAGAAGGAAATTCTCCAAGTCAAATTCCTCACTATATTCAATATTGTCCATTCCTTATGTTTTACTGGGAAGGGTTCCCCAGTTCCCATGGCACTTTGGAGAACGGATTTCAACAATAATTTAATAGAGCAAATCTTTAAACATTTCTCCCTTGAAATAGTCGCAAGGCCTGTAGGTGGGATTTGTATAGTAAGGGCTAAAATAGATCCCTTTGCTAAAAATGTGATGGGGAATCTTCAGTAAAAGTGCTGATGGGATTGTAATTTTAACCCGCGATCTTTCGAAAGATAAAATGATAACCCTGTTAATGACGTAGGTCTATAGAGGAAGGTACTAAACTCAGTCTCCTCTAACCCACACTAGAAGTGCTAATGCAGAATCAATGCCGTGATTTCTAACATTAAAAAAATAGTTTTGTCAAGGCTTTTACTGTTGCCTTGCTAGAGATCAGAATGAATATTCACGGTTAATCTGTTTTTCAAAACTTCCTACCTCTCGGTCCCAGAGAGACATGCTGGTGGTGTATCATGTTTCCAGCACTTCAGGATCTAATTGGGATATTGTTCTGTACACGCTGTTAGACACTGTAGTGACAAGACGAATCTTAGCCAATGCTGGCGGCCAGCCAACACATACCTTCCATGAACAAAGTGCAGGGCAATTAAAGTGTAAGCGCCGAAGGAGCACTGCTGAGAGAGAGCACAGAAATAGCCATCAAGTAAAGCACTTGGAAAATATATTTCTTTGGCATATTGGAGGATTATTGTTCCATCCATTCATTTCTTTCCCTTGATGTCTTTTCCTGAAGGGGATGTTTTTTCCCCTCATCAGCATTTTTATGCTTTAGAGAAGTTTGGGAATGCCTTGGTGAGGAGAGGATTTTTTTTCAGACGGGTAGGGAAGATGGATTTTTCTATTATGAGAATTGAGGCAAGAGAACATTAGAGAGAAAGAGCTTTGGGAAGTGTGTTATGGATTTTTTTTTAAAATACGTGGATTTGGTGTGCTATATGCATATCATGTGCTGCAGAATGTTATACAGAGCAATTGTTCTGCACACAGCTAGGTACAAATACCGAAACAAGGCCTGTAATTCTGCTCATCAAAATGAAAGCCCTTAAGAAGTCAGATGTCCCCCCCTCCGTCATCCAAACAGGTCTGCATTACTAAACTGAATTCACAATCGCCTTATTAGTAATTTGGGCAACCTGTGTTGGATATGGAATATCCTAAACGCTCCACAAATAATCCTGAGACTGCATTTCATGACATTCAGTAACAAAACCCAACAGAGATGAAACATTTATTCCTTTGAAGTCCGTTTGCTAACAGACGGGTAAAAGACTGTTGGAGAAGTAAGGGGAGAGCAAGCTGGTGAAATAGCTACGGGAACTGAAGGATAGACAAATGTACAAACATCATCTTCATTCTCATTCCCGAGGCAAGGGGCTGATCACAATGTGCATTTTCCTTTCATGCAGATCTGCCCAAATGTTTGTGTCTAGCAGGTGTTTGCAAAGATCAAAACGATGGCCTTTACTGAATCTCTGTCTACCCTGCATAGTCTTGTTCGTGAATTTTTTTTTCCCCTTCGGAATATATTTCTCTAGTGAAGATTTTGTCAGCTATTTTATGTCTGCAAGGTATTTTTTTCCCCATGCAGTTATACAGAGAACATTTTCTTAGTCTTTTTGTTGTTTGTGGACAGATTTACATATCGTCTCTGTAATAGCAGCAGCAGGAGTTGCAGAAATAAACCCCTAGGCATGCAGACGAATATGGATGTATTTATTATTCTGAACCTTTCTAAAGGTAAAGTCCAAATTGTTTCCTAAAATATGTTTCTTTACATCATGTCTATGTCAGGTCATCAGCAGCAGATGCAGCCTTTTTAACTTACATTTGTTTTGAAATACAATTATTTATTCTGCAGGAAGAAAAGGTTATATTGCAGAGGTCAGACTTTTATCATTTTCTTTTTATGGAGCAAGCCATAGGGATATTATAATGGTATGTCAGCTAAGCACCTACATGGTTCTACAAGGTCAAACAGAGAGTTACAACGGGCATATTTTATGTATGTATCTTGCGAGTGTTGTCCTAGTACACTCCGATCCCCCTAATAAACCATTTTACTGCTTTAAAATAATGCAGCTTTGTGTTTCCTAGGATTTTTTTCCCCCTTTGAATGAATGCTAAATTCATACAAATGTCAATAATAAAAATCTACCAAGTTCTTCCTGGGGTCACTTAATGACATTGTTAGGATTCTTAATGTAGCTACTAGGTGAAAGAGCTGCCAGTACCGCATAAAGAATGACTTGTTCTCCTCCTGCCACAGCCCCAGCTGATTTACAACCATTTTGTGTTTGATGTTGGACAGGATAATTTCATCAGTCTCCAGCCCTTGTGATCATGTCCCAAAATGACTAGTCAGGTGAAGCCCTAGCCGAAGATTGCTTGTCACCTGTAGGAAGTAGCTGTCTGCTATGAGTAGTCTTTACTCATAAATGTAATCATCTGTTAGTTATTCATTGAGCTATACTTCATGGTCTAGATGTAGTAGTGAGCATAATATACAAACACCTCACAGGGAAAATGCTTTGAAACAACAGATGTGTCTGTTGAAAACCTTGTTTTTTACAACGGGACAACATCTTAAATGGAAGTTAAGCCTTAAACTGGATTCCAAGTTCATCTCTGAAGGTTACTTCAGAAAACCTGTCAAAACCTCTCCCCCTCCCCAAGTGATTCACTGCAGCAAATGGCCTGTAGTTAAAAACGATGATTTCTTAAAAGTGCAACACCAGCATTGTTGTCGTGATTTAAGGCAGCCAGGGCAAGACAAGTATAAACCTTTGGTGCGCTATTGTTTTGAAAGGATATGTGATGTTGTGATAGAGTTATCTGGGAGAATAGTACGACAATGCTGCCGCATCTCTGGGGGGCCAATTCTTATCTATTTTGGTCAAATTCCTTGAAATCATGGAGGATGTGTCTATTTCTAGTACCAGTGATGCTTTTTCATCACATCCAGACATATAATTTAGCATTAAATAACTAGCACTCTTCCATTTTTGATATTCAGCTGGGCTTAACCTGACATTTGTTCTCTCATTTTACAATAAATAAAAATCTTGTTTCAGAAGAAGAGCAGCTAGTAAGATAGCAGCTAGTAAGATTTCTGTAAAAACATTATAAAATTGCTGAAAAGCGGTACTGTTATTAGGCCAATACTGCTGTAAATGATAAATTAAAAAGGCAGCATGAAGAGGCTGAAAAGTAGTGACAGCTACAATGAGTACATTTTCTCCTTTCTCAGTGTGAGATCACAGTGCAGGAATATATGAACTTCGAATCCCTTTGTGAAATTTGTGCTCATTTTAGCTGTCACTGCTGCAGGTGATGAGCACTCACAACCTGTTGTTTCTGCGCAAAGTATAAGTTCTAGTAACAAAGGAGTAAATATTCTGATAAATATAATCGTGTACCTAATGGGGAATTCTGAACAGAAATCACAATGTATTTTCAAATATATCCAAGGCTTGTGATATAAAAGATAGACAGACATTTAATATCTTAAATTGTAGTTGGAAAAACAAGTATGTCATTTTATATGTTTCAGTTACATTTATTTTGTCAGGATACTTCCAAGGTTTGAATACACACTATTTTTCCTCCTCAGGTTTATTTCTCAAGGTCTGCTTTCAGTATTCCTTTAACTAAAAGATTATAGATCTATCTCCTGAAAAAAATAATCTGAATTTAAACTACGGTTTCAAACAACTCAAAACAAAGAAGACAATGGATTGAGACTTTTGGTTTACTTTACCAGGAAGAAGGACGTCATTTACAAATCTTGGATCTGTGATATATGTGAAACTTTGAATTTTGAAATCAGAGGATTTGCATACTTGACATCTGGTGTGAGATATGTTTCTGATTTACTTCTTTTTTTGTTTGAGTAAGAAAGGCTAGAACTTAATAGACCCATACAAGTACAATTCAGTTTTTCTTTCACAGACCAGATTTTCAAAACACCTTCTGTTAGCACAGCTCTTTATGTTAATAATTTCAATATCTCCTTAAAAAGATCTATATTTTAGAATGTGTGTAGGGAGAGATTATCCAGTTTCTTTCTGAAACTGTATATTTGATCCATTGCACTCTTATTTTTGCTTCCCTGTCTCGACGTTTCCATCTTTTCTCTTTATGCCTGGAAGTTTCTGTGGCTTTTATTAGCTTTTAACATGATATAGAACTTCTTAGAGAAAAGAGCTGTCCTACTGTGGCTGCCTTTTAGTGCCCATCCATGCTGCTGAGCACACAACAGAGAGTCACAGTGCAGGAATAAACATATTTTTTCTCTTTCTTTTAACTTAAAAATGAGAAGAAGTTACATCTGTTTTAGTTACTAATGGAATATCTCCTGCCTGGTGGGTTTATATTACTCTGGTCAGCACACAGGCAGGTTTTTATTATCCAAAGGGGGAAATCCTTCTCAGGAAGGTAGCTTACGGTGAACACCCAATGACTGACTCCCTCCTGACTGCTATAGCATTAGCAGGCACCACAGTAATAAAGGTGTTACATTTAATAAGCTTTTTCCATGGATAACAAATGAAGACAGAGCCTTCAGCGATTGAAGCAGCTCTTTCTAGCACCCAATGCCATTTGTCTCCTATAACTGCTGTGCACAAACTGACCTGCATCATGAATATTCCCTGTTTGCCCTTGCAAAGTATTGCTTGACACAAACCACACCGTATCCACTCAATGGTCTTCCATGGAGCTGATTTTAAAAAATGATCAGTGCTGTTCTGCTCTAAACCTACCAAGAATGGTAAAGTTTTAATACTCGTGCCGTTGTCTTATTGCATGCTTATTACCAGAAGAGGCCTTGGGAGACTTTCAAGTGGAGTTGCTGTAAAATTACTGCTTATAATATGTTATTGCCTGGTCCTTTCTTTGTGGGGGATAGTGCTGTTCCTGGTGTTATTAAGTGGCTGGCAGGTTAGATCCTCAGGAACTACTCAGTTTTTACTCAGACTGTAGCTGACATGAGTTTCTCTGACATCACCTCCTCATCATAAGAAATATGCAAATATCAACACATTCCCTTTACAGAAAGACAATGGAGATTATCTAGCAAATGAGAGAATCAATGCTTAGAGGAATGTGGCATCATTAAGTCTGTAAAGTAGGTAAAAGTAAAATTTGCTGTAAGTTAAAAAAGCAAGTAATCTGTAACTTCTAGTTATTATGTGTTGAAATAGCATAACTGTTATTGTATTGGCTGTGAGGACTGTCAGTGCCTTAGTGAGTGCCAAGAGGCCATGGGTGTTGTTGTGGCTATGTGGCCATAGACCGTGGCTGTTTGCCCTGCACGCAATGGTGAGCCTCCAGAAACATGCTGTCATGCTGCAGCTACCATTGCTGGGACAGGATGGCTTTCCAGCCACTGAATCTTTTCCAGCAGCAGCATTGAATGGTTAGGGCTACTCATTGTAAGTGCAACCGAAAAGCTGCCTTCTTTTCACACCCATAGATGAATTTGTGTTTCCATTTAAAATAATGTACAATTACAGCTGTATTTTTCTAGCCAGGATTCTTTTTCCACACAGATTTTCTTTTTTCTTTTCCTTTGAAGACATGCTTCTTTTTTTAACTCTGATATATGCTATTCTATCCATAATTCTTTCCCCCTTTTTTATTCTCTTCTTCACTTTCAGTGAAAAGATGTGACTGCACAGGCAGCAATGTCCATTTTTCCAGGCTAATTTCATGTGTGATACTAACTGGCTTCCTTTGCTGTTACAGATATAGTAACTTAGCTTCTCAGCATCAGCGTAAGATGAAGAGTTAATTCTACCCTAGATCTGGAATTGGCAATCTGGCGATACTAATTTGCTGGATCTTGTGATTTTGTTCTGGATCCAGGAGATAATTTAGTGTTTTCTAAGGATTGATTTAGATAATCTCAAGTGAAAGACTGACCCCCTGTAAATAATAATGATTTTTTCTTTAACTATTCCCAGTGTCAGACACAAAATAATCAGAAAGTTACAAAAGATAAAGACAGTGAGATAAGTGGCCAGCATACAGAGATTAAATGAACTAAGCTAAAACACTATTTGCCTGTATCATTGATAAGTACAGTATACATTATTTTGGGAAATTCATGCTAAAATAAAGGTTCTGTTATAAATATATATATGTATATCTCCAGGATACTTTCTTTCCATTACTGACATCTTTCTAAGGAAAATCTTGCTTTTCCCTACTTTTGAATTACAGTGTGGTTAACTCTGCAGAAAAACTGAGGAACTGAGGAAAAGGGAATTAGTTTCCACATCTAAACCTGGCAGGAGCAGTAAAATAGCATCAGCGTCCTTAAGAGAGCTTTTATTTTAGAAGGGATTTTCCTCCCAAATTTTTAAACTTTTAAAAAATAGATATATTAATCCAAATCAGTCATCCTGGCCTGGGTTTATAGGACTCTACGAAGAGGCACTACATTTTGACACATGGTGATTCACCACATCCTAAGATAGGCCAGATGAATCATCTTTTGGGGGTGTGCATTGCTCTTGATGACTATAGAAGTAATTTACTGTATTTAGCTCAGCCACAGGCGTCTGCCTGTGAGATGGTCAGGTCAGGGTGGCTGAATTCCACCTTTTTGTGCCTGCTGCCTCTGCCTCTTCCACATTTTCTGAGTGGAAACAGAGACCAGTGGGTATGCGTAGCATGGAGCTGCGCACCGAAGATCTACCTCACCCTCTCACTGGCTGCTGGTGAGGGTTTTCCACAGAACTGAGCTCTCCCTCTTCAGCCCGTGTGCCACGTCTCCAAGTCCCAGAATCTGCTGCATTGCTTCAAGCCAAAGAGTGAAAGGCAAAGTCTTGTATTAGTAAAAAAAGAGGGATTTGTTCAGTTATTAACCAAGAGATACGTTTCATAACTTCCCATTCAGCCTGTTTGTGGGTTTAAAAATACATTTTGCCACTGAGATTTAGAGATGGCTCGAGTTATTTCAAAAGCTGTTAGTATGCAAAGAAATGGACTTGTTTTAAATGTTTGCTGTGATGTTTAAACTGAAAAAATATATGACTGAAATGAAAAATGAGTTCCTTAATTTGAGTGATGACACACAGAAAACGGTTGAAACAATAATGGCATTAGTTTCTGCAGGGTGAATGTGGGGTTTTTTCGCAGTAGCAACTGCTTAAGAATTCTTACTGTTCCTTGCAAAGATTTAATAAGAAATATTTTAAAATTAGTTTACTACATATTTGCCTGGGCCTGTACAGTGGCAGTGCAATCAAATAATTTTGGTGCTCTGCATAATAATTGTTTTTTAATTCCTGTGTTCTGTTCAATGGCTACCTTTTCCAATTTGCTTTGAGCAACATATGATGTTCTATACAATAAAAATTTAAGAATGCAAAAAAGAAGTTTTAAAATGAACAAACATTCAAATGATGATGATGTAAAAAATTTTGTGCACGATGCAATATTCACCTTTTTGTTTTGGTAGGACAACATTTTGCCTCCTGTGACTCCGTTAGGATGTTATCACTTCCGCACTCATGAACATGCTCTGATTTGAACCTGTACAAATATCAGCCTTGAATGTAAGCTAATATTACTGAGATTGTCAAGATCTTTTCCAGTGCTGTGAGGAGGTAAATATGCTGGACATAATGTACTTTTTTGTCCAGGGGAGGCAAAAACTGTTACTTGTGAAAAGGTGAGGGGACAGTCAGCTGCAGTGGAGAAGTATTGTATGCATTAAGCAGAGAATATTAAGACTACACAGCTTTTAAGACCAGATTTTATATTGGCGTATGAAGTTTTTTTGCAGAAAAGTTTTCTCTGAGGATAAGGGGTGAATGAATCTTTTTTCCCAAGAAGCAAAACACTTTTGTTACTGTTGATCCTGCTTTCCAGCTCTCACCATATTGTGGTTACAAGCAATTTTCATAGTCATTACAGTTCCATTGTGTTTGGGGGTGAAAAGACAGTCATGCTTAGGCGTTGTCTCTGTGGCAATGTTATTGCCCTGTCCCTGTCTTGATTCTGCTTTGCAGCATCTTTCTCCTCAAATTCCTGTCACATCTGTATGAACAGCACTTGCTATCCACTGTTTCATGCCTAGAGGAGCAGCAGACAAAGTCAGTAGCAGGTTTGTCTCTGGACCCCTTCCTCCACCCATGCAGGGCAGAGCAGCACTGGTGCTGCTTGGTGCTTCCGTGGGAAGCGGGCACTGAAATGGCAGGCAGCAGGCACCTCTACTTCCTTCTGAAAAACACTTAAGGAGCCCTAGGTGGTGACTTCAAAGACCTTTTATTCACTGCCCCAGAGGAATGGATATTTTGTAATACAAAATGAATCAAATTTCAAAGACTGTAAAGGTCAAAAGCAGCCTCTGGCCAAACAAGAGGAAGAAGCCAATAGGAATTACACCTCTCCATGAGAGGCCACTTCAACACAAACAACCCTTGTGAAGTCACACCTGCAAAGAGTTAACCACAAACCTCCACAGTGCCTGACGGATGAGAAGTGATCACTCACCCCTTGGACAGGCAGGGACCAGAAGGGCTGGGCTGATGCAGTGTCTCTTTACCTGCTTTTATTCTTTAAGCTTTTAGTTAATACCACTTTAGGCTGCTTTGGTACTAACCTTGCATGAGATTGGGTTGTGAGCAGCATTTTTCTTTGCTGCTTAGATCAGGTTGGACACTGCAGGGATAAAAAGCCCTGTGTGGTGATAGCACTTGCTCTGCTTAAATAAGTGCAGGAGACAGAAAGTCTGGGAGAGCTAACACAAGAACTTGCCACAGTTCAGCAGCCTCCTACCCTCCCCAAATTAGTCTTCTTTGAATTATAGCTAATATTATTTCTATTTTCTGTATGGAACAGTACAGACCTATGTGATTTTCCAAAGGAATTGATTAAAAAGTACCCTGCTGTTACTGGTTTAAACTCTTGCCACCCTGGGTGGAGTACAATGGATAACAATAAGCACAATCATGCAAATATTCAGAATAAAGGGTTAAAGCAAGACTTAGAATTGGCTGCCTTACTCAAGACCAGTATGGCACTAATGCCCATCCTATTAAACTCTTTACCATATCATCAGATATTCTAGCCATTTCCCACATTTCAGGGGAAAAAATATGCTTTGATAACTTTTTCTGTTTTACTATTTTTTGGTATGTTGTTACGAGAAAAAAAACAGGCATCAGGAGTAGGTACAGGCTTCAAAAGAGAGAGAAAAATGGCTCATAAAAATTTTTTATGTAGTTTATCCAGACTAAAAAATGTGATTTTAAAGCCTTCTAACTTGCACTATAACCAATATTTGTTGCCTTTTGATTACTTAGGTCCCTTAACTTTAAAAACAGACTGCCTATCTGTGGTAAGAACTATCGGGTCCTGAGCCTACAGGCTTGGTTCCATTGGGCAGGGCGAACTGGCATTTCTGTATTTCTGAGAACACTGGTTCTCTATATGTAGGCCAGAGAAGAGGCCATCACTTTCTCAGAGGTTGCTGCTTGTTAGTGGCGGACTTTGGGGGCTTTGCAGTGTGCCTGCTAGAAGAGATTGAGGAGAGGGCTGCTGAAGTAAGCCAACGGAAGTATCAACTGAGCACAGGTGACCACAGGGCACTGCAGGTTTTCCCATTGATGCCTCTTCTCATGGAGGCACATCCATGGGATGTGCTTATGTTTTATATAATAGAAGGGATTTTGCTGATAAAGGAGGAGTCTGTAGAGTGCACCCTCACCAAGTCTACAGATGAGTCCAACTTGCAGGTGCAGTTGTCATGCTGGAGGGCAGGGTTGCCATCCAGAAGGACCAAGACATGCTGGAGGAATGAAACAGAAACCTCGTGAAATTCAACAAAGGCAAATCCCAAACCTTTCACCTGAGATGGACTAACCCCTTGCACTAATCCAGGCAGGGGTCTGCCTGGTTGGGGAGCGGCTCTGCTAGAAAAGCCCAGGGGGCGTTGATAGACAGTGGGCTGAACATGAGCCAGGGGGTCCTCTGGCAGCAGGGAAAGTCAACAGCATCCTGGGCTGTATTAACAGGAGGAAAGCTGTTAGATTATTGCACTATGTTTGACCACATATGCAATACTGCGCCCAGTTTTGGGCCGCCAGTATAAGAAAAACATTGATAGCTTGCAGTAAGTTCAGTGGAGGGCCACCAACTTGCCTAATGAGAAGAGGCTGTGTGAGCTGGGCTTGTTCCACCTGGAAAACTGATGACTTCAGGGGGCCTGAGAGCAGCCTGCCAGTGCCTACTTGGAGGCTACTGAAAAGACAAGGCAATGCTCCTCACAGTCATATGTATTGAGAGGAACGAGAGACAGTAAAATGAAAACAGAGACATTCAGACTGCATGTAAAGAATATTTTCACCATGAGGACATTCCAGCAGGGGAAGAAAAGGGTTGCAGTGTCTGTCCTTGGAGATTTTCAAGACCTGGCTGGATAAAGCCCTGGAGCGACATGATCTGACATTCAGTGAGTTGAAAACAGAGACATTCAGACTGCATGTGAAAAATATTTTCACCATGAGGACACTCCAGCAGGGGAAGAAGAGAAGGGCTGCAGTGTCCATCCTTGGAGATTTTCAAGACCTGGCTGGATGAAGCCCTGGAGCAACACAATCTAACATTCAAGCTGACCCTGCTTTGAGCAGGAGGTTGGACAATAGACTTCTTGCAGTCCATTCCAGTCGTACTTCTTCTGTGAGCATGTGATTAGTACCCAGAAGTGGAGCTGCTCACTGTTGGAGTCATTTCAGTGGTCTGTAGAAGTTGCATGCTCACTTCTTAGCTAAAACATCATCTGAAAGCTCCTGCACTCAAAAAACTTACATTTAAATGGAATTTTAAAATAAGTAGCTAATTTGGAGTAATTAGAAAATAAGAAAAATGCAAAAATCAAGGAAAAAACTCTAACTTAATTGGCAAGTAACTTGAAATTACTTTGTTGAAGACAGAACCTACCTTCACTTGAAAATAATGGGCAGAAGAGAGCACAACTGTCATCTGGATCAGGTTAGACAGACACAGCTCTGTTGTTGCCCTGGCCTGTGTCATGGCCTTCTATTTGAACAGCACCAGCACCAGCACGTTTCAGCTGTCACCGCAGGGTGCCTTCAGAGAGAAGAGAGAGAAGCAGTGGTTTGTAGCTACCACCTGCAAATCTCTTGTTATTGGCAGGTACTTTTCAATGGAGTACTAGAACAGGATAATTGCTGGAGATAGAATTGGCAAGAGCAGTATATGGGAGACACATTCAATTGCACATGAGTATGGTAGGTGAACTATAAAAAAAGCAACCCTGCCATTATGTGTTGAACAGCCAGCAACTCTGGATCTTCCATTTTGTTTATGGCAGAATGGACAAAAGGCTTGTAGTGTCGGCTGTAAATAGTTTGGGGACTGTATGCCTTGTAAAGGTATTCTGGATGACTTTATGAGCCATAGCTCAAACTTTTGTGACAATAACTGTGAGGCATTACAAGTTTATTTGCAAGATTAAGTCTAAATGTCGTCCCCAGTGTGCAGTATAAAAACTAATTAATTTTTTTATTCTTTATTGTTGAGATCAACATTCTCCATAGGAATTTGCATTTCTATCTGACCCTTGCGTAAGCCAGCTTGCATGGGAGGGGGACCAATTTGGGTTTTGAGATTCATCAGTCATGTTGTCCATCCTGTTCACATATTCCATTTATACCAAATATTCTGCTAGCAAGTATAATTCTGCATCCAGCCTTAGAAGGAAACCAGGTACATCTACGAGAAACACAATTGCTACTTTTCATTACACAACATTTTGCTATGAATTTGTGTCTTGCAGTTGCTCTGCCATATGGATTCTTCAGTATCTAGTTTGAGAAGTGAGTTCACATTGCAGTCGTCCTTTCATTGGGAGCACTGGCTGGGCTTTTCAAACAGATATTTAAACAAACTTTGGCTTCAAGTCATTGACGGCTTTATACCTCAGCTCTTCTTTGGGTTGCAATGGGTCTGTTCATCAATTTGAACATCTGAAATTGTTATTTAGGAGTGTTGTTAGGTGGGCACAGGTGCAAACACCTACAGACAGAGGACATAAGCCACAAGGACAGGAAAGTAAGAGAAGGGTTGAAAAAGTAGCTTAATTGTTGAAAAATATTTTACCGTGTCATCAAATCTAAGACTCAGAGCCTTCGCCATGCAAAATTTTTGACAGACATTCAAGATTCAAATCTCACTCTTAGACCTTCTCCCTGCTATTTTTTTAGCGATGAGGAATACACTTCATAGAAGGATGTTGTAAAGGGGAAGAGTGCTATCCTCTGGCTTGCTTTCTCACATCAGGAATGCCTGCTGTGGGGCTGGGAGAAGACAGAACATAGACACACCAAACAAGGGAGCATGATGTATCTGTGCTGAGTGCAGGAGCCAGGAGGGGAGGCATTATGCAACTGTGGGACCTGAACACCACAGAGTCATAGAATCCTAGAATCATAGAATGGTTTGAGTTGGAAGGGACCTTAAAGATGATCTAGTTTGAACCCCTTACCAAGGGCAGGAAGACCTTTCACTAGACCAGGCTGCTCAAAGCCCCATCCAGGATGCAGTCAAGCACGAGCATTTTCTTAATTCTAGACTCATCCAGCATTTGTTTCTAGAAAATTCAGCCCTATGTAAAAAGTCCACTTTTAATATTGTTAATCCTCCTGTAGTAGAAGTACTGTTCCCTCAGCCCCTCTTTCTGTACCCTTGTTCTTCTTAAAGGCATAAGAGGACTTGGCAAAAGTGGCAATCATTTGCCACCACAGTAGAAAATTTTCCACATGATGTGCATGTGCTGTATGGCACAGCCTGCCCTGTTTGGTCTTGTTTTCCCCTTTATCGAGAACGGAAATCATTCAATCAGATTGATAGAAAGGTCAAACCTTTCGGTATGGGTAACCGGAGCTCAGACAGTTGGCATCCACTTGCACCGTTCCAGGGCTGCCTGTCCCAAGTTTCTGCTTGGCTATAATACTCTACCCTTAAATGAACTCTACAGATTTGGTTCACTGTTGGCTCAGGATGTCCAACTACCTACCAAACCAGCAAGTTACTCCTGTGCTACTGGGAAGAGCAAACTTCTTCCTCATCCCTTCAACACAGCACATCGAGGTAAAGTATTTTCTAAATTGCAGATAGGGTCTTATTCTAGCCAAATTTGCAGAGGCTACACAAAGGTATGCATAGAGCTGGTGCTCCTGACCCACTGCTTTTTGACCATGCAGACCTCAAAGATTTTGGCAGAGGAAGATTTGTGAGCACTTTCTATCTATTACATATTTTCTGGCTTGAATTTGCTTTGGATACAGAGATCCCCATTTCAGAGAAAGCCAATGATGTCTGCAGGTCTTCCATACATTTCTGTGTAAAGACTCAGTGAAAAGTTAGCCTAAACAGAGCTTTCAAAGCTAACAGCTTCCCTGATTAACTCATCTTATTATCCAACACACATTTTCTAGGAGAGAAAAAAATCTCAAAGATGAGAGAGAGGAAAACTGAAACAAACAAAAAAATCACACTTTGAAATCCATCCCTTTGGCAGCTGTCCCTTCTTCATCTTGGCAGACAGAGGATTGCTGGCAGGACTAGTGAGGTAAGGGTAAAAGACAAATGGTTCATCATGAATCCTTTAACTAAGCTGATATTTCAACACAGCATGTGCCAACATTTTTCTTTGGCATAGGCTTTATAGAGCGCACATGACAACTTCAGCATTGTTAATGTGTTGGCATTACCTGACTTATTATTCACCTCCTCCTGAATCAGACCCCAGACTTTCAGGAAAATATCACACACCAAAAACCTATTTTTTTTCCTAGCATTTCTTTCCTTGGGTACAAAAATGAAACTAAACCTATGCTACTGTGATTTAAAAAAAAACACAACAAAACAGACATAGGAACATAAGAATTAGCCTTTTAAAATTAGAGTATTACTTATCGGGGTGCTATCTTTTCAAATACTGATAGTGTAGCTACCAACATGCAAGAATAAGGTGTATCAAACAGTTCCACTCTTTGAGTGAATCAGTTAATGTAAAATAAATACATATAAAATAATTAATTTTTAAGAAACAAAAGATGAAAACATGGTTTTGAGGGGTCTATGTAATCACTGGATTTTTCTTATGTTTTTGTCCTGAAAAACAGCCTTCAGGTTTCAGGGATAAAAGTGGATTCATCAAGATGTACTGTTGAAAACAAAATATCCCAAATTCCATAATAAAAAAATCAACATGCAAACTGCATTTAATTTTCATTACGGCAAAATTAACAGAAAAATTCATAGTGACATGGACAGGTCCAGCACGACACACTAAACATGTGGCAATTCATTAAACCAGTAAATTTGAATTAAAAAAAATAGATAAACTTATATATTGAAGAAGTTAGATTAATTAGTTTGTTCATTCATTCATTACTTCGTTCTTTATTCTTTTCATTTTTTTTTCTTTCTTACTAACTACCTAACTAATTATCTCTTAACAAATTTCATCTTGTGCTCCTAAAGGTCCTACAGGTGGCATTCCACCACATGCACCTCTTTTGCAGAAGAAACTGCAGTTTCAAGGAGCCAGCCCTCGAGGATGTACCAATCACTAAATACTGTGCCTGCATCTGAAATGATGAAGAATGTATTACCACAGCTGATGGTCAAGAAGACCTTGTCCAACATTTCTAAATTAAATTTGCTAATTTTTAGCTGCAGAAATTCCTGGAGAGATAGTAACTGAAGGAAATGCAGTAAGATACGTGCAATACAGTGTACTATGTTCTGGCCAGAGACCTTAATTAATTCATCTCCTTTCTAAAAGCCTACCTTCATTTCTCACCCCTGCTAATAGGAGAATAAAACTATAAAAGCGAAATTACAAACTTTACCTTCTGAAATACCAATTATGACTTCAGGCTTTATTGTAGGAAAATTTGTTTGTTTGCGAGAAGAGACAAAAAATGATGGTTTTGGATTTTTTCCTATTTCAAATGATTCTAATGTTAGGATTTATTAATAGAAGGAGACTGAAATGTGAGAGCCTAAAAAGGCAACACGGAAGAGCTCAACAAGCTGTAGAAAGAATGAATAACAAACCGTATATTTTTCCTGCCGTGACAGGGCACTGCATAAAAACACCAGGGGCTGGATGCAAACAATGTGCTGGTGAGAGTGACAATAAAACAGGGATGACAGCATAAAGAGAGAATGATGAATGTATTAATGCAGGTAAGAGAGTTAGATAAAAGATCACAGGGAACAGTAGAAAATTCACTCTAAGCAGATCTTGAATAGTCTAGCAGGAAATAGTGCTATTGTTAGATGTGGATTTGATAGGGAATGTGGTGACAACAGAGAGTGAGAGAATCTTTGAGTTTATACGGAGAGATTTATATTTATGCCTCTGGATATACATTTATAGATATTTATGCTAAATATATATTTTGATATCCCTGTAATAAATTTCTATAACCATATGATAAACTGTATTTACTGAAGTTAACACCCTTTGCGTGCCTTACCTGAGCTATGTTCTCTTTTTCTTTTCAGCTGGTGATTTCTCTAAGCAGCTAGAACTGCTGTCAGAATTGTTGAAACCTGCCAGAATTTTTTTTCCTTTCTTCCCAGACACCTCCAGATTTTTTTCCTTTTGTCCCAAACTCCTCCAGAGATGGGGAACTCTCCTCCTCTGCTGCATTCTGCTTTGAAGTACCTGTGTTGAATTACCGCATTTTTGATCAGTTTAGATTTAAAGGTCCAATTTCTCTCAGCTCTCAAAGATGAGAGAGGAACAGGGGAACTGAGGCCCTTATTACAAGAAAAATTGGCATTAATATAACATGCTGATTTGATAAAAATGGTGTTCCTAAAAAGCTGAAAGACATGAGTCTACTAAAGAAAGTTACGAAATCAGCCTATATTTTTTTATTTAAGTCTTGATTTTCATTTCAAAGATTTGTAACTATAAATCTACTGAAGTTAGATATTTTTGACTAATGGCTACTTGCCCAGGATTAGTCTCTGAAACAGTGGTTTTTCAACAGTTGAACCAGCAAAGAAGATGAAAAACCAATCGACTGTAATAGGCTTTATACTGGGCCCTTAGATGCAAATAGTTCTACATAATTTTATTTTATTGCTTTCTAGCACTCTCATGTTTCACCTCTTACGGTTGCTCAATGAGTGACTCTCTTTAAAACCTTTCTCTTTATGTAATTATTTTCCGTAGAGTAATATTAGAGATGTAGAGATCCCTGATTGCCTTTTTCAAAATGCATGTCATGTATTTGGGGCATTTGTTTGATGTTGAATGGAACGCAGCAGCACTACCTAGAAATCTAGAAGAACTGAAGAACACCATTTTCTTCTGGTGCTATAAGTAGCTTTTAGAGAGGTTACTCCAGGAGGAAGAAAAAAAAAAACAAACTGAACCCCACCGCACATATGAATGCACAAATTAGGCAAAATTTGCTACAGCAGTTTCAGGATTGCCTAACATTTTTCAGAGTTGCAGACTTTTGTTCTATATTTTTCCTCACAAGCAGCATTTTCAATATTATAGGTCGAAGTTTCACCATTTGGTGGCATTTATTTGTTAGCAGTGGTTCAGCAGACAAATCTTCTTTGATGAGTTGTCAGTGAGGGATACCATATTTATACAACATTATTTCTCTGAAATGATCAGTGTGAGACAGATTAAAACTAGGCATTATTCACCTGTAAGTCCAAGCATGAGGAAAGGGAGCCTGAAAATCACCAGGATTTGTGTATTACGGTATGAATGGAAGTTTCAGAAGACCAGTCAGAAAGGATTACTGTACAAAAGAAAATGTTTGTCTTGGAGACTTTTTTATTGACCTATGATATGCTTCTGGTTTGAAAGACATGTTAAACAAAGAGAGCTCCAGTCTTTCAAAACTCTTAAAGCTCTATAAATAACTCCACATAAAATGTACAGTATGTATAAACAGCAGGACAAAAATTTTCTGAAAGGATTTTCTCTGCAGTAAAAGCAAAGTCAAAACATCCCATTGATGGCAGCTATTTTGAAGAATTCCTAAGAATACAAGTGCTTACGAGCTGGCAAACTCTCCATGAGTGAGAGTGAGTATAAACAATGAACATTTATGAGGTTGTAGCCATCCCAGTGAGATCTAAATGCAGCTTGAATGGACCTTAGCCAAGAAGTGACTGCTCAGCATTTAGTAAAGCTTCAGCTAAGGGAACCACAGAAAAAAAACAAACTGTTCCAGCAGTAAAAGTATCTGCCAGCAACATTGTTGTGAGTTCACCATCTGGGTCCTGCAGCCATCAATCAGAGTCAATGTGTCACTCCAGCTCTTCTTCAAGGCTCCTTGTGGTCAAGGTAGAGCAGTTGTGAGAAAATAAAACAGGAAAATTGAGAGAGCATAAACAGCTGTTGAAAGCTCGAGTAAGTCAGCAGGCAAATAACTCCCAAGTATTAAATGGCCCACAATTGCTTCACTATGCAGAATTCAGACTGCCCACTTGCACGGCTGAAAATATCAGTTTTCCATACTACATATTGTTATTTTATTCGACTATTCTGGTTCAGTGGATTTGGGGTTGTTTCATAAATGCGTGCATAAGTCCCTTTAACTTCTATGGGAAATTAATCCACAAAAAACAGGTCTATAAGTCTATTTTCTATAGCGTAACGTGTATTGGCTCTAGTCATTGGCTCTTAGTGTGACAAGCACTTGTTAAAATTTAGTCGCTAGTAGTGGAGATTTCAACTGGAGCTGAACTCTGCAAAAGTCTGCCATTGTGAATCTCCCACCTGACTGAAAATTAGGGCCATTCAAATATATGTGCATGTTTGGAAATATTCCTGTGGAAATGGAAATTACCTAAGTAGTAGCTTGACCAGGAACTGAGACAGGAAAGTAGACATGCAGTAGGAATTTCAGAAGAAACTCTAGAAGAGGTAGGAACAGTTATTAAAATAGCAATTGAATATATACGAGCAACACAAAACAGAGGGAAAGCAGAACTAGGGAAAGGAGAAGCTGATGGCTGAAATAGCAAATCTGGCATCCTGAATGGATTCAAGTGTAGACAGTCAGAAATAAAAGCTGGAGCCATAAGCAGGGCTGTGAAAATTTAGGAGGGGAAAAAGGTGACTTGGTTTAATAAACCTGAGAAACCAGTGAAAAGTCTCAGAGACTTCAGTGGAAAGATAAAAATGCAAATAAATTAATGGATTTCTGCTGCATTTTTAAAATGGAATTATAGGGGAATAAAGTAGGTTTTCTGTCCAAATACGGTTGATTTCATTTTTTAGCTATGTTTTAGTGCAAAAGACTTCCAATACGTCTTTCACATTTTTAGAGTGTTTCAAACGTCTGTGCGGTGAAGACATGTTTTAGTTTTTTCTTTTAAATAGTTGACCTTGCTTTATCAATGGTTTCAGTAAGAAAGATGTACTGGCATCCAGAGTTTGTTCTACTGTACAATTTAGATGTAATCATCTCCATATGATGGCTTTACTTAATGTCCAACTATAAATAGCCTGGCCCCGGAGCAGGAAAAAAGGGTTTTGTAGAAATAAAAGTATAATTATGATTGCTATTTTTTTAAGATATTAACATAATAGGATCTTTTGTTTATTGTCCTTTTTGGCATTTAGAAAGTTTTATTCTATTGTAATTATTCAGTACTCCATTTCTACAAAGCTGAGTTGTAGATGGTATAAAATGTGTGTAATAGTTCAACATTTGCTATTCTAGGTGTTTGAAACAAATGTTTCTGTTTCAAGATTTTTGAGTAAGAGAATGGTGATCACGATCACTGAACCATTTGGGTTGGAAGGGACCTCATGGTACCATCTAGTCTAGCTCAAGTATACAGGACTGTACCATTTTTGTGCCATTGTTTCACATACTGCAAAACAAACTCAGGGCTTGAAGGTGAGGACAGAATGAGAGAATGGAAATCACACAAATTTTGGGAGGTTATTAGAAATTCAGCAATTCCCTACTAAAGATTTTATTTGATTTTCAGAAGCAGGAACTAATCTAAGCTTTGTAAAAGTCTACAGCTGAATTTCTCTTGAGGCAGTTTAACAAGCAAGAAGCTTTCAAGTGCCATACAAAATAATGCATTTTTAAGAAAGGTCATGAATGTTCCAGTAACTATCAAATGGAACATAACTTCTGAAACCTGGGGTGTTTAGCCCAAAAAGTACTGAAACATGGAGTAGGCAACGGGATGCAAAACGCTAGCAATGAAATTATGATCAATGATTTCATTGAGGCCAAGGTTTGAACACAAACTGCCTCAGAAGCTTCTCTGGGAAACAGAAGTAAAACGAAATCATGAAAGTTATCAAAACCCTTTTCATGAGAGATCCAAACCTCATCCCTGAATGCCTCAGTCCACCCAGCAGAGAGTAGGATGCTCAGATACTTCAGAAGATCTAGACTGAGAAGGACAATGAGAAATGGCCAAAGAGAAATGTGGCAGAGGAGGATGGGAAAAGCCCCAGTGGTCTGTTGTTGCAGACAGCCATGTCATAGAATGTCATAGTATTTCTTTTGCAAACTTTCACAAAAACTTTGGAGGTCTGGACACACAGACCAGTCTGTACTTCATACCAACTGAGATTTTGTAGGTGAGATTACCAGGTGTTCATCTGAGTCTGCAAGGGGAAACTAAAGAACTTTGGATGTTATGACTTCAATTACTTTTTGGTAAAATACGACAAACCAACTGAAATGCATACAGCTTTTAAAAAAAATAATAGACCTTTGTTTTAAATACTCTTCCAAAAGCATTATGATCACTCAAAATTGTCAGAAAAAGAATATACTGCACGAACTCACATGGCATTTCAAAGGGATTGGCTACTTTCATGAAGCTGTGACTTAGTCTATCACCACTGTTAACTGATGTCTCACCTAGGCACTTATTTGAGAGCAGAGGGATTCAATATCATTTAAAACACAGTTTGGAACAGCAATAACTTTTGCACACAAGTCATTTAGCATTGGCCAAGAGAGTTTGTAATGTCTTTCCTACATCTGTGCAGTCTTTAGAATAAAAGTGGAAAATGCTTTTGGCAAAAACAAGCAATAAGAAAACCTCCCTCTCTATATAGCAAACAAACAGAAAAGGCTCTTTGAGTAAAAGCCGTACAAGCACTTTACACAAGGAGGCATACGTACTATTGCATTTCGACTGAGTATCGTAGCTTTTGCCCACTACAAAGCTTCTATGCCTTGTGCTTCATTATCACAAATATTGACATCCTGATGAAAGTAATTGGACTGTATTCTGCCCAGTTGTGGCTGTTAGCAGAGGGTAAAGCCTACTTGTCATTGATTCCTGCTGATTTCATGCCAATATGAAAGCATGACACAGAAATAATGACAACGCAGCTTATTTTTATTTTGAAAAGAGCAATCTGTCCACCCTTCTTCCCTCTGGGGTGGAATAGCAACCAGCGCACCCAAACAGAAGGGACAAGATGGCATTAAATGAGTTACGTGTTAACTGGCATTTTACTTTGTCAGATTCCTCCAGAAGTCAGTAACTATTACGTTCTCCCTCACAGTTACTAACCCAGTTCCTGCAAAGAAAAAAACATACCTATTCATGGAAGGAAAATGAAGGCTGAGTAACACATATATTCAAAAATTGCCTGAAATATTTGTTTTCCACATTATATATAAACCGTACACAGCACTGTGGGCATTTTTCTTACACAAGAATGCAGAAGTTACAAGAATTACTGTAGTTAAATGCCAAATCAGAGCTAATTCTTTAAAATACTACTCTATCCTTTTAATTTAATTAAATACAAGCTTCATGACTCCACTACAAGTCAAGATAATTAAAGAAAGACCTATATTTGTCAGTGAATCTCAGAAATGTTCTAATGAGTGGATAAGAACCATTTGTAATTAACATGCTAATTGCTTGTATGCAGACGGCCTGTTGTTCGAGTGTTTTAAAAAGTGCTTGAAAACTGTTTGCCTTGCCTCTTAAACAGAGTAAACATTCCCCCTTGCAGTCTTATTTACATTATTAATTTGCTTAGCAAATATTTTTTAATAGCTAGTGCAAACAGAAGGAGTGGAAGCCTTGCTTGGAGAGCTCTTGTGAAGAGTGCTATTTGCTCCAGTTCAAGCAGATGAGCAGACAATCAGACTGAAATGTGAGTTTTTCAGGCACATAATAGACCCTTGGCTTATCAAACCCTCTTATCTGATTGGAAAAAAATCAAAGGTAAACTTCACAGCTCATGGAATTAAAAGACAAATGAGATGTCATAATTATCAAAGTGGCTAATTTAGAAAATTAAGTTATTCACATAGGTGACATAATTGCTTGTCACAATCACTCTTTTTCTCATTAGCCTTCTCTTCAGCACCTACCATACAGTGGAACATTCTTTAGTCTTGGAAAATATTGCCTATACTGTAATCCCTTAATAGCACAGCCCCTGAAATTAACGCAAAAACATACTTAACAGCTTCATTGATGTGATATATTTGTGTGATTCTCTGATCATATCTTATAGTGTAATAGTTGGTATTTTGAATTTTGAGTATTTTATTGGGTCTTTTTCAAGCTTCTTTTAAAATTATACAGTTTAAGATTAATCAGTTAATTATGATGGAGGACTTAATAGGCCAGCATGCCATATGCAAATTCTTTTGACAGGATTATGCTTCCATCACACAAGGTGGCTATAACATATAAGGATTATGAGGTATATAATTGTTGTGGCTAGAAGATTAAATTGTCCTCCTGAATTGTGAATGTATAGGAAAAATATTTTTATCCTCTATAGAATAATGTGTCTTTCTAACATTTACTGTTTCATTTTATGTTTGTTTTCAGTCGATTTAAAATAACACCCAAATATTATTTCATGTAACAAAGTCATTTTCAGGAGGTAGTTACACTTCCCTGACAATCATATTGTTTATGAGTCAGCAAGTACAGAAATTATTAAAGACAATTTCTAAGAAAGGAAATGAGGCTGGTTTGCTATGCGAGTTTCAAGGCATGACATTGTAAATGGGCAAGGTTAAACATTTTGGATTAAAAACATGACTGTGAGATTGATTAGGGTCCTACAGTCTTGTAAAGTTGGTAGGACATAGCTGACATGACTTATAGTTTGCTGAATTCAGAGAGATTACATTGATGTCATTCATTTGAAGAGATAGTTCATCCTGGTTGCATATAGTGAAGCTGTCATCTGTGCGTTTCACAAATATTCATGTGACTAACATGTTTCGATTAGACTAACACTGAACCACACCATCGAATGGGTCATGTGTCTGAAGCGCTGTGACATGCTAAAGTTAATGTGTGTTTAAAAACAAGGAACAAAACCTGGAAAATAAAATAAAGCTAAACAGCCAAACTAATCTTGCAAATCTTTGTGTGCCACTCCTCTGAATATTTGACATACTCAACATGTGCAGTACTGAAACTCATATCTTATAGCAAGCAATTAGGCTTCTGACTATAATAAAAGTAAGTTAATATATCATTAGCTTAATTAGAAACAATATTGACTTTGCTCTGTATGAACAGACTTCTGTGCAGTGCTTCATGAATGTGCTTATTTAGAAATAGGGTCCATCCTGCCCTTTCTTCTCAACCCACAGCCGGGCAGGATTTCAACCCAGCACTCTCAGAAGGGAACTAGCTTCAGCTCACAGTTCCTCAAAAGTGAATGACAAGCATGGAGTCCTGCTTCCAAGAGAAGGACCTTCTTAAATGGACCACGGCAGGCTTCAGAACACCTTCTTGTCTTGGAAAATGATGCTAGGACTGGCACTTCTCGGTTTGTTGAGCTGACAGCACCCCACTTGCATGCCCCTAGCCCATTGCAGGTGTAGTCACTTTGCTTCAGCCTTCCTGCCCAGAAGGAGTAGGAGATGCTTCAGTCTCCTCAGTTCTCTAAACAGGTGTTGGCACCATCCCTTTCCACCAGTCCGCTCTGTAGTTTGCTACCTTCTCACTAGGATTGTTTTTTTCTGTGTCTTTCAGTTCATTCACAACCAAGAAGTCAAGATTTCTAAACTGACTTTTAAAACACATTCCTGCTGTTCATATGCAAAAAGAGCTATTTACAGGTCCATACAAAGGTAGCAAAATTTGCATATAAAAAGATTTGGTTTAATTTCCTCTCCACTATGGAAGTCCTCTGACTTTCCCACCCTTTTTTTATCTCCACAACCTTTTGATCCCCACCATCTCATCTTCTCCTCAACTTTATGTTCTCCCTCCTCACCCAGAGCCCTCCTTGTTCAGTTTAGATGCCCTGGCCTAGGGAGCCAAGACACCTCTCTCCTTTCAAACAGCTCTATTTAACACAAATTTTTATTCTCCTTTCCTGCTTTGCATTGTTGGTGGTATCTAGTTGACCAGCCAGCTATGTTCTCAGTCCCAAAGGCAGGCCTGACACATTAACTCCCATACCAGCTAATATCCACAGCTATCTCTGCAGGCTCCATGACTTGTCCAGTCTTTTGTCATTGTTTTTCAAGGCAGTTATCCCATGTTAACAACTTTTTCAGTTGTCCTCTAGCTGCCTCTGGATGAAGTATGTGATACGTGCCACGGACCCTGCCAGAAAGTCTTAACATTGATGGTTATAGTTATGTGAACAGTTCATAAAGTCAGATTTTGTAAGTTATGTATAAATATCCAGACTGTCACAGGGAAGAATAAATATTAAGCATCTGCTATTTTTCTAGAAGGCATTTTCTTACAATAAATATTTCTCATAGCTATCTGTCTGGTTTGAGGGAGAAGGAAAGGAGGTTGAAGATTCAAGGCTGTTCTGATATCTTACCCTTCCCATCAGCTGCCATGAGGTGGGTTAGGTTCTGATCTCATTTATCGCATCGCAAATTTCTGGTGCAATTACATCGAAGGAGCTCACCCTCTACTGGTTTAACAGATTGTGGACACTGGCCAGCAGTGTTAGATTTGAAAATATCAACACTGACCCTCAGAAGTGTCACTTCATTTAAGGGCAGGCACAAAATTGTTATGTGACAGACATGAGTGACAGTCAGCCACCACAGGAAGTGGAAAACATCTAATCCTTTTCCTTTGATATAGCATTCAGTATTGGGAGCAAGCTTTCTTCTTCAGTTAAAAAAGAAGAAGCTGACTTGAACATCTGCAAATGCTTTACAAAACAATCATGCCTAAGTAATCAATTAGGACTCCCTTTGTGACTTGGTGACTTGTTTTAGCCCTGTTCCTGTAATAGTTTTGGATCATAAGAAATTGCATTTATATGGCAATGAGGTTGTGATTTTGGTAGAAGATGGATAGTACCATCACGAAAGTGCATGTAAACTGAAGATTAAATAACTAATTTGTTTTATCTATCCTTTCAGAGTAACACACAATGTAAGTATATTTTACGGGCATCACAGAATTATCACCTAAGAAAGTGGAGACTGAAGTATCACAACTGAAAATGGTGACTGATTATCACTATGCTATTAGCATAGTTTCCAAATACGCAGTGCTGTACTCTAGAGGTTCTGTTTAATACTAAATCACCCACAGTTCATTAACTAATAGGCTAAATCAGGAATTCATCTTGTGCAAGAGCTGGTTTCAAGAACAAGTACACCTCCATGCGTGCCTATAACGTAGCCCATACAGTGATAACATCCAAACAAAAGAGTAAGCTGTCTTATGCTGGCTGTTGAGTAAAAAATGTACACATCTTGCATGTCTCTGCTAACTCATGCTTGCAGTTCTATATTCTGCACCAGATCAGCCACACTCAATTTTTCTCACAATACTTTTCAAAGCAAGCTGGCAGCAACCAAGTGCAAAGGTTTCCCCCACTTCCTTTCTTCCCCCAAACTTCCCTATCAAAGTGTTTAGAGTGTTTGAGAGGTATGTCATAGACCTGACTTGGTAGTTGGCCTTTCAGAGCTCTCCCTGCTAGCTTCTGCCTCCTCTTAACAAGTATTTAGTAACTACTTAGCTAAGGCTACTTTCATTTACTGTAGTATATATCTGAACTAACTACCAAATGCATTGCACCACTCTGGTAACCTCTGAATCGCTGAAATTATTGTATACCAACATAGCAACAGTATTTGGAGGGAAAGATGTCTCAGCCCCACTGCAGTTGACTCTGCATCAGAAATACAATAATATCATGCTCCACAAAATTTTTGCATGTCATTTCCTAGCAAATCACAAAGCAGAAATGAAAGATAGACTTAGATGAATAAGAGAAGCAAAATGGGAAACAAAGGGCATGTGGAATCCATTTCACTGACACTGAAGGCTTGTGTACACTGAGGTACAACTCATAATGCTTATTATGACTGAAACAGTCCTAAGGCTGGACAGAATTTAGAGGTTGTTTATGTTTCTCAAAGAACTGGAGTTGCAGACTGGGCCAAGGAGCTGAAACGTCACGTATTTCCCAACGAAGGTTCACCAGGCAGTATGGAGTGACGGACAGACAGTTTCTCTAAGAGAGTTAGGGTACTCGAAATACCTGGGAGGAGGAGCTGGAAAACCACATTGTTCCTAAAAGGTTGCAGGTGCATTAGGAAGCTGGAAGAATCAGAGGCAGCTTTTGGAGGGACCACTATAATAGAAGTGACCCCGCTGCTGCCTTGCAGCTTTTTGCCAGCTACGACCCGATCACTGTGAATGTTTTGTCCCTTCTCACCAGTGAAGTTTCTTTTGCATACATTTTTTTGTACCCCATTTGTTTGTTACAGGTAAAGTACAGCACTTGCCCTAACATGACTCAGGCTGGTGACATTCAAACTTCCTATGGGCTGCTAATCTGGATCTCCTGTCTTTGGATATTCTTTTCTCTGTCAAAAAAAATCTGAAGCATCATAACAGTCAGCAAGAATCTGGAAGCAGATGTCGATTTCTTCCTCTTCTAGTGTCAGAAATTATCGTCTAGGTGGCATGTTGTCTATAGAGCTGAAGTTAAATCAAATTGAGAGTTGGCATTTTTCTCTTCGGTAGACCTGCAGTGAGACAAGGTCAGTTGGAGGAATACATACACCACAAGCACTGATCTTAAGTGAAGTCGTTTGGTTTCACAGGTAAGACTGTTTAAAGAGTTGGACCCAAAAAGTTATAAGCAACTGTATTTAATGGTTCTGTGGTTAAGGAAGGGAGGGAGGCTCACTGAATGCTGAATGAGAAAGACACAAGAAGTATCTATGGAGACACTGGAGCAGCTGAAAAGCCAGCTGAAAGTACAGTGCCTCCTCTTCATCCTTTCCCAAAGCCCAGAAGAGGGTATTCTGGACAAATTTCCTGACGAATAGGACAGCTTTCAGAGCAGTGCAGAAACTTGTCCTTGGCATTGAGCAAATGAGAGGGAGATGTCTTCTGTGTAAATACTGTTCTCTGGTCTTTGTTTTGACATTTACTCCAGTTTAATCAACTAGGTCTTAAAGCACATTTGCTTTGATTAAGTCTGGGATTGGCCTTGCAATAAAGATAGTCTCTCCAGTGGCTCATTTTGGAACCCCCTGAACAGTGATCAGATATATTTATGATGCCCTTTAGCCATGTGTTTGATTTCCTTGACATAAAAAGGGGGGGGGGAGGAAAAAATTGAAAAGCTCCTGACTCTTTAAAGGTTTCTGTGGTTGTTATTGCTGGCCTGCAGCCACACATTCTCTTACGTGGCGGATCAAAGACACCAGTGCTGTGAGAGCTAGTCAATACAATACAGGCACTACTTAAACATATTGCTCAAAACATTCCTTTTTGTTTTTTTAAAGGGTCACGTTCTGGAGACAGTTTATCTTACTACTTAAATGATATACAGTACTTTTATGTACTCTGACATGTCTTTGCATTTTTTTCCCCGAGAGAAAAAAGGAGGCTTTGATAGCATCCTAAGTACGAGTGAATAAAATAGTGAAGTACACTATTTTTTATTAACTGTCTTTGTTGTAGTTACATGAATCTTTTTTCTTTTTTTCCCCTTGCTCATTCTCAACATTATGATGTAGAAAGCTGGAGACCACAAGGAGTTAAATAATAGCCTATGCTGAGTCCTTATTTAGAAGGAAAAGGTAGTTGTTTTGACGTAGGTCTCTTAGCAACTAGAAATTTAGCTCTTTGTTTATTATAAAACACTTCAATTTTGAACGAAAGGATTTACATTTCTCATTTTAGCTGCTCTCCTTGTCTCCTCTCCATCTGCCTTGATGGAGCCTAAAACAAAATTAAAAAAAAAAAGTTGTTTCCAAATATGAATTAGAATATTTTTGAGTGACAGGAAAATCTTCATACTTAGTATTAAGAGATTTTGTTTTATAATGATAGTTTAAAGGATCAGTGCCTCCAATGTCAAGCACTTCCAAAAAAGAAAAACACAATTTTTTTTGCTAATTAAATTTTAAAATTTATGTTTTGTAGTGATTTAGATTTAGTATAAGCTACTATTTTAAGGTATGATTGATAAAATTAATGAAAGCAAAGTATCTTAGTGCACGAAGCAATGAAGACAAGAAACTACTTTGTTTTCTACCAAACCTTCAAACAGGTTAGAGTATTGACATGTTTAAACTCTTGATGGAATTTTGCCCTAAACTGAATCCTGCATTTGAGCTAATGTATCTTCCTGATGCAGTAAAGACTGCCTTTGTGTTTGAAAGTAACATTTTGATAGAAAACGACTATTTAATTTAGCAGAAAAATCCACTTATATCTATTGACAAATAAAACCAAGAAAGTAACTTAAACTTCCCTCCATCAACATGAGATGGCCTAGTCATTGTTTCAGTTGAAGGAAGTGAAGAATAATTTCATGTGAGAGAGGGTAACTTATGAAATAAAACACTAATTATGAGAGGCCAGAATTACACAGCCTTCATCAGTGCTTCTCTGAGGACCCAGATAAGACCAGAGGGTCTTAAGTGAAGATAGGGACAGGGGAAACACGGCCCTCTGGGGAAAAAGAGTTCTGAGAATACTCAGGTGGTGGGAAAACTGAGGAAAGGAAGAGCGTGTGTAGGTGTTCATTCTGCTTGTGATATGGTTATCGATTGTACAGAGAAGGGTGTCTGAGTACCTGTTCCTTGGGCCTTAAGCAACAAGATTACAAACCTGTATTTCAGCTAAGGAGTAAGATCTATCCAGTTTGTGCTTGGGGCCAAAGGAAAGCGGCAGTGCTGCAGCCTAACCAGAAGGAGGATAGTTCAGCGAGAAGTAGAGGTGGCAAGGTCCATGACTTGATTTTATATTTTTTCTCTTCCTAGGTTGATGATATGGGAGAAAGATTACAGCTGTCTATATGGCATTTTTTTGAGATTAGACAAGTCACACATTTGTATTGAATAAAACTCATGCTTTTGTATTGTAATACTGAAAATATTACATTCTAAGGCTTAATAAACTTCTAATAAAAACTGTAAACAATACATAGTTGTCATTGATCATCTACTGCAAAATTACAGTATGCATGTGCCTGATTAAGGAAACACCTGAGTAGCCATAACTAATCCCATTAGCCGATTAATTTCATACTCTTGAACACGTGAAATTTACACAAGTAGAGTTTTGGGGACTGGGTCTAGTGTTGGTGTTAATACTGATCTGTTCAGAAACTTAAGCCATTGAGAAGAATAATATGTGGACATATTACTAGAATTTTTATTATTTCATTGTTCATTTTTTTATTAGAGGATATTATGATGATATTACTAAAACAAGATCTATTAATGAACAATTTAGACTGTTTTATGAATTTTTTGGGGGTCAGAAAAGGAATATTTAGTAGCAAATAACATCTCTGAAATTTTCACAGCTTTTCTAGAAAACTTATCTTTGCTCAGACTAAAGTAAAAAAATTGGTTGAAATATTTGAATAGATTACATGGTATTACAGAAATCGATAGATGCCTTAATGATAGTTGCACTGTCTCAACACACAATTTAAGAGATAGCTTGTGGAGATGCATTTCTTCTATTTTGCCATTCATTTACTTCTTTGCATGACGAATCAAAGCCGTCAAGATTTTCCACCTTCCTAACAAAGATTTTTTTGTTTTATTTTGTTTTGTAGTTTAGAGATACTGGTTATAGGTCATGTTCCTGAATGAGCAAACATCTGCTGGTACCTTTCCTTATGACATGCCTGAGTGAGGTCAAGGATATGCAAGTTGGGTTTGAGAGGTGCAAGAAAGGCTGAAAGTCCTAACAGAAAGGGAAAATAGCAACAAGATTTCTCTTGTGTCCCTCTACCTTCTGCTCCAATTGCAAGACTGTTTGTGGGATACTGCAGTACTGCAATACTTGGGTGATGTCTCCAGTTTCAAAAAGTCACCTTGAGGCTGTCAACACGCAAATCTAGTTGTGCGTATAGCCATTGATTTCCTTTGCAACTGAATCCTGACACTCCTTAAATCGTAAGGATTAGACTACCTCAAGGGGAAAACCCAAAATCTGTCTTTCCCAGTGAAAGCCTGATTAGGTGTTACACTCCCTGTTCTTAAATAATTAACCCAATCAGGAAGTTCGTTTGGCACTTTCTTTACCTGGCAAGACTGGGTGCTCTAGAAAAGGAAAATGCTACTAGTTTGAGAGACTGTATGATACAAAAGGAATTAAAAATTAGCCAGTGAACATAGATATAGCAAAGAGCAAAGTCCACTGCAACAAAAATGTCAGAGGCATGTGACGAATGCCTCCAGCCATCTCCTCTTCATGACCAGATTTAAAGCTGTTTTCGCCGACAATATGGCCAGTTAACCTTCTGGCCAGGGTATTTCCAGCCAATCGCAAGTTGCACCCGTGGGACCTGAGGGAGCCATGGGCCAGCCAAGGCAGCATGGGTCTGTCCTGCACCATGGGCAAGGGCGTTCCATTTGAGCCCTGAAGAAGCTCCCAAACACCGCATCCTAGTATTCTCATCACAGCAGCTAATGCTTGTCTAAGTGTTGTTTTACAGAGCGTAGCACAGAGTAGCTTTTTCTTGTTGACGTTAAACAAAAACTACTCTATCTACATTTCTCATGAAGTAAAAGGAAGAAAAATGGTGTAAGCTGTTTCCAGTTGCTAAATTATTGGTTAATTATATTCCTCCAAAATGTAAATTAAACATGCAATAATGACTCTGACAAATGAAAGCAAAGAATTTTATCTTTTCCATAATTTTATCATCAGGTATGTCCATAATCAGTTTAATCTAATATGCAATTAATTCTTTCATATGTCCATGCAGTTAATTAATTTGTGTATGCAGTTCTCAGACTCTTCATCAATAACCTCTAGGAGGTCTACATCTAGGTTACTGTTGCTGAAATATGAGCAAAATGAAATCCATGATGCTTACTGAAGTCTTCATGACAATGACTGATAACCCACCAGTTTGATACAGCAGTGAAAACGGAGACATGCAGCCTTCACAGCAGAAATCGCATCTCCCAGCCACGCTGGGGGTCCAATGCAAGCATACGGATTTTGTAGGCAGTACTCATTAAGAAAGGAGGGGTACGTTCTACACATGGTTAAACCAAACCCACTTTTAATGTCCTGTCATCTCCTGCTGAAAGACGTAGGATTTGATTCTGCCATGGAAGCTGGTTATCTACCATTTCCTGTAAAACTGAATGTCTGCTGCATTGGCATTCCTAGGCACCATTTTTAGGTTTATCAGCTTTGGTTTGTGGAAATGGCTGAAATGCAAAGTTGAAAAGCAAGTTGAGCATATTCTTTTAAGCACTTAACTGCAGTCTTTAGGCTTTGCATTTCTCATCTTAAAGAAGCTATATTCACAATTAGGCTTCATCTTATCACTTTTTGCCACATGATTTAATTGTGCAAATGCTATTACTAGCTTTCTGATCTGCTGGACACTTGTACTTGAAGTTAGTTGTCAGTCTTCCAGTGAGTAGTGGAATTAATGAACTAATATGCTAAAATGCTGTTTAAATGGACAGCATGTATGTTTCTTCTATGAATACTACATTTCGTCCACACCACACATTCATCTGAACAATTACAGATTAACTGGCCTTCTTTTACATTGTCATAGGTGATGCAAGACGTGCTTACATATAGATGAAAAAATGCCAGACAAATGGGAGAAATCATGGCTCTTGCAATCCTCATGTAAATAGGCCGTGATGTCACCCATAATAACTCTACAGAATTCACACCTAAACAGCTTATCTTTGCAGGAGCATGTATCGTTTGCATAGTGCAAATGACTGGAGTAGTCCAAAATCTCTGTGGTTAACACTCAAGTTGCTGAAATTTTTGGCTACTCATGTGACTATCTTCTAATTTTAAGAAGTTGATTCTCTTACACTTTTCAGGCTAATGTTAGGTGAATGAAAGTCAGCCCTTAAAACACAGTGAATCTCATAGGGTAGCCAGCTGTTGTTCAGCATTATTTACTCAATTAAAATATTGCACATACAGTTGCGTCACTTTAGTGCAAACAGCCATTCTTCTGAAAATCTTGTGTCATTCACTGCTTGTTAGTCCCTATCTGTTCCAAAGAGCTTTAGAAAGATAAATATGATATCTGGCCAATGAATCACACACTTCCCTTAGGGTAATAGACAAGATTAGTGAATAATTCACCCAACGAACGAAAGTGTATTACCATAAACTCTCTGGGAAATAGTGACAAACACCACAAATAAATGAAAGAGACATAAAAAAATATTTGAACAGTTTTATTCTTTTACAGAGGAACTGAAGTTCTGTGGGCTCAGAAGTACCTTTGTTTGATTATTCCTCTGTGAGGAGTGAGGAATATCTCTGGCACTATATAATCATAATAACAGTCTAGAATGCTTTTAAAATGACAATCAGTTTTTAAGCCAAGCTGTGAGAGAAGCAATTCTCTTCCTTTTCAGATGGGTAAACTAAGGCACACAGGAATTAAATAATGGCGCAGCCTCATCCACAATCACTCCAGTTCTCTTTCCTATAGAAAAACACAAAGCAGTTTTGTTCTGCATTGGCACATATTTTACACAACTAAAACTGCATGCTTGCTGCAGGTGTAATTTTTAAAATGTTCACAAAATCTAACAGAGGACATGATGTTCTACATACACGTTTCTGTATTTCATACGAATCCACACACTTCAAAACACCCTCAGAACATAAGACAGACACAGAAAATATATGTAGCTGCACAACCTACAACTTCATGATTTGAAGCATCTTAGCGTGCAGAGTAAGAGTCCCTCCCAGTCTAGAAAACCTCACTCCAATCAGTACTGGGTTGTGGTGCACTCAGAATTCATTAACTACAAATTTGAAAGCCCAAAGCACTCTTACAATGCTAAAGTTTATCTAATGAATCTTCCTGATGACCAGACACACATTGGTTTGGGGCAGTTCTTAGGAGAAAGTGGATTCTCAGAGTTCTAATCCTTTGCCAAACCCATGAACGTTTAGCTAATGCTATAAAAGTAGGAGCTTCACATTGACCTTGGTTCCAGCACCAGTGTGCTTCTGTCTTCTCAGGAGAAAAACTGTACAATATGGCTGTCTTATGTTTGTAAAGCTTCTTTCTTCTTGTTAATATACTAAATTACTAGGGCTACATAGTTGAAACCTGGGACATCTCTGCACCTTCCTATGTTTTTGTTAGTTAATTTTATGAGGAAATACATTCAATGTCTGATTAACGGATCATTAATCATTGATGAGTGTGAAACTCATTCTTCCAGTAGTGCATTGCCTCCCCTATTTCATGTGTGATAATAACATTCTAAATCCCGACACAGCTGAAGTATAGACAATTTGTACACATCCACAGAAGTAGAGATACCCATGCTAACAAGAAGCCTGTTGTTTATGTGGCAGAACTACCAATGAGTTATGGTTCCTAAGGAACAGAACATCATGTTTCTTTCTCCAAAGAATGCATTGGCACAGACCTTTGTAATACGGGAACCTATTTTTCATGAAATGAAAATAGATAATTTACAGCGTTCCTAATCACACAGAAAATGCCTTGTGTGAAATGTCTTGTATATGTTAGGAGATTATAGATTTGATAGTGTCAATCTATGAACAGGCACAAAGAATCTAATGACTTGATTTGAGGACTTTACAGAGAGAGAGAAAAAAAAAAAAGAAAAGAAGCACTGTAAGATAAAACCCTGCTATATGTCCAGTTTGGTGTGAATAGGTTTCAGACGACAGAAGCTTGAAAGGGCTTGCATTTAGAAATTCATGAGAGGTTTCAAGAAAACTCTAAAATATATTTTAGTACTAATGTACTAAATTGCAGTTCAAATTTTAGTGAAATTAAGGAATCATGTTATTTTCATTTGGTTTGCCTTTCTAAACTACAGACTTCATCTTACCTTGCTGAAAGACTTCCCAGCATTTGATTCTTTTGGGTGAACCAGAACAAGACTTACAATTCAGCATAAAGAGCAGGAAAATTGCTGGCTATTTGTAGTTTAACAGACACATTTCACTCATTTCAATGGAGATTTTTTTCCCTGATTTAGGATTCATTCAAAATATAAACTCTGAGAAAACAGGAATGGTAAATGTTTCATTCAGGCCAAAATAAATGTGAACACAAGCCCACACAAGACACAAGGGCTCCTGGAGAAACCATGCCAGTACTAAGCCTGAAACTGTTCTGATGTTACGATGAATTCTGAAGTTATTTAGTCAACCCCAGAATTTCCATGTATGTCCTTACTAGTTAGTAAGAAATATTTCCTTCAAACCACCCTCAATGACTTTTTTACAAAGACCTCGTTGCTGCGAGTACCTTTCATAGCAAAATCTGGAATGGATAGACTAGAAGACTTCTTAACCTTTAAAAAACTCAAAAAATGCATTTCATTTATTTAATGAAGTCTTTTGTTTTACAGTGCTCCACCTCACAAGATGTCTGTGAAACCAGGCTGCCGTGAGTTAGTTGTTAGCAAAAGTGTTCTAAAAGTAAGTTGTAAGCATTGATTTTTCACCCATTAGTATATGTACAAACATTGAGTAGGAAAGGAAGGAGAGGGGAAATAGAATAACTGACATCCAGATCAACGGGTTTTGATCTTGATGAGTTGACAAAATGAATTACAATTCTTCATCTACAAGATTATTTAAGATCCATCTTCCTGGACATAATTACCATGCAATTAATATGAATAAACGAAGTAGAAGAACAGACATGATAATTTCCTTTCAGTCTATTACATGGATGATCATTGTTTCAATGTCAAACAAAATTAAGCTTTGGCCTTAAAAAACTACATAGCAATCTTAGGATGCATTTTGGATGATAATTCTATGGGGTTTGTTTGGCTGATGGTTCATTTTTAAATAATGTCATGTGCATCTTTAATATCTTCTGAAAACCTCGATGACAAATATCGACACTAGGCTGTGCTTTAATACTGTCAGATTTTTAATTTCAGAAAGTGTAAACATTGCCAAGTTTTGAAGGTCTGAACCAAGGATACTGACATAATTTTCAAAGGCAAGGGTATTACCTCAGCACCTCCCTTCAACATAAAACCCATGGGTCTGACACAAGCAAACCTCTCTATAATCCACTTCATGCATAACAATTCTGTCACCCATCCTTCCTGATTATTTGTGAATCCACACGCTGAATTGTGTTTTGCATATGAGGTTCGGGTGATGTATTTTATTGCTGATTCTGTTTCACCTGTATTTAGTTCCAGTGACATGGAAAACACTGCAGCCAATTGTCCTTATTACAATCCCTGTGTATTTCTCCCCAGTGCACTTGCACAGGGGGAAGATGTGAGCATGGAGTGTACTTAACTGCCAGGCTGAATGGCTCTGTAATGTAGCTTCAGCATGGCATAAATTAAGCTGTCATTTTTTTGGCAGCAAGTGCAGAGAGGCGATTTTCCTGTACTGTAACATTTGAAACAACAATTTTCTGGCTCCAGTAGTAACTGACAGTTCTGTGTGATACATGCTCAACATTTGTGCTTCAGGGGCTGCAGCTAGAAAAAACCTTCGGGGTAAGGTGTTGTCTTTATTAGCATATCGAGCTTGCAGTCACAGAACACTAATATTTCCTAATTCTTTTCAAAGAGCCTGTCACTCATACCCTAAAAAATTGTACTTAAAATTTACTAGGTTCTATCAAGGTATTTAATTGTGTTGGTTATATGCAAAACACTATTTTTGATAATGACTTCAGACCTATTCTCATTAGGAAGATTGCTTACCCAGAGTGAGCTGGCCACCGGCATTCTATTGGCAACATGTACCAAGAAGATGGCTTGAAGGACAGCCAGGTTTGGAAACTATCTTGGAATGCTTTGCCAGATTCAGGCTGGTGGAGAAGGAGGATGCTGATGAGGCACTGACGGTACTGAGGAAGGAGGGAAACAGCCCTTTTCCACCATGCCACTAACATGGGACTCGGAACATACCCTGCCACAAGCTGCGAGGGAAGCCCCCCTTCTCTGTCTGGCAAGATGTAAGGGTATGCAAGGTCATTTCACAGGAGGGAGGGAGAGAAGGAAATTAAGGAGTCACCTGCATGAGTGAAAAGTCATTTTATAAAATGTATGAATTTTCCAGTGTTCTCCTGTTTCAGAAGTGCGGTCAATTTTGACATCACAGTTTTAAGGATCCAGAGACACATTCTGCTTTTCTGGTACAATGGTGAAATCAGGGAAATTACACTAGATTTGCAGTTGTACAAGTCAAGGGAGGAATCAGCTCAGTATATTACACAGTCACTTTTCTACCATTGCTAAAAAATACTTGCAGCATTCCTTAAGCATTCATATATTTTGACACATGTATATACCTTCATTACCTCCAGCCTGGACTACTGCCGCTCCCGCTAATAGCAGCCCTGGCACCCCTGTAAGCAGACTTCACTACATGCTGCCAGTCACTCATTGTTGTCCGTTTCGAATATTTTGGCCATAACGCTCACATTTTTAAGTCATTCCTTCAATGCCTAAGTTCACGCTGGTATTGATTTTGAGATCTGGCTCTTAACTTTAAAGTGCTACCGAAACCAGAGCTATAAACTGCATGAAAACCCACAACCTTTCATTGTCCTTCCTGGTCTCCACTTTCTTGGGTCTTGGCAGAGTTTCTCAAAACTGTCTAAGAGACTTGGATGGCCAGTTTCCACCAAAATGAAAGCTTTCCAGTGGTGCTTTGTGAAGGCTTGGCTTCGATAGCTGTATGCATGGGAGGTTTAAAAGTTTGCCTGTTTGGGTCAAAAGAGGAAGAAGGAAGAGAAAAAATGTTTTAAAACATTCATCAATGAGCTCACTTTATGGGATCAATGCTGCCAAAGAATGGAAATTACCTCCTCTGGTTTTCAAGTGAGATCTAAATATGCTGCTGTCTTTTCAAGTTTGCCATTGTTCACATTCTTGTCTGGCTGTGTGTTAAGTTTAACATGTAGTAATATTGATTGGCACCTGACTTTTATTGTAGAGGCACTGTCTTACTGATATAATTAAGGGCCTGTAAGTGCTTTCATTACAGACTCAGATTTAAGAAGTTTAAAACTCAGCCAAAAAAATCACTTTTGATTAAGGCTTGACAGACATGATGTTTTTCATTATTTCACTTTTATAACCTTACTTTTTTTGAGGGATTTCCTTCTCTCTAATTCTCAATTTGGTTTTCTCACAATCCAGAAAACAGCTATCCAGATTTTCTGAACATTCATAATAATGATAGCTAAACAGCAGAACTATACGCTTACCATACACTCATCAGGGAGAACAGCAGAAATTATCTTCCTTCATGCCTCTACACAAAACAAGACTGTGCTTTAGCATTAAAGCCTTTATGTTTTCTTTTGTTCCCCTAAACCCAAATTTTGCTTTTTGAGATGTATTCCGTATCCAATAAAAGTCACCTACATACACATAGCAAAAAAGTCACCTGCATACAAAACTAGAGAGGGACCATATTCAGCTGGTGAAGCCTGGAGAAGGCTTGTGCTGCTCCAACTTACAAAAGGTTTGGTGAATCAAGGCACTATGTTGCACCTGCTTTGTGTTCCTCCATATGTCACTTATGGAAAGTATTTTCTTTCAGGACAGAATCAGATTTGGAAGCTTTGGGCTCTTAAATTCTGATAAACTGTCTATGAATGGTTATATACTCTGCAGCTTAAATGCTGAAAATTCTATTTTTTGAGCAGGTATAAGACTTGCTATTCCCTCCTTCATAAAAAGTTAAATTGCTGAAGTTACTATTATCATCATCTCTGCCCAGCCAAAAAAATGCTGAAACATTTTGTTTTCTGTAGGATAGTAGGGCTTGTAGAGCAAGCCCAAAGTTGTACAGAGCAAGGCTACAGCTATACATGCATAGCACTGTACATGTCTGGTGAGGAGAAGTGAGCAAATGAATGCAAGGCCAACAGCTATCTCCGTGGTGTTAGCAGTACAGGAGTATCCCTGATTTAAAATTACTTACGTATATTCTTACATACAGCTGAAGTTGGTGAGATGGAAATGTGTGCATAGTAGGCACCTATGTGTTTATGAGATTTTTTTGAACAAGAAGCTAAACTGATTTCCTCGATGGTATGCAATCCTCTTCTACAACCACGTGTGTAAATGTAATGGTACCTGAGGTACAGGAGTGCACTTCATGATGATTTTTAAAAGGGTGGTTTGCTTCAGGCTTCGGAAGTTCATCACCTCAATCACTGTGTCATTTTCTTTCCCTTAATTTCTAGCAGAGGGCACTATAGTACAAAGAAGTATTTCTAGGTGATTTCTTTTTTCCTTAACAGTCGGTGTTAGATCATAGTGCTTCCAAATTTAAGGTTCAGGAATGAGCTGCACAAAATAAGAATAGTGGGATTTTATGCTTAATCGGGTTTTAGGTTAATGAAATAGGCTGGAACTCACATAATTTTACTGAATGAGAGGTGCTTTTCTCTAAATGCACCAAGGGAACTGCCAATTATGTACATTTCATACATACACACACTTATCCTTCCAAAAGAAAAGTATGGACGATGCACACAGAAATAAAATTAATAGGGCAACTTAGTTTCCAGCAATGTAAGCTTTGTATTCCAATGCATTAACTGTAGCTTTACCTAAAGCTACTGTGTAAGCTAATACTTATTATTTCCTCTGAAAGATAAACAAAATCTGTTTGCCAGGTCAGATTATGCCACTGAAGCTTTTATGTGAACTTTTAATACAAATCTGTTCAATGTACAGCCTTCTGTCTTCTTATAGCTCTGAATCTCAGGAACGGTATTTCCAAAAGTCCTGTTATGCATCCATTTGATTACTCCATTGTCTTTTAACTGGTCTCTCTACCCCAGGAGCATGAAGTATGCTTTTTTAAGCTGAATTGCCAAGTATCTGCTATTTTCCTCCATATGATCAGCACTACTGGGCTTTAGTATTACCATGCTTTGTCAAAGTTAATGTAATGGCAAATGATGAAGATGCCCTTTGGCAGGAAGCATTGCTAGCCCTTAATAAAAAACAATTTCTGCACCTCAAATTGCTGCTATACATGAGCAAGTTTAGTCAACCCCTGAAGAGAACCTGTACCTTCTCATTACAGGTCAGCAGTAGTGAGAAAGCAATTCACCAAGCTGTAGGGTTGGCAATCACCCATATTTTCTGCTATGAGTAAATAACTCCAATTGATTTAATCATAAAAGAACAACAGGAAAACTACATCGATTTCCAAATCCCTAATGCGAACATCAGAATATATTCACTAAGTTGCATGTAAAAAGGTTGTATCCATTTGTATGAACTGAAGAAATATCAATATTTGATCATTACCCTAACAAAAAAATATGACAATTTGCAGTCCTCTCAAAATGGACTGAAGTAGCATTATGCAGTACTATGGTTCAGTCTACAGGGGTGAAAGTGATAATATTCCATAGTATTCATGGCTAAGAAGAGAAAAATCCATACTTTCAGGCAAATGCACATCCTATTAATTGTAACAGACTACTTACATAATCCTATAGCACTAGTAAACAATATAGCATTGTTTTTATTAAAGAAACCAACTAGCAATAGAAGACTCACTGTAAGTCCTGCTCTTCTGCTCACCACAGCAAGTGATCAGTGCTAGGCAAATCAAAGTGTGCCGAAACAGTAAAATAAGATCTAACTCTTTTAAAAAAAGTCTAATGTTTTCTCTGTGGAGACAAAGAAACAATTATATTTCAGCTTGTATAATGCCTGATATTGGTCTTAATTTTCCATGAAAGTCTCAGGATCAAAATTTTCTTAAAAGTACCAAGAAATTGATATCCCCTTGGCAAGACTAACCAGTCCATTTAATTTGTTCTGTTGTTTTTCTTTTTTTGCTTTTTTTTTTTAATTTAGGATGAGTGTCAAGTCTGTAGTGCTCTTTAGTGCAGCTTATCAACTGAAAGTGAGAACAGCAAGACCTCTGTCTTTGCAGACAACTGTTAGATAAGGAAGAATTCTAAGCTGCACAGAAGGCGACATCATTTGCAATTAATCTGACAGAAATTTTGCTCATGCCTACAAAGACAAGTTTCCTGGAGATATCAACTGTAAATCCTACAATTTGGCACTAGCTCTTTACTGCTGGACCTAATGGGTACAGCTACAGTAGTGATATAGTGAGCTAATGGGATATTTTTTAGTGGAAATTTGCCTCGTATCTATAGGAGTTTGGTGACACATGCTTGAACATACTGCTAATGTCACCCAAACGATTCACCCTCGGGTGGGAGCAAGGTTGAAGTCACACACAGAGGCACCGTGCAGAGCATCCAACATGCAAAGTAGAGCCGATGTCCTCCAGCAGTTAGCACTGGACACGTGCACAGTGCTTGCCTGGGACCAGTGGCCAAAGCGAACTTCACCACCAGTAAAGCTCTGAGGCAGACATGGGGCCCTAGATTCAAAGTGGCTTGCAGCAAATCAAACCCTACTCCTTCCTTCTGCGTATTTCACCAGCTAGTAGTGTAGACTTTCCCACATATCTGCTTTACAACCTGTTACAGCTTTGCCAGGAGATTTTGAACAGCACTCGAGATCACAGGAGCACTAAAGTGTAGCTAGAGTAAATAACAAGATGTAATTGCACATTTAGAGACACAAAACTGTAGCAGAGGTTATTCCATAACCCAAAGTTTCTGTCCTTTAGGAACCATCAGAGAAAATGTTCCTTTACTACCAGAATTAGCAGCTTGCTCTGCAAGACAAAATTTGCTGAAAGCAGACAACAAATTTCAGGAGCAGGCTGACAATACATCTAACCTAACACAAAAGCCCATTGGAGAAAGCTTGTGAAACAGGAAAGAAACAAATGGGGAAAAAAGCCACTCAACCTATTTGGCACATAAAACCAAATACAGGACAGGTAAGAGTTTTGAGAAATTACGACGGCAAAGTTATCTGAATTGCCTGAATATGCATGTGAGTCCAAACATCTGGAAAATTGCAAACTCAGTTAGAACTCAGATTTTAAGCCCTTGAAGTCACTGAAAAGATTCTCATTCATTTCATTGACTTTGAATTCAATTGAAAAAACTTTGCCCAACAGAAAATATTGCAACATTAAATAGGAAGTGCTGGGTATCTTTTAGCTGGAGCATTGCAAATACCTGTCATACACTGTGCCATTCTTAAAACTGATGAGATACATGATTTTTCATGAAAAGATGTGCAAAATATCTGGGTTTTATAAACTTTTTCAAGTGTCATCACTGGCTGTAGGTCTGCTCACGAATAGGAGAAGATTTTTTACCACAGCTCTGTAGGAGAACAAAATGAACATTGCATCAGTTGTAAATATTCAAACTGCAATTGCATTTGTGATGACAGTATAGCAACATGCTGCCATTCCATGCTAGATATGGGTGCGTGTGTGATGGGCTATAGGATGGTGAACTGATTATACCTTAATTGTGAGCAACCTATTAATTTTTTCCCATTTATTAATAGAAAAGATTTGTAATTGTAAACTGAATATTATGAAGATGGTTGTGGCCTAAAGACATATTGCCTTTAATGCAGCAAGTAGACACCCAAAGAGCTGTAAAATCAAGATATCTCTGTTATTTAGTATAGGTGAGAAAAATATCTTGTTTCGATGTTGCTTAATACTATATATGTAGATAGTCTAGAGTAATACATAATTATTATATTAATTTTGATGACAAAATGATAACTTAAAAGATACACTAGATGATAGGCTAACCTGTCATCTTCATGTATAGAAAGAGAATAGAGTATATAATTGAAGGGAGATACATATTGAAAATTAATTAGTAATAACCTTAATAATTCTTTTTACTATGGCTATACTGATCTTACCAAGCCAAAGTCTTTGCTTTTTCAGTTGATTTCTTGAGTAGAACCATTCACGCCAAATCCAGTTTTGGGCTTTCATCTCTGAAATTCATCTGGGTTTGGAGCAAGGTCTTGTGATTGATAGGCAAGTCATGACAGCACTTCACTGGTCGTTTGAGAGGTAACAGCTTTCTGTCTCTCTTACTTTCTCTCTAACTTCAAACATAGCTTTGTTCACTATGAGTTAAAATGGTTACATCCTCAACTGGATATAGAAAAATAGATTACGTAACTTAATTGATAAGGCCAGTATAAATTCGAGTTTTCATTTAAAGGTGTGATTTAAATGGCAGAATAAACCCAGATTTGTGAAAAACATAGAAAGGAAACAACATTTCAGCCTTCAATAGTGAAACTGAAAATTGGATCATTGAGCTATTTCCCAAGTTCTCTATAGGGAACCAGCTGGCAGAGATGGAGGATTTAGAATGAAAAAGACCTGCTGAACCACTTATTTCTTCTCCTGGAAGTAGAGCTCTCCAGAAGTGCAGCAAAGTGTTTTGTCCAACTAGAATCCATACTGAGATGAGGTGCAAAAATTACAGAGAAAAATGGTACAGTCAGCAGGACTGCAGAGCTGTCATGTTTTCTGGGAACCTTAGGTTATTGTAGCATGACCCTTAGCAAGAGTGTGCAGCTGAACCGTGTGGAGATAGCTGTGTAAGGCATCTATATGCTCTGCGATATGAACATATCTCTGCTAGAAACAGTGACAGCAATTATTTACTCTCCATATTTCCTAATGGATTTGTGCCTGGAAATACAACAACTCCTACACAGGCATGGAAATCACTGCAGAAGAATACTAATCCAGCTGAAATCACACAGTCAGGGTGATTCCAGAGAAAGCCACTGCAGGTATTTTTTACAGTCAGCATTTGGACAGAACATTAGGACCATGAGAACAATCCATGGATGTTTCCATGGTCAGTGCCATGGTGTGAAAGAGTGCCGTTTCGGTTGGCCAGTGACGCAAAACATGAAGCCATGCTGTTGATTAATTAACTACTGAAGGGACAAATGCTGTCCACTGAAGCAGCAATATTTTTTTAAAAAAATCCATTTCAAAGAAACCTAGAATAATTTAAAAAATTATCTGATGTCGTCTCTGACTGCCATATTGCAGCAGCACTGAGTTAAAAGCACAAGTTTCCTCAAAAAAAATGAAGCTTTGAGAAAGTATTTATCACAGACCCCTGTTGTAACTGGTGCAGTGTATCATCATATACCAACATCTTTTGGAAGCTGTGGGTTTTGTAGCTCAGCTTCTAGTGCATTGTATATTGGGAAACTGGTGCTCCAGAGTTCTTTAAGATTTATAGATGAAAAATACTTGGAAATGAAGTTTGATTGATTGGTTACCAGACAGAAATCCAAATTTTTGAAAAACAAACCTACTTATTTACATTTAAGTACCACAAAGCTATTATATATTTGGTTAAATAAGAGCGATAAAGAACCCTAAAAGATTGTAACACTAATTTCCATGTTTGTTGCGCTGTTTTAGCACTGTCATAAACCTGTAATAGCTTAAACAGAAATACAATCTGCAGCAGCATATTTTATTTCCACTGTTAAAATAGAAAAGGCAAAGCAGGCAGAGCAGGGTAAGTCTTCAATTTTTTTTTCATTGGATATTCTGAAATATCTGATCATTAATTCATTTCACATCTCCTTTTTTATTGAAGCTATTTTGGCAGCTGAGACACCTCACATTTATTTCTTGGACTCCGACTGTGGGAGTTAGAGCAGCAGACTGCCGACAGGACTCATTGCTGTGTCTCTGAGACCGTCTTTCCCACATCCTGATGTTCGGCTTTTTCCAAATGAGAATTAGCTTTTTAATTAAGAGGCAAATAAACAAAGAAGGAGGCTGTTTGTTCTAGAACAAGGAGCGCCTGTTGGTCAGCATCCTAGTACAGCTGGTGCAGGGTGGAGAAGAAAGAATTTAATACGGAATTGAGTTTGCTTTCAGATATCGATCTCTTGGTGAGTCCCTCCACGGGACAGCCGGCCACGGCAGAGCCTGCAGCCTGGCCTTGGGGAGCTGCTTGCCTTTGCAATACGGGCTTTTGGCAGCATTTCCCACAGTGACGCGGAAACTGTGAGCTCTCCAGGGATCTGCTGCTCTGCAGGGTAGGACACGTCCCTCCTGCTCTGCTCCTGGGTGGTGTCTTCCCATGGTGAAGCATCCACACCAGAAGCTGTGTTAGCATGATGTACGGCAACCGCTTGCAATCCAACTTGTGAGCAGCAGAGCATCTTAGAAAATAGTTCAGAGGAATAACTGCAGGCAGCTATTGACCTACACAAGACTCTTGTTTAACTCGCAGCTTCTCAGGAATGTGGAGCCCCCAGAGGAACTGTAATAGCCAAAAGGAGTGTGAAATGGTATAGTTAAACTACTTCTCCCATGTACTGATCCTAAAAATCCTTGAGAGATGTGCTAACAGCAGAAGTCTTCACAGGATAGTTACACTGTCCAAGGGCCTTATACCGTGCCAGCAAAAAAATTATGTCTAATTCAGAATTTAGGTATTCTGTACTTTATCAGTGAAAAGTTCTCTATAGGAACATCTCCTTCACTTTAGGAATTTTCCTCTAAAACATTGATGTGTGGCTCAAGCTCTTTTCCGGAATGGGTTGTTTGCGTAGATTAAAACACCAGCTTGCCTGTACCAAAATACACCATGTTTAAATTAAATTTGAATGTGGCTCACTATGCACAAATTTGAAAGTTAAACTGACTAATAATTATGCTCACCATTCATTCCTCGGTGCAGTCTTGTTCTTTGGTTACCTCTGAGAGAATATTATTTTGCCTGGAAAACTGGGGTGCAATTTTCACAAAATCTGTTTAACAGCTACTATAGTTACCACACAAGTGATAAAGGGGCCACGTGTCCCCCAGGAGCGTGTTAGCTAGGAAGCAGTACATTACCAGCGTGCTGCAATGATGAAACACTGACTAAACATGCAGTAGTTCGGGCTGGAAAGGAAGAGAGGTCGCCAGTACTCGTCTGATCTTCAAGAGGCTACGCGGGGTTTTTCTCAGCGTTACTTCTTCACATCCCACTCTGTCACGAATGTGTCAGCAGAGATGGACACTAATGTAAATGTGACTTCAAGGTTTATCATTTTAAACACAGTGACACACTTACATTTATATAGTCCTGCAGTGCTAAGGCACTTACATTGCCATAAAGATGTTTAGTCTAGAATAAATATTCCCACAAGTCAAATAAACTAAACCAGTATAAAAACTCTTCATGCTAGCATAACTTCATCTATGCTACCAGTCTTGATATAACACTTCCAAACATATTATTTACGCCAGCCCAAGATCCGTGCATTGTCAAGCTTTATTTTTCTTGAATACATGGCTTTGAGGGCAGGGTATTCCTTGAAGAACTGCAATGCACTGAATAACCAACGTCAAGATCAAAACAGGATGGAGGAGGAAAATAAATGTAAAATGCATGTGTGGCTTCTATAAGTGGTAACAGTCTGAAGCAGCAATCCTTAGGAGACTTCTTATTAGCTGGTAGGCTATTGAATAGCATCTCCTTACATAAGCCATTTCAATGACGCTTAAACTAAGTGAAAAACCAAAAAAAGAGTGAAAGATCCCTCAGTTTACAAAGCTTCTACGGGCAGATTTTCACTGCACTAGTCATAATCATGCACAACTGCAAAAGTAAGATAATTCATATAGATGATCATCCTTTGGGGAAAAATCGCTGGTCTGCAAGAATGTGATTTGAAAATGTTTTCCTTCACTTTGCTTCATCCTGCATTCAGTTCTCTGTTATAGACAACACAACGTAAGTGCTTGTCTAGCAGAGTTATTTATTTTAAAATAACTCAGATCAAGTAGAGACTCTTTAATTTAAGAGATGAGTGACTGGATCCCGTTTTGTTTACTGGATTGAGCTGCTTTTCTTCCTACATGCTCTCTTCCCAAGTTGTAAAAATTCATTCACAGCTGGGAATGCAATGGTCTTACCTGTCTTTAATTTATGCAGTGTTTTAAATCGTGCCATCTTTGCAGGTGTGGCCAGGCTTTTGTTGTGGCTTCTTAAAAAAAAAAAGAAAAATTCGATCTACCTGCTTGAGTCTGTCAAGAGCCCATTTGTATGCACGCAGCTAATGTGCTAGAAATAAAAGCCGCAACCTGTCAAATAAACTCCTGCACCTGTATGAAGCAGTTAAATTGTTCCATCTACCATTATTCTCAGAGATCAAAGGGCCCTCACTGTGAGGGGCTCTGAAGAAATAAAGAAAATGATAGACCTACTTGTCCTTGAGCTAAAAAAGAAGGGGTGGGGGAAAGCAAGAAAAGTGGACTAGTTCAACTACCTGAAGGAGCTTTTGTTTTGCATGGGCACAACACGAACGCATTCTTTCACATTAAGACCCAAGAGGAAGAAATTCATTCACCCTTATTATAGTGACGTAGCTGTGGCATTGATGTGTTTTTAACCTTGAATAATTGTTGTCTCTAAAGCTCCAAACAAGTTTTATCCTGTCCACAGGTCAGTTTTGTTACAAAGGCCAATTAGTGGTGCTACCTTAGCCTGCAGCAAAAAGCCAAGTAATGGTGGGGCATGCCCCATCCAGAGGTGATGAATAGCCTGTGGAGCTATAATTTGAGAAGGGGGGAGCGGGGGCTTTGAAGCATTTACCTTACATGGAACTCCATTGTCACTGCAGGCTGTTTGATCTTTAAATAATTTACTTAATGATCTCACCATGGGAGCAATTGGCAGAGCAAGATTAGGTTGTAAGGGCCTAATGGACATGGGAAAACTTAAAATTACTAGAAGAGAGGTATGTACAGAACCGAATTTTTTTCTGTGTGGATTCTTGATTTATATGAGGGGGAAAGCTATAAATTATAGTATTTGCTTGATGTGTTCTGGCAGAGGAAACAAGAAGAAATTCTGCATTTGGCGAATGTTTCAGGGAATTTTAATCCTTACTCTTTTAATCTTTGTGGTTTTGTTTCACTTCTGCTTAAAAAAAAGAGACTCAGGGAAATTATTGTTTTATAATAAATTAATAGGTCTGCAATAAAAACCTTTTGCCATTGTGAATAGGCTGTTGTTAAAAGGTCATGGTTAGCATAATATTTCATTTTTTATAAATAAAGGGTTGGAAAGTCTGAGGCTGAAGCTTGTGAATGGGAAATGTGTAGCATGACCCCCTTTACTTGGTAAATATTGTAAAATGTGAATTATTAGCTCACTTTGTAATCACACATGAAAACTACACACTATTTTGTGGATATGGGATTTCGGAGAGTCTACGGTATCGTGCAGGTATAACATTAGTCACCAAGGAACCCTTTAATTACTTGCAGATAACAATTGTTGCATTCCTGTGGCATTACATTCATTTGCATAGGGAATACTAAAAATACAAAGGAAAAGTTAATTAGATCTATGGAAGAATTATAGACATTTTAATATACTACTACATATTCATTTAATATCTGCCTTTGTAGATGTATAGCTTTATGTGAAACCAAAACCATTAGGAAGAGTTTGAGACATATCTACCTATCACATGCAGTTTCTAAAACTATTTCAGATAATTAAAGTCAATCATTTAAAATGTCTATATAAATACAAGTAAAATGTCTATATAAACACAAATATAAAAGGCAACAGTCTTATCTGCTTTGTACGTGTGAATAGCTTTTTCAAAAGTTCTTATAAGATGAGCAGTTTCTGGCCCTGAATCAGGAAGCAAATGACACAGCATCTCATATTGGTGTGGATTCATATGTGAATTTAGAACATTACTGTTATTACTAAAGCTCATCCAATCTCTTCTGAGAAATTTCAAACCTTGGTTTCTTCAAGGTTCCCACACTTTCAGTTGTTCTTTCCTTCTTTTCAGTCCTCTCTTTCCTCTTCCAGACCTTACACTGAAAAAAGAAATAGGGATAAGGCTCAATAAATTGCAGTGGACTATACTGAAAAAAGGATAACTTGTGAGGAGGGCTGAAAACAGAAAAAGACCACAATCCCTGCAGTTAAAAAAAATATTTCAAAGACACAACAGTTTCTGCACTAAGTTCTGCAGTAAGAGGATTCTACTGGGGGAGAGTGGCAGTGTTTACAGATACAAAGCAGTTACCTGATGCAACTCATTGGCATGTGCCTTCACTGCAGATCTAAGCTGTGCCCTTACCAGTGTTTAATTAAAATTGAGATCTTCATAGTAGTAACTCTGGAAGCTTGTTATTGAAAAAAATGTTAAAACTTCAAGGTGTAAAATACCAAGGACAAGCCTGACAGTCCCTGTCCATCTGCTTCTACCATGAGAGCTTTGACTTTATGGACTTCTTGGTTGACTCGCTAATTGATCCTTCATTTTTGTTGCATTTTGGATGAAGAACAGTTGGACAAAGTGGTTGGCTGAGTTGAGGAGACCTCTACAACAGTGAAAGTACAGGAGCTGGAACAGGTGCTGAGACAGATCTGTCAGCATGTCATGTCCCAAAACTGGACACAGTTCAGGTGGGTTTGGAGGAAAAGAAAGAAACATTGGAATCGGTGCCACAGCTGAGTAAGTGAGAAAAGTAGTGTTTACTACTTTTACAAGTAATATTGCCACATTGGTGGAAAAGTATTGTAGGCTGTTGACTTCAGTCACTGACACTGGAAAACACATGGTATGTAGATATGATGGGCTTACCTATTTTTCAGTTGCAGACTCTGCCGGTGAGAGTCTAAACAAGCCAAATTTACAGTTCCCTCTTCCATTCATTACACGTTTGATATAAGATACAGTCCAAGCTAGGGGTAAAAAATAAAGCTAGAATTAACAATTAATTTAAAGTAATATTCAATGTATTAGTACTAATTAATTATTCTAAAACTGGAATTATGACCTTAGCAAGTATGCTCATGTATTTTTAAAAATCACTTACGCATTTCTAAAGTATCTAAATTGTGTATGGTATTATGTCAGACAGTGATTCCTGACCCACTCTCCCAAGTACACCAGCAAATTTTTCCCTGTTAAAAAAGCTAAATAAATATTAATCACAAACTTTTTGAGCAGTAATGTGTCCTGAGTTGAAACCAATACTTGCTAGGAAGAAAAAAGGATCTATAACTTAAACAAAAAGAATGGTCCAAGAAACTATATTTCTGACTCATATGAGGCCATGTGAGTGGTTAGAATTTATATTGGATGGAAGCAGATGTCACCATTTAGTGCTGTGTGACATGAACATAAAACTCATACAAACTCAACACAAAGGTCATATGCTCTTTCATTGTCAGAAGTGGAAAGGGAATAAAAGGGAGAGAGCAAATGGGATAGTTTGCCCAAAGCACATCCAAACACTGAGGGAGCAGGAGTGAAGGGAGTAGAGAAGCATGTTGGCCAGCTGCTGTGTTTTTAAGAAGGAGGAGATGACACACTGCAGCACAAATGCTATCCTCAGCCCTCAGAGCTGGCACAGATATATACCTTGGAAACAGCTGAAGCAAAGAGAAGTCTGCTCCACACGGATTTTGCTTGCTGGTGGACTAATAAGAAAATAGCAGAGGTACTTGGGAAGAACAGGTAGCTTTCAGCAGAGCCACCACAAAATGGTCCATAGGATATCTCACCTTTGGGAAGATACCCAGAAGCACAATACCTCAGAAAACACATGCATAGAAACATCTCTGTGCTGCACTGGGTATATGACTGATTTCTGGTGGTGAAGCTCTCCATGAAGTCCTCCCCCTCCCCAGCAAGTGCAGAAGAGGCTGGTAGGCATGGCTTAAACGGTGGCTCAGATATCTCTGCTCTGCATGTGAGTCTGGCACTTTTCTGTGTGGTCATTTGCAGGCAGTGTAAATGAAAGTATTTAGAGGACTGTCCTGCTTCAGTGCAGAGGCGGGTAGCCAGGAGAGCAGAAGTCCTGCTGCAGTAGTAGGTTTTGAGCAGGAAAACACAAGATAAGCTTACATCCTTCAATTTCTTTTTCTTTCCATCCCCATTTTGTGACTTGTGATCCAGGCACAGTAGAGCACTTGACTCTATATCCATACTGAACATAAACTCAGGATACAAATCTGTGAAAGCTAGGCAGATTTAAGTTTCAGTTATTTTATGTCATTAATAGGGAAAAAACTTGAATAGGATCAGAATTAAAAATATTCTTTCAAAGAATGAGCTTTTTAACCTGTCTATTCACTGACACTTCACGAATTTCCAATTAATATGGACAATCAGGGAGATACTCATGTTTTTCTCCTCCAAGGAGAAACACTGAATGTACTGACATTATATATATATATACACATCTACATGCACACCCACACCCTGGAATGTACAAATAAAAGGCTGAAGGATTACAATACAGGGAAATTCTGTGTAAACACAAACACTTGTCGATACAAGACTGGGATACAAACTCAGATGTGCATAAACTGATAAATTTACCTTGAAGCAAGTAATTTTGCAAACTTATATGTAGCCACCAAGCTTTGTATGGATTTGCATGACATTTTATTCAGTTTAGATAATGAGATGTTTGCCTATGTGCAAAAAATATATTCATGGTAAACTACCTCCTTAAATAGTTGTGTGGTTTTAGTAATAATGAGAGGCATCACCAGACAGTCTTCATGATCGATATCCTCTGGATTTTGAAAGAAGGCAGTCTGGTAAACTTAACAAACACTAACAAACTCCAGCAGCATACCTGGGGTGGAAGATTTCTTCCAGGGGCAAAAAGGGTAGATCACAATAGATCAGCCACCATTTGGCCTCTTCGCTGAATCTGCCAATTAGTGCAGAGCATTATGGCATGTTTGTGTTGTGGCAGCTAGAGAAAGAGACCTGCCAAACTCATTCTATACAGAACCCCAAACATCCATTAAATGCAAGATGCTTTTCATTCTGATGAGTTGGCTTCAGTTCAAACTAATGGCCAACTGATGAGAAAGTTCATTAACTCTGAAGCATTCAGTCCCTCAGGAGGTGTAAACTAAAAAGCGGGGTTCTACAGATATACACAACATAACAAAAATGATGTTAAAATATTGAAATTACAAAGCTAAACACTGTAATGACAGGGAATGGGAGAATTAAATCTATTCCTCAAATTTTTATGTTGTCTCCTTTTGCACATGCACTATAATGCAAACTTTAATTACAGTCTCTCATTTCTGCTTTTTCCCATGTGTATTGGAAGGCCACAAATCCACAGAACCAACCTCTTCCATTGAATGTGATAAGTGAATGAGACATAGCTCTGTCTTGTTGAAGATCCATGTTCTTCTATTCCTGGATATCTAGTTTATGATACCAGTGTAATAGACACTGTATGAAAGCTGAAGATATGCAGATACATAGACAGACTTCCATTAAAATTAAAGGCATTTACTGCAGGCACATACAATTAGAAAAATAAAGCCCATGAATGTGTAATTTTTTTTCCTCCTCCTCTTCGTATCTTTGAACTGTTTATTCTTATCAGATGCTGAGGTGCACTGTTCACTCATATTGAGCTTGTTGTCCACCAGGACCCCAGGTCTCTTTCTACAGAGCTGCATCCCAGTCGGGTAGATCCCAGCCTATGCTGCACTCCTGCACCATGTTTTCCCAGGTGCAAGACCTTGCATTGGTCTTTGTTGAACCTCGTAAGGTTTTTGTTGGCCCACTCTTCCAGCCTATCCAGGTCTCCCAGCAGGGTGTCTCTCCATTCTGAAGCGTCCACTTCCTCACTCAGAGTATTCTCCGATTTGTATGGTTGTGGATTGGCTCTGTTAGGCATAATAGTGTTCTGAGCTGCAGAAAGTAGGATGACGCTGTTCTGTTTCCTTCTTTTCATCCTGATTTGATTCAAGTCCATGTGAGGCTGATTTTGTACAGCTCAGCATTTTTTACATGTTCCTGTCTCTTGCTTCTCTCTAGATCTCCACGCAATGAATTTTCTACTGTATCTTGTTCAGTGTAAAAGATAAAGTGTTGCCTGTTTTGCATCACATTCATTATGGCTGTTTAATCTGAACTTGTATATTGACATAAGAAGCAGTGCAGTGTGGGATGTACCCTCTTGTGGGCAAAGAGAATTTTGCAGCCTTCCCTGGCGTGTGCAGACTCCAGCTTGGTTTCACTCTTGGTTGTAGTCTTTAGCTCCACAGCCTTGTGGGGGCCTAGTCAGCCCACCAGCCAGCTTGCTGCATAGTGCCAGGTCCGCACTATGTGTGAGCAGGACTACTGCAGCTGGGTAGTGTGGGCTTTTCTCTGCTGGGTCTGTGGCACATTAAGCCCCAATCCCATTGTATAGAGCGCCAGCCCATCATGTAGAGTCCCAGTACCATCACATCAGCCCAAAACTCACTGTGCAGAGCCCCAATCCCATCGTGTAGAGCCCCAGCCCCATGGCACAGAGACCCAATCCCATCAGGTGACACTGAGCAGGAAGGTGCTCTCTGTCCTGTGATCCAACACCGTGAGATGTTCCCCCATCCACTGGTGGGCAAGAGGTGGTGCAGTTCTCAGGAGGGTCCTACCTGAGCTCTGTCATCACCCGGACAGCGACAAGGTAGACAAGTCCTTCTGTGTCACACAATAACCCCAGCTTCTGAAAAGTGGCTAAGCAGCATTATGGATCTTGCTCCACAGGCTTGTTTACATGTCTGCCCTGAGCAACAGAATCTTTAAATGTCATACTTTGTGCTTCAATTTATACTTACTGCAAGTTATAATTTATTAAAAAAAATTGTATTTTTTATTCTGTTACAAAGGAGGCAATTTAAAAAGATACAAGGAATCACAGGGCATAGATAGTTAAGTACAATTATATTTTCCAAATTTTAATAATCTGCCTTCCTAGATTTAATCATGCAATTAATACTATTTCCATAAATTTTCTTTAATTTGCAGTGAAACTACTTATCATTTTATTTTTAAACTGCTAAATTCCATGTTCTTAAACTAAGGATCTTTCCTTGATTGAAGGTACCTTTTAACACATGAAAATATTTAGCTTTATTTCACAACCTTTGTACTAAATCTAGGAGAAATATATATGGAATATTAATCATGTTTGATTAAACACAGCTATACATTTTTCATTAATTTCAAGTTATGCTTACATTATCTCGAGTGAACCAAAGTATTAGTCTAAATAAAACCTACTCCAGTAAAGTATTTTTAGTTTAACATGCTTGAACTAAGCACAAATAACATGAGATCTGTACATTTCAGTTCCTTCTCTTTTATAATTACTTGCTATTAACTTAGCTAAAATCTCACAGAATCCCAGAATCACGGAGCGGATGAGGCGGAGGGCATCTCTGGGAATCATCTAGTCCAACCCTCTGCTCAGAGCAGGGTCAGCCAAAGGAAGCTGCCAAGAAACATGCCCAACTGGGTTTTGAATATCAAATTTGAAGGATGGAGATCCCATAGCCTCTCTGGGCAATCTGTGTCAGTCTTCAATCACCCTCACAGTAAATGTTTTTAATCTTGTGTTTAAATGTAATTCTAATTAGTTATTCTATTAAACCATGGATATAGCACATTAACACCAATTTTATAAAGTGGTAGCAATACTCTAATATCAATGTGTAAGGAAATACATGCACTTAAATAATGCAGACTTGTTCATCATTATAAAAGAAGAAACTTTGTGAAAAATCAGGCTGTAGGGATCTCACTTAAAATCAGAGACTTCATCCTGTATTAATATCTCTGTAGCTCAATTTCTCATTTGTAAAACAAAAAAATCAACATGCCTCACAGAAGCACTATGAGATAAATTCATTGTCATTTGTGAAGCACTCAAATATCATAGCGAGGAGTACAATAAAAAAGAAAAACAGGAGAATATTAACAATTTGTTATTCAGAGCAAGGAGTGCAAGAAACATGTCGTAAGGCCACACGCTGAATAGAGATGAAATGTAATGTTGAACAGTGTCTTGTTAAGTGAGCATTGTCCATCCTGCATCCTGAAAGCGGCAGAAGGCCGGTGGCAAATGCAATGTATGATCATATCACTAGTGATTGTGTTTTGGCGTAGAAAATAAAGTCGCCCAAATAAGGATTACACAGGAATCACCTAACTTTGAACTTTTAAGCTGGCAACCTTGACATATAGAGTAATATTTACTCTGTGTACATTAGCACATATAAATGTAACATCATTCTTAGACTGCCATTAATAAAAAAAAAAGCAGGATCATGTTAATAAACTCTAATCATTCTACGTGTCTGTGATTTTTTAGGAAATGTTAGGTTTAGAGGCGTTTTATTTTCTGCTCTGCATTGTGAATCTGATGTCATTTAAATACATAAGAGCCCTATTGTTCTGTCATTTATGCCCCGTGAACTTCTGCTTTTAGCATGATTAAACAAAAGAGACACATACCAATGCTTTCTCGTTTGAATAATGCAACATCAATATTTTACATCTTGGGCTTCATTTCAATCTTTTCCTCAGCAAGGTGAACGCTTGAAAAGGAAGCAACCATTGCTTGCAAAAGTGTCAATTAAGTTACATTCTCCTCTTTTCCAAAAGAGATACGTGTCTCAAAAAATGCATGTTATTGAGTAGTTGTCATTCTGTTGTAAACCAGTTCTCCAACTGCTGTTCTTATTCTCCAGCAGCATAAAGCAAGCAATAATATATTTACATAGAGTTCCATTCTTAACAATTTCAGTATGTTTTTTCAATGTCTGAATTGTGCTTTTACCTTCAGTAAGGAGCAGCAGCACTTTGGATGGATACACCTGAGAGGATCTAGAGCACAGTAGGTCAGAGGGAGTGGAGGGGTTCAGCTCCATCTTACGCAAAGCACAGATGCTCATGTTAGGGTTGGATTCAGCTGCAGGGCTGATAGCTTTTGTTCTTTACTTCCCAGGAGTTAACATGCTTTGAATCTTCAGCAAGAGCTGCATTTAGGTCCCTCTCTCCTCCTTAATAAGGACTGTCTTCCCTGTATGCAGAAATGTTGTTATTGCAAGGATACGTCTGACACCCATTTCACTGAGTGACCCAAGCCCTCCACTTTAGCAAGAGCTATTTTCTTCTGAGCGGCACACAGCTCCCTTACACTCTGTTACTTACCTTTCGAAGAGCTGCTTCCATGAATCCACCTGGCTTCCATAAGAAAGCATCTGCAGCTGGGTCTGCAACTGCACCGTTTCCAACTGATGCATCCTTCTGTGACGTCTTCTGTGCCCCCAGAAATAAAGTGCTGAGGACTGCATGCTGGTCTCTTGCATTGCAGTTGATGAATCCTTATATCAGACTTGTGGGCTGGTAGGTGTTTACCAGTAAATCAAAAGGGAGTTTCAAGGAAATCAAGTGTGCTGAGATTAAAAAAAAAAAAAGATAAGCTTCCCTAATACTGGGCCAGTTTGAAGTATACAATCAGAACAAGTCTGGTTTCCTTTGGAGAAATTCCATTAATTCCCGCCTGAATCATATCTTTATGTATGCACAACAGTACCTGACAGGACGTGCCCTACAATCGAACAACTTTCTGCCATTGTTTTGCCTCAAAAGCCTGCAACGCTCCAGCCCACAGTCAGCAGATTAGGTGCTTAATGCCACTGCATCGGGTAACACTTCTCACACCTTTGCAGCCTGACTTGAAAAAAAGTAATCTCCTTGTTAAGTCTCTCCTCATGCAGCATTAAATTTTTACACCTCTATTTTATAGTTCCTTTCCAGGATAATGAAATAATGTTATTTCTCTATGTTGGATCATTTCTTCAATTTACTCTAGTACTTTGTGTAGAGAGTTCATTGTGATTTCCAATCCTTTTTGGAAAGTACAGACTATAAAGGCTACCTAAGTGTTAAGTTGGTGGTTGTTTGTCAAAGCTTGCAAATAAAAATGCAAAACTCAGAAAATACCAACATAGTTTATAGGGGCAAAAACTGGATAGGCTTTAACTTTGTAATAAGAAATTTAGTCCATTTCGTTAATAACGCAATATTTGTTACAATTCATTCTTATCTCTGTCATAACACAGCTAAACTTTTGGAACCAAACAGGCTCATTATTAGTATTTAGTGTTAAATATTTCGTATTTACCATTTCTAGTTTAATATTTATTATTTAGGGTTTTTTATTCAGACATGTTTATTCCTTATGCCAGAGAAGATAAGACTGATTTCCAGCATATATATGATCCAACTCCAACTGACTTCAGCAGGAATCACTCTTGCAAGAATCCATGGGCAAAATTAGTGCAACTATGAACCTTCTGAAAGCAAAATGAATTGAAGCACAGACTTTTAACACATTCAAAGTATGTACTTCAGTTTAGCTCAGGACTAGTCAGCTGGTGCTGTAGGATTATAGGACACATATAATGAATTCTTAGAAAGATTCACAGAATACCTTAAGGACCCATGAAATTCCCTTTCCTTGTCCAGGATCAACAGCTTTTTTTTTTTCCCCCTTTTTTCCCCCCTCTTTCTTATTGTGTGCAGTTAACAGTAAAATAGAGACAAATACACAAATGTAAAATATATGTAACTATAACTTGCCAGATATGTCTGTCTCTTACTGCCTACCTGTCATGAGGCATTATCTTGATAAATACATATATATACCAGAGACTGTATTTTATTACAGTTGGTTCTATTGTCAAAGTGTTTTGCATTACACAGTCAGAAATCCTTGAAGTTAAATGTCCAGTCTTTTGAAACTTAGAATAAAGGATGTTTAAATACTTTTCCATTTACTGAAGTGTTTTAATACCTCTCATATTACTCAGAGAAATGAATTGCTTGAGAATGAGGTTAATGCTATACAAAAAACCTGCTTTTTAAAACCCTACAAGAGGGGTCAAAGACCAGGAAATGCTCTCACTATAATTCTCATTTTCAGCTGAATTGGCCATGGCAACTGCACTAAGAATGCAAGTTTGAATTTCATTATGTTCCAGAAACCTGTAACTTTGCATTATAATGATTCATGCAATAACAGAAGGAAATTGCAAGCATTTTCGACGTAACATTTCTAATTAAATAAAGTAGTATTTTAAGTATTTCAAGTAGTTACCTTCAAATACAATGAAAAATGTTCATTTGATAGCTACTAAATGCATCCCTTTACATTTTACCTGTAAAATGCTCTGTGTTTGGTGACAGGTTAAATGTATGCTATACACACGGAGCCAACATTTGTCTTTGCAATACCACAGCAGCCACAGCAATTTTAGAAGCGTTCTTATTATTTTAAGCCGTCTCCATTGTCTTCTAAAGACCATAATTAGAAGCTGAAAACTTAAGGTAACCAAACTCGATAAGCCTTCATTATGAACAAAATATTCTACTGTTGCTCAACAAGTGACCGTATGTAGCCCAACAGGATAATGCATTTTTCCTCAATTATGTCTCTATATATCCAATATTAAGCCATTTCTCAAACAGAACTTTCTTTAATTGCAATGAAGTTTTGCCTGGGTGATGTTGCAGCCCTGGCCTGTTAGGTAATTCCTTTTGTTTAGCCACAACTATTCTCTAAGTGGTCCTTGTAGCAAGTTTTTTGTTATGATGGCTTTCAAGAATGCTCTTCGTTTCCTGGGGAAATGACAAGGGAGCGCCTCTTTAGTTAAGACTGTTGCCTAACAAGAAGCTGAAGCAACTCACTGGAAAGCAGTAAGTCGATGCTCAGGAGTGGGAGAATGAGAATGAGATGATAGCTTACAATTGTGTGGAGCAAAATTAAATAGTTCTGGCACACTTGGAGAGGCTGAGACTTCCCAAGCCCATATGTAGTATTGGCAGTGCTATGGGCGGATTCACTTGCACTACTGCTTTTAGCAGAATCGTGGTTTGACATACCTTTTAATTTTCAGAGCACACTGCAGGGAAGTTTCAGAGGCTGAGCTTTTTCCCCTAGAAAGCTATGCAACCACCGCTACACAGCTGCTCCTCTAGCAGCAAGCTTGGAATAGCCTTCTGCTGTTTCCAGCTCAGTGTGATGTTCAAAGACGTCCTCTGGCTGGAACACTCCCAGGTTCTTGCAGCTGGTCTGCAGCAACCTGTTATCTCAGCCAGACAAATGACAGTGAGAGAAACAGAACTTAATTTCACCTAGAAATGCTGCAAACAAGTTGTGTGTTTACTATGGTTAGCTGGGATTCATCGCAGGTGTACTGTGCAAGCAACAGAAAGCATCTTGGGTTGGATTTGCAGGGGTCAGACAGGATGAAGAGCCATGTCAAACCATGCCCTCCAACCCATGTGCTTGGGAGCAATTTTAGACTCCCGTCACATCACCGCCAGCCACATGGTTTGCCGAGAACATCTATCTTATCAACACACTTTCACCCTATTATTAATTTCCCAGCCTAATGATTATACCAACTGTTTGCATGCCCAGAACTGAAGGAGGCAAATGTGATTGACTGCCCTGTCAAATGTGGCCTCTGTCAGGGACACAGCAGGTAGAACTGGCAAATGGGACTGGGTCTAACACACCCGACCAGGCGCTCCCTCTTAGGGACCTGCTATCCCGTCTTGGAGATGTGGGCTTCCTGATGCTAAAAAGTGAAAAGGGCACACTTAAACCTGACAAATGCAGCCTATTCTCCCAATCCAGGTAGATTTACAGGCCAAAAGCAGAGCAGACAGTACCCTTAATCTCCGAGGTACAAATCGCACATGCTACTTGAAAATAATGAAAGGCCAGTCCTGTTGCCCTTACCTGAAGGTGTTAAAAATAACTGGGATATGTGATTATAGCCACTGAACCTCCTCCAAAACGCAGCTATGGGTAATGAGAAGTATGGGTTATGTGGGAAATTGTTTTTTCAGGGAGTCTGAGGTTTATACAATTTATAGCTGGTTAGCAGAAACTGTACCTAGGGAATCAAGTGGTCTGAAATAAGGCTTCTCTCTCCCCAGGGGGCATTTATGAAGTCCAAGAGATGCTTCGTTCTTGGGGAGAGACGATTTCTAGCTAGACGCTCTTCAGAAGAGCCTCGTATCATTGAAATAGGCTGCTGCTGTGTCACAGCCCTTCCTCTCTTGTCTTCAGGGTACACTGGCAGCAGTGTTGATTCATTAACCTTTGAGGAGATTAGCCTAATGGCCAATGCAGGGCAAACTTATTTGTATTAAGAATAGTGTCTGGTATTGAGAATTAGCTGAAATTTGTATGGGGTCTGGTAATGTTGAAAATGAGCTAGTGCTTCAGAGCTTCTGAATGGTATTTTTACTAGGATAAATTAAAGTTATAGATATTGGTATAACTTAAAATTATATTAACCAGTGTACCAATTCTTGGAGATCTGTAGAAATAATAATAGCATATTCCAGCAAATCTAGGGACAATCTGGTTCTTATTTACGAAGGCAGGTCCAACTCCTATGCTTTCTATTCTCATTACAACAATTTTGTAGAACATTGAACAATATCCTTCTTTCAATTTTTCTTTCAAAACACCTTTATTCCTTGGAAACAGAACAGAAAGACAAACAGTAAAGCTGATGTTAGTGCTTTTCTCTTTGACTTGATATCTGAGAATGTTAGCAAGACTCAAAGAATTGGGAATGCACATGAAACTGTGAAAGAGAGGCAACAAACACAGTGCCATAGCATTTTCTGAGAGAAGCTCTAAGCAGACGTATGTACTAGGTTTCTGATTTGCAACCATCCTCTGGCCCTGTGTGTTTGCTAAGTGCTGGAAAGAAAAAACAACTACTAGCTGGAGAATCAAAGGCAGAGAGATATTCTGTAAAGTGGCAATGTCTAAAAGGCTGATGTTGTAAATGTTCAGAGTTTGGAGCTCCCTTTGAAGTGACACGGAATGCGTATGATACCTGCCTATTCATTTAGGCACTGATAAGGTCCTAATTAGCACAGCACTCAGAGCACCTCCCATATAGTGAAGTATAGAAATAACCACATCTTTTACTTCCTTCCTTCGCAGCTGCAAGAGAAACAGCTTTTGGGTTTTTTATGTTTTTGCCAATGTGTGTGCTGGGTGTACTTGTAAATACCTTGCTAAGCAAAAAAAACAGTCACAGAAAGAAAATTTGCTTTTATTCCTGGGAAGTGGTGGATTCATCAGTCCTTTGAGTCACACGAGAGAACGAGTTCTGTGGTTTTAGGTCAAGCTCCTCTTACAAACTCTGGCCTGCAGGCTAACACTCTCCTCTGTTCAGTGCAACATTGCTGTCACAGCGAATCATGATTGCTTCTCCTTCCAGGATCGGGCCATCAGACCCTTAAATCCTAAACATTACTTCAATGGAAATGTTCCAACGCACAGGAGAAGTGCTCCCTGAAAGCAAAACTGCAGGATCAGGCCCTTCAATTTTAAAAAATGACATTTAATATGGACAGACAAAGGCACCAGAGAAGAACACACTGACTCTCTGTACACCTGGAGGAGGGATAGTAGTACAAAACAAGCTTTTCTTTAACCACAACGGCAATCTTCTAACAGCAGCACCCACTCAAAAGCATAGAACTCAAAGGCTGATAATCATCTTTCAGTTCAGGTTATTGCATGCAATTTTTCACATTCATTCAGTTTTCTTCATACAGCTCTTAGTAAAGTAACTCCCTTAACAATAAAAGCTTTTATGGCAGCCCATTACGCAGGAGAACTAACCACTCCTAGTTTTTTTATTGGCTTCTTGGAATATTTATAGCAGTCTTTGTTCTCTTTGCAAGCTTATGCATCTGGGTGTGTATGGAGATTTTTCTTTTTTTTTTGGCAATTGGGTATGATGGTGAAGTACATATATTTTTACATTTGTAAGGTTTTAAAGTTTTATATTTGTTGTCCTTTATATATTATTATTGCCACCTAAGCCAACATTCAGCCTGCTCCTCATTGTTTAGCACTTGAATATTCACTGCTAGAGAATTTTCATTCCAAGTTGCCTGACATAAAACTTTATTTGCCACCATGTTACCTCTTCCCGGTAAACTGTGCACACAGAGAAGTCTTGATATTTGGCTCCACGCTAACAAAGCAAAGAATTTGCTTGGTGTCTGAAGGACCAGAGTAAATTTCTACTTCAAGAATTTGATAGAAAAATCTCACATTAACACAACAGATTGGTTTTCTCGTAGGAATCACCTCAGCAGTGACTAAAATTATCACAGTGACTTGTTTTTGCATAGCATTTTGGACCCAGAAATGATCCTAAAACTTTTGATACAGCTTAAATAGAAGAAGCCTCAAACAGGAATCTGTCTCTGAATACCTCTATCCTGGTTTTCAAAATTTTTCATTTAATTTTATATTCTGTCTCTCAGAAACAAAACCCTTTTGTTGTTTACACCATGTCCACAAAATTCTTATTGAATATTGGAATAGATAGAGGAATTCTAGCTACAGATATGGCTTTTCTCTATTTTCCAGTATAATAAAAGAAGTAACTGTACAAACAGGAGTGATGGAACTGTTAAAATTAAATGGGGAATTCACTTTTATTTTCTCATTTACAGTTCAGAAAATAAGCTTTGTACTAACTGTTAAGGCAATGCAAATAATAAATAATAATAGTAATCATCTAGTAAATACCTTCTTGAATATGTTATACAAATACTTACTGAATAAAAAATAAATAATCAAAATGATGCCTTTCTTTTTGATCATAAAGATTAGAAAGCTGTGCATTATTAAAGAAAACTAAAGACACAAATTGGTGATATGAAGTTAAGTTTTTGTAGTGTGCTTAATAAATACAAGAGTGTAGGAAAAAATGCGAATTTTCCATGGTATCTTTCACAAAGATGTATTTCCCTGGAGCTTTTCTGCCACTGGGATGCCACTAGGTAGGTGGAATCTTAATTTTCACTAATAATACCAAGCAAGTTATTTGGGCCTTGATAACATATAAGCTACATTTTACCACGTTGATCTGGTCAGTGGCTTTATTAGGTGGGTATATCCTCCCTGCTGTGAGGCTATAGAAATGCCTCATCCCACTGCAGAGACTGGTGGTTTTTGATAGGGGAACAGTGGTTCCATTGCTGTCGCTAAATTCAGATTTGGGCAGGCCCCTCTGGCACAGTCAGGGCAGTCCTTGTACCTCCTAGAGATGAAGGTTACAGGTGTCTTGGGCTCCTCCTCTCCCTCACACCTCATATTTCCTGGGAAGGGACATCAGCCTTTTACGTGGCACTGTTCATCCCGTACAAGGCAGAGGAGAGCCCCGTTCTGCCTTGGCCTTCTGGGCTCACAGGTCAGGTCCAGTGGCTGCTTCCTGGCATGGAGCTGGGCTTGCGGAAAGATCTCACACGATCCCCTGAGCTAGTCCCAGCACCTGCAAAGAGATGGAGTCCAAAGGAAATGGAGTCAGCAAGGACCAAGCACTTTCACTGGCCTCCTCTGCCCTCCAGAAGTTCATGTCTCCTGTGGAAAGCTTCTTGTCCCTGTTTCGAGACACAGATCACTAGGGTTCAACCAACTTTATTACAAGACAGCAGCTGCCACTTGGCTGTCAGAAAGAGCGCAGAGTGGCAGTAGCTTTGGTGATGTAAGTCACCTCTTTTTGGTGACTTACCTCCTCACCTCAGATTTTGCTTGCAAACTACTACTGCTTCAGTCTTCCAGACCACTGGAGCAGCTAACACATCATATCTGTTTCACCCTGTCTAACCAGAGAGAAACGGTGTGGTGTGCGAAAAACGCCCTGAAAAACCCACAGGGATCTCTCCAGTAAACACAGGAGACCTTCTACCGTTGTGCAGAGAAACGACAGACCTCGCCAAAAGCAATCTGACAATTACGTCTTGCAGAAGCCTGGTAATGGGACGCATTGCGTATGAGGAGTCAGCATCCACGAGGAGAAGTAGGAAAGACGTCAGCAAGATGTAGCTGATACCAGGGAAAACAGAAAGTAGAGAGCATGGCAAGAAGTTTCTTCTCTGGACAAACTACTGTGTTATGTCAGGTCCTTGGTCCTTTTTAAGATCTTTACCAGGGCAGTCCCCGGCTGTGCTTATCCAGGACAATGCAGCTCAGAGTACAAGGTGAAGCACTTTTGCATGACCACAAGACAAAATGTTGACAAGCTGCAGCGTGACTTTTAGGGAAGATGAGACTGTGGAGACTTGCCACCACAATTCAAATGGGGAATGATGGTGAAAATTAAAACAGAAAAAATGAATTGTCTAATTCAGGCATTCCCATTAGCAGGACTAGGTGATACTGACCTTTGTGAAGGACTCACAGGGACTCCGTTAAGTCCCTCAGCATCACTCATTTGATGATGCAGTTTATGCAGAAAGTATCTGGATCCTATGGTGATGGTAGTTGTAAAAGAACAGCTGTGAAACCCAAACCAGACAGCAGATCAGACAAATTGGTTTTGGGAGGAATAGCCACTCCCCTTAACCTAATGTACCTTTTCAGTAGTCTGAAAGAAACCTATAAACAAGACCATAGATTGGATATTAGTATACAGATTAGCTACAGGCATTTCCGTGCTGCCATTGCACTACTCTTCATGTATTGAGCCAAACATTTCTAACAGGGCTGTGACTCCTCCTTGTTTGAATTAAAATTCCTAGAAATTCAGAATGCTAATATAGAGTAAAATTCCACAAGCTTTGCAAACTGCTTAAAATTATACTATAAGTATTATTTAGACATATTTGTAGGCTTATGCATAATAAGTCTATGAAAACAATAGTAAAATATTATTTTGTTCCTTCAAATGTTTTTAATTTTCACTGTGCCATTGCATTTTTTGGATTGGAATGAAATGCAGAGACATGTTTAAAGGAAGCATAATTGGCCTTGCTTGAAATTATTTCTCTGAGAGTTGAAAGAAAGAAAAGTCAAAGAATGCATTAGAAGTCAGAGCTATAAGGAAGTCAGGGAACACATAACCTTTCAAGATTTTAAAACGCGAGGTATAAATAATGTTTGTTTCCTGGTAAATAGCAATCATACGCATAAAATGGGAGTGAGCTGTAGAAATAAATAAATAAAGAAAAAGTCTATTCAACTGAAATCCTAGGAACTTTAATGTTGTGGAACACTGTTGGACTGCTTCTGTTGTGCAAGCACTTTATCTCAGCTGAAAGGTGAAATTAGCAGCTTTCCCAAAACCCTGGGAAGCTATTGTGTCAATGCTACGTGCTGGAGACCACTGTTTTATGCCAGTGCCACTGGTTTAGATGAGCACTGCAATCAGGAGCATTAAAAGTGAGTTGGTGAATTGTGTTGCATGAAGCAATGGAGCTGCTTACAGACAAAAGAGCCGAATGGGGTTTTACAGACGTCTATAGGAACATAACAATGTTAAATATACCAAACGATGCAGCTGAATTCAGCAAAACTAAAGTAACCAGGCTGGGAAAGGAGCTGGGGAGAGAGGGGAGATGAAGGGAGGACAACCGAATAAAAGAATTAAATAATAAAATTAATTGTAAAATTCAGACACAGCTGGACAACTCCCTGAAATATTAACACTGAGGAATGACACATTAAATGTGTCTCCCGGAAGCTACTGCTCATAGTTTTCTCCACTTTAACATGACACTGATGACACTGTTTGGTTTTTAATCTGTCAAGGTATTGCTTTAATTTGGGGAGGAGATTACCTCACCGTTCCTTTTACCAGCAAGAAGACAGACAGCAATTAACCCACTGTGGTCACATTGTTTTCTTTTTTTTCTTTCGTTCTTTCTTTTTTTTTTTTAATGTCAGCAAGTATCTTCAGAAAATTTATAATCTTGGACCAGCCAATGGTCTTTGTTGCATTCATGACAGTATAAAGTAACCTTGTTTACAGTTTAGGTCATTTATAACTTTTACATATTTTGGTTTTTTTGACATGGAACACCTGAAAACATTCTGTGTAGAAGAGTTAAAAAGCCTATGCTGGAATAATTCTATTTTTCTACTGTGAGAAGGCGTAGAGGTATCATATCCTAAAGATCATTATCAGAAATGATAAGAAATAAAATAATCTTTCTGCTATGTGATGAGGTTTATGAGAATATCCCTAGGCAATTAATTAGTTTTAAACTGACATGAAAATCAATTAATTTTAATAGGGAATAACAGATCATGTGTTTAATAATTCATCTAATTTCATGAGGCAAAGTGAATTAGACAATGCAATGTAGATCTAATAGCAGTCGTAACCACATAATTTGACTGTTTGTCACAAGCAAAGCACAGTGAAATGATCAAGAATTACACAGAGAGAAAAACATTAATTGTGTGTAAACTGAGTGACAGTTTCTTGTAACCCTAAAAGCCTGAGAGTTCAGTGTAATTATTTCTATTACATCTTTTCCTGAAATTGTCCTGTGTCGTTAATTATGTAATCATATTAAGCAGGCATATTAATAAATAGTACAAAATAACTTCTCCATGCTTTCATTTTAGAGATACTATTCAATTGCCAGAGATTTTATAGAATGAAACTATGTGAAAATTGTTTTATAGTCTGCATTAATTAATTAAACAAAAATGACCCCGAGAGCAGGCATTTCTGCTTGTTAATGACCAACTGGGAGAGTAGAGGACCTGACGTCGAGCAGGAGGCCCTTAACCTGGGCAGTCATTAATGCTGAGGAAATGCCCGACCCTCGGGTCACTGTTGCTGTTAATCGAAGCCATGATAATTGTTACACTTTTTTATCCATGCACAGAGAGCAGACGTGCTTTCCATCTGAGTGGCATTTGTTTCAGATTAAGGAAAGCAACAAAACAGGAAAGAACAAAAGTGAAGGCTACCCATGCCGCATGGCGTCCTCCTTGCCAAGCAAAATGGAAACGTAGCATGGAACACCAGCAGTGAGATCGTGGCAGTCACAGCTTGCGTGTCACAGGCCACATGATCATGTTAAAGCGCAAACACTACATAAAGGGATTGCCCTTGTATATGTTTGAAAATACACCTATTGAAATATGTGTTGCCTTGGACACAGGTCTGTCTTTAGAGCAATGGTCTCTGCCTGCTGGGTAATGACACTGTGGTAACCTATAGAATCCCGGGAGCATCGCACTTCTGTGTACATATAAAAAAAAAAGTCAGAAGACTTAAAATGCTTTTCTTTTTACAAAAAAATACAGAGGAATCATAACATTGCAGGCAATTTTTCTTGTTTATAGTCTGAAGAAAAGTTTTGTCAGTGTAATTACAGCCAGAAAAAATGGCCTGGCCTATAGTATGTGTGATCCCACCCCTCTTGCCTTCAGCAGCAGTCGATATTCGAAGCGCACAGGCCTGCACAGGAGACGAAGCAGCTGCTGGGACAGGGTGTGAAAATCCAACAGCTGCGTATGCCAGAGGGATGGAAGATGCTGATTCTCCACACGCTCTACCAAAAGCAGTGACAAACCTCACCTCACCTTCGAGGAGCAGCTCAGACAGTAGTTTTGCTACACTGAACAGAAAGATGGAAGAAGCAGGGTCTGGACATCACCCTGGAATTGCAGATCCAGACAGGAGAGAACAATATTCACATCCAGGGTTGAAAGGGCTTCCTACCTGTTCCCTAGCAAGGCAAGATGCCATCTCTTGTGAGTCCTCTCCTCGATACCTACTTCTCTCATCCCAGCAGCACTGCCTACTGCCTGTGCAGGAAAGAGAAAAAGGGACATATACACTATTGTTGCCTCTTGGGAGACATGCACTGCCATAAAACCTTACTCTTCTACCTTGAATTAAAGGCAGAAAGAAAACCTTAAGTTCCCAGTCATGTGCTGGATCCCTGGGATTTGGAGAAATGAGAAGAGGAAACAGGAGACAAACAGGAGCCTCCTTGCTTGCATGTGCTGCATGGTATGCTCTTTCAGGGTTTCGACCCTATTAGTTGTACAGGAGGAAGAACAACACAAAGCTGAAATAGGAAGGACACATACAGAGGCTGAACAAAGAAGAAGAGGTAAATAGATGTCACAAAAGGAAAGCAGATCTTCATCAGATTGGAGAACACACTGGTCTTCACTAGCAGACCTGCCTGTTTTCCAGCTGTCTGCCAAAGAACATAGGAGAACTGAGTGCTTCTGAACTATACTCGAAGGCACATCAACACGTGTGTCCGGATTTGGTGCAGTTTCTTGCATTTTACTGCTTAAAACGGTGCACCTAGGTGCAGTAACTTAAAGCTGGCCAGAGAATTTCCGTGGTAGCTGTCTGTGAAATATCAGTTTCACCAAAACTTTCATACCTGGCTCTTAAAAATCAGCTTGATGTTCCTGGCACACCCATTGCCCAAAATATGCTTATCCTCCAACTGAAGCTTTCGGTTCACAAAAGTCCCTTCACTAAGTGACCACAGCCTGGAAGACTTGCAGGTTATGTAGGATCTCCCGCACCCAGATCCTGCTTTGGCTCATCACATTTTGGTCAGCTTCTAGCACTGATCTGTGGCACACAAAGAGCATAACATCCTGGCTGATACAAAAAAATGATTTTCTGTTTCCAAACATAGGGATTTGGGAGACTTAACAAAAATGAGCATTAGAAAAAAATAAAGTGATATAAATCGGTTGTTAAAAAAGATTCTCTGTCTAACCACTTCTGCTGTTTTGGAAACTAAATGCTGTTTACTGATCTGTCATGTAATGTGGAGTGCTAACTAAAAACACGTGTTCAAACTTTGCCTGGCACTGTCTCAGAAATAATTTGTGCCAGCTAACTGAATGCACCTAAGCAACTTCGTTATTAAGTGCTTGGCATGCTTAAGGTATTCTTTCCCAAGTCTGTTAACAAAACAAGAATTTGATTAACAGAAAACTGTTAATATTTAGGCTGACAGTGTCAAAAGCAGACATAGGAAATTTGGAAAATAGAAATACTTTACATTTCAAGAAGCCATAAATTCAGGCCCAAAGATTTTCATTAGGAAGGCAAAAAGTTTATTAATTATTGTTTTGATTTACTCCTTGCAGCCCTTATGCCTTTAATCATTCGAAAACCTAGCACTAGAGTACGTACAGTAAATCGGAGTAAATTGTCTGAAAGTCCTTAAGGAATTTTAAATAAATGCTTAAATGAATCTCTCATTACTAGCATGCAACAAATGCCCAGATGTACTCATAGCGATGTGCCCAATTAAGTTTAGAAGAATTGCATGAGGTCAGTTTCAGCCAATTCCTATTGATTCTCCTAGTTAATAAAGAGTTAAAGGATGAAGTGAATTTTTAAAAAATATATGTGCTTTAAAGGTGCTAGAAAGGAAAAGCATAGTACTAAGTGGTCATGTGGCTAGTGCCATTCATCTTGGTAGTGACTATCTGTCAAAAGTGGCAAGAGCCCCTGTTAACAGCCCTGACCTGTGCTGTAATGAAGGGAGAGTGCACAGCAAAGTGTCCATTATCAGGCAGTTGGGAGCAGTAAATTGGTGCAGTTTGCCTCAATCTTCCAGCAAGTTGAGATGTAAGATAGGTGGGGATCAGCAAGCAGCAATTTTATCCTATGATCATTTTTGTCAGATCACATCAGAGTAGGAACTTAGTCAGATTCATGATTTCAATTAAATACGTCCCCTCATTAACTGACTGCTGCCGTGAATGTTTTCTCTGGTCATTTATTTACAATATGTAAACACACCTACTAATATTTGGACAGGGAGCGGTGATGGAGAAGCGGTAAGGTAAATGACACATTGAGATGATAGTCAGGTACAATCAAACGAATCTTGCACCCTCTCAACAGGGCTAACAGCTTGCAATAAAATAGGCCACCTATGTTACCTATACACTAACCTACAGGGCTTACATACTATTCTAACTAGGAAAATCCATTTCAGACTGTTTACTTAAAAAAGAAAATGTGCCAGTAGAATTCCACCTGTGTTCAATCCCATGCAAATGAATTGATGCTAGGGCCATTTTCCTGGAGAATAATCCCACAAATCCAGGGGATGCCCAACGTCCGCTCTCAGGTGCACCGAGATGAAAATGTTCTGGATGAGCTCTGAAACTATCAGACAGACTTAACCCTTAGGGATCCTCCAGCAAATCAGGCAAGCAAACCGAAGATGAATGTACTTGTCACCTCCACTCATCCCCCCCTTCTCAGCAGCAAAAGACTTTCGGATCAGCCCATCTGCTTTCCAGACACTAGATGTATTTCCCCAATCACGTCATCCCTATTCCTACTCCATCACTTCAAGTAGGAATAATAAAACATCTGTAATTCTGTAATTCATGTAATTCTGTTCAACACCCCATCACACCCCTCTGCCAAATCCCTCCCCTGCCTTCTCTTCCAGCTCTTAGCCACACAGATAGAATGGATGATGGGCAGAGAGGTAAAGCTCGTGTCCGAGTAGCATTGTATTGCAAATGGCCACAGCTTTGTCCCGAGTAGTGCCATTCCCCAAAGACTCACCCCGTCACCTTCCACCTGTGGGTCAGTCCTACAGAACTGAATAGAAAATGCTTTTCTTTTTTTACACAGGTGCGTTAAATCAACGATTGGGTGCCTTTTTTTCTCTCTTAGTCTACATCTGCAGTGCAATATCCAGCTCTAAAGGAAGGACACAGCTCCTGTTGTATGTTGTTAAAGATCAAATGGAAACATAATCTTCTAGATTATAAAAAGTTTTTGCAAACTTTAAGTTGTTGCGCTTATACCTTGCCTACCTCGGCAGGTTTCTGAAATTTGATAAGGGGCCAGGGAAAATGTGCCTTGACTCTCCTTTCACTCTTGTTTTTAACTAAGCATTTGTTGAGACCAAGTGCTGAAAATCACTGCTTCCCTCCTGACATTTGCATTCTTCAGAAAAGCTTTGGCAGCGTACCAAAAATGTTTATAAAAAAACCTTGATTGCAAAGTTATAAAGACTGATCCATTCGACTAACAAAGTCATTATTACTAGCAGCTACTTCAGCGGGAGCACAGAAGACCTGAGAGCTCTAACGATAAGCAAAGTTGAATATGTCATCTTGGGACACTGCACCTAGCAAGCGCTACATTTCTTGCCTGGGCTTCGGAGCGCACATAGCTGAACTTTTCCTCAGCACATACAAGCATTTCTTGCCTCCTCCTATCTCCTGCTGATGTAGTTACCTTCTGATCAGAGGGAGCAGCAGCCTCCTGCAGTGCTGCAAGGTTTACGCCTTGCTGAGATGCCTGTTGCAGAATATGCACATACATGCACGCATATAAGGAAAAAAACAACTCTTAAAACATCAGATTTGCACACAAAATTGAATGTGATGTTCTTTCTGACACCCTCAATAATTAAATGGTTGGATAAAGAAATTCAGCTTTGGGGTGCCATTTTTGCACTGGATGGACACGGAAGGCCATGGGATTAGGCCATTTTGTAAAATCTTGGCATTTCCAGATTGAGAAAGCTTTCAGCAGCCCAAATAATGTTTTTCTAACGCAGTCAGCAGTGATGTGTGCAAAGGTGTGTTGTAGGTCTATACCAGGATGTTACTTTAACTCCTACAAAATCATGATCCCCATGTAAGCAGAGACAAAGCTGTCTCCCCTTCTGCTCGTGAGAAGGCACAAAGCACAGAACGGACTCAGGACAGAACCTAACTTGATAACTTTGCATCATCTTGGATGTATTTTGGAGAGAGAAGCGTCAGAGGAAGATCTCAGAGCTAGAGGGAAAGGGAATATTTTTACCCTTTGTAGCCCTTACCAGCACGTAAACTGTGGGGAGCTGTTGCGAGGATCTGCAAGATGGACCCATCCTGAGCTGGGAAATACAGAGACAGAAGTTTGGGAGGTGATAATAAATAGAGGTGATGGAAGCAGGTAAAAGATGAGATGAGATAACGTAGAGGTTGGAGGATATTTGAAATGTGGATCTCTTCCATAGCCCTGAAGTGTCACTCCCAGATCAGTGCTCCCCTGTGTTCAATCTCAGTTGAGCACTGGCGCAAATCAAAATGACTACTGACATCCCTAAAAGCTAGTAGGGGATATGTAGCAATGAAGAAGAGGAGATTAATATTAACAGGTTTCTGGATAGTTTGATATGTTTTAGAATACCTGACAGGAACAAGATCTGTTTATCAATTTTAGATCTTTAACCCAAGTTAAGGGAGGAATAATCAAAAAAGTGGTCAGTAACAGCTATAACTTACCCCAGGGTACAATACTAGGCTCAATCAGGTAACCAAAGAATGCAAAATTTAGACTGAAATTTAGATCTAATATGTCCAAAAGCAGGGTGAGAATTAATTTCACTTGTCATATTAGCATAAATGTAGCTATGTGCACTGAACTCACATTGATGCTGGGATTCCCACCTGCAGGTGCAATGAGATCCTTGCTTTGTTTTTACTTTGCTGTAAAACTGTTAGCATTTCTTGACACCTTACAACTTACACGTGCTAAGTATCAGGACTACCCAAGAAATAACTGGGATTTACATGTCTTAACTAATTGGTCTATATAATACCTGCAGAAGAGGAGTCTGAGCTTGTAAAAGGGGGCTGCTCTTTCGCATGGTCTATAGTGTACAAACAGAAATATAGAGGTAGAGACACAGCAGAGAAACGTAAGTGATGGAATTGCCACTATTCATACAGCAGGTAAAAATTCATTCTGGAGGGGCTGGCACCATCTGTTACTGACAGTATAACTGCAGTTCCTACCACCTACCAGCTAAAACACGGGTATGAAGTGGGACAGAAGCTGTGTCTTTGCAGAGCGGCAGAAAGTGAAATCAAATTGTCTGTATTAGTTGATACACAAGCAAAACTGTAATATTTTTTTGGGGGGTGTTATTTGCCTTAAAAGCTGTATAAATCAGCTTGAAACTGAAATAAACAGGTGGCAAACCACCTGTACATAATGATTAACTCTGCTTACAAATAATGTATGTGAAAATGCTGTCAAACCCTGATAACATCACATCTGCTACTACTGTAGTATTGTGCCATATGTTTGTATGTACTATTTCTTTGGAAAAATAGCGAGGTATCCTCTCTTCCATGTGTTGCGTTGAGGTAAAGAGTTTGCATTGGAAAGTTTAGTATTCTGACTACTGGTGTCAGCTTTAAGTATCTTATTTATCCATATTTGCTCATTTGAACGAAAAATTCTAAAACATGAAGTACTGCAAAGTACCTTAATTAGTTTGATAAATAATTATAGTTTTAACATTAAAAACATTATTGAAACACTTTATTACTTACAGGTATTTAAATTTATTATCCTGCTTATATTTATAGTGATATGGGAGTTTGCTTTGCCTTAGAGAATATTATACACAAAAAGTTTTGGTCTTTATTTAAATTCTACTTTGTGCATGTAGAATCAAAGGCAGATTCTTGCCAGACACTATTTTAAACAAGGAGTACCCCTGCATCTGTGAATTAACACTGTTATAAACAAGCAAAATCAGAATCAGACTTCATGACACACGTTCCCATCCTGTGAAGGTATTTAAATCTGCACATTAAGTAGAGTGGTAACACAACAGTCATGAATTTTGGCTGCTGTGACCACAATGCCACTCATGCATCCAACCACACAAGTGAAAAGGTGTGAAAGAGCTCCAGCATTCATACAGGTTTACAAAGGGGACGCTGAAATTTGAGTCAGTTTATTTTCATACACAGGGCTGAAAATAGCAATGATTTAGGACCTGTTTCATGAGCCTTTCAGCCAGCCCTCTTGTGAAAGGACTCCAGCTTCCCTCACTTGGATGTGGCAGTTCCCAACTCTTTCTCTGTTCAGTAACTCACCGGCAGTGTCCAGTTGTATCCAGCCTCCATCCCAGTGGGAGAATTCAAGTTTAATGGCACTCTTACATAGCTTGCGTGGTTGGGAGGTACTATAAGATGTTTGGAAATGGCAGATCAGATTCACTGGATTAGAAAAAATAATAACAACCATACATTTAAATGAACTGTTACTAACAGCCCATATTACCCCATTTACATCATAGCAGCACATTCAATTCATTACACATTTACATAGGTGTAAATGACCAGGAAAGGTGTAGAGAATAGAAAAATATTTTAGCATTTGAAGTAACTAATCCAGAGACTTTCAGCTGACTGCTTTTTTAATGGGTTTTTGTAAAGAACTACATCTACGTTCATATTTTCTTATTAAACACGTTTTAATCACTGTAATGTTATTTAAAGGCCTAGCAGAAGCATGTATTTCCTTCATAAATTGCTTACTAAACATACCGGTATATCTAACCAGGGAAACCAAAACAGAGACACCTGTATAATAAGGGAAATCATATTAGAAGCCAATGTGTTGTTAGGCTTTTTAATTATTTAGCTATAAGCCTAAAATTACTTTTTTCATATATTTGCATATTCTCGGTCATCTTGAATTGAAACTGTTGGAGAAATGCCATAGGACTACCTTTTATACAACACAAAGAACTTTTTTTTTTGTATTCAGATCTGCAGGGAATCTTACCAGCGAACACTGGAACTAACTATGGATAATTTTTTTTAATGTATGTATCATGCTTTTGTGAATGCCTGGCTAATAGCATGCCTTTATATATCTTTGGTTTTGTATGTGTAAATGGCGTATCTATAGTAGGGAACAGTATAGCTGCACTACTCTCTATGCTGGCTTTGTGCTAATTGCCTTTTCCCATAGCTAGTCTCCACGGGCAACATAAATCTCAGCCAGGATTATGCTGGCTGTTTGAGCCTGTGGCATAGCTTTGACTGCATGCCACCATAATAGAGCTGAAACGATAGCCCTGGTTGCTGACATCCGTGTAGCTGCCTGCCCCGACAGAGCTGGGCTCACTGACTCACGGAGCTCTTCCTGGTCCCCTGCTCTTGCTCTTCTTCAGCTGTTCTTTAGAAGATTCACCTCTTCCCTCCCTGATCAAAACCACTTTTTCAGTTAAACTGTAATATAGGGAAACATTTTAAAAATCCTTACAATCACCATCTTTTGAGTATTGCTACAATTCTCACAATTAAAACAGTACCAATGATTTGGGGAAGGTGCAAGAGTAGAAGATATCTTGATTTATTTCAACTTTTATTTAGGGATTGATTTTTAAGTGCACCAAAGGGAATGTTGGGCAATGAGTGAGAATTAGGCCCAAACATGTTCGAGGCATATGTCACCTTCTAACATCCCTGTTGCAGGACCATCATCCTCTAGCTTGTATGCTGGCTCGAGGGCTGACAAGTAGCATTTTTAGCTGTCAAAATGCTTGCTGACTTGCCTAACAGAGACATCACGTGGAAGTGATTTCATGTATTTGGGGTATTTAGCCAGCCCAAAGTTAAGTGTCTGATTTGCTAGTTGTCTTAGGCTCTCTCTGAAGAGAAAGACACTTAGAGAAAAGATTTATCCTATGCTGTGGCATATATCTAAGACAAAGTGCCCTCTGGAGGTGCTTGTCTCTCTCCATTGCCTGTAGAAGGAGTCTAAATAAGAAGGTTAGAGTAGGTACACAACTTTTTGACAACCAAAGTTAGATGACATTAATCCCACTGTCAGTGAGTGAATATCTATGGGACGAGAATCCCTCTAACAGTGTGTCAGCTTAAATTAGGACAAGCTCCACCAGAGCTGGTAGAGGTTCACAGTTGTAAGCTATACTGAAATCCAGTTTATGTCTTTTTAGAGTGCATTCCTATTGCTGAAGATTTAATTTAAAACATTCTTGTGATGGTTTAGCTTCAAGAAACTGAACAATTGTATTGACAAGCTAGATTACAGAGATAAAATCTTCTCTTCAGTTGAATTTACAGTAATTTGATTTGGTATCATTATAAAAAAACTTTTGTAGACTTTTATTTTTCTTCATTTATACATTACTTTCATGTATGTCAGATAAGCATAACAACTTTGAGAACAGCACTGCATTGAGATTCTAACATGATGGAGTTTAACTAAGCCCTTCATGTTCTTTCTCACCAGCACTATTTTTTCATGGGACAAAAGATAAGGAAGAAAGCACCGATGACAATTAACCTATCCTATTATGATAATGAAACAATATTATTACAAAGAAATAAATCAGTGCATGAAAACTTCTGAAAATTAAAATTCTACTTGGAACTCCCACAAGATGTCACAGAGGCCCACAGAGGAGTTTTAATAGTTTCTCAAGAAGAAAAAACATGCTTAAAATAAGGAATTCTATTGCAAAGAGCTTTTGGATAGCCTGGAGACCATCCAAACAATATCCCAGTTTTACAGCTGATCCATCTGAGGGCAGACAGCTGCTGGGATAGAATCATCTGTAATTACCATAATTCTTCCTACTTTGATTTTTCTTCCCTGATTTGTAAGCACAAGAAACTCCAGTGTACATATAATTCCAGTGTTTAGTTTGGATATAAAGCCCAATTCACACAATTATTTGACTTTCCTTTTCTGATAAAAAAAAAAAAAAGTTCAGTAAAGCATTGTAACAAGAAAATATTCCTGCATCAAACTGGATGTTTTATACATGTTCTTGAAATTCTGTTTCATTGCAGAAGGCCTTAAGTCCTACCAAAGCTTTATGTCAAGGACTTACACCCAGGACCTAGTGCAAGCCTTTGCAGAAAGCTGGATCTCTGAATTCATGAGCACACAATCAGTAGGTCCTCAATTTTTCTTGAAGTTATGTCTTTTAATCTTACAACGGATCTATAAAAAAAATTATTCTTGTCAATTCAGAGCTGCATTATTATCAAAATTAATTTTTCCCTGTGGGACAGAACATAAACATACACCCACTGAAACTTCCAATGCAACATAGATTAAAGCCTCCTGATGCTCTGCAAGCCTACAAATGGAGTTAAATGATGAGAGTATCAGTTCCTTTCTAACCAAAGTTCAGCTTCAACCCATCAGTTTTCAAAGTCTTCATTAACTATATTAAAATCACACCCTGAATGTGAGTATAAAACTACGTTCTTTGCCTATCTCATGTCTTCTTTGAAAAAAATTTAAAATCTCCAATGGCAGCCATGTTTCTTTTCCTCAAAAATGTGCAAAGAGTAATTAAACCTCTTCTACGATACTGTAAAAAGATTGTTATGTCATTTTCTAAATTAGTTCTAGTCGTTAATGTTAGAATGCCAACAGAGAGATTCTTATCTGTTGTACCCCTAGAGGCACCTCTCAGAGCGCTCTTTGAGCAATGACAACTACACAAATGATATTGAATGCTTACGAGAAGGTTACTACAAACTCTCTGGGTTATCAGAACAGGGCCAGGAGTGCCTCTGATACTGGCATCTGTGAAGGAAGGATGCACATGTGCCGCTGCATCAGGAACAATACACGTTTCACGTAGTTGCGTGTGTGTTGCTGTGCCTGTCCTGTCATCCACAGCTCCTGTTTCTGTGTTGCTGGTTCTCTGCATTCACAGCAGAACAAATAGCATAACAATCAGTTAGGAGAGCTTCAAATACCAATTGCAGTGGCAACGTTTCCAGTACGATTAAAATTCCAGCCTAACTCACATTTGATTTGGGGAGTCACTACTTCTTAACAGGATAAATGGAAGAATCCATTGAAAAAATACATAACATGTATTTTCTGTCTCCAGCTGAGCCTATATAGTCAGTTGGCCTCTGGACCCTTGGATTTTATATCTATCCCATCACTTTCCAAGCTATAATTCACTCCTTGTCTTTCAGCACTATGCTAACATGAACAGGCTTTTTTTTACAATACAAAATCCTCTGACAAATACATTTGATGACTCATAATTGTTCTGCTTTGTTTCTTGCAGGGATGCCCAAGAGTATTATGTCCGTTGTACAGGAGCTGACTGAATTTATTAACACTTATCATTAATATTAAGCATGTCACTTCATTTTTTTTTTTTTTAATCGCCACTTCCATGGTGGGGGTTTTTTTTCATAAAAAGGTAGAACAGATGTAAATCTAAAATAATCCACTCAGTCGAGTATTCAGAAAAAGACTAGAGGAAGAGGCCTGCAATCCTCAATAAAACACTGGTTTGGAAGCTACAGTTGCCCCAGAATTGTGGCTCTGTCCCTTCTCTCTGTGGATGCCTCCACCCATTCTGATTTTAGGGCAGAGGTTCCTTGACGACATGGATTGCAGGATGGGTGTCCTCTGAGTTGATTTCTTTCTCTTACACAAAGGATAGAAAAGGTTGTGCTACCTTAGCACTCCATGGCAGTCTCTAATTCATCCACATTGTGTGAACTTCACTCTTTTCTGCAAGTTAATAAAAGACCTTAATGTCTTAATGAACGTCCCTAGCACCCAGCAACTGTGTCATACTCATGTCATATTCTCCCATAAAGATCCCGCATTTCCCTGGAAACTTGCATAGCAAATCAATATAGCAGGCTGCATTCTGAAAAGCACAGCAAAAATCTGTGATGATAGTGTAGCAATGCTTCTTGGTTAGAAAGCATTCCCCTTCATTAAATCTCGCCATCTCTAGTACTGTCTTTTCTTAAGAAAAAATTCTTTTTAATTCCTTTCTGTGTTATTATTTTCCCATTGATGTCAGAAGTTGTGCCAATGAGGAATATTGGCAATTCTGCTTTTTTATAGTTTAGATGTGTCCATTCTTTTTTTTTTTTTTTTT
>Ga0065711_1000152_pt1 | contig 91157 bp, 41 predicted proteins | sample Hoacrofraction12_FD_59098 | JGI IMG/M metagenome (GOLD analysis project Ga0065711, IMG submission 59098) | Hoatzin crop microbial communities from Cojedes, Venezuela - Epithelial fraction 12 v2 (version 2) | ecosystem: Host-associated > Birds > Digestive system > Esophagus > Crop | place... | reverse complement strand
GGGGCGGTGCCGGGGAGGGCAGGGCGGGCTGGGACAAGCCTGCCAGTGCCTTGTGACCCGGGGCAAAACTCGGGAGAGGTGTTGCTGCTGCAAGCGATGCTGGGTCAGCTCTGCCTGCCTTCGGGTTGTAGTCTCGAACTCTTTGTGTCTCTGTCTGTTCGCGATAGCAGGTACTGGCACATGTTTCTTTTTCAAATGCGATGAGCGAGTCACAGAATGTTCGGGGTTGGAAGGGACCTCTGTGGGTCATCTAGCCCAACCCACCTGCCGAAGCAGGGTCACCTACAGCAGGCGGCACAGGAGCTTGTCCAGGCGGGTCTTGAGTATCTCCAGAGAGGGAGACTCCACAGCCTCCCTGGGCAAGGAGGGAAGGGGGCCGAGTTCAGGTGGTGCAGATAGTTGAATCTCTTCCATTTCTTAAGTTGTCTCTCAGAGCATGCAGCGTGTTTTTAATGTAGTGTTTGTCGAGTGAGGCATGTCCTCCCCTGCCCCTTGCCGCCTCCCTTCGGCGTCCGCTGCGCATCACTAGCTGTGGAGAAGGAGTAACCGTGCAGACGAAGTTTCAGCCAATGGCATCTTACCTGGAGAGCTGTCTAACTGCAGGCGTATTTTCTGCTGCTTATCAGAAAATGACTGGATGATCTTTCCTTCCTTGTGTTTTGGATGGTGCCAGGTTGCAGTGCGTTTATAGCGTGTTCAGTAATTGATTCTGGAGAGGCAGACTGCTGATGAAATTGTTTATTGTGCAGTAATCTGTTAAACTCTTCCCTGGCTAAACTCAGAAATGGATCCGCAGGTGTTACAAATGTGCATAAGATTTTCTGCAGATTTGGATATTAGAAAAAAAATTAAACAAAAGTCGTTAGTTAATAACAACGTAAAATAATTTTATTCCAGTTTAGGTACAAAATCATCAGCTCTAAAAAGATTGGCGTGCTCCATTAATAGCCACAGAGGCATGACAGTCTTACCTTGTTGTTGGAGCTAGACCTCTGTGGAAGTGTATGAACGTTATGTTAAACTCTGAAAGGGAAATGTAATACCAGTAGCAGTGATCACGTGTTGTTTCATGATTCAGACACAAAGAATTCTGCTCTATATAATAATGAGAACTGTAAACCTTACTGAATCTACTGTTGTCTGTGAAATATTTTAAAGAAATGGTGTACTATTAGCTTTTGTGTGGTTACTTTAGGGAGCAACAGGTATACTGAAATTTCTGAACTGCTCTTCAAGTCCGTTTGTAGGGTATTAAGCTGTGAGATTTTTCTCTTTCTCCCAAGTTAAAGGTAATGGTTTACGCTTGGCCTTTGAAAAAGGAAGTTGTTTATTTGACATAAGCAAAACCAAGCCCATTGAAGAGGTGGCTGTAAACGCCAACGAAGGTGAAATAACTGAAATATACGTAACTTTGGAGAACAGCTGTTTTTATTAAGAACTGTTTTTGTATAAGAACATTCAGATTTTTCTGTCTGCCAGCATCTGTTTTGGAGATTTGCTTGGGTTTTTTTCTTAGCAACTGAAGTCACAAATGAGTAGCCAAGATGAAGTAGCTTTTATTAAACACTAGCTACAATATATGATACTCTTTCGAATGAAAGAAATAATGACCGTGTCTAAAACTTTCAACTCCTGAAAAAGAGGCTAAAGCATAAGACCTTTTGCTGGTGTAAGTTGACTTGACTCAAATAAATTCAATCGGTATCAGACAAGCTAGACCTCAGTTTAAGATAATCAGGAACACAATGGGCCATGCCAATTACACATAACAAGAAGTAATTTGTCTATAGATCCCTTGTGTTAACTGGACCCACTGTGATTCCTGTAGTAGCTTTGAGACCTGATTTTGATCTTGTGCCAATGTTAGTTCCTTGCTTTTGATTTTTGGGTGGTAAAACTAAATCCAACATACACCTTGTATCTAGAGACAATTGTGAGTCTCCCAATATCAAAACACACTGTAAAATGACATAGGGCAGCTTGTCTGCAGCCTTGCTGTGGGTGTTTGCTTCATGGAAAGTACTGTGGATGAATATTTAGAAAAAAGTGTGCATATAAAACTAAGTATGTTCAGGGCTTGATCTGGAAAAGGCACTCATTCAGAGGCCTTTTTGTCATCAAGTGAGAGAGTAACTGAAACAATCAAAAACCTCCTTTAATTAATGAAATATGATAAGAACTGTGAAGCTCTGAGTAGCAAAGCAAAAATTTGTGTCCTGGGCTAGTAAGACAGAAATCTTTGTTTTTTTCATTATCACGAGACAAATTGCAGGCGTGTCTTCAAGACCTGCGTATCAGGTGTGTAACTGGAAAAAATAAATTGGCATTAAGTAGACTGGCTAGTAGAGGCCTCATTTTTAATGAAGAGTGACACAGGATAGGGTGACTGCTTAAAAGGTTTCCCCTCTATGCTCACAGGAGTGTTAGTGTTTATATTAACCCTTTGAATCTTGTGAGATAAGGAAAGAGTTAATTTGTCTGAAAGATACTATATCTGATAATGTGGATCTGAGGCCTCAGTGAATACATACACGTGTATAGTTGCATAAAGTTGAGAACTACACACTGCTCACTTAATCGATATTCCTGAGGGTAAGTGCTGTCCAAAGCTCTGGAGGACCAGCTGTGCATGAAGTTAGCGAAGATTTTACTTAGCCTGTCAGGACATCAGTGAGGCTTATATTTAGAGATGCTCTCTTTTATTAAGGAGGCTCATTCTGGTTTGTATATTTTGACTGCTTCTAAGCTATATTTATGGTTTACTATAAATGTTATCACATAAATTTGTCAGCTAGCAACAGTAAAATCAATGAACTCTAGTGATTGCTATCAGCTCCCCGTAAAAGCTGGTTTTTTTTTTCTTTTGCTCTTAATTACAATGATGTAGGTTTGAGTCTTCTTGAAAACCCTGGAATAACCAAGTATTTATGTCGTCTTTCACATAAAATTATTTATATGAATGAATGCTTCTTTAATAGAAACTTCTGTGAAAAGCTATAAGTCAAAACCAAAAACCTAGAAATTACTTTAAAATACTTTCACATTTCAAATAGCTTCCTACCTGTCAGTAAATATAACCATACCATATTTCAAACATTACCAAACAACTTTAAAATTTAAAATCCTAATTTTAAAACTAAAATCCTGCTTTCTTACTCAAATGAAGCTATGCTTATTTTAAATATATATTTGATATGTTTCACAGGCTTATTATAGAAAGGTTTAATTTTGTTTCGAGTATTTTCTTCAGGCACCTCATTTAAAAACTGAAACAGCGTTTTAGTTATTTCATGTGGAGTTGTGGCCCTGATCAGTGCTTTTTTGCTGTAGTAATTAAACTGTGGATTTAATTAAACTGAGAATGGAGTTAAAGGAGAATTTATTGCAGAAATTTATGCACAGTTGCTGACTGCTTCTTGATGCAAGCAATGGTCCTTTACTTGCTTACTATTGAAGTTGCTTTTCTGCCAAGCCTATTTGCAGGTACGGGTCTGACATCCACCTCCTTAATAGCGTTCTCCTCTTCCAAAATATAAGTAGCTTTGACCACTGGTGCCACAACAAGTGATAACTAGCTGTGGAGCTGGTGTGGATGAATTGTTTTCATTGCCAATTTACTTGACTTGATCAGACTGTGTTGGAAGTTCTCAAGTACTAAATTCAAAGTTTGAAGAATTATTTTCTAGGAATTTTATTATAAAGCATTTAGTAAGAGGGTGACAGGTGAGGATTTCTTTTCTGTCTTGTAGCTGTGAAAGACTTGCTTTTTGTTAATGTTTGGTGTTCATTGTTGTGAGGCAGTTATTTTAAAGTGAAGGAGTTGGCTGTAACAGCTAGCAGGTGCCCAGGTGACTCAAGTTCAGCTTTGGTTGTAGTGCATAGCATAGCCTGCTGAGTAGGAGCTCTGAAGGCCTGGTCACTGGAACACAGCGCATAGTAATGCAAGAGGGATTGAGACTATCAGTATCTAAGCTTTGTGGAATTTTTAGTTTGTGAATTAGAATTCAGGTTGCCTAGAATCAGATTAGAATAAATGTAGTATGGGACAAGACTGAATATGAGTGTTGGATGAATGTACCGTAACATCTGGAATGATATTAGTGTCCTGAAAGCACTGAGGTTTTATGTAATGTCAGTGATTAGCAGTTAGTCTAGTTCTCAAAGGTTTACAGTTGGGTAATCCTGTGTATTTATTCATGGTGAATGGAGTTTTTGAGTTGCGTGTGGGTAGCTTGTTTGGAATTTTTTCCCCCAGTCATTCTTGATCATAGTGAGAAGGTTCATGCAAGTGGCTTGTCATATGTATTGAGACTGCAAAAGGAGAGATTTCACTTGTAATAGATTATCCCACTCATTGACTAATGAACCAAACCTTTAATGCAGTCATTTGAGAGAGGAAAATGGGAGTTTAATCCTGCAGGCCAAGTGCTTGACTGAGTACAGGTACGACACATGACTGAAGGTGATTTATAAAGGAGCTAGAAGCACATCAGAGGGGACGAGGTCTGGAGAGTTAAAGACGGTTATAAATTCTGATTTACCTGCATTTCAGTAAACTTGACAAATAGCAGTGAAGCCTGTCCACTTCTTGGGGGGACTTTTTGGTTTGTTTCCCAACTGATTTGCAAGACGTAACCACACTTGTAACAGACCAGGAAATACGATCTAACATTTGAAGAGGAGACCTAGAGCAAAGTCCATTGAACTCTTCTGACAGAAGACTACTGTCTTGCAGTTCGTAGGCTGCAAGACTGTCTTTTGGAGAGTCATGCTTTTCTATGCCCTGTGCCTGCCCTGATTTCCTCATAAGCTGTTACTGCATCATGTGTGTTCTTTCTGCTCTGTCCAACAGGTGCATCTGTGATGAGTGAAACCAGGGATAAAGCACTGAAAGTCGGCTGAACCAGGTGAGCTCGAAGTGAAGAACTTTTAAGAGCATGGTATGCCTTAGCGTAGACCTCTCTTTCAGCTGAGAATTTGGGCCAACTGTAATGAGACATTTAAGTGACTAATTGTGAAGATTAAGGACCTACTGGGATTTTCGAAATCATTACCTTGTCTATTGCTAGCTTTAAGTACCTTTACAAATCAGGCCATGGTCTTCAAATTTGCGTTTAGGTGCCTAACTGCCATGGAAATCAATGGAGTCTGAATATGAGCATGGGTAACAACAGAGGTCCACTCCTGGATTCTGGATTCGTTTTCACCCAGTTGTTGCTATTAAAACTATGTAGCTTAAAAATACAAATAGCTGTCTGAATGCTTGCAGGGTGTTGATGTGAAGTTGTTTTAGGCTACATGCGACATCTAACTTGCTTACTCTGAGTGGCCCATAAAAGTGTTAAATGAAATTTAAATGCTTAACTCTGGTCCATTGGTTTGCACCGGTTATAAAAAAAGTAGGCTAGTGAAGACAGTTGCCCTTTCTGCCCCATCCCTCTGAGTGTTGACTCTTGCCATGGAAGACAGCAGGATTTCACCTTGGCTGTAATCTTCAGACACTGCAGAACTTTTGCTTCCTAAATCTGTATTTAGGTCCTTGCATTTAAGCAGTCTGATGCTAAGAAATGCTGAACAGTTTCACTTCCTAAGACAGTCCTGGCTGAATTTTCAAAGATGCTTCCACTTTTTTTTTTTAGAAACCATAAACATATAGTTTTCAAAAACTTTGGCCTGCCAATAGCGTAGTGTGGTACAGGGTAACATAAAGGAAAGGTGGATTTCTGCTTTGGCTGGGTGTTCTTTCATTACAGATGATTCTTATTTTTGAGGTTGTTGACGTATTTTGCTTTGTGCAGCATAATGGGAGGGAAAAGTAGTTTTCAGGCTTTCTCTGTTAGGTGAAAAGAGCATTGGATGTCTGACTGACTTGATTCAAAGAAGTGAGACAATGTACAGTGCAAAAGAAACCAGGAAATTTCTTTGCAATGTTACTATAGTGCTGAGTGAAACATTTTGCGTACAATAATGACTAAGGAATTTGACATCCTATTGATTTTACTTTGTTTTCTTTTTAAAATAAATGATGTTTAACCTTGTTTAATTAAAAAATCTATGTTTGTTAAGAAGCCAGAATGTTTAATTTGAATTTGATTTAGTAATTAAAACCAATAGGGAGAAATAGGCAATGTATTGGAATATGAATATTTTTCTTTGATTAAAATTGTGGTGCTACAGTGCATAATAGAAGCTTCATTTAGGGTAGTATCTAGATAATATGTCAGATCTGTAGCAACTGCTGGCTAGAAGAACCTCTGGTGTAAATTGTTGCAGTTCTGCGGATTTTGTTGGTGCTAACTCAGATGGCATCAGCTGACAATATAGAGGAAAATGGTCTGGAGTTGCATTAGATTTTGAAAAGGACATAATCCAAGAAAGCAAGCAGATGATACTGAATATGAACAGATGATTAGACAAGTGGTTTAGATGAAGGATTTGGGGTTACGAAGGGTTTGGAGGTTTTTTTTTTAATTTTGAAACTTTTGAGAGAGAGGGATCTGTACTTTGGAGCCTTTATTTCAGTAGATGGCTAATTGATTTTTAGGGTAGAACTAGAGTGAAAAGATAACACGTGGGAACGTTCCTTGCAAAATCAGCGTGAAAGGTAGGAGAACAGCCTTGGCACCAAAGAACACAGAAAGATTACTTGATTGACACAACGCTAATGGAGGGGTCTAGATGATAAGCAGGTGGGACTGGAAGTGGTTTGTGTGCTTAAATGTGACGTTTTTGGTATGATGGAGGCCTGGAAGAGACACTTGACTGCCATGTTGGAATCCGTGGCATAGAAAACCTGAGGTGGGAAAACCCTCAAACTGTTGCTTTTTGTCATGTGTAAGTCAGAAGCAAATGATCTTGAAAATTTAGAATTGAATCCCAACAAATGAAATGTGGTGTAATAGCACATAGTGCTGGCAGCAAATCGGAAGATAGTTATTAAGGAAAGCTTTTATCTTAGATCTGTCTCTGATACATAGGAAACTGTCCTCTACTAGCACTGGAGGTGTCTAGTGGAACACGTTTTACCAGCATTAAAATACCTGTGTAGCTTAAGAAAATGATTGATTAAAGTTGCCAAGCTCTAAAAAGGGACAGTTCAACTCTGGCAAATTTTATATTAAAATGTCTGTCTGACATTTGTGCCTTTTTTTTTTTTTTCCTTTTTAATAATCTTAGAACATTTGGGGAATTCCAGAGGCAGAAGTAATGCTAAAGTTTTGTCACAGGGCTTACTGTCACATAAGTCTGGCGTCCATACCAAGAGAATGGTTGATGTGAGACTTGACTGATAAAGAATTTAAGGAGTGGAATGTAATGAATGCTAATCTACGCGGATTTGTGGAAAATAGGCCTTAACAATTTAAACATCACTTTTTTGAGGTTACATGTTTGGTTGATAACGGCACTGATGTAAAGTCTGTAATAGATGTTGTCAGAGTCCAATATTGTCAGGCCAGGTTCTTTTAGATATTCCATGCATGGAGAGTGTAATGTTTAATGTCAAATGTACTCATTTTAAGCTATTTGATGTTACATGCGATTTTTGATTTAGCTGAGCGATACAAAGTATACTGAAAACACAATACAAATGTAAATTACACTTAGAAAAATGTAACAATTGTAGTAAACAGTTCACTTACAATACCAATGTGATTCCCGTTAACGATCTTAACAATATGGTCACCGTCAAGATGCTGGGCATCCTCAATTGCCAGGAAGGAATATGTAGGTTGAAGCCAGCTCAAGCCTGTTGCTCTCTTTGAAAGTCTTTTGTTAGTTATTTTTTATTTTTTGAGCCACATGTTCACGCCTCCCATGCTTGTCTGGCTAACTCAGGGAGACACACCACCAGTTAATCCATTCAGCTGTTGATAGCTGTTTACCTTAATCAGAGGCCACCCTCTGGCCACCTTTGTGTTGTGATAATGTCAGCTGCCTTGTGTTACTCTCTGAGCTTCGTGGGCGCATCACCCTTGCCCATCTCCTCGAAGTGTTGTGCCACTGTAGGGTTTCATTCAGTGACTGACGTTCCAACCATAGGGGTTTGGTCACTCACAGATGACTCTAGGAGTTTGAACGCAATAGCCCATGATGTTTTGATTAAAAAATAGTATTTCCATGGCTCATGCTAAGTGGAATAAAACAGGCTTATGCATCTCAAAATAGAATTGTAAAGAGACAATAATTTTACACATCTGTGTTCCTGGTGGAGTGCCTAGAGGGACTGCTTTTTAACCCTAAGGTATTTACATTTTTCTTTTAATCTGTGAGCAAAAGTGCAAAATCATCACAAATTTAAGTTTGCAAGGCAACTCCAGTTTGGGAGAAGTGGGTCAGTGGCAAAGAGAACAAGCTGACTGCTCTGAGTAATGCTGAGTCATTTGGTAAGCCTAACACAAGGAGATGGTGTTCAGTAAGGCCAAGTGTAAAATCAGGCTTGTGGCAGGGAATGCTGAACACACTTAAGGCATGGGAATCTCTGTCCTGTGGAAAAATTTAAGGGTACAGACCAGGTGAAAAGGACTTAGAGTATGACCTTGAAGGCTAATGTAACAGTTGGATTTAAGAGCAGATGAATATAGCACTGAAGTGGAGAAAGTCCCAGCGCTTGTCATGCTGATGACTGCAGTAAGGGTAGCAAAACGCGGAAACGACTCATTCCCTGGTGTGTTCTTCATTGCCAGAAATTTTCATCGAGAGTGGCTGTTGCTCTGAAAAAATTCCTAGATCAGATTAATTCGGGAAAACATGTTTTTGCACACCAGCTGAGACCCCATGCCTCTTTATCAGTCAGACCTGCTGCATGAAGGAAAACTTTCTTTCACTCTTGATCTTTGAAAGCAGTGGGCAAGGTAACCCTTACACTGTGGTTGAACAGCTGGTTTTTTGCTTACCAGGGCACTACAAAGCAACTAGAGTGTCCTGTTATCTCTCCTACGGGTATGACTTTGCTATCAAAATGTATATGATATCTTAAATTAACTCCATGTCTACAGCATGGAGATTTGATAAGGTTTTGCGCGTTATTGTAGGAAAATTCTGGATCCTGTGCTGTTTCTTGGGTGGATCATCTTTCCAGTGTTGATTTCTTACTGCTGTTCTACCACATCAGTCTCTCTTTATAAGTTGTTAGATGCCACATGGGAATAATTTCTTTTATCTAGTTAAAGAGCTGTCATACCTATGATAGATAGATGGTGCTCTGCTTTCCCTCCTTTTTATGTTCTTCAAACTGCCTCCATCTAGTTGTTGCCACTAAATTATGTTCAACTGTAATAACACTTTTATTTGCTACAAGTTCATTTTGTTTTCAGTTCCTTGTTTGCCAGCTTATGAGTGTTAGGTGAAAACCAGTACCTCCTATTGATAATAGTTATAGCTTTAATATGAAATACTGGAAATATTTTAGGAATTTAAGTTTATTAGCTTTGAACCCTCTCCTCTGGTCAGTTAATGTGTGAATACTGAAGTGCATTTTAGTGGGCTTTAAAATCTGCTAGGTTTTTCAGGTACAAAATTTGTGAGAACCTTTTTGTGTCACTGCCACAATTATGTTCAGAATGAGTGTGTGTATATATATACGAATGAATGTTGATAACACTTGATAACTTCTACGTGGGGATTTATATTAATGTAAGTATATAATCACAGAAGTACCTGTACATAAATATGCATCTGTGAGAATGGAATTTGTTAAATAATGCATGCAGAGATCTTTAGCTGCAGAGAGATAGCAATGCTATCTGATGAGTCTAATGGCTTCAGCACGGTGTTTTGTTAACATCTTTTGGTTCCTTTCTGAGCTTCTTAAGAAAGAGAAAGCAAGCATCTGATTTCACGTCTCTCATGAGTGGAGTGTGTCGATTTATTTTTCCTTAGACTCTTCACAGTTTTTGGGCGGTTGATCAAAATACTGTCCAGAGTGGAATCTTTCAGCCTTCCTATGTGTCTCTTGCCGCGTTATGCTAACTAAACCTAACCGAGAAATTTGTCATCATGAGTAAACGCTTGTATATTACTGTGTTGCTAACTCTTTGTGACTGTTGCCAGTGACCCAAAAAAGTCAAGGTAGAGACCTTCTTGTTAGTTGGTCTTTCCAGGTGAGGTTGTGTGGAAAGCTTATCTGCCTGTGTTCAGAGTGCGTGTTATCAAGAACTGTTGAATGGACATTTTTCAAATTTCATTAAAGATACATAATAAAATCAAAGTTCTTATGGTAAAGACAATCATTGGTAAAGCAAAGATCTAATTGACAAAAGGCTACATGAAGTACTCATTTAGAAATATGTTGCTGTTTTCTGATCAGTGATAATGGAAAAGTTAAGATAGGATTTGGCTGCATGCAAATTTATACTAGTTCACTGCATTGATTGAAGTAAAGCTATACAAATTGTTGTGGACAGACTTAGTTAAGAAAGGCTGCTCCTAATTGAATTGAGCTGTACTGAAAGTCTGGCTTTAATGGAAATAAGAGATCCCACATACTTGTTTGCAGCAATTTAGCTTATGTAGTTTAAAATTTAACAGAAGCAAATTATAGTGTAGATGGCCTTTCATAGATTTGAACTATACACATGGGAGTAGACTGTCAGCTGATGATACATGCCTGCTGAAGTTCTCACCATGTTCATAGTGGTATCTGCAAACTCTGCCTCCTTTCCCAGGTGTTCTGTGCTACTTTTACTGAGTGCACACAGCGGGGATAGGTGAATTACCTGTGAACCCGAGGCTTGACTTGGTACCTAGGGACGCTTAACTGCCGTTCCAAAGCTGTTTCAGCTGTTTCAGAGATGTGCCTCCTCCAGATGAGGACGGATTGCAAATCCTGTCGTTCTGCACCTGTGCCCATTGTCCTTGGAATACCCTGTTGCAGTTCTGCAGGATGGAGTTTCATATATTTAAATGATGGGCACCAGTATATTGCCTGGTGGACTGGGAAAGCTTACATAATAGTGCTTTTTTAAGAGTAGCATTGGCAGTTACATGCATCTGCTCATATGAATAAGCAACTATGAAATTGGTTTGTTTAACTAAAAGCAACTCCCAGTCCTCCAAAGCAGCCACCCTTTTACAAATGCGGAAAGTCTTTAACAGAAAGGCGTTTATCAGATTTCCCTAACTCTGCAAGCCTTGTAAACCTATGAAAAAGAGATTATGTGTATGTATTTACAGAGATGCTAAGAAACTTAACTGCACGATGGTTGCTACTTTCCACAAAGAAAGCTATAAGAGTGATTGAAATTCATATGTGTACACTAAAATACTGATGCTGGTAACTTCTTGCATGTAGGAGGCATCCTGTGATGTCAGCAGAAGGTCCTGGCGATAAGGGGACTGTCAGAGCAAAGCAGACTCTCAGGGTTAGCAGTGTGCACAAGCAAATGTGGAGAAAGATATTATGTAAGAGTGTGGTGGGTTTTTTTTAATGCATAGAGAACACAGAACATTAAATGAGATTTGGACAGTGTTTGACTATGCACAATATAAAATATAAATAATATAAAGTCAGTAGCATCATATACTTTATAGAACAGTGTATCCTTGTAGACGCTCAGACTGACTCTTGTGGGCACCCACAACAGTGTACCTGCATGTAGAGGCAGGGGATACCATGAAACGAGCAGTTTAGGCATCCACTCAAATGTTTCAATCAGTTACTTAGTTAAGATTACAGCTTCCAGTTGTATAGTTTAAAAATACATTACTGAAGCTGTAATGCCCTCCTCATTTTTAATCATTTTCACCAGAGCAAATTCCACTCCAGAGGTTCGTCTGCTCTAACAATGCATTTGATACAAACTTCCCTAAGGCACAAAGCAAGATGGGCAACCAATTTGGAAATTATAATAATCCAGTCAAGGTTAAGATTGCCTTGTTCTGCTGGGATATTATAAAATTTGAACCATGTACATACATCTAAAATAAATTAGCTGTGGGTGGTTGCTGGAGTTTTATCACTCCAGGGAACTCTTTCTTTAAATTTGAGATACATTGGACTCCTATTATCTGGTAATGCATTAATTTCAGTGGCATATATTTTTAGATTAATGTTGGCTGCAAAATTATTTGAGTATTTGGGATAAAGTGGAGTCATAAGAAGACAGTTTGAAAGGCAAAGAATATCATTATTATTTTAGAGTCCATGACTACTGGCAATTTAAAATACCTGCTACGCTGTGAAGGAGTTAACAAAAAAGCATCACTTAGCTGACTGATGCTGATGTTCTCTGCTTGGCATTTCTAAGCAATTTTAAATATATGCCATACCTTATAAACTATATATATATATTTTTCTCTAAAAATATGATCATTTAAAGCCCTGTATTCCCTAAGCTGGTGTATGTAGTCTCTGCCAAGTTCCACTTTGGGGCTGCAGCAGAGCCCACAAATTCTGGAGCAAGATCAGGGCCTGAATCAGTCAAATCAGACACAGAGAGGGAGCACACAACAGTTTGAAGGTCTTGTCAGCCAGCTGTGATATTTTATGAATGTTCTTTTGTCTTGTGTTTTTGTTGTATGTATATACTGACAGGTATGCCTGAAGTGTTGGTTAAAGTCATGGTGGTTCTATTAATCCGAAAGAAACATGAAAGCTTTGATAATCACTCGGTACTGCATCTAAACCAACCTGCAGGTATGCATGTTGGTGTGACCCAGGCTCACGTTCTCTTGATCAGCTGTTGGTTACCAACCATTCCCCAGGAAAGGAACAAGTAGCGTCGGTTCGTATCTGCCATAAATTCAGGATATGGCTAGGGCATATCTAGTTTAGATACAACCTCTGGGAGCAGTCCTAGTTCTGAGACCTGTGGTGAAGACTTCTGATGACTCCTAAAAGAGGACATGGAAATGAACTTGGTGTTCATTCTTAGAAAATACTGTCAGGCACCTGTTGTATCATAGGAGGATTTCAGGCTATTTCTATATGTTACAAGATCCAGACAGTGAATTAGACAGAGACTATTAGTGATACAATTAAAAGGAAACAAAGGAGAAAGCTGGAGGGAAATAGATCTAGGAAGCAAAATAAATAGCATGCTTGGGGGCAAACAGAAGGGAGTAAGATGGTGGTTAGGGAAAGGAGACTGGAAAAGTGTTGTCTTTTTGTTGGTTTGGTTTTGTTAACATTATACAGACCAAATTATGGTTAAATACACTGACAAAGCACCTTTAAAGGGGGGAGAGTGAGAGGAAGTCAGTGCAAATGTGTAGAAGAGGGTGCATCTGTCTATGAAAAGCAGATACCAAAAGAGGAAATTAAACCTCAAACAGAAGCGAAAAGGATTGCTGGGTATTTGTTAGCTTTGAGACAACTAATGAAGTGCTGTGGAGCATGAGAAGGAGCTACTGATGGAGAGGGATAAAGTGTAGGCAGGAGTCAGCAGGGCTAATGACCTAAGAAACTGCACAGAGATGAAACAAAAGATATTTAGGAGTAGAAGAGGCAAGATGAAATATGAGTTGGGGAACTCTGAAAGAAGAAGTTGGTGCAGGCGCGGAGCTTCCCAGGAAGTGCTCAGCAGCTGCGTGAGGAATGGAAGGCAACAGCAGCCGGTGAGAAATGAAGTACGGCTTAGGTCCTAGGTATGTGTTTAGGGTATGTGTGATAAATTGCCTTCATTTGTCCAACCATCCTGTCTCGCAAAGGGCAGCACAGTCATTTTCTCTTGCTGTTAACTCTACATTTCTCACCGGAGTGTCTCAGAGGAAGTGAGTCACTATGGCTTCGGCAAGCTCCCCAAACAACCAACCGATCAAACGTAATCAGCGTAATCCCCTTCCTGCTAAAAACTGTAACAGGTATTTGTGACAAATTTTAAGTAGAAAGTCACAGAATGTGATGTGGATATTTTTGCGAGTTTACTGCAGTTACTCCTTTTTTTCTTGGTGTTTTATGATCTCTACAACAAGGTAGGTTTAGAGGTACAATATCTTGCCTGTAAATCTCTTCCCAGATTATCTAAGCTCCTATGCATAATATGATTTCTGACAATTCTTGAGGAAGTGTTATGTTTTCTCTTTCTTAAGGATGTCAGTCTGCATATGAAGTTAATGTAATTAAACAAGCAAACCTGGCCCAGGCAGGTGGTTATCAGAAAGGTTTGTGCATCCTGGAACTGGTGTATGTTCAAATCTTGTGTTTCTTACCTGGCTTCATACACTAATAAAGAGGTGAGTATCCCAGAGCCTCAGGCACTTGGACCAAAATGTATATACTATTTTTTTTCCCGTATGCTCACTGAAGAGTCTGTGTAACTCTGAGGAGCACCGCTCCACGAAGGTGCCTTGAATATAGAGTCTCAGCGCACCGAATTTAAATAAAGGCTTGCCCTTGGTGTGCGCATCAACCCTTGCTGATGGGAGCACTCCATAATGTGCAGCCACTGTAGCAATATGGTGAGACAGAAAACAACATAAAAGCCATAAAAACAGTTAATAAAAAAGTTATTTACATTAACCTTGCAGTATTTTTCATGTTGAAGTATATTAAAAAGACTAAAGCTTTTATGTCCATTTGTGCAGAGAGTTCTTTCCCAAGGGCCACCGAGTTAATTGGCTGCCAGGCAAGAGTGTGAGTGTACGCTGCAGCAAAGAGGAATAGAGGCAAAGCATTCAGACTTCTGAGCCTGATAATCTTTATTACCCCTTGCGAGATTAAAAGAGTTTGTCTTCATCCCATAGGAAATGGCACAGTGCAGCAGTTTGACACAATATGATCAGTATTCAGTATATTGTAAGGCAGATTCAATTCCACTTCATAAAGCTCTCACTGTATGTTGCCATAATCAATAGGAATAGTACCCAATAGTAAATATTATATAGAAGCAGTTTAGCGTCTCTGTCAAGTGGCAGTGGATGTCCTGACTCTTAGTGATTCACTTCTTAGTGTAAATACTGTAAGTTTTAACTATTTCTATAAACCGAAACCTCAGGTTCCTGGAGGGAGTTAAGCTGCCCACTCGGCAGTTCCCACATATCAGTTTCAGCCCAAGCGTCCCACTGTTTTCTACAGAGCAAAATCAGCTCTGCCCAGAGACCAAGCTCAGGCTCAGCTCTCGCCTGCTGCGTAGAGAGGTTTCGTTCTGAGAACCACATCTGTGCAGATGAGAGTTACCAAAGTGAAATAATATGTTTTTCCAAGATTAAATAGGTATTTTGAAGCTAAAGACTGAGTAACAGTGACACCTATACACTGAATTCTTCCTGTTTTTCTTTTTTGGAAGCATTTTAAAAGTATCAGCTGTATATAATTTTTATGTCAAAACCTGGCCTGATCTTTCCCAGTGAAAGGAAAACCAGTAAGAACAATTGTGTTTGTGGTGGTTACGAGTGCTAGGAGGAATCTGCTTGGATATCACATTTTCTTTCATTGTGGAGAATTATACTGACAAAATTTGATATAGAACAAACTTTGAGCATGATGTTAATCCCTGTTTATCCCACAGCAATGAAGTTGTGAGAGTCAAAACAGTTCACTGAAAGTAGAACGTACACCAGTTGTACTACAGAAATACTCTACATGAACAGAAACTAAAGAGATTCCCTGTTTAGTTGAGAAAGGAGATTAGGTGTGGGGACAACAGAGAAGACGACAGCGGCAAGGTGTTCAGAGAGTAGCTAAGGTAAATCAGGTGCCCTTCTTTGTAAGGCAGAACCAAGATCAAAAAGTCTTAAAACTGTGGTCTGTGTACAACCTCCGGTTTTAAAGAATGGGTTGGGTGTTTTCATACTTCAGGAGCTGAACTCTTCTTGCCTTTGAGACAAGGCAACAACAAGAACTCTTCTTGCCTTTGAGACATTGGTATAAAAATGCCATTTGAACTTGAAGCTCTAGCTTATAGATCATTAATTTGCTGCTGATTTCAGTGACAGCTGCATGACATTGGTAGGGCTCTCCCTTTTCTCAGGAATGCTGAGCACCAATCACTTGAAATGACATCAATGAAAATGATCAAGGACTGGTTTCCCTGAGAGGTTAATCCTTAATTTCTTCTGTAAATCACGGTTTTATACCCTGGAGAACAATTGGTAAGTAAAGGAGTGGACCATTTAACTGATTCACTGAAAGGACTCTGATTGTAAGTTGTGATTCTCGATAAATTCAATGGAACTGAAGTACAGCCGTGCCTTGTGACCTGCTGAAAATGTTTTAATTTTGAATAATCTGGTGTAGGCATACCCTTGTGACAACGTATGTGATAACTGTGATTTCTGATCTTTTGTAGTTCAGGTAAAAGGATATTTCTGGATGTAGCCTTTACTGCCAGTAGACGAATATTTTGTTTGCTAATGTGTCTTAGATTGCTGTTCCACTCTTTCAGTGCCAGAACACAGCAACAGAAGTATACTGATGTTCTGAATTCATGTGTACTACGAATCACTGCTCAATCATTTGACTCTGAAAGAGGAAAGCAGGTTTCAGTAGAACAGACAGTATACTGAGTGAGATCTTCCTGGTTTTCAGGGCCTATTCTTCCCGTTATTTGTTTCTTTCCCCTTCTGGCTTCTGTGTAATTGGTGCTGAATGTTTAAGATGAGCTTTTTTATTTTCTATTGTGGTTTGGGTACTGAGTATTTGAATTTTTCAGATTCTGGATTTTTGGACAAGAGGTACCCAGCTATATTTGTACTACGTTTATATGTACTTTATTGTTATTTATTTTTTTGACAGATAAGATTAAGAAAAGTGTTAAGGTAGAGGCTGAGGCTTAATGTTGCATTGCTAATGGCATAATTATTGAGCATAGATTAACCTGATTTAAAATTTAACATAATTTTTTTGTGTTTAGTTATTTCAAAAACGTCAGTCTTGCTGGCATGTTGCACAGCAGGGTTTCCTGGACTTTCCTTTTCCATCCATGGGTGTTAGTAGGGGCAGCAGTGCCCAGTTTTGTGCCAGGATATATGTTTTGAAAAAGGTTGTGTAGGGCTGGTTGTCTGTGTATCAGGGAAAGCAGTGTGGGGGCTGAATCCGGTTCCTGGGAGGTGGCTGCTCTTGGTGGCGGCGGAGAGGAGGGTGTGCAGAGGCAGCGCTTGTTCAGCTAGTGCAGCAGGCAGGGTCTGTCCCTCCATGCAGCAGGCTCTGGGGGGCTCGAATTCACTCCCCGGTCATGGGGAGCAGCCTCCAGCAAAAGCATGTGTGTGGTTTGAGGAGGATGGTGCTTCCTAGGCAAGGTCCGTGAGTGCACCTCACTGCAGGGATGCGGTCGCTACAGCAGCTCCTGACCTTGTTCTGGGAGGGTGCAACTTGCAGCCCTTGTGTGGCGATTTCCAGACTTGACTGAACTTATTGTCAAAAAACAGCCTTTAACTGAATAGCTGCATTTCTTTTTGATGACGCTCAGAAAAAGGGGAAGGAAGAAGAAGAAATAGATAGGTGGGGAGGATCATGCTTTCCTTCTCCGTTTCAGCTACAAGCTGGAGCTGGAATCTTATTCTAGTCTGTGGTAGATAATTTGCAGTGGGGATAGTCTTTCTTTTTTTAACGGCCATGAGTAGCTGGCTGTTTTCTTTGTGTTTTGAATGCTCTTAATGAAGTGGAGCACACTGGCCATATTTGTGCTCCGCAGCACTGTGCTTTGCCAGCTGTGCAGTTCAGTGGTGCCTGTGTAGCTCTGTATCGCTTCTGAACCCACCACCCTCAAATGCTTCCCCCACCTTATTCTTCTGTTCTGTTTCTGGGTTATAACATCATGCCTTTTAAGTGACCTGTTGGTATATAAACTCTGTATTTCTTTACCCTTGTAGATCTTGAGTGCTCAGTTGCAAGTCTGTTTGGAATATCTTATTTTTTCAGTGGAGACTGAGTGTCTTTGGGGATAATTTTTGTATTTTATTCCTGCTGCAATCTATGAGAGAGAATACTGTAACAGCAATGCAACTGCAATGAACCAATGTTTTCTAAAGTCTGGCTGGTTTATCATTCAATATCTGTGGTATTTTTTTGCTTATTTGTATACACTTCTAATAGATTAAAAAGAATTATTAATAACAAAAAGAAAAATATTTGATCTTATGCTGTATTGTTATTTAAGATACAGAGAGGTCTTGAAATGTTCTTGAATACATGCAGAATATTTTTATCCAGCACATTTGCAGAATGTTTTTTCATCTCGCTGTGCAGGTCAATGGGTTGAAAAGGGCTGAAAACAAAACAAACAGCTCCCACGCTTTCCAAACCTTCCAGAAACTGCAAGTCTGTTACCTTAGAAAGATAAAAAAGAATGCGTAAAAATTTCTGTTGCACTCTGTATTGTGCTTAGTCACACTGTTCTGGCGTGTCACATTACATCATGTCTGATTTGATATAGCACACCCGTAGGTAACCAGAGGAGAACAATATCATGAGGTTAGAAACCCTTGCAGTCTTTGAAAGTCTAGGATTTTGGATGTTACTTACTTGTTCTAGTTTTATTAAATAACAGTGACTTTAATAACTCATTTTTTGTTTTCTTTTAGACAGACATGAGGGATAATGCAGCAGTCCAGGGTAGATACTCCTTACCTGCTGTTATTAGAGAAAGCGTTGCAATATCTACCAGACCTGTAGGGGTTTCATTTTGAATATAGCTTGCAACAGCGCTTTTGAGACTTTGTACCAGCTGGCAGAATCACCTCCCTCACTCTGCTGGCCACGCTTCTCTTGATGCAGCCCAGGATACAGTTGGCTTTCTTGGCTGTGAGCGCACATTGCTGGGTCATGTTGAGTTTCTCGTCAACCAGCACGCCCAAGTCCTTCTCCTCAGGGCTGCTCTTAATCCATTCTCCGCCCAGCCCATGTATCTGTGTTTGGGATTGCCCTGACCCATGTGCAGGACCTTGCACTTGGCCTTGTTGAACCTCAGGAGGTTTGCACAGACCCACCTCTCAAGCCTCTCCAGGTCCCTCTGAGTGGCATCCTTTCCCTTCGGTGTGTCAACAGCACCACACAGCTTGGTGGCATCGGCAAACTTGCTGAGGGTGCACTTGATCTTGCTGCCCATGTTGCCGACAAAGATGTTAAACAGTGCCGGTCCCAGTACTGACTCCTGAGGAACACTGCTCATTACTGGTCTCCACTTGGACATCGAGTCATTCTTTTTGAGTTAATTATTGGTTGGCAGGTGTATTTCTAAAACCTTGTGATTGGAATAAATTAAGTGGATTCAAGATGTCAAATAGCTGAAAAAATATGAAAAAATAATGACTGCTGAAATGATTTAAATTCACTTTGAGGAGCTTAAGTGATAAGTTGGTCTGTTTCTTTTTTCGTTCTATCTGGCATGCACAGTAACTTGTTATTATTTCTATTGCATCTGTCATCCAGCAACAACTGGAGCATGATTAGTTCAGATGCTATATCTATAAATTCTGAGGGGTTTCTGGACATGAAGAGTTTATAGTCTAAAGTAACATAACAAGAAAGACGATTTTTGGAGATTTTTGTTTGCAAGAAGAGGGAGTGATGCTCAGAGCTTCACATGATTTTCCCAGATGTCATTGTAATAGTCCATCAGAGCTGGGAACCATGCCCAGATACTTTCAATCTGAGTGCCACTGCCTCAGATGCAAAGCCCATCTTCCTCTTTAAGGGGACGAGGTTTTTTTGTTGTTACAAAATTATTTATAGTATGATATCAGATGGTCACAGTTTAAAAGGAGTTTTATGCTTAGCTCCTGCTATTACTTTGAAAACTTCCTGGTAGCATCTTCCTGTTTTTAAAAGGAGCTCTGAACTTGAAGAGCTCTAGCACTTCCAAGGCAGCTTCAGACCTTGTCTGGGACTAACCGTCTTTGTTATTGAAGGAAACAAGTGGGATTTGTGTCATATGAGATTGACAGTATAAAAGGAACACATTCTCCAAGCATTTTTTTGTGAAGTAACGCAGAATTGAGCCCTTGGCCTGACAAATGCATTTGAGGTTCTAGAGAGATGTGCTTTATTTTATTCCTCACAATTTTTTTGGCCTATATCTGACTTTCTATATGCTACATTTGACATATTTAAACAGCTTAGTTCACAAATTATTTCTCCTGTCCTGCTTCTGCTACTCAGATAGTAGGCAATGGAAGATATTTATCAGTGGCAATATTTCATTTCTTGGCAGAAACTGCAGGCAAATGAGGTAATTGTTGTTATGGCTTCTGGAACTGCTCTTGGAGTGTGTCACACAGCTGATGTAATGATGAGTTGGTTGGGCTGCCTTGTCCACCTGGACACACTTTGGCTTTGATTCTTCATTAATTCTGTAGGAAAAGAAGCTGCTGTGCCAGTCCCATGCACCGAGGGACTGTCGCAGCTGACTGCTTGTTCTTAAGAGGAAATGGTGTTTTCTCATGAGTGCATGTTCTTTGGGATTCTCCTCTGCAACTCTCAGGAAACCTGTTTGTTGCCCTTTGAGATGGGGCAATATGAAGAAGTAGAAGCTGAGTTGCCCTTTGAGATGGGGCAATATGAAGTAGAAGCTGAGCGCTGGAATTCGGAGAGGGATTGGAAGACTAATAAAAGTGTGACAAACGAAGTACTTATCCTAAAGGGAAAAAGACTTTTGCATATTGATAACCTCAAAAATTAACACTAAAATATTAATGATGGTGTATTGTGGACTAAGCGCGTGTCTTTGTGACTAAACCAGATATGAGACCGGATCTCAGGATATTCTGATTCCAACAGAAGTAGTTTTCATCATTTGTTTTACTGGTAACGGAGACTTAATCAAGTGTCTTTACGCTACTTGAAATTCTTTTAAAGTTTTATTATTAATGTGGTATTATCAAAACGCTCAAATTAATAAAAAAGAACACTATAACAGTAAATAATGAAAGAAAATTAATTTGTGATTGTAATGTAAAGGTCAGTGAAAGTGATGATCTTCTCTGCTAGGTGTGAATCCTGCTTTCTTTCTTGTATGTGGGAGGAAGTATTGAAATTTAACCAATAGACAAAGTGACTGAAATTATGTAGTTGAATGTTTTGGGGAATAAATCAGAAACGTATAGTGAAGATTTTTTTTTTTGTGCCTAAAGCTTATCTAGTTACATTAAGATCCCGTTGTCTTTCAGCATTGCGTGTATTGGAGATGCAGACTTCTAGGTATGTATATGCAATTTTCACAGTTAATTGGGAAACATGCTTTCCACAGCCAAAAGGGACAGACCACACAGGTCTATCAAGAGTAACTGGTAGTTCCTTCCAGTTAGACCATTATTGCTCCTTTCTCTTTCTTTTGAATTTCGAAGGGAGTTCCAGTGGAGCTGTGGCACTGACCTTGAGTGCTGTACATGTAATATTCTCAGAGGAAGAGGTGGCAGAAATAGATGGTAAAATGAGAGCAGCTGGCCAGGGATGGTCACAGTTTGATGCTTTACAACAGAAAGTTTTGGCACATCCTTATTTTCCCTGTGTTCGTGGCAGAGAAGAGAAGAATGCACAGCTTGGTCATGTTCTTTAGAAGGCTTGAAGCAAGTACATGGTTTGGGGCTCATGAGACATCCCATTGATATCCGGTGAAATACACTTAAGTATAACACATTTCATTTTGACTGTGATCCTGTTGGCTGAGGCCTGGAAGCCAGCAAAACACTTAGGCACATGATAAAGTACGCATTGAAGGAATTCAGAATTAATTAAACTGTACTGAGTGACCCAGTAGCATTTAGCAAAATGCTTCACACGTGCCAGTGGGCTCTACTGAAAATTTCAGTTATGTTTCATCACGTGCAGGCATTTTGTGAATTCTAGTTTTAGAAAACTGGAGATTTTGGCCCACTGTGTAATTCACTCATTGAAAGTAGTCACTTCTAGTGTTTAACAGTGCATGGGCAGCTTAGAGCAGGCTGAAGAGTATCTGACCTAAAGGAATCGCAACGGGAATTGGGGGAGGCAGGAGGCAATTACCTGAACTGGAATTTGGCCAGGAGATGGGAACTAACGTTGCAGTGCTTATTAAACCCGGTGAGTAACGAAGAGCTGTCTTTTACTGCCAGATAGTAATGGATGCTGTTGATCTTGGAATGACTCAATATGATTCACTTTTTCTGGCAAGAAGTAAATGACTGACATTGTCAATAACTATGAAGTACTCACTGGATAAAGCATTTCTTTTGTCTAGTGTCTAGTGGGCTTCTGTCTGGCAAATTCCTTTTCCTCAGTAAAAGCCATGGTTAGAGTACCAAGCAGCCTGTAAAGAGCATTCTGCTTGATTTGCTAGGGGAGCAGCCTCATTCTTTGTTGCCAAGACTTGTTGAGCATTGCAAAATATTTCTGAAAATTGGCAAAAAGGGAGTTTGTAGGTTTTAATTTTCTTTTCCAGGATATTTCAAATGATCATACAGAATCATTGTATATCATAATACAGTGTATTTATCAAAAGTTATTCTGCAATTTCTATAAATATCCTATTACTATTCCTGTAATATATTATAATATTTTTTCTTTTCAATATGGAATAATGAGAAGTATGTATAATAGATTTGAAAATACTTAATCAAGATTCTGAATCCTGCATATTGAGCATATGTATTTAACTTACAGGTTTACACGATTTTTTAGGTTCATCTGCCTCCTTTATTTGATAATTCTTCCAAAGAAATTGAAAAAGTCTTGCCGAAGGCATAGTGGTAGAGCTGCTGATTTTTTCTTTTGTTTTTTAAGTAGAGATGAAATAGAATTATTTCAAAGGCCCACATTTCTCAGAGGAGCAATGGGACCCAACTAATTTCAAGGAATTCTTTAGGAGACTCTCAGAAATCTAAATTAGCATTGTCTGTATATTGTGCCCACCCAGAAACTGTTAGAATAACCACTAAAGTTTGCCTGGGAAGGCAGTATGGTTTTGTTGATAACCTAAACATTAGAAATCTTGGTTTCTATTCCAGTTCAGTTTCCGCCTCTCTATCTCTTTTCTCTCTCATTTTTTGCTGCTTTTGTTTAATGAGACTGCCAGACCTTTGGTCAGGGACTGTTTTACTGTTTTTATACACTGTATAGTGTAATTATAATCTTGACAGTATGTGAGATTCTCAACACTGTATAGAATAAATTTCAAGTACTTTAAAATAATTTGAAATTACTGATTTCACCAAGACACTCATTCGGCAAAGCACTTGACTGTGTGGTTCACTTTTAGTTTATGAATTCCAGTCTTGATTATTATTGAGACCACTTTAAGGCTTGAATTTGAACACCTGTTTGATGTGCTTTGTAGTGAAATACATGGTAGAGCAAAGCTGCTCAGAATGCATTTATAAATATAGTTTAATTCATTCTAGCTCTATCTGTCTTCTGACAAGCTTATGGGGAGGAGCTCAAAACACTGCTTCAAATCAGACTTCAGAAATCTAAATAAAAATGAAGGAGGTTTTTTTTTTCCTTGAAAATTAGTAAAGTTTTTTCCTGTATATATGTGCATGGCTATGAGAGATGTATTTAGTTGCAGTGAATTTCACTAGCCCAGAGAAAGGCCTCTAAGAGGTATGATAATGCAGTGACTCCATGTTATAGTCTACTAGATTGTCAGCTGTTTGCACCCAATATCTGAATGTTGAGGCTATCATTTAGGCTGGCATTTGAATTAAAAGTTTTGGTGATTTTTTTTCATTTTTAAGTGCAGATGGAAGAGCTGGTTAATAAGAAAAACAAGGAAATAAATGTGAAACCTGGAACACAGCATTGTTTGTCAGCTCTCTTATGACTGGGGTCTTGATGCATTTAACGAAGGCACATTGAAGCAAAAGAAACCCTGAGAATTTCAGTGAAACAAAATAGGCAAGTCTTGCCTAGATGAAACACATTTTAATTTGAAGAATGCTTCAGTTTGTGGGTGTACTCCACTGCATAGCGAATTCCATCTCCCATGCCACACAGCTGTATGAGCAGAGAGTAGTACGGGCAGTGTATATGAATTTCTGTAAACTCCCAAACAAATATTCCCCCTTTGCATTTATGTATTTCCTTTCACTCAAGGTTTTTCTTATACTTTACAGACCGCAGGTGGGTGTGGAAGGCCCACTTGGAAGCCCTGGAGAATGTAACAGCAAAGAAAGATGGGCCGGCTTTCCTTGCTGGTGGATAGCAAAGCTGGGAGCAGAGCATGGAGCTGTGACCTATGGCCACATGTTTTAATTTTTTTGAGCTTGATCTAAAACGTATTAAAGACAATGCTGTAGTTTCATTCTCCCACTGTTTTTAATAGTCTTCAGCTGGTTAATTGAGGTCAGTGGGAAAGCACAAGTTGAATTTGAATCCTTTGGATTTAGCCAGTCTCGCTTTCCCTTCAACACTGCTTATAGACTGGCAGTCTTTGACCACCTTCCCTGTCCAGTCAGCCAGCTATGGCTTAAGGTCTTTTCAATTTGAATGCATTTTTGTTCGTTTTTTTTCCATTTCTGCTATCAGTTTTAGCTTTATTGTAAGGTTCTTGATTTACCTGGAATAAAGCTCCACTCTCCACAACTTCTTAAGATGCAGAAGGCTATCAGGGAGATGTGTTAAATTTTATTGCAGCATTTCATAAATGGATGCTGCTTATTGAAGAAAACCCATTTCAGCCAGCTAAGTGAAAATAAATAGAAAGATATGCATTATTTACGGGACATAATGTGAGTAAGTAGGCTGCATGCACAAATAGCAGATGAAAAACCAGCAGATGTTGCTAGGAAAATGGCTGTTAGGGAAAAACGCTTGTCTTCAGGCACACATGCTGTATATATATACTTTGTTAAAAAACAGAGGCAAATCAGTTTTTCACAATAATTCTCATCCCTGGAGTTTACTCTGAGAAACTGGGGACGCTGGCATTCGCTTCATTCAGCAGTTAAGACTACATCTTGATTGCTATCTTCTTTCTTTACGTAAACGGGAGAAAGATGTTAACCTGTTTAATTAGGAGATCACTGTCCGCGCTGGCTAAGGCTTTTGCTTGATTTTCCTAGCTGGTATTTCCATATGCTGCAGAAAATGATCAGCAACCAGCATGGCGTGCATAATGCTGGCAAGTAGGATTCAGCCAGGCAAACTCTTCCTCAAAGCCATGTATTGTACACCTCAAATAATGTACAATTTTCTTGCCTGTTTCATGGTTAATTCTGATCAAAGTGACATTTTTTTCTTCATGTGGCGTTAACTAGTTTGAAAAATCTCCCCAGTTATATCTACCTTGCTAGACATAACTTGTCTTCTTGGATGTAGAGTGCTTTATGTCATTGTCAGCTGTCTCAAGTTGATTAGGATGGATAAGATAGGGTATCAGAGGCTACCAACATTTCTGAGAAGTCGAAGAGCAAGAGTCGGGGAGCAAAAGGACAGAGCTGTGCTGCAAGGGAAAGCAAGACAGGAGCAAAGGTGACAACTCTGCATGCAGGGAAAGGCTTCTCACAGGTCTTTTTTCATAGCAGTACTATGCCAGGTTACACACCATACCACAGCAGAGCAGCTTTAAGGGCAGTCTTCAAGTATTCAGGTTTTCTGAAGCTTTTCTGACCTTACCGGAACTTTCTCCTTCAGTAGAAAGTGGCTAAGAACCTTGCAGACACAAGTCACAAGACAAGGGATGTGATGCTCAGAACTCCTGCATGGTCCAAGATGACAGATTCTGTGTTATTAGCTGGTTTAGGCTTTCTGTGAGGAATTAGCAGAACTCAAAATTAAGAAGGTGGGATAAAAATATTAAAAATACTGAATGAAATATTAGGCTGATTTCTGTTCTTTTAAGAACCATTTTACTCATGATCTGTCAATGGCATAGATTTATTTATATCTGTGCCGTGTGGGCCTGACCCAAAGCCAGAAGCTGCAAATGATCCTGCATCATGCTAGAGGGCTCAGAGGAAAGAGAAATCCCGCTATGCTGGTGAAGGAAAAGGAGCGGAATAGATCACATTTCTCTGCGTATGTCTGAATAAACTCGAGGTTTCTGTTGATAAATACATGGTAGCTGCTGTAAGGAACATTTATAATATGCCATAAATATAAATGAGTTCTGGGATGAAGAGATACTATCTTGGAAGATGAATCATGAATGCGTTTTTTTTATACACAGGGGAAAACTATATAATTATGTCTTAGTTAATTCATAATAAGAAAATCGTTATAGTTTCCTTCTATAAGTGAGCTACTAAAGAAGCTAGGACCTAGGGAAACAGTGCTTTACCTGATAAATTGTCTTCATGTGACAAGAAGGAGAACTGTTAACATAGTTCACTGATTACGTTGTGGAATGGTGGAATGATCATTCATTAACAAAACTAGCCATACAGTAGTCTTAATGTTTATACAAGAATCCTCCTAATTAAGATATGAGCTGTTGATAGTTGCATGTTTTTCTTAATAAATGATGATTTGTGAATGAACTCCTACTTTTCGATAGGAAAGTTCAGAACAACCTCAAACTCTTCAGGTTTGAAAATGCTGAACATTTCAAATGAAGATGGCTTGTTTTTAATCAGTGTTGCAAAACAAAGCACTCTGCAAAGAGCTACAACAATTTAAGCATTTTTAGCTTAGGCTTATTTATTATACTTCATATATACATTATACTTATTATACTATAAGTTTCAGGCTTATTTATTATACTACAATGTATTATATATTGACTTGCCTCCTCTTTTGACATTAAAATTAGTGTTGAAGTGTCGGAGATTCTCCTGAGATTGAAATTGTGTTTTCTAGATAACTCTAAATGCATCTGCTTCTCTTCCCGTACTGGTTTGATTTCTTAATTTTTAATGCCATTACTCTTGATTTATACCACTAAATGAGAAGGTGTTTTTTAAACCAACAAACATGAGCCACCTGGGTTTTCTTAATTGCTGCAATGAGTTGTTCACATATGCCTGCTTTATATGTGATGGAATTATTTTATTTAATGTCCAGGTTTCCATTCAAGAGGAGGAGTGCGTATTTGCAGTGCTGATGCAGCTGAAGTTATTTATCAGTGTACTGCTGTGCAGTGTTGTGTGGATTTTCTAAATCTGCTAATAGGCCATGCCTTTTACTGTCATCTTTAAAAGCCAGTATCTTTGTGCCTTCCTTTCTTCTGTTTCTGAACTGACTTCAGTGGGTATCCCAGCACTCTCAATGTAGATACATTATGGATAAATCTGTTTTACTTGGGTGCTTGAACTACACTTTAACTTTTAGGTTTGGGACAGATGCAATAGACCCTGCCACAGTGAACACACAAGTGGATAGAAGAAGCCTCTGGAATGTTTTCCATTGCAAGGTCCAGTATGTTCCTGTTAATCCAGTGTGTTGGGGAGACAAGAGATTATAAAAAGGACATTTTAAGAGAAAAATTGTTTTAATTTGTGCAACTTTCAAGGAGCATTGTACAAAGATTTGGAGTTGCTCTGTTTGGAAGATGAGGAGAAGTAAATCTGAGTCCTGGAAGGACATTCTGTATGTTCATAACTATTTTATCCTTACTAAAGGAGAATCTAATTAAAATAGTATTTTAAGCTTATTTCGCTGACTTCCACTATCTTTGGTCTTGTATATACACCCAGTATGAATGCAAAATTAGATAGTGGTTCTTTATCCCACTTGCTTTGCATCTGGTGTAATAATTTATTCCTGAGCAGCACCAAAGAAGAGTGAGCTTCCTTCTTGCTGTTCATTGCTTTTTTGGTCCCTTTTCGTTAACATTAAGAACTTTTTGATGGCACATAAATAATATCACCAAAAATATTTAAGCTTACAGTTGAAAAAGGCTGTATTTTACATAGAAACATCATAGTGTTCACTTTCTGTATGATTAAATTGAACATTTAATAAGCACACTAATTACACATTTATATTGATGCTGTTGACTGACAGTAATTTAGTCAAAAGGGTGAGCCTGGCTTCTCTGGAGGACAGCTCTCGCTACCCAGCTAGGTGGAGGGCTGGCCATTGTGAAAGTAGTGATGTAGGAGGCTACAAATGCTGGCAAGTAAGAAACCCAAATCCTCTCTCAAACCGTGAAGACTGAATCTGTCTTCTAATACAGACATAGACACCACTGCTGCTGATGGCCATAACTCATAAATACTGCCTCTTCTTTCACACTTAGTTATGTTTCTGTGTTTGAAAAATGGGATGCAACGTTTATTTTAAATCACGGGCCCTTACACTTGTTAACGCAGGCTTTATCTCTAAGGAATGAGCTGTGCCACTTTCCTGTGACCTTGCCTTGAGCCAAGCGGCCAGGTGACATCTGGGCCAAAACTCGTGGCAACCTGTGCTTCTGGCTACAAGGGATTCTTCTCTTTGCTGCCTGGGATGTGGTGTATCGTCTCATCTGTTATCCCCCGTGCCCCACTCCTTTCAGGTAGGAGCACTCCAACAAGAAAGTTTACTCCGGCGGTACTCCAAGCTAGTTTTTGTGATGTTCTCTTGTACATTACGTGTGTTAGCAGTGCAGCTGTGGTTCGTAGAGCATCCCGACATGGTGCCTCTTTCAAACCAAATTTTATGAAGGCTTTTGTCTTTCCTTCCCAAGTCCTCACCATTTCCACCTTTAACGCTAGGCTGCTTTCCTTGTTATTACAAGGATTACATTGACTGCTAAGGAAATGGCAGTGATATATTATTACTTTCCCTCTTCCTTTTGTATATACCTTGTCTGTTGGGACTTTCTAGTATTCGTATTGGATACATCAACGAATAGCAATTTCTAGACAAATTAAATGTTAATAAGTCCTTGTAATAGATGTCAAGAAAAGTAACACTAATTTAATAATACATGATGTTTCACTGATAAGAATCACTGCTCCGGTCCATAAAGCCTAAAAATCTTACATTCAGGTGCTTGTTCAGGACAAATTAACATGGATTCCATGTTACAAAAACAGCCAGGCAGGTTTGTTGAGATGCTGCTTTAGTAGCTTAAAGGACATCTTGGTGCAGTTTCTTTCTCATTTCACTTTAGACTTTACTTTCTTTTAAAAAAGACCTATTTTAAAAGGTGTTACCTTTTAAATGCAATTTAGCTTTTAAATTCCATTGGAATCAAGGGACGATATTTCCATGAGCTTTAATGACATGAGAAGGGGAGTGTTGGAAGTAAGAATTCTGAGTGTAGATAGATGTAGCAAAATTTGTGCACTGTTTCTACCACCAGTTGTCTGTGGTGAATGCTGTTTTGTTTTTTTTTTTTGAAGTGCGGCTGCAATAGCATAACTTATCGTCTGTCTTTATTACCTTCTCCGGCTGGACTCTGATTTGTGACTGCTTAATGGTTTGAGCTCGCAACAACATCCCACGAACTTGATAAAAATTATTTTTTGTGAGGAGGGTGACTGAGCAAGGGATGAAATAATACTACATACCAGAGTCCTAGAAAATAATCAGGATGTGAAACGTGTGTTTCATAATGCCTTCAGTAATGAGGAGTGTTGTCTTCATTAAGCTAGGGAGAAAGGATTGGTTAAGATTGGTTTAGAGTTTTCTTTATAATGTTTTAAGGAGCTATTTTTTCCTCATACTGCTGGTTCAGAGACAAATGCATGGTCTGAGAATGAGTCCCCTCTCAGTAGTATGCTGATGTATGCCAATGAAGAGAGAATGTGCCTGTCATATTTATATCTTGTTAAAAATATTTCATGAATCTGAGGGGAGAAGCATGCAGAGTATTTTTATTAGTTTGCATGTATGTGACAAATAGCAGAATTTTGGAAAGCCACTTAGCATGCCTTGTAAAATGTTATTTTATTAGCTATACTTATAGTTTGATACCATCCTGATATTTTTGCAGATTTTTTACTGTAAAATATTTTCAGTGCATGAGTACTGTAAAATATTTTTAGTGCATGAGTTGCTCGTTTACATACATTTTGTTACCACTACTGGGATTTTTGGAACACTTTCTTAATACCATATTATACTGTGTGATAGATCTAACTGGATAACTTTGCTCATTCCTGCGAAATAACTACAGAAGGGTCAGAAGGATTTGTCCTCCAAATAATTCCACAGTTTATCTCAGTTTCTGTCAAAAGAAGCGTGGTGTGTTTGGAATATGAAGGTGAAATCAATGCGTCTTTTACATATTGTCTCTCAAATCTGTTGCAAATCTTTAAATAGAAGAATGTAGCTCCAGAATTTAGCTTTGTAGGCAGACTCCTGACCCTTTTTGGCCTATGTATTTTTTGGTGGTACTTTTGTTGTCGTGGTCTGCTGAAACAATTTCACTGTGCATTTCATTCTTTGCCTGGACCACTGGGGATGTAAATTGTCATTCTTGGTATGTCAGTTGTCATTGGAGGTGAGGACAGTTGCAGTCATCTGTGTTGGCCTGGTAACGTGCTCTGCTGCGTGGGTACCTGCTGAGGTGGCCCTATGCTCCTATTAATCGTAGGACAGCCATTTGGGACACAGGAAAATATCTTTATGGCAAATTCTGCCTAAACGGGTTCAGATGTCTTAACTGCAGAGGGAAGCTTGGCATCTTGTATATTTCTGCCTAAGCTAAGCAGGCCATTAACTTAGGGAAGGCTTTGCAAAATCAGCTTTGGTGTATTTTCCCACCCCTCTAATCCCATCCTTTGTGCTTCCTTTTAGTGAAAGATCTCTGCATCCTAAAATTCCCTTTGTTGGCATTCCTGTCAAACTCTAAGGTCATAATGAAGTTGGTGGGAATTTAAGCTGCAAACTGAATTATTTATCATCTATCTCACCGGATTTGAGCAGCTGTTTTTTTTTAAGTAACATGCACATAACTGTTAGCACCCTGATTTAGTTTGACAGCACTATAATAATGATAGTTTGATCCTACCGCAACTGAGTACAGTGATTTTTGGATCCTTTTTTCAATGGCAACTTTATTGTTCTGCAGCTGCACAAAGAATATAATAGAATTGTTCCATGAAGGTTATAAAGCTTAACCCAAGTTTATTTTCCCATTTCATTTGTGTTAGTAATATAGAAGCTGACTTTGGCTACTATGTCTCCTGAGACTATTTTAGATGTGCTTGTCTTAAAGGCAGGAGATAAGGACGGAGTCTGCTAAGGTCGCTGAGTAGTATATTGTGTGCAAAATGCCTGTGTTTGAAATTGCAAGAAGAAAGGTAATAAACCAGCTTAAAAATTGGTGCATTTTGTCAGAGTGAGAAACGTGAGCGAGTCTGATAAAAAGGTAAACTACTTCATGGTGAGGAATTGTCTAGCTATCTAGCTTGTGTATGTGCGTGTATTATATATGTGTACATTCAGATTGCTTTAATCCGGTTGGATACATACCCAAATTTGCCAATACCTAGCAATCTACTTCATTTGAGCAAATAATCCAAATTTGAGAGAAATGTGGGTTCAGAATGAAAGGTGTTTTCATCAGGGTGAGTGGGGAATGAAGAAGGATAGAGTAATTCTTCCCCTTCTTGTCTCTTGGAATTTTACTGCTGTAAAGTGATATCTAATGGTCAGAGGCTGAAACCTGTGGGAATTCAGCATACAAAAATGCCAGAAACAGTCTGGGTCCCTCCACAAGTGCCCAGTGTCTCCATGGAGGCTGGAGCTGGAGGCCTCATCTGGAATCCACTGAAAACTATATTTAAAATTACGATGTTAGTCTACTGCCCTTAATCCTTGGGTACAGTTATGGAAGCAGTCTGGATGGTATTTTCTGTACTTAACATAGGAAAAATTGCCTAACCAAAGAAAGAAATGGAAGTTTGTGATATAAGAAGTTCCCTCCCTCCAGTGTCTCTCTTGAAGTGGTGCTGCCTGGAATGCTTACATTGGGTATGTACACAGTTATTTGGTTTACAGGACCTGTCAGCAGAACATGATCATTTTATGCACGTCTTCCTTGAAGACAGTGAACAAAAAGGTCTTTTTCTGGACTCCTGTTCATGATGCTGATGTTATTGTGTTTTAATTGTGTGATAAGAGCAAGTTAAATTGAATTTATAGTTAAAAACAGTCGAGTTGACAACAGATGTATTCAGAATGCATGTTAAAAATGTTCACAGGGGAGAAAGATAAACTCAACGTGATGAATATAAAGCTCTAAATGGCCTTGAGATTTTCAGTGTTTCTGTTAGTGAGTGCTTGATGGATGACTGTTTATATGTTGCTAATAAGCTTTTTCTTGCAGGTTGGATGAAAGTATTTTTTTCCCCACATTGAGTCCCTCATGCTCGTGGTGGCTTCCTTTCCCACCTGCACCACTCACACTTTTGTCATGTTGCCCCAGTTTTTCCCTCCCATGTTCCACTCCTCCATTCTGCACCTCCCCACCTATAAATAATGTCCTGTTACTGTTAATGTGCTCTTGGCAGCGCTGGCACAGTGCAAAGATACTTATTTATAATCTTTGCTATCCTTTATTAGTTCCGGGTGGGTCATTCCCCCCCCCGCCCCCCTCCTTTTCTACTCTTGACAAAATGAAGCACTGCAACTGCACTGATTGTTTTGGAGCTTGTTTCAGGATCTAAATTTTCCATGCATCTTTGAGATGTCGATACATTAATGTGGACTACTCGGTTACTATGAAAGTAATGGAGTGAATCCATCCAAACAGTTATCCTGAAATTGTTGAGTCTCCACATAGAATAGAGCTGAATTGAAATAGCTCTGTAGAACACAAGAAGCTTCCATAGTGAAAAATACCAAATTATGGCAACAAAAGGTATATAGTTGTTGTTTTTTTTTACCAAGGCTGGGAAAAACATATTATTTGGGTAACTGTAATTACAATGGAACATCTGTAGCATGAAACTCTGTGAGAACTCAAATGAAACTGGAGAAAGGCATGAAAGAATTTCTAGATACAATACAATTCCATACAATATTATTAACAACTCATTTTTTAAAATGAAGGTACACTCAGTAATCCCATGTGTCTCCATATGAGTCATAAATGTAAATGCTGACTTTTTATACCAATAGAAGCAAGATCTAGAAGCATCACTGATTATTTCTACGTGATTTGGGAAATAAGGATTTCCTAAGCATTGTATCCACATCAATTTTTATATATTCAGCTCTACTAAAATAATGGTAATGTTACAAGTGCGCCAGCTCACTCAAGCAATTTCTGATAGCTATGTCACCGTAAGTAATATTCGAACCTGAGCACAGGTTAAGACAGCATCTGAAGAGCCCTGGCCTGGTTTTGTAGGACTATTGATCTTGCTTGCTGTCGTGCCACTTTTCAGTAATCTGCAAACAAAAGGCTATATTGACTTTGTTTACCCTCGGCTCTTGTGGCAACCTCTGTTCTGATCGTCTCCCACATCTTTTGAAAGGTAGCATTCCCGATGCTACTTTAGCAGTAATTTCCTTGTTATTTTTCATGTGTAGTGTGCTTGTGTGAATGCTTTTTGCATAATTGCTTTCCACTGCAATTTGAATTCTTTCCTAGACACCCCATGGAGGTAGTCTGTTAATTTTTCTTGGTACAGAAAAGAAGATCCTATTTGTGTCAAGCACGGCAAGGCTTGGCAGGGAGTGATTGCGAAGTAGCACTGAGTTACTAGCATGCTTGCTGCATTTTGGTTTTGCCTGCTTGAGAAAATTTTTGGAGGTAATTCAAAAACGTTACTTAAAAGAAGCCCCAAGCCTCAAGCCACTAGTTTGTAATTTTTATTCCTGTGTATTGATAGAGGGACTCGGCAACAAGCACCATGCAAAGTTAAGACTAACCTCTTGTGGTGGCGTGGATAGAAGGGCAGACTGAAAAAAATCTAGGAAAAATCTGTAATTTGCTAAATTACTGAGGCTGAAACATGGGAAAGGAACTACAAAAAGAAAGCATTATTCTGTTCTGTTGTCACCCAGCACTGGTTGGGAAGCTACTGGCAATCATATCCTGTTGCACAACCTTGAAGAACAGAAACTAGCAGTAACTCCAGACTGTCAAATTCTGACCTCCCTGATAAAAGGGTCAGTTTTCTGAGTGTCTGGTAGGTGTCCTGAGTCTCTGAGTAAGTCTGGACTCCTTACGGTGTACCATGCTAAAAGTCAAACTTCTGGTAAAATAAACTTTATGAAATTACCGTTGCAAGCTGTTTTACTCTTCATAAATGTCCACATTATCATCATAGTTAGAGCTGACCAGAGTGGGGATTTTGCTGCCACTAAAATAAAAAATTATACGTTTGAAACCTTCATTGACAGTAAAGCAAAAAAATTCGAAGTGCATGTGAATGGCAGGGGGACAGGCTGCTGACAAGCAGGGCTTACTGGAGAAGCAAAATGAGAACACGTAAACAAAAAAAGTCAGTGTTATTTGCCTTGTGAGAAACTCGGACTGAAACCAAAGATGGTACAAAAAAAGCTCTGAGTTATCTTACTGCCTTTAAGTCAAACTGTTCAATGGTGTTGGTATGTTTCCATGGAAAATGCAGTTGCACTGAACCAGTGTTTCCTGAGATGAGCATTATTTTGTCAGTGGACCATTTCTGTATTTTCTTCCCCCACAAGACCCATGACCATTTCACGGCACAGAAATTAATGTTGCTCAAGAAACACGCACCCATTCAGTGTTTTGTTCTATCACGGGGAGCCTCACTTACTGAACTCTACTCTGACCCTGCTTTGGAAGCAGAATGAATAACTGCTGAATTTCTTCTCTTTCTTAGAAAAGCTTCTGTCTGATTAAAGAAAAATATAGGAAATGCTATTTCAAGAGAGAGGAGGCTTGCTAGAACTCTGAGAGGTTATGGGGACCTTTTCTGTGCCAGGGTATGTGTTCCTGTAGTGAAGTAGTGCAAAGGCTGTTCTCTCTCTCGGATGGACATCATGAGCTGTCCTGGGGGACGTCAACATTTTCAAGCTCTTTGACTGCAGAATGCTTAGTTTCTCTTTCAGCAGTGCTTTTAAAATGACTTTTTTTTTCCCCTGAATTGCACAATATTTTATAATTAATGGGTAAAATATGTGAACAGGAACAACAAGGCCCACAAAGGATCTTTTCAAATGCACTTCTTTAAGATTGTTATTTAAATTCCACAGGGCTGGAATCAATTGAAAATACAGTCTTGACTTCCTCAATGCACAAGCCAATGGAAATCTATAATAACCTCTGGGGAGAGAAAATCAACGTTTGCGGGTTCAGTGACCATGAGAAGACTCATCAGCTCCAAAGCTGAGTTTGCGTAGTGTCAAAGCAGTTTTGTACTAAACAAAAGTATACTTTTTGAAATAATTTCCTTTGGTTTATTTCTGCAGTAACTGCACTGCCTAATCCTTATTAAACTGCACAAAGGAAGGAAATGTATTTCTGCCTGGAAATTAAGATCAAACAGTAAAGAGCACCTGTAGGACTGTAATGATGTATCACTAATGGATAACTTCGTGGTGTTACAGGCAATGCAGAAAAACAGTAAAGTGGCCAGATAGTAGTAATTGGTGGTTAATCACTCACTAGGAAGAGGAATGACACAGATTAAGGTAATTAAGATCCATATCCAATGAAAGGACAATGTAGACAATTAGAGGGACTGCCTTGAAATAGTTTTATACCTAATTCTTTTATCATGTCATCTTTAACTTCAGCTGAAGACTCACTTTGGTTGAAATTCGAAGATTGAAATAAACAGGATTATGTTAAAAAGGGAAGTTTGGAACTGATAAAAGAGATACATTTCTGTACAACTTTTGGTTAAACTGTAGAACTTTCAAGCAGAGGAAGCTATTGAGGTCATGAACATAGTATTTCTGAGATGATAAAGTAGGTATTTATGTGGATATCTATAACTGCTCTAATTAATGACAAGTATTTCTGGAAGAATTTCAAACATTGAGCTTCAAGGTTTAAACAAATATTTGTTGGAGATGAGGCTTGGGACCACATTATTCTGCATCTTCTACCTTGTCTGGAGGAAGAGATAGATTGAATTAACATATTGGTGTTGCACCAAAGCAAGCCACTTGCACACCAGTTAGCAGGTAGACAGCAGCTTGAGGGAAGAGATTATTCCCCTCCATCCAGCACATGTGAAAACACACCCGGAGTGCCATCTCCAGTTATGGGCTCCTCAGTACAAGAGAGGCACGGACATAGTAGAACAAGTCCAGTGGAGGCCACCAAGATGATCGCGGGGCTGAAGCAGATGTGCGAGGAGAGGCTGAGAGAGCTGGTTTGTTCAGGCTGGAGGAGACAAAGGGCAGATCTTACTGCTGTTTACAAATACCTAATTTGAGAGAATAGAGAAGATGGAGCCAGACTCTTCTCCAGCATACGCAGTGATAGAACTGGAGGCAGCAGACACAAGTTGCACTGTGGGAATTCTTTTTTCGTAAGTTTTGTTGGTTATTTATTTAACGGTGAGTGTGGTCAAACGCCACCTGACATGTGAGGGTGGAAGAGCTTGTTTGGAGAGGCTGTGGGATGTCCATTCTTAGAATTACTGAAAATGTGATGGGAGATAGCTGTGAGCTAACTGGCGTAAGCTGACAATAATTCATAGTTAAATGAGAATCATCTAAAAAATGCTTCAGAAAATATTTTGTTGTCAGAACTGAAACCATTTATGACATTTGTCTTCACACTTAATATCTGTTGCTTATGGATAGCTGGGCAAAATGTCAAATGTTTCCAGTAGTCCCATAGGTTTTCAAGGGGTGTTTATATCTGACAGGGGTTTTTGGAGCTGTGATTTTTGTGTGGTTGTTTGCTTTTATTTTTGGTGTTGTGTGTTCACTGACCACTCAGGACAAAAGAGTGGGGAGAGTCCTGGCTGATACATTATTTGGAATATGAATGTCTCGAAAGCTCTATGCCAATTCATTTGAATAGGCGTGTATGTGCCTTTTTTTAGGGTAAAATTCCCTAAAGTGATTCAAAGATTATACAGTGAACTTAGATGATGTCAGGCTTGCTCTTGTGCATTACACTGTGTATATGTGTACTTAAATAATCGTACTTAAATAATCTCTTAGAGAGAATGCTTCTATATTAGAACTTGCATTCATGCAGTAAGCAGGTGCAAGATGTCTATATTAAGCACTGCCAAAACAGATATTTTATGGTTCTGAAACAGTGTGCAGATTATATTATGTTCAACTTTATAACACCTTCAGCTAATTTTTAAATGTAATCTTTCAATAATTCTGCCACTCAGTTGTCTAACAAGTTGCTCACAGCATAATGAATTTTATTCTTAGACAGTGAAAGACAGAACAGCCACCTCTGCTGGGTTTATACTGCTTTTTATTTTGAGAATAATTTTTTTAAGGAAAGAATGTACCTGAAGGTGGATGCCTTGGGAAGCTGATTCTGGAACTGATATTCTGGAAACACAGCAGAGGGGTATATGAGAGAGAGTTATGGGTAATGGGATGCTGTGGCAAGGAAAGTGAGGAACATTCAGTGCACTACTAAGCTAGTTAGGAGAGGAAAAGGAGTTGTTTTAGCAGCACTTAGAGCATTAACGAACTTGTGGATTTGCAGAAGAGGAGGTGAAAAACAAAGATCATAGAATTGTGGAATAGTGTGGTTTGGAAGGGACCTTTAAAGGTCATCTAGTCCAACCTCCCTGCAGTGAGCAGGGACATCTTCAACTGGATCAGGTTGCTCAGAGCCCTGGCCAACCTGACCTTGAGTGTTTCCAGGGATGGGGCATCTATCACCTCTCTGGGCAACCTGTTCCAGTGTTTCACCACACTCATTGTAAAAAATGTCTTCCTTATACCTAGTGTGAATCTACCCTCTCTTAGTTTAAAACCATTGCCCCTTGTCCTATCGCTACAGGCCCTGCTAAAAAGTCTGCCCCCATCTTTCTTATAAGCACCGTTTAAGTACTGAAAGGCTGCTATAAAGTCTCCCTGAAGCCTTCTCTTTTTCAGGCTAAACAGCCCTAAGTCTCTCAGCCTTTCCTTATAGGAGAGGTGTTCCACCCCTCTGATCATTTTTGTGGCCTGCTCTGGACCCTCTCCAACAGGTCTATGTCTTTCCTGTGCTGAGGGCTCCAGAGCTGGACGCAGAACTCCAGAGGGGGTCACACCAGAGTGGAGTAGAGGGGCAGAATCACCTCCTTCACCCTGCTGGCCATGCTTCTTTTGGTGCAGCCCATGGGCTGCGAGCACACATTGTTCGCTCATGTCCAGCTTTTCATCCACCAGCACCCCCAAGTCCTTCTCCTCAGGGCTGCTCTCAATCCCTTCATCCTCTAGCTTGTATTGATAGTGGGGGTTGCCTCGACCCATGTGCAGAACCTTGCACTTGGTCTTCTTGAACGTCATGAGGTTCACATGGGCCGACTTCTCAAGCTTGTCAAGGTCCATCTGGATGGTATCCCATCTCTCAGGCATGTCAACTGCACCACACAGCTTGGTGTCATTGGAAAACTTGCTGAGGGTGCGCTCGATCGGGCTGTGTAGGTCATTGGTGAAGATGTTAAACAGTACTGGTCCCAATACTGATCCCTGAGGGACACCACTCATCACTGACCTCCATCCGGACGTTGGACCATTGACCACTACTCTCTGGGTCTGACCAGTTCCTGATCCATTTAATAGTCATCCATTAAATCCATATTTTTCCGATATATAGAGACGGATGTTGTGGGAGACCATGTCAAAGGCCTTACAGAAGTCCAGATAGGTGACATCCGTAGCTCTTCCCCTGGAGTGATGTAGTCTCTCCAAAATGATCGTCCTGCCTTGGAGATGAGAAGAGTAATGGAGCTAGGAGTTTGAAGGGAGATAAGTTAAACTGAATGTGACTTTAAGAATCATTCCCATGGAGGGGGGAGCTGGAGCTGCTCAAGAAGATGAGGTTGTACGTCTTATCTGACTGTCTTACAATACAGTAAGAACATCTTTAACAAAGCTATAAGCCCTGGTTCACATCAAGGCAAAGAAAGGGTGAATAACCATTAGATATTATAAAAGATATAAAGAAATGCCACATCAATAGCAGAGGACATCACTAGTGAGAACAGGACAGAAGTCAGAAACAAATACAGAAATAGACTGAGACTAAGTAGTATAGGAAAAGAAATTTGAGTGATTCTTCCTTGTATTACTGACACGTTGCCTTCACATTCATTTATAATTAATATCACAGTGGGAAACACTTTGAGAAATCAAGCAAAAAAAATATAGGCTATTCAGGACAACAAACTCTTACATGAAAAACACCTTCCAGACTTTGTAACCTTTAAGTTATGTGTATGCAAGTGGCTGAATTGAAGCAGCTCTGCAGCAGTACTGAATTGAAAGTAAGCAATCAGAAAAATCTGAAGACTTTTTTGTGGAATTAATTCAGTTGTGATCTAAACTGCTATGAAAACTCAGTTCAGCTATGTACAGAAATGTGAAACACTTGAAGCAACTTGCAACTTGTAAACACCAAATATTTTCCCTAAGCCTGTTTGCATTTCTAGCATTTTTGTCTGCTTGATAGGAATACTAAATGAGGCATTACTGTAGTTGCAACTATAGGAAATGCACTGTGTTCATTTGTCATGCTGCATTAAACTGGAAAGGCATTAATGACCAATACAGGGAATGGTGTCATTAAACAGAGGCTTAAATAGACAGATCTGAGATCATTAATGAAGCCAGTAGATAGGAGATACAAACTTTGGGGACGAATTACCACCATGCCCAATTTATTACTGTATAAAAGTCCACGGGATGTGGAAATAGCGTTGAAAATCAGTTGGGATGTAATGCTCATCTTGTTTGAAATTAAGGGGTATCTGTTAAAAAGAGTAGCTCCATTACAGGCTTTGGATATTGCTTTCCATTGCTAGTCCCGTGGGAGCTCGGCCATATGCAGCTTAACCCCTTAAAATGAAGTGCTGGATTTTCAGACTGTGTGATCTCATGATACCTGTTTATGTAGCTGTGCTGAAGCTGCAGTACAGATGTACTGTCTGAGCGGATAACTGGATAACTCGGTAGTGTACAACCAGTGTATGGTCTCTTTTACAGTCTAGCTATTTGTACTCTGTACACAGTCTCTTAGTCAGCTTATCGCAAATGCACAGTCCTAAACTAAAGTGTGCTGTCAGGTTTTATGAGAAGACATGGATTACATTTTTCACAGCATTTGAGCTCTGTTTCCAAAGAAGGTGCTAGCAACACTATGCATTGCACAACTGCATCTTGGGTGGTAGGTTTTGGCATCTTTGTGCCAAACAGATTTTATGGAGTGAGTGGTGGGGAGGGGGTTGCCTACTTAGGATGGACTTTACAGTGTAAAGTCCATGGCACGTGAAGAGAGGAAGGAGCGGAGGGTGGTGGGAAGGCACCAATCCTAAACCAGCAGAGAGTGAGGTGAATCTGGAATACAGTTTCTCTCACAAACTTAGGTGACTTCTTGGCCACCAGTCAGGGCCTTCATAAGAGGTGGGATGGCTCCGTTGCTGCCGTTGCTGTAGGTAAGGATAATTGGTAGCTCTGATCCATGTTTTATGAGGTACCACCATAGATGGCAGAGCCCGATTTTTCTGTAATGGCTGAACAGCAATTGCAGTCGCACAGAAAGTAGGGAACCTCAGATACGAGTCCTTCCACAGTGTGAGAGGGATTGAATACACATCTCCCCAAAGAGTAACCGCCTCACCTGCCTAGGAGTGAGGCTAAGAAGTCACACTCCTGCCTCCCACCACATCTCCTGCTGATCTGGAGTCGCCGGGCAGCCGAGGCACAAGTTCATGGAGCCAGGCAGCAGGAAGCCAAAGGGATTCGGTCCCTGTAGCTCAGTTATGAAGGTGGCAGGTCCCACCTCTCTTGGCTGCTTGTGTAGTTTTAAGAGCAGAGCCACTGCTCTTTAGCACAGTGATGTGCCCTGCGCATCCCTGTGGGAAAGAGGTAGAGAGAGAGCTTTCAAGTCTTACCGGCTGCCACCACTTCTGCCTCCTACGCCATCTTTTTCGTGCGATAATGGACAAAGTGGTGGCCTCCTCACTGTTTCTGTTGTGACCAGCACCCAGAGGAACCTGGGAAGGATGGATGTCCTGCGTATGGAAGCTGCTAACTGCAGATCTGTGAAAGAGTGATTGAATAAAATACATGAGCAAGACTGCTGCCAGATAACCTAGTCTGAGGACCAGAAATAGCACAGTGTGTTAGCATCGTTTGGGCCACAGTGGAAGTGGCCCGAGCACTTCTGACTTACGATGAATAATGTCACCATACGACACTGAGGATGTCTCCCCTGTCCTGTGCAATGTAGACATGCCCTTGAATAGTTTGTTGCCCTTTGAATGCTGCTACCCAAGCAATAGCCAGGGTTTTTTATGAATCCTGCTTTTGAATGTGTAACTCCAAATTCCTCCCAAGGCACGTTTTAAGGCTTTCATTTCTATCTCAGAATACATTTTGTTTCGCTTGTGTTGCCTGGGCACATAAATGCATGTCAACCTGAGACCAGAATGAGACTCAACAGGCGGGCTCCAGAGATGTGGAATAGTCAAGGCCCAATTCATTGATGTAAATAACAAGGGAATAAGGATCTTTAGACAGGGCTAAGAGACAGCCCTGCAAGCAGAAAGACTTGTGAGGCTGGAGGAGCCATGAAGCTTTAGAAGATGCTGTTCCAAGGGATGAGGCTGTTTAGCAAATCTTAGCTGGTTCATCAAGGGGTATGTGCTCCATCCTGTGCTGGATGCTGAAGAAGACCTGTTCTGGAGATGTGAGGTAGATACCTACTTACCAATGTAGCTGCACCTATCATTACATTTAAGCCTGCTATTTCAGTCCCACATCTGGTGCCTGTGTAATCCTTTAGTGTGGTCAGAGCCAAATGCTCTTGGCAAGGGAGCAGAGGATGCTCGCAACAGCGGCTTGTGATAACCCCAAAATTAAGAGGCAGGAAAGGGACTGGCCTGAGGTCAGCACACTCTCAGGGAACAGAGCACCCTGCTGTCATGCTGTTACCTGGGGAGCAGGGTTTTGAAATCCAGGGTCAAGAGAACCAAAGGCCAGAGGTGGACTTGAGCAGTTTGACTACAGAACCGGCTAGGTCCCGTGCTGGGCATAGCAAACACTGGGGACAGACTGGTGTTGAAGCAAATGTACCTTGAATGTCTAATTCTCTTAAGTGCTCTGGAAGGTGGGACTGTCTGGAAGGTGTACACAGATGTTGTGGAGAGTAAGGTGGAAACTTCCTTTTTGCTTTCTGAATACTTTTTGCTTGTGTGTGAATGTTCATTGCCCCTATAATGATACTTCCAGAAGGCAGATGAAGTAAAATTAACAGTACTTTTTCTTCATGACTGCTACTTCAGTACCTCTTCATGTGCTGTCTGTTGGCATGGAAACATGATGCTGAAGCTTTGAGAGCTCACCCGCAGAGGCCAGTGTTTCCAGCAAGACCCCCACCTCTCCTGGCTGTCTCCAGCTGATCTGTTGTCTGCAGCTAAATCCTAATTGGAAACTGAGCACAAATTGGGGCAGTGTTCGGGGACGAAGAGAAAGAAGAGTTTGAGCTTGTTAATAATGAATACAGCAGGCTGTAAGGAAAGATCAGAGGGTAGTGGAGGAAGCAGCAGTCTGAAATGTGGAATGCTATCTGATTTTCTCAGTTAAATTTACTTGGCTCTACCAGTGGCAGATTCTGCCCAGTTTCCATAGTTTTATGGCAGTAGTACACGTTGAGCAACATTTGCTTTTGGTCTGCTGATGTGACTGTGGTTATAATAATGAGCAGGCTAAGAATTAATGTCTGTCTTTCTGATGAGAGTACACTGGTGTATTTATACTTTTTAAGATAAACGAGGTAGAAGTTACTAAGAATTACATTGACATGCTCTTATTGTGTTTATTAAGTCAATTTATTTGACTAAATATCTTTATCACATCTCACTGTAGAAATTTTTGTGAATGCTAGTCTCTGCTACTAATAAAACTACCCCCATACTCATGCATAAGATAAACATGTTTGTAGGTAGCTACTGCCCCTAAGCCTTGAAAAAAGAAATGACATAAAAATGATTGAGAACGTGTTAAAGATTTCTCTTCACTGTAATGCCTTCACCTAGTTGCTCTTTGACTGCATTATAATTATTTTCCTGTGAAATAGTAACGAAGAACTGCTGGATAAAATAATTTTGTTCTGCTCTGCCTGGTGCCTTTTTCAATCACGTCATTAACATGAAATCTTTAGCACGCTTGTGTGGAATTGTTGCCCAAATATTTTCAGCATGTCTTTGTTGACTTACTTTGTCACAGGGGTTCATTTAATGGGAAACTCGAAGGGGGTATCACTCATATCTTTTAATGCACTGCACGTTTGACACAAATCCACAAAATTGATGGTCATAGCTTCAAAGTGTCCCACAGTGGCATAAATAGCCTCTCATTCTGGTGGAATATTGTTTTAACATGTCAAAGTGTATTTGAGAAATAATATGATTACCCGTGGATAATGCTCTTGGCCTCATTGTGCTGATTAAATAGATGCTCGGTTTGCAGCGGGTTCTGCAGCCCTCTGTTAAGCCTGACCTTTTCTCCTGGCTGCAATGCACCATGGCATATTAGCATGTGTTCTGCTCGTTACACTGAGAGGCAATTGCCATCCTGAAAAACGTCAGATATCCCAGTTAGTACATGATCCGCTTTTCTGTTCCCTTGGCCTTAACCCACTGTCACTGAATATCCTGAACAAATGCTGAAGACAGTTGGCAATATCATAGAAAAATTGATCCCGGCATCTGGTGCAATGTGTTTGGCACAAGCTAGCACTTGAAGAGCGAGTGTTGTGCCTCTCTTTGTCCCTCTGTCTCCCTTAGTCTTGCATAAATATTTGTGTCTTTAATTCTGAGTCTTCCATATAGCTGGAGGAACATAATGCTAAGGTGCCGTAACTGAGGCTCAGGATGAGTCTGGCATATAAAGCAGTAATAAAAGGACCATAATGTATTCAGAAAAAGGGAAATCTAAAAGGCCAAATCTTGCTTTGCAGCTTAAGGCACATTTCTTGAATGTTCTAGCAAGCTGTTTTGGTGCTCTTGCTCTTTGGTGGCCTGGGGGTTGGTCGTGGCAGGGAATTTGTGTGGCCACACCATGAGTAACAATGGAGACTGAATCCTGATCTTGTTAGATATGAATTAGCTTCACTGGTCGCAGTGGAGATGTTTCAAACCAACACTGATGTAATGAAATCAGAATCTTCTAACAGAGAGATGCAGTGTTCAGCAATTTAAAAGACAATAGTATTGATATGGCTGGGGTAGTAAGATAGGACTGTGCTACCTCAACCCTTCCTGCTTTTGGTGATGCTCTTCATGCTATCTCATCCCATGCTTACAGGGCTATTGCTGTTGTTACTGCACGCTGCAAGGTGTTGAGTCTGGCATCGTGCTCTGCATCCTCTTAGGTGAGAAACTGGTAACCACTGTAGATGCGATGGAAGAGCTACTACATGATGATAAGGGGGTACGTAAGGGATATGTCTCTTAAGAAAGGAAAAATATGCAAAACGTGGTTGCATGATAACCAAAGCAAATTTCTCAAATAAGAAGTAGTGTTTGAACTCCAATTCAGACCACAAAAGCTCGTCTAGGAATGCCACTGAAGTGGGACCAGTATATTAGTGAGTTTGTCTTTCATGTAAATGCTGTCTGGTTGAGCTACTGTAGCAACTGGCCAGCTCGTGCTTGAAATCCTAATACTTTCAGATGCTGTTGGATCCTTTTTGTGGAGGGCCAGGGTTGCAGCGCAGTTGGCTTTGAGTGATGGACTGCTTTTCTGCAGTGTTCAGTGCTGCTCTGTATTGTTAAGCATCCTTAACAGAGCCTACCTTACAGAGGAATATTTCAGCTCTGCTTTTATTTTCTCCTCATGTGAAGTAAAAAACTGAGTTAACTGTCTGCAGAGTGGGGTCCAATTTTAGTTTTACATCAGCATTTAATTAATCAAGGACTTTAATTAAGTTAATTAAAATTAATGTGGTTGATTTAAAATAGGCTTCTAGTAATATAATAAACATGTAACTACGGAAGGACTGGAATTATACATTAAAAAGAGTATAGGTTTTAGTCTGATCTTACATAGCTGCAAAGCTTCCTCTGTCTGTCTATATGAATAAGTCTTCTGAATTCAGTGTAAGATCAGAAATAGTTGGATAATTTGACCTTCTGAATCTGTTCTAATTGGCTTCCCGCTGCTAAGCAAACTATCCTCTCAGACACCGTGTTCTTTCTTTTGGAGAGGCTTGTGTCACTTCACTGAAAATAGAGGTCATATCCTCAGTTCATGTATATTTTCCAGTTGCATTCAAGTTAATAGTTATGTCTGTTTTCTCATAAACATGTTGTGTATATGGAAATAGATAAAAGCAACTAAGTGGGAAGAGATGATTTCAATATGTAATGAGGTAGATACGCTCAGTTTCTGTTAAAATCTCCAGCATGATCTCTAACACCACATTATTCACTCCAGTGTTTGTTCTCAAGCACCAGGGCTCCTGCTTTAGCGATGAGTTAATGCTTGATCAAGCCTTGAAGCTTAAAGGTTTTAAACAGAACACTGAAAACAACTTCAGCTAAATGGTGAATCAGAAACTTTGATACTCCAGTCTATCATCTATTCAGAAGAGAGAATCTTGCAAGATGCACTGTGCATACCAAAGCTCCTTATAATCCCTGCAAGTTGGGAGAAATTGGCATTCCTTGATACTAAATTAATCTTTTCTTTAAAAAAATAAAAACAGGGTGAATACAGAGCTCAGAGATAAAAAAGTGAATTACTGTACTTTTGCTGCAGTGTAGCTCTGAAAAATGAGCTGTGTACTGAAGTGATGGACACTTGAGAACAGTTAAGTTAATATTACCTCCTTCAGTTAATCTTACCTTTTAGCTGCATGTCCTTCAATGTATTTTCCATATTTTATTGTTTGAATTACATGCCTTTGCAACAAATGGCTGCAAACAAACTAATAAATGAAAACACTCTGAGAACTGATAGCTTCCCTAGTTGTGCGATAACCCCATTATTTATTGTCTGGACAGCCAATACTATATTTTGTTGCATAACGATGTTCTTCCCTTCTGCCTATATGAGCATCTCAAAGTGGGACTTGAAAAAGTACATGGGGAAATGACGTTCTGCCTTGTTTTCAATTTGATTATCAAGGCCTGTTTCCTTTAAATGCTTTTTAAAATTCTTTGGAGAGAAGGGGAGAAAAGAATATGCTTTCTCAAAAAAGGTAGTGTGTCTTCTGTTTTGAATTTTGATCTGCACTAATGGTTTCAACGCTTAGGTCTTATAGCTGTCCATTTAGCTTAAAAGAAGACATGATGGCTTAGGTTTGTAGGCCACATCTCTGATAAGGGCATTTGCTGTTCCTGATGCAAAGCTATTAGCTCTTTCTCTGCAATTGAGTTTCGGTCTTTTTGGTATTAGTTGGGAAATGATGTGACGACATGGCAATGCTTGCTATTCATTTTTGTCTGTGATATTTAGCTTGGGATGACAGATCCTTCTGCTGCCCCAGCTGACTTCCAGACATCGGAAAATCTGGCGTGATGACTAGGAGGAACAGAGAGATCTGACTCCTGCCCCAGTTGTACGATTTATGAGCTAGTTAACTTCTGCAGCTAGAACTCTCATTTATTTGCATCACCTTAGCAAGATCAGGGCTGTAAAAAGGAACGCTGTTGAAAACTTCTGGTGAACTTTTGGACTCTAGTAGTTTGCTATGTGCTAGACTGCAGCCTTAGAGTTGAATCAAGGCTGTTTTTTGTGTCCCTGAGGAAGTCACTGAACCTCGTCTTGCATCAGCTGGTGAGGATTAATTCATTCATGTTTCAAAAATACTTTGAGAGTGTCATCCGGATGGAGTTATAGCAGTGCAAGTGTAAACAGTGCACCACATTTTCAGCAGATGTTTTTGAATGTTTACTCTATTGATTGACGGTAAATATTCGGTGTTTGAGCTCTGTGCCTACGAGCTCTGTGCCTATAGGCTATTGATCAGAAGCATTTTGTAATGATTTTTCTGCTCCTTGATTAGACAAACGTGCAAGCACTCTGGCACAAATAATTGTATGGGTGAAGCTGAGGCTTGCTTGCCAGGAACACTGTTTCTTGGGTTTTAAAAATTTCTCCAAAGCCTTTGGTCAGAAAAATAAGATGACTCAAACGTTTTCAGAGAACCAACCCAGAGGGCTCAAGAAGGGCTGACAAAGGGCTTAAAATGTCCAAATAAATTGTTGTGGATGTATTTCTTTTAGTATTTTCCTTGTTGTATTTAGAACATAGAAGAAGGTCACAGAGTACGGAGATCCAAATGATCACATCTGTAAATAGCATTAGCACTAAAGATTACTGCCTAATCTGGGAGAAGCACTTCTGTTGGTCCTCATCCTTCAGCTATGATTGACAGAAAACCCCACTGGGTTTGATCCAGCTGATGCCAGTGGGGATATGGGCAGCACTGCCTCCTCCATGACTGAGTCCTTAGCTGACTGATGTCTCAAGGTCTAGGCAGCAAGCTAAGATACATCTGTAAAAAGAAGAATATAGTCTCAGTTTCCAACAAAACCACTGAGATCTCTGTCATGCTGAGGGCTGGGAATAAGGAATAAAAGAAAACTATTAACTAAGGTCTCCTTAGAGCAAGAAATGCTGCAGCGTTCCTTATGGTCTGTGAAGCCCCTAGTAAAAAGTAAAGAATATTAGAGCTACTGAAAACACTGTTCAAACTCTGATCTGACTCGTCTGAACTTGTCAGCTTTATCTCATAAGCTCACTTTGGTTCATGCAGGGGGGTCAGGGAGAAGAGCAAGAATTGTGCTCTTCAGCCATCGAGCCACTGGGAAATGTCAAGCTGTCAGGCTCTGACAGTGCGAGCCAGCGGAGCTTCTGAAGTCACAGAGCATAAGATGGCATCTCTTCTCCGTGGCACTGCTCTAAATACGACCTCAGCTATGTGGATAAGCTGAGACTCAAGCCTCAGGGAGAGCAGAAGAAGAGAAGTGTGGATGCCAATAAAACGTTTCTCACATTCAATAGTGTGACAGTGTTTGAGAGTCGGAGGGAGGTCAGTTCATTTCACCCTAGCCCAGGTTTTATCTGCTATCCGTGTCTGGGCATGTGCTCTCTGTATCTTTGCCAGGGTTCATAAAGTGGTTTGTACTGGGAGTAATGCAAACTGAATTATCCATTTCACTTAATGTAGATCTTCATAAATTGTTTGGAAACTGCGAGAGTATTTGTTCATACTTACTTGCCAAAGGCTGAGGTTTGCAATATATGTGGTATTCTTCAAGGACCTCTCTTTCACAGTGGAGCAAAAACAAGGATCCAGTGAAACTAAATGAAAATTTTGCTCTTGAAATTGGTAGGCCTAGGACTCACGATGTATTGATTAATCACCCTGACTGGGCTACTGAAAAATTTTAAAATAACAAATCATTGCATTTCAAATAATACAGTTTTCTTGCATGAAATCTTTATACATCCTTTTTTCTGGCTTGATGAGCAGTCCCGCTGACTACGACAGTCCTTTTGTTGCTTTGCTTCCCCTTTCAGCAGTGGTCAATCTGTCCATAGTGGATTTCTCTGTTGGGAGGGACCATCATTTTGAGGGTGTTTTGAAAGTGCCTATCAGTGTGGGCTCTGCTAAAAAAAATAGGTGAATAGTACACTATTAGTCCCCTGTAGTGAAGAGGGAGCAAGAAGGCTGATGCATGTGGAGAAACGGAGCTGCACTGCAGAATAACGAGCAGATGGGTAGATTCCTTTTGCTACACATGACTCTGCTACAGTGGTTTCCCTTTCATTTATTTAGCTATGTTTGCGCTCAAGCACATCTGTGCAACAGCCATTTTTCACCTCTGTTTATTTGCCAGTATAAGGCATATATATATGACATCCCTCTTGCTCAAACTGAGAGCAGCACTGAAAACCTTTCTTTCATATAGCAGAATATACGGAGTGCTTTGAAGGTCCTTCAGTGAGACAGCTGTAGTGATGTAAGACTTAAAGGCACACAGAGCGCTCAGGGACGCAGGTTAAAATTCTGGTCTTGGCCTTGAGCTTTGCTTTTACATGTTCTTGTCGGCTGTTTTTTTGCTGCCTTCCAGTTTTGAAGTTGCTGACATAAGACGATCATGCTTCCTGCAGTCTCTCTGTAGTGCCAAAAATTGCCAGACTTACAACAGAGAAAGAAGTGCAGGCAAAACTAAAAAGACCAATAAAACCCAACCAATGAACCAAACAAAACCCCAAAACTTTGAGATTCTGATATCTCCTGTAATGGCAGTTGTGGAGCTGATTCTGTCTTTAAAAAGATCTTTTGGGAGTCTTCCATCTTTGCGTAGTGATCCCTGTAGACCGTTACAGAAGCCAGAATCATGGTTGCATGCATTTGCCTTGTTCACGGTATATGTTCATTTTGTTTGTGGTGTTCGTGTTCCAGTTCGGCTGAGTGTTATTTCTGCCACAGAGTACACCATGTAGCTGTGCAGTTGTGACCAGTTTTGGTTTACTGGGAGGAAAGTGTGGCTTCTGCTAGGCTCTGGACCCTCTCTGCTAGCCCACCTGGGAGAAGGGTCACAAGCAGAGGTGAATAAGTTCTGTGCAATTTGGGCTCAATTATTAAAATCTGGCAGCTGCATGCATCATCATATAGTTAATGGGAGGTTTGGAAAAGGCTTTTACGTGAATGTAAGGGTGATTATTTTTCCTTTGACATGTAAACAAGCTTGCACATTGCTCTGACTTAAAACACAGCTATTCCTGGTTCTTATTTGTTACATCTCATTATATCTTGTACTTTATTTTACATTTCTTGAACTTTTAACTTTTTCACGAATGTAATTAATGTGTTTCTGGCAAGCATTTGTGTATCATTATTGACATATTTCAAAGTAAGCTCGTTTCTCATTTTCTCATTGCTTCTTGGAATCTTTCTTTTTTCTTTTTCTATGGAAAGAGAACGTTAGGTCCAATTCCTAAAGGATGTAACCTGGATACCAAGGGCACACATTTGTCTGCTGTTTGTCTATGCAAAACTCTAATCCTGAATGTAAATACTCATCTGTTAATTATTTGCATGCAGGAAAGATGGTGGATGCGTCCACATAAAGCTCCTTTTTTTTCTTTTTTTCCTTTTTTCTCTCCCCGCTTGTGTTGGGGAAGAGCTCTGTGATGGTGAGTTACCATGGAGTTCAAAAGGAATAAAATAATCCGCACTATTTTGTCAGCAATAACAGTAACAGCTGGAAAAAGCTTAATTCATCTATACCACTTATACACTAGTTTTATATACTGCTTATATTACTGATTTATACTCTTTTATTTCTTCAGTTTGGGATTGGTTTTTGTGGGTTTCCCTTCCTTATGGCACAATTCCATTGTTTTGGGGGTCTAAGACACCTACAGAACTAGGACTTGAAAAAAAATAGCCACACATTAAAGCATTCTCCCTTTTTTAAAGACTTAGATTTTCTAAGAGAAAATTATTTCTTGAAAAGATTCTTGACAGGCATTTCAGTGGTATGTAGGTTGTCATGTAGAGCACCAATTTAATTAACTTATTGTAGATATACCTGAAAGTTAAGATGTTGCTTGAAACCTCAGCCTCATAGTCTAGACTGATATTGGTTACAGCAGAAGTTGAAAGAGTCTTCATTTTGACTCTGATGTGCTGGAGGCTTAAGAACCAGTTAAATGCCTTGCGAATTTGGTGGTAAAGCTTCTTGGGGATATACATTTGGTCTTGTATCAATGTGACTGAGCCTGTGTGAGCCATGGTGCAAGGTATAGATGTGTGTGAGAGAGCATGGGGACTTCCAAATCATAAATATCATAAATAAATCATAAATTATAGCAGTACTTTATAGGAGTTAAACTACAAAATAAGAGACCAAGGCCACCACGTAAGATAATTGTAATGTTTGATACAGGTAATGAAGTACCAAAGCCGCAGTGGAGTTTGATTACTTAAAGGAAATCAGTTTGCAAGGGTTGCTAATGCCATCTTTCTCTGGGAAAGCAGTCAAAGCACAGTCCCAGTACTAAACGAACAGCAATCAGTTGTAGACAGTGAACAAGAAAAAGGTCTAAATCGTCTCTGTAGATTATTTACCCTGCTTTTATACAGTATGAAAATTACAAGTTTACAAAAGTATTTTATGGATTAGCTCAGAACACCCTGAAATTCTCCAGTTGCATCCATTTTGGGCTGGAGAAAGAGACCTCCGTTCTGCTGCTATTGGTGATTGCTCTTCTGTTGTGGAGAATTTCTTACAAAGCTTTCCACTCTGTAGTGTGGGAGAGAATCAAAATCAAAGTGGCATTTATGAAGTACCTGTTCTGTTGAAGCCAGCTATTACCTTTGTTTCAGCGTCTTAGCTTCTGAAAGAGGTGACCTTTGCAAATGAAGAAAAAAGGCATATATACAAGAGAAGAGGGAGTAAAGGATTTGTGGTGGTGCATGAATTTTCAAAAATGTGAAGGTTTCTTCATTCGTTATCTTCTTCAGTGATTCCTTTCAAGGAACAGACAGTTTAAGTGGGGCTTGTTTTTCTTTTTAGATTTAATGAAAGCTAGAGACTGCATGATGAAATACATGCTTGCAATCATGAGGTAACAATATAAAGGCACTGTAAAGTGCTAAAAGAGTACCTTGTGCTATTTATTTAGTATATCACACATGTGTTAATTTGTCTGAGCTTTCCTGACTATCATTGTACCAACACATTCAGATGCCTATGGAATAATCACTGCAAGGAGGCACCTGGACTCTCCATGACATCTCAGGCCTGAAGCTGTCCCTTCCTGAGGCACAGCTAGGGCAGAGTAGATGTTCCACTACTAGCTCTTGCACACACAGAACAACTAATTTCCCTCCCACAACCTTTCTTCATTCCCCACAGTACAAAATGGCTACTACTCCTGTCACCCAGAATGGTAACACGTTAGTGCTAATGCTTGCTTTTTTTCTTCCCACCTGTGTCAGGCTCCAATCTGGATGGTTCTTCTTTTGCTGTCTGTTGAGGAACTAGCTCTCTGTTTCTTATCTGCCAGGAACTGGAGCCCAGGTAACTCCCCCCAGCCCCTTTTAATAGCTGCAAGCTCTCATTTTTTTACTTTCTTGATACATTTGGCCGTGCTTTACTAATCCACTGACAATGTGGAAGTGAAGGTTTTTTCTCCCTGCTATTACCATGCTGTACGGTTTCAGATCTTGTCCTTTTTCTTAAGGCCCTGTGAAAGTCCACGTTTGCCCGCGTCTCCAGCCTGATTACTTAAAATTCTGTCTTTACTCTGTTTTTGTTCCACTCATCCATAAACATAATTTGTACCTTTTTCCATATAGTCTTGTGTTTGGAGACTGTCTTTTCAGGTTGAGCTTGATAAGTCATTGCGCTTTTGTCATTGATATTCCTTCTTAACGCTTATCACTTCCATAAAGCCCCCAAGAGATGAGTCTCTAGGAATGAAACTCGCATTTCTGGTTGAACCTCCATGTGTTTGCTTGACAGCAGAAGCCAAACGATCTTGTTCAATCTTGTCCTGCCTTCTTTTTCTTACTTGTGCTAGCTACATCCCTTTGAGAAGCTGTCAGTGAGCTCTTCGAGGCAATGTTTGTGACACACGTGAAAACCGTAACGTAACTGGCAAGTAAGATTTTGTATACTAAGCATAAGAGTGTTTATTTTAAAACAAAAGAAATGAAGTGGAAAAGAAAGCAGCTGAGTGTATTGTGCAACTGGTGCAATAGAGAGATTCTTGGGGAGTAGTGAATCTGTTGTAACAGATTTGCACAATAACCGTATGGTTGTTTTCTCTGTGAGAAGGGTCTTGCTTACCTGGATGATGTTTTTGCATTAGCCACCAGATTTGATATCCACACTCCTGAACAATCCTATTTCTGAATGTCCCGGATGCAACAGGATGTTTCTCACGCAGCTCTATTATTACACTCATTAGACTCAGCACTGAGAGGCAGCCTGGGATGGGGATGGAACATGGTTTAGTGGAAATTTCAAACAGAGATGTTTGTCGGGTGCCTTAAAAAACAAATAAAAATATTCTGAAATAGAAACAGCCCTATCCTATTCCAGCTGTGAATGTTTGTGGTACTTGTGTGATTTGCTGCAGATTAGAGGCTATGTGATAATGGGCTGAGAAGTAGGCAGTGGTATTTTTAACAAGAGATTAGTCCTAAAACTCTCTGTGTGCATTAGTGGAAAGAAGAGGTATCAAGTGAGATCTGCTGATTGTTTTTCATTTATTAAGTCTTGATTTACATCCATGGATCTTAAGAAATACCTGTTAATTTCTGCTTGACTCCACCTGTGAGTGGCTAGGGGCATACAGGGAACTCTCTTTGCTTTTTCACTTTTTTCGCTGTGCTTTTCCCCCCCACAGAGCCACACATTGCTCTCTAGCATTTCTACTCCAGAAGAGGAGCTGTCCTCTCCTCTCACCTGTATTTTCTTGCCCAGTTGATGAGATGTACAGGAGAGTACCCCAAACTACTCACTATTTGTAGTTCCTCCATCTGCCAGGAATTTTTTCTGTGCATCTCGGGTATAATTTCTCTCAGCATAGTCCTGTATGAACTCCCTGCAGTCTGTCTGTGCAATGATGATGTATACTCATTTCTCCACAATGGTGTGCATTTATAGTGTGATAATTAATTCAGGTAGCTACTTTGTGGCAAAATCCTAGGTGGAGTTAAGTGGTCCTTAGGTGAAATTAATATATTGTCCTCTCAACTACAGTTGACCTCAGGCAGCTATGTTAAGAGGATATCTATATAGTTGGTTTTCTTACAGTATGTTCTAGCTAAATCAGGTTAGTTGTCTTGCTGTCAAATAGCCAACTTTTTTCTGGCAATGAAAATATAAACTCAGTATACTGACAGTAGAAGAACTTCATCAGATGGAGTGAGGGTGGTGAAGGTAGAAGTTCGTGTTCTTAAGAAGGGAGTAGAAAGTGTCCCATTTGATTCTATGTGGAAGGGTGGGTGGTTTGGTGTTTTTTTTTTTTTCCTTTTTTAGTGGTTTTTTTTTTCCTTTTTTTCCCTGAGCTGATTCTAGTTTCATGAATGTTTTCTTGTGGTTTCTGTTTCTGTATTTGACGGGAAATCCTGACAGGTGCTATGCATGGGGACAGAGCCTACCTGGATGATTTGATTCATGATTCTGGAGAAGTTACATGACAAGAATTTGTCTGTAGGCATTTGCCTGTCATCTTTATTATCTCTTGAAAAATGTCTAAAAAAGTCTCCTCTGTGTCTGTGTAGATTTAAATTTCTTATACTGGTGGTTTTTTTTTTTTTTACATAGGGGAAGAAATTCCTTTTTTTTTTTTCTGCATTCGTACAATATGTACTACAGCAACCTGATGATCTCTGGTTAGAACAGTAAGATACTGTGGCTCCTAAGTATTCGTAATGCTTATAAAAATAACAGTGAGTTGTAAGGCAACTGAACAATTCTTTTAAAATTTCCTGTGTTGTAGCATACTAAACAGAAGTAAAAGTCCATTTTTTTTTGAGCTTATGCTTTAAATTCAGTAGCAATAAGCAACTGTGATCATAAATCCCATGATGCTTGGCAGATTTAACAGCAGTTGGATTACTGGCATGATTAAGATTGTCATGTTCCCTATGTATCTTACAGTAGTAGAAGTGACTCATGCTAAAACTGAGGCACTTATGGCCGGAGTGCTGTGTAGATGTGAAGTAAGATGTGGGAATTCTCATAACATGCATTCTTAGCAGGCAAACAAATGAAGGCTGGGATTAAGAATGATTAATGTGGCTTTGGGGTGGGATTTTTGTTTTTTGGGGTTTTTTCCCCAGAAAAGACCTGAAACAAGGAGAGGTGAAACAATGTGCACGAGGTCATACAGAAACAGGAACCTGTTACAGAGTCAGGAACCTGTTACAGAGTCAGGAACCAAGTGCAACTCTTCAAGTTTTAGGTATGTGTTTGAATAAAATACAGTTTTAATTTGTTTATGAGATTCTCTTTTGGTCATCTGCACAATGTCATGTCAGTCATATTGGAAAGCTGTATGATGCTCACTGAATTGAATGTGTTCCACTTTTTCAGATGGTGCTCACTATTTATTTGGGAATGATCTTTCTTAATTCCTCCTTTCCTTTCAGTGTTGTTTCCTGCACCTAAAATGTATCCAATTGTGCAGTAAGATTATACATTTTAAAGCAGTTATTAAAAAACAAAGGAGGAAAAATTTTGCAAAACAACTGTTTCCCCAAGAAGGAATAATGTTGTGCACCTGCATTAAAAAAACCCCAAACCAACCAACCAACAAAACTTTTCTGTATTAAGCAAGTACAAAATACAAAGATTGGGGTTAGGGGTACATAAAATAAATTGTTCGCATAATGTAATTGCTAATGGTAGTTTGTTTTTAACACATGAATTCCTTGCTATTTCTACTCAAAGATCACATAAAAGAGATAGCAGAAAATAGCATAAAGCACCTATGGAAATTCTTGCCTAATACTTGAATGCAGTATCAAAAACATGACTTCAGATGTGACATTTTTAAACAATTCAAAATAATTCATTTGGAGTTCACTTGACCTCTGTTATGTGTTAAGAAGCCATTTTTAGAAAGTCATTCCCATTTAACTGCTTTTGCGTATTGCAGATTGTTACCTAAGGAAAAAATGTACAAGATTTCTTGCTGATGATCTAAAGATTGTGAGTAAGATAGCTGGCAGATGGCTTACAGATATCATTCTGAAATATCTTATACTGACAAATAACAACGGTGTGTATAATTAGCACTCTGCAGATGGTATGCAAAATGATCTGCACTTAGTACAGAAATTCTTTTTCTTTTCTTTTCTTTGGTAGACTGTTTTTGAGAGTCAGTTTTGAAAACATGGCTTGTAGTGCCGCTTGGGATAGACCCAGGCATAGCTGAGAATGTATTCTCTGTGTGGTTCTGTGTGAGAACAGCCCTGTGGCTTTGGGGTCCTGGTCCACGTGCAGAGCGTGCTGCCACAATATAAGTGATAATGACACATAGGTGGATCCTATTAGATGGATATAAAGTTTTCAGACTTGTAAACAGAGGAGGTTGACACAAGGCACAGTGAAATCATTCCATTTTAATCCTCAGAATTTTCTACTTAGTGTAGACTAGAGGCTACAGATGAACATATGCAGCTGCCTGAGAGACTGTAAGGAAACAGGAAAATGGTATTTTGTCATCTTAGTGTGTGACTTTTTTTGGTTATATTGTTGCTGAGTTAATATGCATTTTAGAGGGAAGATGGCATAAGGAACAGTGGGAAGACAAGTGGAAAGATGCTAAGTCAAAAAAACACAGCAAATAAATGATGGCATGAGAGGTCATAAGCCAGATAGGTACTGGAAGTAGTCTTTCAATGGGTAATGAAAGATTTTGGGGAACAGGTAATGAAAGACCTTAGAAGTGAAGGAGGGAAATTAGCTTATGACTTTTGTTATAGAGGAAGGATTCCACAAAGGGATGCAAAGTGAAAAACCTGATGTAGTTGAAGTGGAACTAGGAACATGAAGTTGTCTAGGAACGTGATCCCTCCTGCAGTGTTCGGGATGGCTGTGAACAGGTACAGCCTTTATTTTTCAGAACCAGAACAAATGATATTGCAGTAGGCAAGATGGAATTGAGAGTAGGAAAGTGAATTTTAGTAGCATGACAGTAGCCAGGCAGGAAATATTGTACTTAAAAATGATACACAAGATCACTCTACAGAATTTGTATATGTGCTCAGAATTGAAGATGCAACAGGGTTTTATCATCCTAAACAACAAGTGAAATGGTGAGTTAAAATGATCAGAAAAACAGAAAGGGCCTGTGGAAACGAAGGGTCAGGAGCTCTTTTTAGGTTTTCTGGCACTTCAGTTCACGGCTAAGAATCACTGAGAAGTTGGCCAAGATATGAATTTGCCTAGGAGACAAATACGCAGTGTGAGCAGGTCCTTGAAGTGATGACAAGATGAAGGTAATCTCTAATCTCACATTTCCCTGGGATGTGCGGTAGAAGGAGAACTAACTCCTTGCAAAAACGAGGAGAGTTAGATGGATGTGCTCAGGGATAATATGAGAGTAAAGAAAAAGAGAAAATAAAATCACAGAAACCAGAAGAGCTGTTATGAGGGAGGGCATGTCAAAGCACATGAAAATGGGAGTTCTGATTATAAAATCAAAATTGTGAAGCAGTCATTAGAGACCAGTAAGACCTGAGCAGAGCATGTGGGCAAGAAAAGCAGCAGCTAGTTAAGAAGGGGTTGAGCCTGAACTGTAGAAAAGGGATTCTTGATAGCTGGTATCAACAGTGTATTTAAGGATCTCAGAAGTGAAAGGTCAAAGAGGAATGTGACAAAAGGAAAGAGAAAATGGGTATGGAAATAGCAAGCATGCCTGCAGTTTGTGGGGAAAAGCTGACAGGGGAGAGAGGTTACAAAAGGAGATGAGCAGTCCCTGGGGCATGTGAAGGGATTAGAGAAGAAAAGAAAATGTTAAATTCTGCATCCATTGGAAGAAGGAGAGGAAAAGAGGAAAGGACGCAAATGAGAAAGAGGGAGACGATAATACATCATGTCAGTGGTCCCTTGAAGTCACTCAGCTCCTATGCAGAAACAGGAGTTGGAAGTGGGAAGGTGAGTCAGGCTGAGGAGCCAGAGAGAAGTTTGCAAAGATTATAGAAGTGTGCAGCAGGATCCTGACATGACCTTCTCTTTACAGTGAACACACTGGAAGAGACCAAAATGGCTTCTATATTCAATAGGCAAGTTTTATTAGAACATAAACTAGAAAGAAATCTTTGAAAACAGAGAAAACTTCCTCTGAGACAGATAAAAAGGGTTTGTAAACAAAAATGCCCCTTTTTGCTCTGCTCTTGCAGGGCGGTATCCTTCTTTCATGCTTGCTTTGTAACAACTCAGAGGCCTTCCTGGGAGAGCTCTCTGCAGGTTGTGTGGTGTCTTTTTCTTCCTGTTACATCTGAGGTACAGCTGTGTGGCTGTTTTGGGTAATGTCAGTCTTCGCTGGCTTCTGTGGCTCTGTCTCTCCTGGGCTACAGGGACTCGGTGGTAACCTCTCACACTCCCTTGCTGCATCTGTCCGCCTGCTCCACCCAAGCAGGCTGGATGCTTTCCACCCCACAGACTGCACACTTGCTCCTGGAAGGTCCACGTGACTTGTTTGTACTCTGATTAAACATAAATATTTACATGCAGCAACAGCAAAGCAGTCCTTACCCACAACAACGTGGGATTTAGTTCAAGTGAAAGGAGAGATTTGCCTAATGAACTAAATGTTGAGAGGACAAATCGGTAGTAGACACCTGAACTTTTTTCCTCCAGAAATATTGAGGAGGCAGGGAGGGAATGGTGCAGAGGAGCTAGAATTACCAGATTAGCAAATGAAGGAGGGGAGGAGAGAAGTGATAGCCAGGCCAATGTCACTAAAGAGGAAAGAGGCACCAGGGTGGAGAAGTTTGTGGTGCTGGAGCACAGGAATTAGCACTGCCGAGGGTAAGAGACCCCAAGGGAAGAGCAGGCAGAGATAGCGGAGTAGGGAATGACAGCTGTAAGAGAGAGATGAGAGGCAGCAAGAACAGTGTGTCCTGACAAGCTGTAACTACTGGAGCAGAAGGACCGAATCAGTGAGATGAGGACCTTTTCAGCTGTGGGTTGTGTGGGTCACAAGTGTGAGAGCTGACAGCACCAGGAGTTGCTGGGAGAGGTGTATGTCCGGGGAGGAACAGTACGAGGGAGCTGAGAGAAAGTCTGTGCAGCTCAGGAGAGGAGAAGGAAACGGAAGGTGTTTAAGCAGCAGGCAGTGGCACAGAAGAAGCCGGACAGGCCTGCTGTGATATGTGTATGTGATCTGAGGTGAGAGCACGTGGCTCTGTAAAGGAGAGGTGCTTCACAGGAACCTCACTGCATATTCAAGTAAGAAGATCAGTGTTGGGTACAGCTGAAATGTCTGTAAAGTGTTGGCCATCTGCTGTCGAGTACCTGTATGTATTATAGACCTCACAAGCCTGCAGCCATGTTCCTTGTTGTTATCCTTCTCCACACGAGCTTTATTTTCTGTTATCTGTATCTATCTCATCAGGGTGGGCAAGCAGCTGGTGGGATGAATTTCAGCAGTAATGAAATTGATTGTGGAAACAAAGCTAGACCAAGGTGGATGACGTGGCTTGGTTCAACTTGTGCTTACAGAGGCATCCAGTGCCTCACTGTTATCGATGTTGAAACACCTGGGGGAAGAGCTAGCAGCTAACAAAGAGCAGGCCACCCTGTTTGGGAGACTGGGAGGAATTTATGAAAAGCCACCTGAAAAACTGTTTTGGGACAGCATGTGTCTGGAGAGGAGAGACAGTTCTTTAGGAAACAGCATGCTGGATTCAAATTACAGCAGTCTGTTTTCAACAGCAGGTTCAATAAACCAGATTGATCTGCCTCCACCCAGCCCAGCATGCAGTCAGAGCACTATATTTTAATACTCCTTTGTAGCTTCCTGCTGCTGCAGTTATACCCACCTCCAAGATACGAGGTCAGCTAGATTTATTGCTTACTGAGAGTGAAATGAACACTTGGAGATTGAATAATTTTTTCTTTTTCAGTGTTTAAATCTATTGTGCACACCTTTTCTGCTGTTATTCCTAGTGAGGATGAATACACCTGGGTTGAGTTTGGCATTTAGTGGCGCTTTCAGAGAGTTGTCAGAACAGCACGCCCAGGGAGACGTCCTCTCTCTTCTCAGCTCTTCTTTTACTCTCAGATCTTCTGTATTACAATTTCTGTCAGTAAGTATCAGCACCTCTTCAGCCCGGTGGTACCTGTTGCTCAGCCTCTCCTTAAATTCAGATGGTCAGCTTTGGTTATTTCTGGTCTGTCTCCAGGACCACATTTAAATGTGATCTGCACCACTGTTTGCAATGGATTTACTTTGCACAGTGAGTAGACCTGAAAACTGCCTTTGGGTCCAAAGTTACTATAGGAAAGGCTTAAATGAATTTGAATACCGTAGGATTCTTTAATACACTCTTGAGATTTACACAGTGGTATTTTCCCCAGAGTTTGTGGTGCATAACTTTATAGAGTGATAAACCATACATCTCTAAATGTTCCTTGAGTTATATTAAATATATTGGGCTTCTACAGCTAAATAGAGGGTGATCATCTGCTTCTACAATTCTTGTCTCTGCTCGCAGATGATCCATTCAGTGCTTCCAGGGGGGTGTCAATGAACCAAAGTTGTGATGTGGCTGGTTAAACTGGTTGTGTACACATTTTTAGATTGAGCTGCTATTCTTGATTCAGTACCAACCACCAGAACAGCATGAGTGTATCTTTGTGGGCTGCAAGAAAAATGTAGGGGGTAAAATACCTCAGAGCCACACACACCAAAATAAAAATAGCTGGCATTTTAAAGAAGTACATGAATATAGTGGAGCACAGTAGAAGCCAAACTGATGTCTTCCTTTCATTATATGGAGACTCAGTCTAAAGACTTTAACATTTAAAAACACATGAGAGAATAAGGTAATGTTCCATGTTGGTATATTAAATCTCTTGTTTACATTTCACTTACTGGGTTCCCAGTTTTTGCAGTGACTGTATTCAGATCTGGAGAACTTCCTACGTCTTTGCAGGGAAGAAAATGATAGAAACACTCTTTGCCTGGGGAGTGTCATGGGTGAAAAATAGCTTAAGTTGTGTGTGTGTGTGGAGTGAATATCTGAAGTTGAGCTTCTGAATGTTCAAACAGAAGCCTGCTACTTGCCAGCTGTAGCCAGTATGGGCTGGGTTTAAATTTCATAATCTGGATTAGACTGAAGTGGCACGGCCTGAATTGTCCAGTTAACACAGAGAGATGAGAGAGAACCACCAATATGGATGGTGATCACTTGTTCAGCTTCTGTGCATAGACTATTTAGATATGGAAAAATGTCATATTGGGGCCTGGAAGAAGAGGGCCTGGAGGCCAAAAGAAGGGTTTCTAAAAGGAAGAAATGGTTTCAGGAAGAAGGAGGAGCTCTGGAAATAAGAAGGTGAAGGTCCTGGCTGGAAGAAAGAACTTGAAAGTGGGGGAAGACCTAGAGATCAGAGAGATACATGGAGATGAATGCTGAGGGGTGCCCGGGGACTTTGGCACAGAATGACCGAGATAGTTTACTGTGAGCGATGGAGCAGCATGAAATGAATGAAAGCACAGTTTTGAGGACAGTCCCTAAACAGGAAAAGGGAGAAAATTCTTCCCAAAAGCCAGATTAGACAAGAAGTCAAGAGATACAGGAATAAAATTAGAATTGCCACAAGCCAGACTGAGAGAGACCTTGGAAGAAATATTAATAGGAAATGGCAAAAAATTGTTCAGCCTTAAAAACCAAAAAGAGTAATGACTGAAGAAAGGTTCACTGTACAATGAGGGAGAGAGGACCATAATCCAAGCCTAGCTAAGAGTTGAACTGAATGGTTTGTGCTGGGATTTAGCAGGCCTAGGATGTTGACCATTAGAGCAAAGGAAAGATGGCTATCAGCAGTGAGGTTATGGAAACAGAAATTTCCGCTTTCTAGATGAGAACCTGAAGAGCTTAATCCTTTCAAATCAGGAGACTGACTAATTTCTGTCCCACAGTGCTGAAAGAGCTGGCACATGAAATGGCGGGACCGCCGGTGAATATTTTTAATAAGCCTCAAGGGAGAATGGATATGACTACAGAATAGCGAAAGCAGTACCTTTATTTAAGAAGGGGGAGAAGAAGTGATATGGTAAAGGACAGGCCATTAATCTCACCTCAGCTGCATGTGTAGCTTAGAACAAAGTTTGAAGGAAGGACTAATTAAGACACATGAGAAAATGGGCAATAGGATAAAAAGCAGCCTGGCTTTACCACAAGTAAGCTAAAGAAAAGGCAGGCACCTGACTTTTTTTTGTCTTAGAGAAAAGTGCTCAAAAATTTGAAAGTGTACTTCTAAGCACCTACTCTCTGGAGAAGATTCTTAATTATCTCTCCTTAGCGGCTCAGACTTTACAGTGGTTGTGCTCAGTGTTTCCCTCCAGAATTCCCTAAAGTTTCCTGCTGAATAAACTGATCTTCAGTAGTCATTTGAAACATAGCTGTGGTCTCCTCCCTGCATACCAGACACCAAAAACTAGTGCAAAGCTGAGGCTTACTGTGATATTACAATATTTTACATGATTGTTTCTGCAGTATTTTATTTTTGATGATGGTAATTGATTTGTGTGTCTTCTGCAGTTGTGTCCCCATTTCGAAACAAGGACTGTGTACTGAATCACCCAGAACATTAAAAAGACATTTTAGTGTGTTTAATTTTGCTTCAAAACAAACCCACAACATTCAAGATTTTTCAAATTCTTTTTAGAAGCAGCCTTCACTCTACATTGTTATGAACAATCAGTTGGTCAAGTAAGCACAGCGAAGAGAGCATTTTTCTGTGGACATTATGCAATTGAGTTGTAGTATCTTAGAATTACTTAGAATATGTTCACACTGGGGCTATTTTTATGATTCTTGTGTAGTGTAGAGACATGTCAGGGAAAGTCAGGTTGTGTTAAGTGAAGTGCTATCTCAGCCTGTTTCCACTCTCCAGTTCAGCTGAGGTATTTCTACAGTACATTGTAATCTGCATTACAGACACACACAATGCCGCTTTGGCAACCTTGGCTGAAGCATGGGTGGTTGATTGTACTGGATGGCATGCTGAATCATATACAACTTTTCTGTTTCTTTAAATTGCTAGATCTGTATGCAACAGTAACCATGTATACTGATAGAGATATGCAAAGTAAAGGAACTAAATGCTTCTTGAAAATTGCTGTAACCAGCAATGCATGCTTGAAATGTATTTCCTTTAAATGTTAGAGTACACTTTTTGCTCTGTATATAAGTAATCCTTATACATTTTGAGCTGCTTAGGATATTGCTTCATCAGAGAACTTTAATTGTGAGGTCCTCAAAGCCACTGAAGTTTTTTATTCTGAAGACGTGTCTGATTAGCTGCAAGTTATCTTACAGACCGCCGCAAAACAGGAAGGGTATTGCTGCTTGTGGGGAAAATAGCAGTGGTGACGTCATCTGCTGTCTACCTCATGAAGCAGCAAGATTTACTGGGAGGCTTTCAGAAGAGTTTGCACGTGGTGCTCATATGTGTTAGGTAGGCCTGGCTTTTACATCTAACTCCTGCTCTCTGCAGATGAAGTAAGTCAGAAAATGCTAGACACTGAGAACAGGACCAGTACTGCTGAAGGGCCATGCTAAGCCAAAGAACTATGTGTCTGTCATTCAAAAGAGCTTGCAGTGAGGGAGAGAGGAACATGGAGAAAACACTAAATTCATTCTGACTTTAGAGATATTACTGATCTCAGCAGTAGGTAAAGAGCAACATGTAGAGTATTTAAGGTGGAAAAAGGGGTGAAGATACAATATTACCTTTGTGGTAGGTTGACCGTGGCCAGCAGCTATGCACCCACAGGGTTGCTTGCTCACTTGGCTCCCCCTCCCACCCCTGCAGGGTGTGGGAAGGAACAGGAAGAGCAAAAGTGAGCTCATTGGTCAAGATAAAGACAGTTTGTGAAGGAAAGAGGAAAAAAAACAAGTGATGCAAGTGCAAGCACTGAACACCTACTGGACACCTGTTGTCAAGGGCAATCTTAAGAAGCCCCTCTTCAGAGAGGTAGCTGGAAGAAAGATTGAGGTCTTTAGGTTCAAGTCACTCCAAACCTCCATGAAACCCTGTTTAAGATATGTGCGTATGTATCACACAAACACACGTGTGTAATGTTGTGGGTTTGTAACTGGGCATTAACTTCATTTCCAGCATGACTTTAAAGAAGACCATTATCTGAAAAATAAAGGGACTTTGAAAGAATCCATGTAGTTAGTTTACACTTCAGTACTAGATTGATTTTTATTGAATTACAGCTTTGCATACAGTCTACAAACTGAACAAGTTTATCTAAGTCGAAAAGGGTATATGTTAATTAAAACATGGAAAATTAAAGATGGCAAATGAGTGCAGCATTTTCATGGTTTTGTTTTGTAAAGCTGATAAATTATTGCTGTAAAGGTGTGAAAAATGCAGAGATTTTCACACAATAATTGAACTTATGATTTTGCTGTGAACTCTTAGGCACTTAAGTCTTTTCCTTTACCTATTCACATGAAAAACAAAAGAAACGGTAGAAATCTCATTTCCTCATTTCATGAACACTGGGAACAAAGAGTAGCTTCTACTGTATGACAAGTGAAGTCTCATTGCTATCCGTTGAAAGAAAGATTCCTACTAAATTGCTAATTTCTCTTCAGACCTGTGTGTTGACTTAGTGAAAAGTTTCACTTTAAATGATACTTGGCAGAATATGGCCGATGCTAAGAAGTATGTGAAAGACCGTGTACCCAAACAAATGTTAGAACTGTTTTCACAAGCAAACATGATTAAAATTGATGAGGTTAGAACTGGGATTAATATATCTAATTAAAAGTTTAAAATGAGGGATCATACCATGGCAAAAGGTATCGAATTTAAGCCATAAGGGAGATACAAGGATGAAACGCAAGTTTGTCCTGTAGTTGTAATTGTGCTGTAGCTGGGTATCGGGGCTGCACCTGTAACTAATTCCCTGGGTGGTCCAGGATGTCACTGATGTGTCTGCCTAGGTGTGATAGTCAACTGGTTTGAGACAGTGGATTGACTTGAGACAAGGTGATTTCTGAATCGTAACCACCTTCTCAAAAAAGTATTTGACTATTTATTGCAACAGCTCTTCAGGCAGGAATTTCAGAAAGTCCTGGAGGTTCCCCCAGGCAGCTCCTGCTGTGTCTAGATTGATTTGTGTGTCACAGTATACTGATGTTAATCAACATCAGAGCTGAGTGGGGAACCTGGCCATACTAGACAATCAAGGTGATTTCTACTGCAGAACCAACCAAACTGGACATAGATAAGACTTTTGTAAAGAGTCATTGGAAACGGTTCGTAAAAATACAGAAATGGTGGATAGGGTAGGGTAGTAAATAGTTGATGCATCATGCGTGGGCTGGAGCAGTCAAGTACGACCAGACCAGGTGGATATAAGAAATCAGCCACAGACAAGTTCAGGGAGTTTCCCCCAATTCATCTGAAGTCACTGTTGGAAGGACATTTGTGAATAAGTCTCGTTGTCAGTCAGAGAGCAACTGACCCTTGCTGTTCAAGAGGTTTACTTGCCCATGTAAGCATTACCCTACGCACAGTTCTCAATAAAGTAGGGTTTATTTTAAACACTCTGTGATCGCCTGTGTGACAATACTGGTATGTATCACTTCATAATCCATCACAATGGAGTGAGGTCTTTTTTCTAAGATACTGAATCACAGAATCACAGAATGGTAGGGGTTGGAAGGGACCTCTGTGGGTCATCTAGTCCAACCCCCCTGCCAAAGCAGGGTCTCCTACAGCAGGCCGCAGAGGACCTTGTCCAGGCGGGTCTTGAATATCTCCAGAGAGGGAGACTCCACAACCTCCCTGGGCAGCCTGTTCCAGTGCTTCATCACCCTCAGAGTGAACAAGTTCTTCCTCATGTTCAGACGGAACTTCGTATTCTTCAGTTTGTGCCCATTGCCCCTTGTCCTGTCGCTGGACACCACTGAAAAGAGTTTTGCCCCATCCTCCTGACACCCATCCTTGAGATATTTGTAGGCATTTATAAGGTCCCCAATGAATGCAGTACGGCTGTAGAAATACTTACCCATGATACCATTGACCACTTGACTAAGTACATGCCTAGCATCAGTGGAAGAATGGTCAGTATTTTTTGAGTCCCCAGGGTCCCAATAGCTATTCTGAAATCAAATCACCTAATAGAATTTGCTGAATAAAAGTTACATTATTTCATTCTGAAAATCTTATTCCACCATCCTTCAGGTTTTCTAGTGAGTAATGGGGTTTGTTATTAGCAGCTAAAGCCCTCAGAGAATGGTGATTAGTCTTTAAATGCTTCAGAACGTGGGTGATGGATAGCTGGTAAAACTGCGACAAGGAGGCCTGTTCATTACTGGAATCATTTTGCATACAAAGCCAGAAAGGCATTAGAAAGATGTTAAACGACAACAGAAAGTGGAATGTGGATGGCAGAGCCAACAGAGTACAAATCCACAACAGACCTATGCATTTACAAAGCTAACCAAAGAAGTTGAACTAAATTCTTTTGTACGCTGTAATGCACGCTTCATGGGTAACAAAATAGAGAATGATTGCTTATTCATAGATGTTAATTTGATTGAGTTACTATTAATGACACCTGAGGGGGAGGTTTTTATTACTGGAGTAAAAATTATGATCAGGAAGTATCGAGGCAGGCAAATTGGAGAGGAAGTGTAAGATTGCACTAAAAATGGCATATCCTGTTGCCAAATGGCTGGTACCTCAGAGACGAATCATGTTCAGCGCTTGCCAGTTTCTCAAAGCTGAAACTGTTATTAGCCATGCGAACTGAATTTGGGCAGAAAAACAGAAACAATAATTGGGAATTAGTTAGGAATATTTCAGTAAATGTCTACAAATTGATGATCTAATCCATGATCACGATACTAAGCATGAGAAGTGCTCGTGTTAAAGAAAAATGGTGTGGCTAGACAGCGAGTGAATGCAAGCTTAATATCTTGGTTCCCTGGCGAATGGACAGATGTTAGCCATTTTAAACCAATCTGTACTTCGCTTAGTTGACTGCTTGCTGATGTAATTTAGGAAGTTGAGTTAAACAGAACTAACTTCATGAGCACACTTAATACGTTAGCATTCCTGAAGGGACAGCAGGGACCTAAAAGAATACGAATAAAACTTGAGTCACACCTCCTCAGTCTGGTTGTTCATGGGCTTACACAGCATTACATGCATGGACCCCTGTGCTTTATTGAGTCTTTCAAATGGAGACCGGGAGTTCCGTCTTTTCCAGGGGGAAGAAGGGGAGGAGCAAGTCAGAAGATTCTTCAACAGCAACTGTTAAAAAAAAAACAACTCTATATTTATAGATCTAAATAATTTGCAAAGAGCCTTCCTGGGTCACTGATGTTGATTTTTCGGGAAGTTTTCAAAGTCATGACAAACCTCCCTGAAATTAAAGAAAACAAGTTTGCAACATTTAAATACACTGAGAGAGACCATTCTTGGTAGTTCTTGGCCTGTCAGTCTGGCATCAGTCCTGGACAAAATAGCGCTAGACAATATACCTTTATAGAAATGTCTGTTACTATTGAATTTGAAGCATCGATAATTTAATGGCGATGTAATTAAACTTTGATAAGACACTGCATTAATACTGCACAACTTTCTCATTAGAGACAAAAATGACACAAAATCAAATTGTTATATGATATATATGGATGAAAAATCGCTAAGTGGTGTGTCTCAAACCTGAGCTGTAAACAGGAAGAAATGACTCCTGTCTGAAATCTTTCCTATTTCTTTCTTTCTTTCTAGAATTGGCTTAACAAGAGGACATAAAGCGCTGATGACGTTTAAAGTGATGCAAGTATTGCGAATTTGGCAGTTGCTGGAAGACAGAAGACAGCTGATGTGGAATGACCTGAATTGGCCTGGTATACTGAAAAGGGGAAAGAAAACTCTCTTTTAGTGTGAAATGCTTTCTGTGGAGGTAATGACAGTAAGGATGGAGAATTCTCTTCTGGCAAGTGATGTTGGAAAAGTCTTGAAACTCCTATGGATTATCACCCAGGTATGAAATGAGTGTAATGTTGTGACTGTAAGACTTTGGCTGTATACACAGGGAATTATCAAACGTTTGGCCTAGAGAAGGTACCTGAACTGTACGTTTGGTACATATACATGTGGTCACTAACAGACTAGAGTGTAGATCTGTAAAAGAATATTGATCCTGCCAAATCCAGACGTGAAAACCACTTGGCTGACTCACTGCATTTCGCTGTGGCACGAGGGTGCTGTTAGAAGGTCTCTACACTCTCCTCTTCTGGGAGATATAGATGCACAATACAGCAAATGATACACGAATAAAGCGTCCACACTATATGGCTGTTTAGTTAGGCAGGTATGAGAACAATAAAGTCAGGAGGCTGGGAGCTGAAGGTGACAAACTCAGTGGTGAAATAAAACATATGAACAGGGAGGATCATTAAATTTTCCCGTAGCATGACAAGCGTGGAGGTTGTCTGTCTGTCTTCAAGGACTTAAAAAGTGAAGAATGGTTTTCCTTCTGAGAGTGTACATGCTAGTCCAAGCAGGAACATTTCAACAGAACTCCATGGCTTACCTTATGCATGAAGCCAGTTGTAGACCACAGTAATCCCTCCTGGTATCGTGATCTGGATTAGCAACCTCACAAGTAAAAAACTTAAAAAAACCCCCATTGTACTATTGTATTGACTCGTACAACAATAGAGTTGAGATCAAACACACCTTTGCGAGTCTCCCGGTAAGCAAAGTAAGCTGTAGCATGTGGTAAAACAGTTCAAAATGCTCTACCTGTGAAAAAGAAAATTTCTGGCTCTTGATTAGCACACGAAATTTAATCGATGGCAAATTATCAAAAGGCAAAAGTACAGCCTGAGAACTTGCATAATTTACATTCTTCGCATAGGTTCAGTTTAGAAGGTTAATATACAATACGTGGACAACCCACGGGCATAGTGTCCTATCACAGAACAGTATCAAATGCCAGATGTGACAGCCCATGAGATGAAGGTCAAGAATTTATTATCCTTTCATTAAATAATCAAAATGGAAATCAAAGAACAATAAAAAGGGAGAAAATCAGCAGCTATAATGGCAGCAAGATTAAAACTAGCTCTTTCAGAAGGATTGCGGTTACAGTCTTTTAGATTTTAACGGTAAATGGCAAGGTTGTGTGTTTTGTTGGGGTTGAAAACCCTGATCTGCCTTTTCCAGTGTGATGACCTTTCCATTGTAATTTTCTTTTGAGCAAATTGATAATAGCAAAATAAGAAGGAAGGTAATCTTGCCCTGATGTGCTCTGCCCATTCACTGTCTTGCCAGATGCTCAAGATTCTATTTTCAAATGAGAAAAAAGCCCTTCTTTTTCATTTGAAAACTCATGAGCTAGAATAGCTTTAAATCACAGGAGATATGGCAACTTCAGTGATTCCAGTAGTTTGCGTTGTGTGAATAATTGTTTTTCCTGTGGGAAAATAAAATTATGACTTGGTTTAATATGTTGCTTCTTAATTCAAGAAGAGGTTTGTCTTTTTAAGCTCTATTATGAAGAATGCATTTTTCGTTTACTCCCTTTTTATTATGTCATTAAGAGTGCTAGATGTCTTTTGGCTGCGATTGGCTCAGACACTGTGATACAAAGAAAAGAGGAGGTATCTTCATCTTTGAATTATATGGTGACCAAAACAAACACATGAATTTCATCCGCCTTTAGACTTTCAGTGATGCTTACAGACGAAATGAATGCTACATCCCTTTACTTACTGCGGAAGTCAGGAAGTGTCCGTTTTCCACATAAGGTGCCCTATGTTTGAATATATATACTGATTATGGCATTAAATTGATAGAGCAGCTGTGTTTAAAATAAAGGCAGAGTCCTAGCAATTCTGGCAACAAATCCAGTCTCATAATAATATAATTATTTTATATATTATCCTTTTGCTAGGCTTTGATTCTATTTAAAGTAAAATAATATATTCCTCTTTTCTTCTGCACAGTAACAGAGGAAGTTGGGAGTAACAGAATGTTCTATTAACTGAACTAATGGAGCAGCTCTTTCTGCTAAACTTGTATAAGTCTTTGGAAACACCATGTGCTGCTTGTTCACTTTCAGTCTTGTTCCTAATCATTTTAGCAAGTCAAGTAAGGTCTCTTCCTTCTTTAAGGATGTTTCCCTACATCGTAGGCTTGAGCCTCACTTCCTGCTAATTGCAGTGATTGCAAATATGTTGATGCTAAAGCTTGGTGAGTGCTGAAAAGAAATCTGCAAATATTTATTTGACTTAGTAAGCACATTTGCTTTGGCAGTGTTCACACCCCTTGGAGTTTTTCTTTCACTAGCAAGCTCTTAATGGCGTGCATGGTTGCAAAGCAAGGTATTTTGAATAAATACTGCAAATTTCTGGAAAGCAAAATTCAAAATCAAAATGGTAAATATTATTGTCGTAAAACTGGTTCTTAAGTAGACTGTTGGACCTACTGAAGTTGGTGTGCTATCCTGTAGATGAAATAGCTTGTGAGTTTTCAGCAAAGCGTATGAGAGATCAGTGAAACTGCCACTTTACACCAGCAAAAAGCTTGACTGCTAAGCCATATCTGTAGAGCCATCTGGGCATCATTACTTGAGATGTGCACAGTTTGTCCTTGGGGAAATGAGGGATTTAAATGCCAAAATAAATGTACTGTGCTACAGTTTAAAACACAAACTGAACTGTTTTACCATTCTCATCTGTCTTTCCTTTTGGAAGCTGCAGAGCTCTGCAGTGATCAGTTTATTAGTGAACCTTTGTGAAAAATAGTGCTCAGAGGATTCCTATTGCTTTGTGTTTTCCAAAACTCCCTCCAGTGTTTCCCTTGCAGGATTTTTACCGTCAGCCCTACATACATGAGAACATAACAGTAAAAAAACATGCCAATAGGGTTGAAAGGGAAGAAAGATACAGGCGATGAGATAACAGGAAAGAAAGGAAATGACATGATGTTGACAAAGCTCTAGAAAGCATTTAAGGCAGAAGAGGGAGTTACATTACTCTGGAAAATAGAATGGTTGCCACATAATTTTTCTTCAGATGCTTCCCTTTCCTTTGCCTTAGTCCCTGCTGTTTCAGGTTTCCACATGTTGTTAGACAAAAATCTTAGATCAGTTTATTGTCGGTGTATACAGCTTTCCCCAACGTATTATATAATAAGAAGCCAAATCACCTGCAATGTTTGCAAGCAATTTAGTGTTGCTGTGTGTGTTCAGTGTCTTACAAAATGCAGTTAATTGTTTTAATCGTTTATTTAGCAGTATCTGATTAAACATGCAGACATATCACCATAATTAAGCTAGTTCTGCTCTGAACTTGATACATATCAGCTCAGATGCTAAGGTCTAATCACTGGTAGTTGTAAGCACCAGTTGCACCTGGTGAGAGAAGCAGATGAGTATCTTACAGAAGCTTGAAGCTCGGGAGGGGGAGTTTTTACCTGGCTTGCAGAAAACTATCACCCTGGCATTAAATGGTGTAAACAATAGCATGTACTTCCTTTACAGAGCTCTCAAACTACAAACTACAAACCTCTCTCCTTTTTTTCTTTAAAGTGATGTGCGAAGTCTTGGTAGGAGACTCTTTGTCCTGAAGATCATCCCTTTGAAGTGTACAAGACAGGCAAAGTGTGGCAGAAGGGAAGAACTGTTATAACTAATTTACAAGAAACTGAAGCTCAAAGATGTTAACTTTTTCCAAGATCAGACAGGAGGCTGGAACTGTGAATCACGGTATGGACCTTCAGGGCAAGATGTTCCTTCTGGATTTGTTTGCTTAAATATTGGAAAGAAAATGTTTGTGATCTCCAGATTTGACATAGCACTGATAGTTCTCCCTTTGCAAATCTCCATGGAAACTCACGATGCAGGTTGAAATGGAGACTGCAAAGCAAAAGGAGTGCAGCTGTGGGCTGTTTAACTGTAGCAAAGAATTTCCTGTGTGGTAACATCTCCTTAAAAGTGGGTTAGGATCTGGGAGTAAAGGGAGTGCCTTTGTCAGGGACTAAAGCCAGAACTTTCATTGTTAGTGCAATGTTGTAGCAGTGTGGCATTTCTGTTATAGGGTTATCAGATTTTTAAGACTGAGAAGTCGGACAAATCCAATAGAAGAATCATTGTCAGAGAAAAGCAAATTTGCTTACTGCACCTGTAGGATAGAACTGTGATTAGGTATGCATAATTTGTTCTGTATTTTTCTGGATGCCCAGCAACCAGAAAAAGCACAAGGAGTCTTGAGTGACAGGCTTTTCAAATGGGTACAGCATTTTTCTATATGAATGAAGGTTTAGAGTTGTAGGAGTTGTCTGGCAAACCTTCAGCTTTCTTCTGGAGTTTTTGGGCATAAAGGACAGACTCAACATATTCTTGGTGCAATGACACAGAGGAGAAATTTTGTAGTTTTCTTACATCTAAGATTTCAAGGTGGCATTAGGCATTGTGGTCCTGTTTATGCAAAAGTAAATACTTGAGAGACTGAGGTTGCTTCCGTCTACCCGTATACATCTTAATTTAAACCTTAATTTTTAGTTCCTAATTAATATGTAATTGGGCCTTATCTGTTCTAACCTGAGTGTGGAGATCTAATTTCTTTTGAGTTGGTGGTGCGGCTTTATCAGTTCTACCAAGACATAAACATATATATAGTTTACAGATATAAGCTACATTATTTATCTTCGTTGTTATGCTATTGCCCTATATTCTGTCCATAAAACACTGGCTAATAAAATTTTCCTTTAATTAGTACATTTTGATTTACTGTTTTGTAGCTCATTTAAGACATGCAGATTTGTTATTCACTTATGTTTATTTTCTTTCTATAAAGTTACAATTAAGTTCCTTTACTGAGAAACAATGTTAACTGTAAATGCCAGTTTGCTTTCTGACATGCTCTTTTGTATTTTAAGTTATGCCTAAGAGTGCTTGGAGTAACTAACAGCTCTGAATTTCCCCTCAAAGTTACAGTTAACATTTGTGCAGTGGTCCTGATTCTGCAGTTACCTTTGTGTTAAGTGCTTAATATTTCTGCATTTAAAATTCATACCTTCAAGTGTTGTTTTTTGAAGGAATAGGGTCTTTGTACATGCCAAAGCATGCACAAAGTGATAATGAACATATAATAACTCTAGGAAGCTTAGAAATCACTCCCATTGTAGGAAACTACTTAAAAACTTTTTAAGTCCTATATAAATGACCCTGAATTAATGAGACTTTCATGAAAGTAGAACTGACGTCCTTGCTAATGGTAAATGGAATCACAATTGTTAGTCTAATACATTGAATAAGAAATCTGCCCATTATAGTTTAAGAATATGGGACAGGCAAATCTCCTGATAATACATTCACAAGCAGAGGAGCTATGTAAAAACTTTTTAGTTGACTGTCCTCACTGGGAGGGTGCCCCGTGTAGTGATGACATTTTGTCCAGGCACAGGCACAGTGCCACTATGCCCAGCTAGCACACTTAAACAGGGCATCATTCCCTTCGAGCTTTGAGGCATGATCTACTGAGGGAAGCTGCTTTGAATTTTTAAGGAGGAGACAATAGTCTTGCTTTCTTGTTATAGGCACACAGACTGTGCAGTCAGGGGAAGGACCCATTTACAGAGAGCGAGTAAGAGCAGGAGCTAAATGCAAGTGGTCTCATGTTCTTGCTTGGAAAAACTCATCTGTCTCCATCAGCATATGGTGAGCCCAGGAAGAGGAAGTCCCGAACTGGGCAGCTGAAGTGGGTTGGTGAAATACTCTGCTGCACCCCTTGGCTAAAGCTAGAAATTCCATTGCCCCATCCCAGTGAGAGTACAAAATCTTTCAAGCAACTTTACTAGTTCAAGGGAACCCATAGATTGTGTTACAGCAGGAAGCTACCAGGCTTCTGGCTCTGGATAAGAAACTGCTCCAAGCTGCTGCGTTGCTGTTAGGGTCGTCCTGGACTACGAGGTAGACAGAGCCCGCAAGCCCTGCTGAGCATGCCTGATCCAGCAGTTGCAGGACTTGCAGTCTCCCACTCAGTCTGCTGTCAGTTAGGAAATGACGGAGTTATTCTGTGCTTGCCTTTGCATGGAACAGCTTGAAATTTGACCTCTTATACAGAAAAGGATTATTTAAAAAGTCAAGAAATGTGAAATTTTAAGGTAGAAATTATGATTCTGCTTTTCTTGGGAATGCTTTTGGGAACACAGCATTACTAAGTGAGAAATAGGGTCAGGAAGAATCAGAATCTTGACTCTTTTTAATGGCCAAACCTGTGGGCATTTGCCAGAAAAAGTGCTTTCCAGCTTGTACATAAACTTTCTCCTGTCTCCTCTCACTGGTCCTCCTATCTCATGAGACCTGGTATTCTACAATTACTCATTTCCAACAGAGAAGACTCCATCAGGGGCAACTTCTTCTTTTACTCCATGGACTTCACAACCTCCTCCCCCTTGTCTTTTTTCCCCCCTTTTTCTTTACAGATGGGTTAGGTTGTTGTTGTCAAGCATTGCAGCTGTTGATATTTCTCTTTATGGGAAATTTCTTTGGCTTTTTTTTTTCTCATGTTGTTTTTGTGGTAACTTGCCCAGAGTGGGAGATGGAACAAATTCATTTTCCTGAAATGTAGTTATGGGAGGGCTGCACCAGAAGATGAGAGAATACGAGAGGATCTCCATTACTGTGTTTATAGCTACCTGTCGCTATTGATCATTAACTAATCTTGCTAGAAGTATGGCTTCAATTTTCTTTTTTCAGTGTGGATTAAGAAGTGTTGCCAGCACACATTTTTCTCTGTCAGACATTACAGTAAGTATGTGGCACGCAAAAGTTTGAAAGCTATCTCCTCAGATTGCTGTTTAAAAAGGACTTTTGAATGACTCAATTGGAGATTTCATACTTACTGGCATTGAAAAATTATAATTTAACACCTTCAGCTGACTTAAAAAGCTGCAAAACGGATATAAAATGGACAAAAGAATTCAGCTGTTTGAAAGTAAAAAAAAAAAAAAAGAGTAGAGAGCGGTGGGGAAAGGGAGATGCTTGCTTTTGAAAAGGCTTGAATTGCAGCTCCCATTTAGCATGTAATTCATTGTTAAAAAACAACATCCCCCAACCAAAAAAGAAACCACCTTGTCTCTACCTGGGTCAGGGTAGCGCTGAAGGCAAGGCAGCTGGATATTTTCTGTGGTCAATAGTACCTCAGGCTTGTCTACCAGCCTGCACTAAGCACCTACACGTACTGAAGGAAAACAGGTGAAAATTAGTTCAGAGGAAACAGGCAAGCTTATGGAGAAGCTGAGATTTGGAAGTGGAGCTTGGCCACTCTATATAAAATGTCTAAAAGCAAAGGGCAAGACTAAAATCAGTGGAAGGAATAGTATGTCTTCATGTTTTGCCAGGGATAGCTGTGGGACTCTCTGTACTCTGAATGTCTCTTCTGGTTTGGATCCGTGGAACACTTACTTCTAGTGTTTCTAAGGCCAGAGCGTAACGCTCGATGTAGGAAAAACAGGCAGTGAATGAACAGAGTTGGCAAAACGTCTGTGATCTTATTGCTTAGCCAGACACTGGTCCCCAGCACAGCAGGGCAGGTGTCTGGCTACCTCACTGGAGTGAGGGGGAGCTGGGCTGTGGATGGGTGGCTGGCTTGCAGGAGGGGTGCCAGCTGGTATCCCCTTTCCGTGCACCCCTTTGGCTGGCTGGGGCTCTGTCCCACTCTGCCTCTTGCCCCCTGTGCCTCCCTGTGCTGTGAGAGTTGTCCCTTGGTATAGGGCAAGCTCCTTATCTGTCTTCTGCAGCTACAGGGCCGTGAGCTGATGCTGGCTGGGCACGCTAGAAGTTACTTGGTCCCCTTTGAACTAGCAGATGCATCAAAGAACTGCCGCAGGGCGATACTGTCTTAAGTGTAATCTGTGGAAGTTCAGTGGTCTCCTTTGCAAGACTGTCCACCACAACCCACATGGGAACTGGAGGATGTTACTGGGTCATGATTCATTGCTGGGAGGGAGAGCTGAGCTCTCAGTTGCTGGGATGTTTGCAGGCAGCTGTTTTGTGTTTGATTTACAAAGATTTTAGCAAGTCAGTTACTCTGGTTGTATGGTATTACAAAGCTGAGTTAGGACACATGCAATTCTGTAAGAAACATGGGAAGGAAAAGGTACTTCATCCAAGGGGAAATGACGTGGGAGGGACTTGATCTCCAGGACCTGTGGGACCAAGAGGTTGCAGTGCTGACACCTCTTCCCATCAGATGTCTGACTTGCAGCAGGCTCCAGACAGTGCAGCTGTCTCTGTTTTTATGGCACTGCAGTTCGTGTGTGAAAATCGCGGTAAATCCTCGGCCCTTCCTTATTTTTCCCCTGCAGTTAGGGTTTTCTGTCACTGGTTTCTGTGGGATCACTCACTTGTGGAGTTGCGAGGCTCTGCAGGGAGAGACTTAAGGCATCAGGTACATGTGCGGGAGGCATACCTGCCCTTCAGGGGATCCTGGAGAAAGAGCTGCCCTATCTCTGCTCTGCTCTCTCTGTCAGTGAAATGAAATCAGGTGACATGTCAAAGGATTAATTTCCTTGTCTGAAGCAGAGGTGGATTCTGTCTACAACCTGTAGCCTCCCAGTAGCGAAATGAGAATTATTTAGTAAATAGTAATAAATGCTACTTTATATAGTAGTATTTCAAGAGGATGATGCATGTTCTCCACTCAAAGTAAAAACAGTTCGTTGTCTCAGATGTCTGTCATTCCTGCGTGTTCCTCAGCTGGTATTTAGGTGTGACATACATATGCAGCACCTGTGATCCAGCTGAGAGAGCCAGGTTCCAAACCAAACTCCCCAAACAGCTGAAGACTATCCTGAGTTTAAGAGGCATGCTTCTTTTAGGTCTTTCAGGTTTCTTTTAGGGGTTTATTTTTTGAAGATTTAGATTTGGTTGATTTTTTTGAACAGCAATAAAGGAATGCCCCAATTGCCTTCTGATAAACAAAAATTAACACTTCATTGTACTTTATACATTAGCAATCTTTCTAGAGCTATCTCAGTGCTGGGCAGCGTGTGCAAGAAAAATGCAAGTCAAAGATTAGAGAATATACAAAGGAAGATGAAACCTGTCCTCACAAAAGAAATAATGTTACAAGTGAAAGAAAATATGAGAAGTTATGCAGCTTGCCAGTAGAAAACTAAAGCTTGCAGAGACAAAACAAATAACGTCAAGCCATCGAAAGTTACAGTAAATGCACAGGTTATTTCAAAAGGAGAGGTCTATGCGTAAATTTGGAATAGGCAGTTTCTTTCATATTGCCAGAATAAATGAGGGAGGCAAGAGTGGCAGGAGATCAAAGGGCACTTAGAGGATGTACTGAACAAATGAGGGAGAGACAGGCAGGCCAGAAAGCAGGATCAAAGGACACTAATGATAAAGAAGCTCTGCTTGCCATCTCCTATAAAGAAACACGGTGAGTCAGCAGAAGTTCAGAGAGTATTGAAAGAAAAAATCTAAAAGGAGATCACATAAGAAGCAAGCTACATGTATTTCCTGACCATCAAGGGATGAAATAATAATGGGATGTGGGCAACATTCATGCACAAGTTTGTTGAGTGCAAGTGCCTTTACCTTTCAAACTATGGATTAAAGCCTTCAAAGGAGTAGTCTGAGAGGAGCTAAAGCAGCCAGTGCATTAAATGTTGGTCTCATTACGGGGCTTGGTAGAGCGTTGTCTAGGGTGCTTTGAGTTCAGATCTATTCCTAGCTAATGTCCTACTGTCAGTAAATAGAAATGGTGCTGTGTTTATTTTTTTGTTCTTTTGTGTTCCTCTGGGGCAATGACAGAAATGTTACTCTTCACTACTTCTGGAAAGTAAAGTCAATTCTCACAAGTCTATTGATTAGCTAGGGGATGTGCCATTGTACAGGCAGTGAAAAGGAGATTCCAGCCATACTCTGGAAATGCACTTAATTAAGGATATCAAAGACTCGATTAGAATAATTAGTAAATTGCTCAGTATAATATTTAACACTGAGGTAATATGTGTCATCCATCAGCCTCAAAGGACTTCATGCATAGTATACATAGTATGCTTGTAGTACCTTTACTGCGGTTTTTCAGAGGCCGCTTTGTGCCTGAGTCAGTGAGTGATGCGTGTAGGGCTATGCCACAAATCCAGTGGAAAGCTGGGAATATAACTCATGCCTGAGACTGAAACAGAGGAGAGAAACGAGCCATTTCAGACAATTCACGACAGTACATTATATGTCGTCTGGAAGGAGCATTGTTGTAGTGGAACATTACCGACTACCTCTGGAATGAGGAAAGGAGAAAAACCAATGTGACAGTTCTTGCCTGGAACACAGATTTCAGTATCTTTACGCCTCTCTCCATCAAAGACCTTACAAACAGTGGAGTACATGGTCAGCATGGCACAGCAGGAGGGGGGAATCTTCTCAGGACATTCATTGCACTGTTCTTTGAAATGGAATGTGTGCTTTCCATTGCCTTGGGAGATTGATGGGGGAGGTGCTCCTGCAACCAGCCTCTCTGTGTGGAAAACCCTGTACAGGGTTTTCTCTTTCCAGTATGTGTACACCAGAAATTGGCAATGAGCAGTCAGTAACAGCAAGATGAGGGACTTAAGATTGCAAGGTAATGGGTCAGCTCCTCAGCTGGTGTAAATCTGTGTAGCTGAGGATCTTTTTCTCTCTCTTGTACTAAATTCCACTAAATCTTAAGATTTGCTGAAATGAGTGAAGCTGACTGCTTGTCAAGCTGTTTGTTGAATAGCTGCAGTTAATCAATGAGTGCTTTCTTCAGAGTCCTGTTCCTTTGTGCTGCCATTTCCCTGTGTATGCCTCCAGGAATTTTTCCAGTATGATGAATGTAAGCACTGAACCTTATGCCTTCATTGCTTTCTGCTCAGTTCATTCTAGCTGGCTTGGTTTTTGGTACTATCCCAGGTTTTTTTCATGCCCTTTTTTTTTTTTGTTGTTGTTGAATACACTATGGAACGAAAACAGTTTGAACTAGACCTAGAAATACAGAACTTCCTTAGCAGTTATTCTGCTGCTTTACCTCTCTCAATTTTAATGCAATTGGGCTCCCTCCTTTTTAACCCTGATCAATGTTTTAGTGCTCTTACATCTCATTTTCCTTATCTGCTTAAATAAAGTAGTTCTGATTTCCTGATTTTACTGCGTTTTTGCCCTAGAAATTTCTGCAACTATTTTAGTGAACACTTTTCTGTTGAAGTAGTTAGAAGAGTATATGCCAGTTACTACTTCTTTCCATATTCTTGAGAGAAATTTCCTCTTTTGGTGTGTTTTCTATGTCAAGCTTAAGATTGTATTTCTGTCATCCACAGTTTCCTGTAGTTAGGATTTTTGGTAGAAGGTTGAAAGTGCCAGAACTGCCAGATTACACAGAACCATTTTTATTTAATGATTCAGATTTATAAAAGCACATGCCAAAACTAAGCAATTTTTAGTCCTTTTACAATTTAATTATATGTTTCTGTTGAATGATGTCCTTCAGTTTATTTGCCAGGTTGTGTGGTGACTCTTGAAAAATGAGATCTGCCTAATGCACCTTGCTTGTTTGTGGTTTAGACCTTTTTAAGTGAAATGAAACTCAATGAATTAAAAGTTTTAGTTTGGATGGAAATATAAATTTAAAATCTTGAAATTTTAGCTCACTTTTAGCACTGTCAGACATGGCAGTAATAAGAATAAAGACCTCTAAAGACTTGGGAATTTTTTAGTCACTGGAGACATGGCAAAAGATACACAATTTTATATATTTCATATAATATATACATGTAATATATAGTAATTCTATAACATATATAAAACTTTTTGAAGATGAAGGGAAGGAGTCATATCCCCTTTTACGTGTAAGTGCCGTATGGTGCAGTCTCATATATTGCTATGCCAAAATGATTGCTCTCCAGAAATTATATTAGGAAGTTGCAATAAAAGCAGTCCTTGCCAAGCCGTGAGTGGTGGCATTAGAAGAAGATAAATGAATTTCAGCAGAAAAACTGAAACAACTCGTTCCAGTTGTGTGTGAATAATTGCAATTAAATGTATAATACACCTTAAACCCATGGCAGATTTAAAATTTTGCTGATGTAACAGGTGTTTGTAATTCATCTGCAGTCTCATGTGTGTCCATCAGTGCTGGTTGGCAGACTTGGGTTTTGCCCGTTTGTGGCTCACTACTCAAGCTCTTATGGTCCTACATGTCTATGCATCCTGGTCAGAAACAGCTGAAGACTGGGAGGTATGTTCCACATCATAGAGCACGAATAGAGGAAAGGATATTTGGACTTTTCACGTTCAGACAGTATACACCTTCCTTCTTAAATTATAGCCTTCCATGCTTTCTGATGTTTTTATTTTCTGTGTGACCCTATCTCTGTCATACTAGAGCACTGAAAGCAACATGACCGTTTGGATCCCATGACTTACTTTGATATGGTCAATTAAGTACTCCCCAAAGCAGTGGTTCTTCATCTATGTTGTTTTGGATTGTGGGCTTCAGACCTTCTGCCTTAGATGACAAGGAACAGGGCATATTTGCCAAAAGATCTGTCTATTGCGGTGTGGAAAGAAATGGAAGGAAAGAGGCTTGTGATCCCCCTGTGTTCTTTAAAGCAGTGGTTAATGTGACTGAGACTGATTTCTGAAGAACACTGCAGAGTTTGTTCTCAGGAGCAGAGAGGGGAAAGGCTATTGACACATTCTTTAAAAAGACCACCATTCAGGCTCATCAGGATTTTAACTGTGATATTGTAAGAATTGTGTGAAATTTATGCATAAAACCAACAGCACTGAGTCCTGAATCCTCTTTCTTGAGCTTCTGAGCATTGCAGAGAGCTTCTGGCGCTTCTGACTCAGAGAACATAAACCTAATTCCCTTCCCTTCCCTCTCTAGCTGGGAAAAGCATTGATCCTAATGGCGAGAAGGGCTCTGAGGTGAGGTGTCAGGGTTTTCATTTGGAACATAAGAACTCGTATGTTTCTACTTTACACTAGACATACCTAAAATGCTATTCCCTGAAAGAGATTAATGTGTCTTGTGTAATCACTGATGATGCACTCATTCCATTTCTGCTGGTCAGAACCATGTGAGGAATAAAAATCAGTCAAGTAATAGAAAATCACTCCAGATGAAATATTTATTGCTACTGTGAAATTAATAGAACATGACACAAGATCTGGTGAAATCAGAAAAATACATTTTGGCAAGGTTCTGTGCTTGAAGGCATAAAGCAAATAGAGATAGGCCAGTTGACATTGCCTGAGGATCTGGCCTTTGGATGAGGCAAAATAAAGGAAAAAGATGTACATAGTACAGCTAAACTAGTGTTTGTTAAAGTGAGTACAGAGGGGAAGTAATAGTGCTAGAACTACAAAAGAGATTTAATAGGAGATTGAAATTGAACTCTACAGACTTCTTGATAGCACATTATCAGCCCAAAGTACTTTTTTATTGTGGCCTAGCTGGATAAATTAGAGAATTAAGAGATTGAGGAAGGCATTTTGAGCAATGACCAATGAAAAATAAGGCTAATACAGCATTCCCTAGCCAAACAATGGATTTCAAGACAGAAAGAAATGAATCAGCAGGGAAGAAAGTCCATCTCAAAGCCTGTTAAGATGCAATTCATACCAAAGCAAACAAAACCGTGAGAAATAATGATAATAGGCCACACATTCTGATGACGTGCCACACACATTCTCACTCTGCTTCTCAACTTTCTCCTCATTACTACCACAGATTAAAGATGAAGAAGTGGATCTAACAAAACACGGCCTTCAGCTGAATTGCTCCTCATTCCTGCATCTTTACAAAGTCTGTCTTCATTTTGTCCTCCTAAGTTGTAAGTTCCTTTTTATTTATGCATCCACACCTGAAATCTACTCTGCTTTTGGTAGCAAACTTCAAACGTTGATTGGAAGCAAGAACTAATGAATAGAAGCTATGCCATCAGCATGAAACCAGTATAAAATATATAAAGGTCAGAATGGCAACACCCTCCTCCCAGCAGTACCATCTTGCCACCTCTTTTTTTGTCAGTTCCTGATGGCTGAGGATTCACAGTTCCAGCTCTATTTTTTCACCCATCTTCAGAATTAGGGATATTTTCTGAGTACTGGGAGACCTTCAGTTGTGTGGGAGACCAGCAATCTAATCTCTGGATTATGGATAGCCCCTTCACTCTCTCTCATACATCCCCATTTTTGTTAGTGACACCACAGCTTGTACCACAAGGAGCTGGTGTTAAAATCCTCATCAGTTTTGAAAATGGGCAGGATTAATTGTGAACGTTTCCCCTGAAAAGGCAGAAATATTTCCCCAACTGCTCAAGGAGAACTGGGAGCACTGGTGATGTTGTCGTGACATCTGTTCTCAGTGCCTTGTTGTGAAACCCCATAGACACAAAACAGGCTCCATAAGGAATGTCTGGGATAAGTATAATTTGTCTTTTATGCATATAACTTTACCAGCGTAAGCTGATATGTTAAGTAATGGATTTGGTTAATTTGACTGTCAAAATGCTAAATGACATCACATTTATAATCCTATAATTAAATTGTAATCGAGAAGGGTTTGAATCAACTAGCTAGCTGTTTATATGCAGCAGAGGCTTGAGAGGTAAGAGTTGCATGAGAAGAACTATAATTTCCATGTACACATTTCTTCTCCTTTATGCAGCGTGTTTGTGTAGCTTGATTATTAGCCATTTCAGAGTCAAACTGACTGGTTGTGACTCTAACACCGCTGTGTCGTTGCACCGTGCCATGATTTGCAATCAAACTGCTGGATAGGGGGGCAGTAATTTTTTGAAAAAAATGGTTGGAGTTTCCAAGAAATCAGGTGGAAATCATTAGAACAAAGCAAAACACAGTAACTGTAGTAAAATTAAACAGAAGTAAATTGAGAGCTTAAGAAAGATAAAAATGTGAAAAAGATAAGGATGAAAAGCTCATTGGAAGTCTTCTGGAGTATTTTCTAGTGATGACAATACATCTTACTGATGAGCACTGTGAGATAATTTTGCATTGTTGTATTTATATAATATTAACGTAACAGAAATGGGTATAAGCAGTAATTATACAGCAATATTCTTGTATAATAATCATCCTTGGCATAAGGTGTGTTTATTCATCTAGATCTTTGCTTTCATGAGTTTCTGTGACAATAATACCAAGTATATCTTTCTTTGTAGGAAAAGAGGCTCATAAATCTTCTGCCCAAAACAGTACAACAGGAATGTTATCCACAATCCATTGTTTATGTGTGGCCTTCTTTATTACCCTCTTTAGGCAGATCTATTTAAAAAATTGTCCTAACATTTTAAATGGTTTAATTCTGCTACAGATTGATTTTAAATTGTTATAAAAATGAAGTTTGTTCCACCTGAACTGTTCTCGAAGGCATAATTTATGTTAAGTATGTTTGAAAAGCCTTCAGATGAACTTGAAAAACTTGTGCTGAAGTATTAAAAAGAAGTAAATATTCCCCACATGGACATTGCAGAAGAGGCAAGTGAGAAATGTATACCCAAGGTATAAATCAGTACCTTTTGGGACCATTTTGTTCCTTTCCTTTTATGTTTTGCTTCCCTGTTCTTGTCTTTACCCCTGCATTTTTGTTTAGACCACAAAGAGACAGTGGAGAACAGGTATATGTGAGTATTTTTAGAAACAACCAAGGTCATAAAAATTATTTAAGATTTGGGAAGAAACCCAACCAACCACAGGTGTCTTGAAATTGGAAAAATGTTGACATCCTAGCCAGCTGCTTGTGAAAACTCAGCTGCAATGTTCTTTTGTGTTTGCAAGAGTTAATAAACCATGTGACTCCCGGGGCAGATATAATAAATGGGTTTATCTCAGGCTGAAGCCTAAAAGATTGATTTTAGAGGGAAGCCTAAAAGATTGATATTTTAGAGCTCTAGTGACTGAGCACAGGGGTGTCTATTTAGAGTAACAGTGTTTTCCACTTTTTTTCTTCAAAGGGCTTCTCCTGCAGAACCTAGCCCCTTCTTGCAACGAACAGACTTGCGTCCTTTTTGAATTATTGGGAAGGAGGAGAATTCATCCCTTCTTGGCTTTACTCTTAAAGTTAATGCTTTAAGAGTACTTAATCTACTTCATCTTTCTCCATTGAAGAATAAAATGCTACTGCCCGGTTAAATCTTAAAATCAAAAAGTAAACTTCAGGACATGGATTTTTATCTTGAATTTACCTAAAGTTCCAATAGTTTAATATATTTTACATAATTTATAAGTGAAACACTTGATAATCAGGGCAGTACTTGGGAAAAATCTCTATTGGCAGTGCTAAAAAAATACTAACTAATTCACTACAGCTGGTTCAAATCTCAGTGTGAAGAGCTCAAGACCTTTTCTGAAAAGGGAGTACAATGGTTAGTGAGGAAATCTGCCTTTTAAATCTGACTTATAGTTGTCACATGAGTGGATTAAATCTTGGCTGGCACTGATCAATGCCTGTTTCCTGAGAGTTAGTGCACAAAAAAACAGTGACAGAAGTGACTGGATCATTCTGAACCCATGAACTCAGATTTGTCTGAGTTACACCACTTTGAGACTCCTCTGATCAAAAACCTAAGAATCCTGGTTGACAGTCCAATAAAACTGGGCTTTTTTGGAGAACAAAAATCCTTTTGGGCATCTTTCAGGAGCTCACTGGAGGAGAAGAGCTGGGCACATCAACCTCAGAGCGCTCTGGCATCTCACTTACCTAAAGAGATAAAATGAAATTATAGCTCACTGATGGCATAAAAGGAATGGGTGTGTGGGAAACACAGCAGGAAGAGCATTTTGGCTTAATAGGCCCAAGTGTTTCCAATCAGAAACAGATCCAAAGAGGAACAACTGTATAGTAGTACTTCGGTGCAGCATTTAGCTCCCTAGGTCCCTCTGGGGAGACCTCTTTAAAAAAAGAAGCATAAGATAGGAAGAAAATAATGATAATAAACCTGTAACTGTATGTGCCACCAGTGGAATGAATTTTCCATTCCCCTGTTAAAAGTGGCCTGTCCTTTCATGTCATGAAGATACTTCTTCTTTCTTCTTCTTTTTGCATGAATCCTTTTTGCTGCTTTCTCGTCACTTTTATTTGAAAGAAGTGTTTTTAATTCTGCCATCATCCTGGCAGAAATAGCACAATATCTTCATTGATTGTTGACTTAAGGAATAAGTATATTTCAGTAAAGGAGGTTTGAAATATTTGGAAATATTAATGAGGTTACCCAGGAATGGAAAGAGAGCAATGGGCTTGCACCTCAGTTACAGGATTTATTCTGTTTTTGTCAATAGGCCAGTGAATTTAAGAAGTGCTTTTTGGAGAACTTGGACTGACTGAAAACAATAGACAGGCTGGGACTTTAAATGAATAGGGTCTATTAGGGCACACCCAGGTCACAGCTTTAGGAAGTGATTTTGCAAACTGAATTGTGTTTTTCATTGTCTTGGAGCTGGATGATATCGAAGACTACTAATATCCAGCAGACCACCTCCATCTGGTAGCCCAGTTTGAATGGAATTTTCTAAGTCCCACATTTCATCTTAGAGCAGCACAGATGATACCCTAATTAAATCTGCACAAGTTAGCTTGGGTACAAGAAGCAGTGTAGCTGCAGCAGTGAGGAGCATCTTTTCTACATGGTTTCCAAGATGCTGGTTGGTTTACAGCCAATTCTGGTACCTTAATATAATATTGCACTTTGTAAGGTAGGTTACTTCTAGAGAAATCAAGCAGAACTGTTTGCATTCATACCATTATTTGAAAAAGAAGTTCCAGACTATTATTCTGCTTCCTCAGAAACATTTCAGTATTGCATTGTTACAGTAAGGAAAGTAGAACTGCCAAAGCATTAAAAAAAAAATTCCAAAAACCAGTGACCCCAAAACTAATCAGCCAGAGTTCAATGTAAAGGCCACTTATTATCTATGGAGCAAAAGCAAACAGGAGTCCGTAGGAAATTTCAAGAGGCCTGTATGCTAAGCTGTTAGGCAATTTTATTGCTAAAGCTCTACTCTTTCGGAGAAAAACAGGAATGCATGCCTTATTTTCAGTTTATTTGGATACAACCCTAACTCTGGAGTATCTGTGAGTTGTTAATACTCTCTGTATATGTCTATTATGTGTGTAGAATGTAGAGATTTGTATGTCCAGCTATTTGTTGTGACACAGTAAGGAAAGCAAGCTGATCACTTCTGTACAGTTTGTAGAATTGGAATGGTTGTATTACACTAAAAACACACAAAAAGACCTAAGCTGTCTGATGTTCTGGCTTGTCACTGTATTCAGTGTAAAAAGGAACATGAAATGACTTCTGATAATTAAAGGAGTGACAAGTGCTCTTACAACGCCATTACGTGCCTAATGTATTATGTATACTTTGTGGTTGCATGTTTTGGAATTGGATGAAAACAGTGCAAAGCAATACAAAGAGGTACTATGTTTTAAATGAGATGAGAGGAAATAATACAATGGAAGAGAAAAGGCTGGCATTTTATAGCTGTCTAGGTTTGGAGTGTATGATTGCTCATTATTCTTAACACTGAATCATCTCATCACTGAATGACCTGTCTCAGGTCACAGCAAAATATACACACATCGCAGTGTCTATCATCGGTTTTGTCCTTGTAGTGTATAATTTACAAGTTGGAAACATCATTTCAGTGAAAACTGGACAGGTCCTCTTTTGCTTTTGGGATACAGGTTAAACAATCTTCATGGCACCTGTAACAATGTCTGATTCAATGAAAAGGTTTGCCCTGACCTGAGTAACTCCTGGGGAGAGCTGTCTTCCAATTAACACTCTGCCCGTCTTAAATTATGTTGTCTGTAAGTAGATGTTTTCAGCTTGTCGTATTCTTCTGTTGGGCTATTTGTTGTAAATATATATCTCCCTCTTTTTGACAAGGGACTAGTAATTATTCAGAGCTTTATGAAATTCAGTTCTTTTTAACATCTACAAAGCTGATTTCATAATAGCTATTGATGCCAAAAAACACTGAAATATTTTACAGCAGTTATGTCAATAGTGTATTAATTGTGAATGCCATTTATTAGAGCATAGTAATTTGTTGTTCTGCAGATGACTCCTCTCATTGAAGTGCTAGAATATACTGATTTTGCCATTTTCTCTGCAGCCCAGGCACAATGAGGTTCTTGAGATTAAAGGAAACTTTAATAAGGGAATTTTAACACGATGCTGCTGAAAGAAACTACCAAGGTTTAGCAGAAATATAGTTGAGCCAGGCTGCAGAAATTCACTGAGAGGCAATTAGATCATTTCACAGATAAGAGACTTTGTTGTTTCTTCCCCAAGGGAAAGTTAGTACATCAGTTAGTACATCCCAGAGTGCTGAACTAGCCTGGGAGATCCTTCGAATTCCTGACTGCATTGTCTGGGATGATAAACTCGAGGCAGAATGAAGATTTGAGCCATTCCCCACATATTCTATGGCAGTTCTGTCATTGCCAGCATACTCTAGAGTCTGTGTATTCATCACCCTCTCGTTCTGCCGTGGTTGGAAAGGGCTCAGTTTGCCCTCACAAGACCCTCTGACATGACAGAGCCCCTGGACATTTTGCAGAACAGAGGTGCTGTTCTTCACTCAGACCTGGTAACAAGTTCCCGGTGTGGTGGTTACTGTTTTGTGTTGACTGCACTGTGACTGGAGGCAAAGCATCGATGAAGAGGCGTGGAATGGGTGGTGGGAAGGGACTTAAGCACAACACGGTGGAGGAGCTGGAATGCTCTGTATGTGGTGACTACTGTTGCTGGCAGCACAACAGTGGAATGCCGAGGTAGAACAGAAGGGAATGAGGGCGTAGGAAATGAGAGGGCCTAAGTGGGGATTAAAAATCTTCTGTTGATGAAACAGCTGTAAAATGTGAGGTAAATTTTGTGTTTTCCTTGGCTGTCACTGATGTCTGTTGTCCTCATTAATCTCTAGTGCATGACAGCAACGTGCTTTTCTTTATTTTTCCTTCCATCTTCCATTTTACATTGTAACAATTAAGTTGTAATAGTTGAAATAATTAATGAAAGAGTAGTATATATTGCCAAGAATTCCTCTTTCCTGGACTACTGCTGCTGTCCTGCAGTGTGGGCCCGTCTGTCCTGTACTTGCCCAACTGAGATTGCTGGTAGATCTATTGTTACAGCCCCTGCATGTGCTGTAGGCCCAGTGGGGTTTGAAGTCGTCTTCCTTATAGCCAGGCAGGTGTTCCTGCCACCCAAAGAGTTCAGATGACCCTGGGAATGGCTGAAACTTGTTAAGTACTACTTGTCTTGCACTCACCTTGGATGAAACCCCTCACATTTTATCTTTGCCTGCAATTTTTGCATGTGCTTTTTGAGGCCTAAGGGTAGCAGAATTACACACGTTTGTGGATTAGATAGTAGGACAACTTTCTGTAGTTTCTTTTCCCACTCTCTCTCCTCTTATACCTGTTGTAGGCTCCTGTTCTGACACCATCTCTGTTCCTGCAATCATAGATTTAGATGTCACATTCCCTTCTTCTGATGTCCATGAAGAGAAGGAGAAATGACTTTCAGAAGACAAGCCAGCTGACAAGGAGTGCGATTTTAAAACGGAGTCACAGACAAGACCGTTGGCAAGAAAAGTGCCTTTAGTGGGTGCAGAGGGTGTGATGACTGATCTTTGTGGTAATCCAGTGCACTTTGTAGCAGTTCCTGATAAGAGTAGCCAAAACCTTACTGGTTCTTATGACCCATATGCTACAACTCCCTGAGGGAATACTCCACTATTAACTGTTTTGCACATAGATCAACTGAACTGTGAATCAGCTTTTTTCTCTAAAGTAATGCCAGTAATGACAGACAGCACAGCAGAACCAACATTTGATGCTTGTTCAGTTTGCCTGAATCTGTGGCCTGCTGCTCTTGCTGCTCTTCCTTTCTGCTCTGCACATCCACATTTGCAGATGGGCAGCTTCTCGCCTCAGGGACCTGCAGAGAAGGGCTGGTAAGTCTCTTCTGTCTATTGTGCCTCTTCTGTCACCCAGCAAAGCCTCTGTTCTTCTGAACCCCCATGCACTTTGACAGGAAGAAGAAAGAGGCAACCTCTTTTCTCTAAGAGAGAACAAAAGTCATGCTGTGTTTCAGTCATCTGGTTTTTTCCCCTTAGAGATTTTACAGAATACTTTCCACCAACCTTTCATGTCTTGGGAATTTAGGATCAATGAGCCTTTGGCTATTTCTAGTAAAGATTGAAGAAGACCAGACTCGTGAATTCTCCATGAAATTGAGGTAGATATGACTGTGATTTTGAAGAGATTGCTGGGATTCAGAGAAGATCTAGGAATGTGAACAGTCAAGAGGAATAAGGAAAGACTTGTTTGTTTATTTGTTTTTGTTAGAAGGGAGGTGATAGAAAGGATTCATGTTACAGTTCATACAACTGCAGATGCATTCATACATAAGTTACATGAGTCCCCTGACTGACAGTCCAGCAAGTTCCGTGAAATTTCCAGGAAATGAATGGTTTTACTGGATTTGCACGTGGATCTGGTCTGATGCTTTTGGAAAGGGGTACTTAGCATTGGGGTGCAAAACACCAAAATGTGTTGGCAGTGCCTCTCCTTTTCTAAGTGGTAAAGCCAAGGATATACTGTCTGTAAACTAGTATAGTTTGTGTGCTGAACTTCTTGACATAAAGTTCGCATACAGAAAACACTCAGTTGGTTATGGAATTAGGACCTAAATTTGAAAGTTTCTGGCTCAATGTACTGTGCAACTGTTCTTTCCTGAAGAGAAATCCTTGCTTTGTCCTTTTCCTCCTGCTAGTATTCATGGTAGAGACTTTCAGTTCTCTGGGTGCATCCAAGGGAAGAGTTGTACTGCCAATTTAAAAATATTTAAATTAATTTTTCTTACTTTTGGCTTTTTCCTTGCTACAATATTTAGTTTGTATAGTAGGTGGAAAAGGTGAATATCATTATTATGGTTCTACATGTTCCCAGACATGTGGTTACTCAGAGCTGTGCATAGTATGGGTGCATTTTCCTGTTTCGAATCTTTCAACTCTCTACTCCCTCTCTTCAGCCTCTCAGATTCTTTCATAGTTTACCTCTTTATTTGGGCAGTGCCTTTTTAATCACACCACTCTCCAGTTTCCACACTTTGTTTCGCGCATTCTCAACTTCTGTTGTTTCTTTCTTGCTTCAGGAAGTACCTGCTCCACCTGTCTTTCACAACCTGAACCCTTAGCTACTGATTTTCCACAATATTTTTCACCCGTCAATCAGCTATTTTTATTTTTTCCTCAAAATGTTTTTTCCATGTTCTTTCAGCAAGCTTTTAATCTGTTATCCTCCCTATGCATTACTGTGCACGTTTACCTTCACCTGGGTTTTATCAGGCCATAGTCCGCAACCTCCAAAATGCCCTGTACAAGACAAAATTTCTAAGCTGAGCAAAGTTTTTTTTGAAGTTGTGTTAATTTTACATTATGAAAAAAGCATAAACTTAGAAAGTTTATAGAAAGTGCTTTTCATAGAGAAACATTATAACGTCCCAGTGGGATTTTGTATTTGCATCCTGCATTTTGTGTCTTCCTCCTGTCTTTGTTGGTTCTTGGAAGGCTTAAAAGCATTTTGACACTGTCTCCTATAACATCCTCATAGGGAAGCTCAGGAGGTGTGGGCTAGATGAGCAGACAGTGAGGTGGATTGAGAGCTGGCTGAATGGCTGAACTCAGAGGGTTGTCATCAGAGGCGCTGAGTCTAGCTGGGGGCCTGTAGCTAGTGGGGTTCCCCGGGGTCAGTACTCANCNCAGTCTTGTTNAACTTACTCATCANTGACCTGGATGAAGGGACAGAGTGTACCCTCAGCAAGNTTGCTGATGACACAAAACTGGGAGGAGTGGCTGATACACCGGCAGGCTGTGCTGCCGTTCAGTGAGACCTGGACAGGCTGGAGAGTTGGGCAGAGAGGAATCTGATGAAGTTCAACAAGGGCAAGTGCAGGGTCCTGCACCTGGGGAGGAACAACCACATGCACCAGTACAGGCTAGGACTGACCTGCTGGAAGGCAGCTCTGTGGAGAGGGACCTGGGTGTCCTGGTGGACGACAAGTTGACCATGAGCCAGCAGCATGCCCTTGCTGCCAGGAAGGCCAATGGTATCCTGGGGTGCATTAAGAAGAGTGTGGCGAACAGGTCAAGGGAGGTTCTCCTTCCCCTCTACTCTGCCCTAGTGAGGCCCCATCTGGAGTACTGTGTCCAGTTCTGGGCTCCCCAGTTCAAGAAAGATGAGGAACTACTGGAGAGAGTGCAACGGAGGGCTACAAAGATGATGAGGGGACTGGAGCATCTCTCCTGCGAGGAAAGGCTGAGGGAACTGAGCTTATTTAGCCTGGAGAAGAGAAGACCAAGAGGGCATCTTATAAGTATCTTAGGGGCGGGTGTCAAGAGGATGGGGCCAGACTCTTTTCAGTGGTGCCCAGTGACAGGACAAGGGGCAATGGGCACAAACTGAAGCACAGGAAGTTCCATCTGAACATGAGGAAGAACTTCTTCCCTCTGAGGGTGACGGAGCACT
>Ga0065711_1026218_pt1 | contig 91160 bp, 37 predicted proteins | sample Hoacrofraction12_FD_59098 | JGI IMG/M metagenome (GOLD analysis project Ga0065711, IMG submission 59098) | Hoatzin crop microbial communities from Cojedes, Venezuela - Epithelial fraction 12 v2 (version 2) | ecosystem: Host-associated > Birds > Digestive system > Esophagus > Crop | place... | reverse complement strand
AGGTCCTCTACAGCCTGCTGTAGGTGACCCTGCTTCAGCAGGAGGGTTGGACTAGATGACCCACAGAGGTCCCTTCCAACCCCTACCATTCTGTGATTCTGTGATTCTGTTTTTCATGACGGTGTGTAAAACTTGTATTTTAATCTTTTATGTAAGTGTATATGTGTGTAGTATTAAATTGCGTTATGTGTTTTTCACCCACAAAAATGGCTTCTGGCATTTTTTTTTCAGGTGTCCAAAGATCTTCCAGAGAAACAAAAAGAAATAGAGATTCTGCTAAAGGATTTCATCGAACTTGATCAACAACTAAATCAGGTGATATTGTGGGTAACACCTGTCAAGAACCAACTGGAGCTTTATAACAAAGTGGGCCAGCCAAGAGCTTTTGATATTAAGGTAAAGCTTATTACATTTTAAAAAATAATCAGGATTTCTCGTGGTCAAAAAGTGAGCTGTAGCATCAGGTGTATAATTTGTATTAACAATATAGCTTTGAGACAGAAGTCAGCAATAGTGCTCAGAAGTTCAAAATTCTGTGAATTAAGGAAAACTTTTATTTTCCATTAAATGGTTTCTAGTGATAGAGCTGTTCAGAACCAATGGTTTCAAGGTGAAATATAATTTATTCTTTTTGCCATATCATATACATGAAACAGTAGCCCCAAAGTTAATATGTCAAATTTTAATACAAAGCTAACTAAAATTCAGAATATCAGAGTTGGGCCATTTAAGCTGTTTCATTCAAGTTAACATGACTACATGGAAATCGGAATAGTTAGGACCATACTGTGATTCCCATATTGCAAGGAAAGATGCACAGAAAGAAACTGCACAGGTAACATTCCAGTAATCAATAAAGCTGATTGCCTACTAACTGTGAGAAAAATATTTGTGATCTGATCCTTGATATGTATTTAGGTATAAAAACCCAACCTGTATATAGGTTTTGTGACGCCAGAGAAATTAAGGATGAAAAACACTAACTAGAATCAACTGGCCTGCTGGGTGTATACTTAGACCTTTTGCTCTTCCATTTTATGTCTATGCATATATGAGCTTATCTTCACAGAAACTGAGGAAATATTTAAAATACAATAACTTACTGAAATCCATGAAATATCTTTGGTTTGTAGTGGCTGAGCATCTTTTTCACCTTGATAAAGATTAAGCAGAGGATGCTGAGTTTTGTATTAATTTTAGTGATGCAATTTTCAATGAAAAAAGAAAAAATTGTAGATATTAAAACTTTTCTTGATTTGCATGAAACGGAATAATACCTGCTTCTCAAGATGTATAGTTTTGCTGAGCATGTTTATTAAATTCACTTTAACTTAGTTTCTTTAAAGGAACTGCTTTAATGCCAAAATACTTTTTGTCATACAATCACATTACATTAAATAGTGAATCTCAAGTCCTGTTGCAGTCCTATAATTGACAGAATGAGTTCAGCAGTGGCATTCATTCCCTTTTTAAAAGATAAAATTAGTATAGCTCTTTGCAAGTATCTGTATATATACTGAATGAGTGATAGATTTTTACTTTCGGGAAAGTTATCTATCCTTATTTCCTGTATCTTAACAAAAATTTTCAAGTATTTGTACATTTTTTTCTTGTATTTTTCCATTTAATTTTCTTTATTTCTAGAATAATATCACCATGAAAGTTTCTATAAAACAAAAGCAGGGCTAAATTGCTGCAAAGTATGAGTATTGCTTTTCATACTGCTTGTGAAAGAAATGTTTTGCTTGGCTCTTTCAGTCCTCTTACGGTGATGTGGCAGGAATATTTCTGAAAAACTGTTGAAAGAATAGAAAAAAAAAAAAAATCTGTGGTCCTGAGTGGTGGGATGAATTCATGTATTCCTACAGAGGTGAGGGAATAATGAAGAGCTACAAAGAAAGGCAAATAAACTTTCTCTCTGTGACAGACTCTACCATATTCCTTTCATGGATAAATTTAGATCACTTAGATAGCTTGATCAGTTTTGTTTGTAGATGAAACTGCTAGTTGTTTATACTATCATAAGAGCTGTAAGCATAGGAAGTGTGTTAGCTTTTATCTGCATGTTATCTCTCTGCATTGTCTTTAAAATATTTAGATTTAACATCTTAAAATGTTGTTGACTGATGGTTTGCCTGGACTGTAATTTCTTCAAGAAAATAATCTGTTACATTAATGACTCTACATTAAATAGCTCTGAAGGCAAATGGGATTCTTATAACTTTTTTAAGGATAAGTATTAGTAAGAGTTTTGAGAGTGTTACTCATGACAAAACACACAGCAAAAAAAGAGTAAATATAATTCATGAGAGCAGCCTATTTATGACAATATTCAATTTTATACTCAACTTCAAACCCATATTTCAGATCCATGCTCGTATGCTGTCCTACATTGGGTCAAGCATGTGGATACATGTGCTCTTGAATCATTGTTGACATGACTATGTTTATATGTATTTTTAAATTACTACCCTGTATAGCTAATGCTACCTTTCAAAAAGTAAAGAGATCTGCAGGATTACATATAGAAGGGATGTATTCAGCAAAGTTTTTTGCACTTGTGTTCCCAAATAGTGCATAAATATCCAGCACTTGTTCTACCACCATTTTAATTCCTTCACCAATATCCAGAGAACCGTGAAGTATCTTCTGTAGAATTTAGTAACTCCTTTTTTCAGAAACAATCGTGTGATTGATGACCATCCAGTACAATGAAAAGATTATTGTTGATATTCTTAGAAAAGAGATGGTATGAGAAGTTTTAAAAAGAATCTTTTTGGATTTTCTAAAAACCTGGAAGCTAGAAAGAAGAGATTTAAAACTGTCAATCAAACTTGTGAATATAGCACTTGAGTCAAAAAGACCAGGCTTGTGTAAGTCCTCAGGAAAACTATTTTTGTTATAGGATTTGACATAATGTCTGACAAATTTTAATTTTAATTTCAATTGGGACATTGTCTTTTTATGAATTTTCTGTCAATGTTCTTCATACCGCTACTAAACCTGCAAGGTAACATTCTTCTACTTCCTCCTCAGCCATTAAGTCCTCTCCTATCTTTTTCGTTTTTAAGTAAGTTACTTATTTGGGAAAAGAGTTCCAGAACTAAAGTGAGTGGCAAAGATTTTGATATATGTTTTGAGTACTATAAGGATATTCACTTCTAAATCCACCAAATATTGAGTGTTAGAAATTGTATGGCCTCAGAAGGAGGTGGAAATCAATGACGAGAACAGGTGGGGTGGGATAGGTAAGAGAGGAAGGGTATGGCAATGTGTTTGTTTTAAATGAATGCATAGGATGTGTTTAACAGGTTACCAATCTTATATTGCAATAATACACCTCTTTTAAAGCAAGTTTCTTGCATTTTTACTTACCCGTAGCAGATTTCAGTTACAGAAATGTGTGGTACCTGAAATTAAAACTTGATACATTAACCAAGGTGCATCTAAAACACTATTCAGACAGAATTTTCCAAGATACAGTGACGTATTTCTCTCAAAACTGTAGTAACCTTTACTTTTGGCATGCAGCTATAATCTGAAAACTAACATCAGTTTCCTTCATAAATAAAGGGATGTAACAAATTCATGTCCTTCTCAGATAATATGATTTAACCTTTAAAATAATATTGATCTATATAATTCATGCATAATATATACATAAAGGAGAATATCTGTGAATTTTTCTTGCACAATTCATGCTGATAACTTGCAATTTCTGTGAATTATTACAAATTTAAAAGCTCGTACATTTTTTCCACTTGTGCAAAAGTCAACTACTAAACATAGGTGAGAAGTCCCTTAAATTTACACTTACTTAAAAGAAAAATGAAATAAAAGCACCAGCAATGTTAACCTTAAACAGTGGCACAAAAGGAATTCTATAAGAGCAGCAAAGGTGCAACCAAAGGAGAAATTACTACTTATTGTTATAGAAAGCTTCACAAAGGAGTAAGACTTTTAACATCCAAATACATAATTGGGCTAGGTGACAGGTAGAGAGATCAAAATTCCTCCTCTAATCTTAAGACTACATCAGTATTAGTAAATATAAGGTGGTCAGGACCATTTTTTGGCCTAGAGGTCAACTGATGCATCACAGCTTACATCCATTCAGCAACACTCTTACCCCCCAAACCAGATAGTTGCATCTGGATTGCCTATTGCTGCACCTGTGGCTCATGCTCGTCCCTGACCATGCCTGGGCACTGCCTCGGACAGTGCAGTTTGGCCCACGCCAGCAGCAATGTTCCAAATTTAATGGTGTGAGCAATCATGCTGTAGGGCTTGAGCATATGCCCACTCCCTGTTTAGTCTGTTACTCCTGGCATCATGTAAGAATTTGGTGAAGGATGCAAACTAGTTCAGTGTCACTGGCATCGTTCACTTTTTGTGTCATTTGACTTAGTCATACAGTCCCCTTCTGCTTTCAGATCATAGCTGTATAGATCTGTATGATCTTGTCCCAAGGTGCTGACTGTGTGCATTATTAGGACCACTAATAATGCCAAAATCTTTCATTTAGCAGTTTTTCAGTTCCTGAAGGGTGGTCTCTTATGCCTTTGCCCTTGTACATATACTTGCAGTCTCAAATCCAGACTGGTGCCCCCACTGACTGTGATTGTGTCCAGCCAATGCTCTGCAGCCTGCCTACATCCTGAATTTCAAAATCGCAAGTGGTGTGTTGCCCTTGCATTAGCACAGGATGACATAGTGCTTATTCTTGCCCAATGTGATGTAATCATCTGTTTAAGAAAAGGCCCTCTGTCTGCTCCCTCACATTTATTAACCCTTTATTAGAGAGGCATTTGCAGGTGAATAATTACACAGCGTCATATCAAACTTCTCCAGCCCTACAGATGTTTCCAGATGCTTAATACTGGTTGTTTTCTGGACTTGTACCCAGAGTGCAGTACAAAAATAGATAGTGGAACAGGCTTCTTTCTACTTCATTGTAATGCAACTAGGAAAGAGGAAGTGAGAAGATGGAGACATAAAGAGATGAGACAAGTCTGGTATGTTCCTTGGTCGCTGTTGTGGAGTAGGACCTTGTGGTGACTGAGGAACATGCTGGGACACGTGGTAGTCTTATGATCTCTGGAATGTGTCAGTTGAGGCTTTGGGCAACATCTTAGCTTCAAAAGTGTATACATATTTTGGTTTAAAAAGCAGCAAAAATGTTAAGAAAGATGTAAGCGCTACGAATTTGTTGAAACAAAACTTTTAAAAGTTATTCAGTCCCAAGAAGTATGTTGTAATTTATAACTGTATTTACTATAAAATACATTCCCTGCTGAATTTAAAGTTTTGTTTTCTTTTACCCCATTCTGCTTTCATAGCTCTGTGCTTGCTTTGAAGAGTTACAGCACGGCTCAGCAAACCCTAAGGTCTGTCTGGATCCTGATCCAAACAGCACTAGCTCCACTTCTTCCTTGCTTGTGGGGCTCTCTGAGAGTAGCCTTGCTTCTTTCAAGTCTATGGCAGTTTCATAGTATTTTGAGACGTACTTCCCATGGTACTTTGGCAGTTCTTTGGGCTAGAAATGCATGGGGAGAGTGATATCCATCTAACAGCAGCAGATACCAGACTAACAGCAAAGCAAACTGTGTAGCAGTTACTGAGGTGCGGACATGCACAAACATTTCATAGGAAGGTCTCCACTTTCCTCTTTAACCTAGATATCACTGACAAAGATTCTGCCAGGTATTCTTTTTCTCATAAATATTAATCTAAAAAAAAGCCCCTAAAACAAGGCCTCGTATACTGTTGGAATATTAAAATTTTATATGAAAGACCTGTTATACAGGAACAGTTCTAGCTATCACATGACTGCAGCTGCCTTTGAACAGACAACTCTTTGTCACTTATCAGAAATGTCCAGAGAGTTACTATAGTTGGTTCAATATAAGGCCAGAAGATAGCGCTCTGATCATCCAGTCAGACCTTCTCTATAAAGTAACCCTTTCAGTTTTCTGAATTATTTCCTGCACTTCAAGCAGCACATCTGTCAAAACAGACAAAACCAAAAAAAAAAAAACCCAAACAACCAAAACAAGACTGGTTTCTAATTTCCAGATATGGACAGTCATCCACACCTTGTGGTAAATGACTTCAATGGTTGAGTTAAAAACCTGCACGTTTTTTCTTCATCTGAGTTTGTTTAGCTTCATCTTTCTGTCACTGCTTTGTTTGCCAAACTAGAGAGTTCCAGTACTGCGTAAATAGGTGGTTTTCTCCTTAACTCTGTTTGTTAACCATCAGTACTGTTGTTCTAATTCAGACAAGAAAGTAAATATAGAGTATCTAATTAGTATTAGTTCAAAAAGCAGTTATTGTTGTGGTCAAAGCAATTATTTTTGTGGTCGTGATAATAATGTGATTGTCTTTAATCACAAGCTTATTTTGGCTAAGTCAGCTAATCAGAGTCCAAGTAGGTGCCAAATGTTGCTGTAATGGAAGGTATAGTTGTTTCTGCATTGTCTCTGTAATGGAATATTTAAAGACATGCATGAGCACTTTAAAATGCATTTATTCTGATCTAGCCATCCAAACTTGCTATGCTTAAACCTTTTAGGGGTACTTTATTCTGAACATGTGGATACAGACCTATACTTCACACTTTGAAACAGCTTTGCCTACAGCATCAACAATCTGTGGACCTCCAGAATTATGGCTAAAGGAAGTTGTGCAAGCATTGACCTTTATTTCTTCCTACTGATTGTTCTGCTGAGATTTGTTTTCTTCACCTGCAAGAAAAAGAGTAAAGGGAGTCCTGGAAGGGAGCATAATGAGTGATGCTTCACTAGTTGTTTGGCATCTTAAGAAAATACCTTCAGAAAGTTTAACCAACTTTTTCTCTTGATTTCTCTCAATTTCCTTTTCCTCTAAATATTTATTTCCTCATAGTCCTATTTAATCCCACTTCTATGTATGACAGGACCCCAGGTCACTGAGAATTTTGATTAGATGTTCCCAGACCTTTTGCTTACAGGAAGAACCTCACAAGCCTTTAAAAAAACTGTTGAATTCAAAAGTCAGCTTTCAGCCTAACAGAATTAGAATAATAGGACTTTCTTAAATATATAAAAATCAAAATGACTCTATAACACAAAACAGAAGTAAAAGCTTTCCTATCACAACCTACCAGAAATGTGACTAAGATAAAATTAACATTCTGCAATCTGTTAGAGTCAGATTGCACTTTTTAAATGTGATCCATAGAACATTTATGTAGTGCTAAGGCTTGAGAAAAATAATTCAGGCGGGAGTCAAAGGGGTTTTTACACTCAAAAACCAACCACTTATATCCAATATGTACATGTGTGCATGCACACATAGTAAGTTTTACTGTGTTGTGACATAAATAGCTAAAATAATTTTTAGAAACCCAAATATGTAAAGAATGGAAAGTATATGCTCTAGTAAGGGAGAGATAAGAAAAGCTTACAAATAGGTTGGTGCTAATATGCTTTTAGTTTCTGCTGTTTTTTAGCTGTTACTGCAGATTATTTGCTTTGGTATTTAGTGTTTGAAATCTATGGGTCAGTATTTTTATAAAGTCAAGCATTGAAGTATTCTGGAAAAATATAAGTTTATAGATTTCTTGAGTCCTGCTTGATTAGCATAATAAAACATGCTGTTTCTTTTTTTTCTTTTCTGTCCAGAATTGCAGTCCAGAGAAAACCACCTTAGTTAACCAAGAAAACAAGTACCTAGCAGTTTTGATACCTTTTATTACTAATAGCAATATTCAATCAATGACATTTTCAAGTAAATATTCATCTGTAGAAAAAACTCTAAGCTTCAGAGACACAGTGGAATTTTGTCTAGTGAATCCCTACTTCAAAGACAAAATTTTGAAGGAGAAGAAAAGCTGCAGAATTAATTGAACAGTAACTTTTTAGTGGATAAAATAATCCCTGGAAAATATTCAAATCTTGTCAGCAACTTATGTCCTTTAATTCTGAGTTTTGACTACTGATAGTCCAGAAAACAAAGAATATGAGAAAACTAGAGTCAACTTTCAGAATTTAATAAATATTGTGGTACTTCTGCATTTTTTTAATCAGATAGCACTGATAAGATTGAGTGAACTTAATATGCCGTTTTTACAGAATTTAAATAAGTAAAAAATAATTTTACAAAGAAACAGTGCCATTATGGCATAAAATCTGTCCTTAGCATAGAATAAAAGATCATTTTAATCATGGGTTTTTCTAGTTGTCTTTAGAAAAAATAAGTAGTATCAGGTTTACATTGTTTGTGCTTCATGTATGATGAGCTACCCTTATTCATAACAGACTCCGAGTAAACAAGTAAATAGCACTGCATATAATAAATATCAGTCTACTGAAATACTTCTCAAAGATTATTTAACTCAATAGCCTTTCTCATAATTGAAAATACCACTAAGTGATTATAGATTACCACTAACTCATTGTAGATGGCAACATGTCACTTTTAACACAGCCTGAGTAGTGCCAAAGTGATGTCAGAAAGATGTAGAAAAGAAAAAGCAAAAATCAAATTTATATGAGTTTGTAGAATATTTTTTACTGCCTGTATTTTTCATCACAAGAATTCTTCTCTTTTAATCCTTGTTTCATCTGTTATGCGTAAATTCCTCATAAGCAGTCTCTTTCGTAAGCATTTGCTTGTTGGTAGTCCTTAAAATAGAAAAAAAATGGGGTGCATAACAAAATCTAACCAGTATTGCTAGGAACATTTTGCATCAAATGTCAAAAGCAGTAGTGTAGTGTGTTGCGACTGCTGGGCTCTGCTTGTTTAACTGCCATTAAGGTGTCTGTAGTTATGTAAATAGAATATGTTTTTGCTATATGCGACCATAGAGTGAAAACTCTAGCTGTGGTGTGCCAGATCATTACCACCATTACATACGTCTTTGAGCAATGCTTCAGAAACCCATGTAGATGTACAAGCAAATTGCATAAATGAAAAGCGGTCTGGAAATGTTGCTTGGGAATGGAACCTGAAAATGAAAACAGGTTTACAGCCTAGTAACCAGAAAATACAAAATTAGCACTTATCAAGAAAATTTTAAGTAAATGTGTATGTGTAACTTCTGTTTTTAAACACTCAACAAATTAATCTTGGAAATAACTTAATAAGGTGCATGCTAGCTCTAATTCCTGTACTGTAAATTTAGTGTAACTAAAAGTACTTTGGTGAGAGAATACTAAATGTTACCAGCTCATATTGCACAAAAATAATTAGGGAAGCATTGTGTATCCTAACTTTCTTTTCTCAGTCTCCTGTGAAAACTGCACGAATACTGGATTTGTAAAAAAATTCCCAGGCTGTCTCCTCCCCCATGAATTTCAGGTTGAAAATATTTCTCCTGAGTTTCATTATGTGAACTGAATGTAAGTAAATTTTTATAAGGAAAAGGCTAAAATGCTTAACTTGCAGCATTTTGAAAAACAAACTAAAAAAAACCTAAAGCATTTTAACCTCTTATCTAAATATTTGTCCAAAGAGCAAATATAGATAATTTCAAAAAATAGTTATCTGTTCATCCAAGGAAATAATACGGAGTTACAATCATCATTTCTATAAGTAGAACTCAATGTTGGGAAGCAGGCTGACATTCCGTTTTTAGTCATTCTCTTTTTGAATTTGCCTGATTTTCCATTCAGTGCATATATATATATATATGTATATGTATATGTATATAAAAAATTCTGAGATTTCTTATCTTCTCTGCATAGTGCTATGAAAACAAAGTCTCCTTACCAGAGGTGAGGAGCTGACAATAGTAGAGTACTTCAGGACAAAAGCCTTTGGCCTGCCTTTTCTGTATCAGTGGAAAGTTACAGATTCACTGGCTGTATGTGCAAGACCTTGATAGCAATAGGCCTGATGGACAGTGAGTGTCTGATAAAAATCCTTTCTCATAGTATCTCTTTCTCTGAATTTCACCCCTTCAGTTTTTCAACAGGGAATGTTTTCTGCACTGTAGCTGACACTGCCTGTTAGGCGTACAAGACTTGTTGTAATTCCACAGCTAAGGTTCTGCTAATTTCTGCATTTTAAGTGCTCTTTTACCTTCCAAGTTATCTATTAAACTATCAGTATCTGAACTTAGTTTTTGGTTGCAGAATTAATCTTTCTAAATTAGTCAAAGAATTTATTAACTAGTTTGGGTCAAAGTGTATTTATAACCAGCATATTTTCTCGTAGAATCATAGGTTGGAAAAGACCTCCAAAATCATCAAGACCAACTGTCTCTGCCTTTTTTATTTTTTTTTTCCTTTTTTTTTCTTTTTTTTTTTTTCAACAATGACAGCAACTGTAGAAGATCCATAGAAAAATAGTTATTCATAAATGCAAATACAGATGTTCACTCAACCTCATTCCGTATTCCTCTGTATTTTTCTGGTTGAACATGCTGTACATTATAGTAAATGGATACATTGAGCTAATAGTGCTTAAGGTTTTTCGGGGGCATTTCTGGATTTTATTTTAATAATACTCATATTACCACTGTAAAATTTATGTGGGGTTTATTTGCATTTAATACTTTATTTCCACAAATTCTTTGCCATTGCAATGATATACTATTCTGGATCAAATGGCCTAGGATGCCGAGTTTAATTCAAATTCCCCTGCTGTTAGAGGAGGAACTGGAGGTACTCTATTCCAACCGGAACAGACAACCCTAGCCTACATGTTCTGCCAACAGTGCTCCTTACCTCTTCCGAAGAGTTCAGGGTGTGCAGGATAGAAGGAAGGATACAAGGAGAGGGTGTGGTGGAGAGGAGGGAGGCAGTAGTGCCTGCTCCTCCACCTTCTACTTCTTAAAAGACTTAAGAGGCAGCATACCCCCTCTGGCCATAGCAGGAGGTTAAAGCTGCTCTTCCGGGAATTCCTCCAGGTCTTTGTCTCAGCACTGACATTTACCCTGTAAGACAGTTTTCCAGGGGAATTGCGGCAGATGCTGGTGATTATATATGATGAGGACATGGAGGGGATGAACAGAAATGCGTGTGCCCCTGCATTTTAAGGAACGGATGGAGAAATGATGCTCCGAACGGGGAGTGAGTTGACGAAACACAGAAGTTCCTGTTCCCGCTTCTAGCTTGCTGAAATCATGCTGACCTGTCCAAATCTTCTTCTCCAGACAACATTAAAAAACACTTTATGTTTTCCAGCCACCTTGCCTCCAAATCCTCTTGCGCTCTCACTGGTCCTTTCTCCTTACTTATTCAGTTTTCGTTATCTTTTCCCTTTACTCCCTCCTTACCATCTGGGTTGTTACTCACCCCTCCTATACTCCTCTGTACTTGAGCCCTGTTTTCCAAGGTTTACACAATCTTGATTTTTGCTGATACTGCTAAAGAAGCTTCAGATTGTCTCTGGGTGTAGTATTTATACCTGTTTACTGTCCATGGTGGTCACTTGCCATATATTTGTAACAGCATATTGTGTTCATTTTTGGCAGATAAAAATAGGCCATCCTTAAGAAATTAAGTAACTCTGTATTCTTAATTTGTATTTGGGTTTTGTCCTTGATAAGCTTTGAATGACAATAGGAAAGCTGTCAACTCTTGTCAATCACTTCATTATGTACTCAACAACCTGCAGTTAGAACATAACAGAAGAGCATGGCAGAGGAGTAGCAAACCTAATTGTAGAGAAATAAAAGAAAATTCACCCACATGAGAGAATGAAAGTGCCGACTGGACATTGCTGTATTTTTCCTTCAATCAGCCTTCATTTGTCAGTGTCTTCTTGACAGGCTAGGCCAAATAAGTCAGATTTTAACTCTTTATTGATTCTTTTACCTTTTCATTTTGCTATCTTCCTTTTAAATTAGTAGTTCTTATGTGCAAGAAGAGGTAGTATAGTTTGTCCACATGAGCACATAAGGAATATATACTCCAGAGGTTTGTCTCAATGTATTCTGGCATTAGTGTCTGATTTGGCAAAAGGTTCAACTGTGAAAATTTCTAATGATGAAATATTGTTTGACTGTTTCAGCTACTCCTATTTTCAATGCATTATTAAGATCTGCAGTAAATGTCAGTTTAATCAACTCAGAGAACTAGAACTTGATACTCTGCATACATCAATTATCACTCTTTCAGAAAGCTTTTTATGGGACTTTGAGGCGCAACCTACTCAATGTTTTCTTTGTAAGCTTTCAGTATTTAGATTTTAAATAGTCTGTATCCAAATCTGCATTCCAAGTGTAAGAGCATTAAATGATATCAGCTGCAAATGGATTATGAAAAGGTGGCAAAATTTTACTAGTGAGTAAACTTTGTAAGTCTTTTAATCTGTAACAGACTTTGCGGCATTAAGGATGGATTGCAAAATGTATCTGTGTCCCAGTGTCTCAGGAGAGGAACGATTTTTGAAAGATGATTAAGTATTTAATGTGTAGTAGTGTTTTTCTAGAAAATAATGGAAGACTAGTAAATCAAGATGTGATTTTGTTCTTTAAGAAGTGTAGGTGAATTGCTTGGAAGTTAGCGAGGTGGTACCTCAGCTTTGTCTTTTGGCTTCCTCCATGAACTATTAATAATAGCTCAGGTAATGTTCAAAGTCTCAGAGAAAAGTGTGGTTCGTATAAACGAGCAAATAAATACAGGAGGAAAATTACAGAAATGATAGAGCAGTTTACCAAGGCTCTAGGGAAGTCAATACCAAAACTATAGCTTGCTTCAGTGTAGTTAGGTTTTCAGAGATAGGAGATTTCCTCTCCTATTCACAAAAAAATCAGTTTTCTAACATTGTCACCATTTGTGTTATTTCCCATATGTTCTTTTCTTAACAGAAAGCCCTCTCTCTGTTCAAAACACAATTCTTGAAAGCTCTTGGACATTCTTCTTTTTGATAATAGCACGTTATTTATTAAACAGTAAGTCCTCTTCTGTAAGTTTATATATATTGCTCTACTGATCACACACAATTTAAAGTACTGGAATCTGAAGAAGAGACCATATAAATGACTGCTTATATCTGCGCAGGGTCCTATTAGCTTTGGCTTGATTTGCTTTGAGTTGATTACTATGTAGTAAATATTAGAAGCAGGTATTGTATATCTTCTTAGTTTTTTGCACATTGGTAACTACATGAATTTTTGGTACCTGAGGGTTATTTGAATAACTTTGATTTTGATTAAGTTGATTGACAATTGAGTAAAAAATGATTTTTTTTAAGTAAAAATAAAAACATGTACCTAAATCTTAGCTCCTTTTCACACTAAAGTTCATGATAATATGGAAAATACTCAATCCTGTTGCAGATTTTGTGCTAAATTTCCAAGTAAATGTAGCTTGGAGATACTGGGTATAGTGCTGTAAAGCTTAACTTTTGTGAGAATCTGTTGTAAAGAGCGTCAACCTGTTAGATATGATAAATTCTGCAGTGAAAGAAGATTACTGGCAGGTGGGAATTCTTTCTAAATCACGGTTGTGGTTTAACTCAGCCCAACACAGTCACTCACTCACTTCCCCCTCCAGTGGGGTTGGGGAGAGAATCAGAGGGGTAAAAGTGAGAAAACTCATAGGTTGACACAAGGACAGTTTAACAGGTAAAGCAAAGCTGCCTGCCCAAGCAAAGCAAACTAAGGAATTCATGCACTACTTACCACCAGCAGGCTGGTGTTCAGCCACCTCCAGGAAAGCAGGGCTCTGTCACAAGTAACAGTGACTTGGGAAGACAAACGCCTTCACTCTGAATGTCCCCCATTTCCTTCTTTCCCTGGGTTTATATTTCTGAACAAAACATTGTATGGTATGGAATATCTCTTTGGTCAGTTGTGGCCAGCTGTCCCACCTGTGTCCCCTCCCAACTTCTTGTGCACTTGCAGCCTGGCCGCTGGCGGAGCAGCGTGAAAAACAGAAAAAGCCTCGATGCTGTGTAAGCACTGCTCAGCAATATCTAAAATATCCCTGTTTTATCAACACTGTTTTTGTCATAAATGCAAAGGACAGCGCCATACAGGCTGCTGTGAAGAAAAAGAACTTCATCCCAGCCATAACCAGTGCATCCATGTAAATCTATGCTGTGGCTACTGTTTAACACTTGGCACTTTTGAGTAGCATTTTTTGGCTAGTTGTTTTCATTCCTTGATTTGTAATTAGATTTTCTGTCATTCAGAGCGAGACAAATGAGTGAGATTTTAAAAAAATAAACTATTGATAACATACTTGCTCATGGAAATTAAAAAAAAGTTCCACCATCCAGTGTGTGAAAGTAACTTAGCCACTTGTAGCTGCAAACCAGGCAGTTGGAAATGAGCAAACTGCTTAATTTCCAATCTATAAGAAAGTAAATTCCATTTACTGAAATCTACTCCTGCTTCTGCTGTGGAAGCAACATGATGGAGGAGCACTCTTTACCATTTCTTCCAGTAAGATGTGCCATTGTAACGACTGGAAGACAAACTGCAGAAAAACATCCTGATGAATATTCTTTTTAAATGATGTATTAATGACTAATACCAGAAGAAGAGCATGTTTGAAAACATGTTACAATCAACAAACCAAGGTTTGAATAGTAACATAATTGATTTTGACTCTTTTTTTTTCAAATTTCCTTTTCTAGCCAGAAACTCCTCTGAAAATAATTCTTTATTCACTAAACCTGAAAAGAGGAGAAAAATTTGCATGTAAACTCTGACCTAAGAGAGAGAAGAATAAACCACCAAGAACTACATGGTAAAATAAGTAAATAACTGTGTCCTTCCCAAGTTAAATTATTTTTAATTTAGTTTATTTCAAGTGTCATTAGAGAGAAGAAATCCTGATTTCTTTCCTGTTTACAGGAAGAAATATACAATTTTTCTGACTCAATACTTCTATAATTATCACCAAATTTCACTTGCCAGTCACATTGCTTATGATAGTAGTCCAGATCTGCTACTGTGTCAATTTATGTAACTTTTCTTCCTCTTAAGGTGCTGTCCTTCAGCATCGAAAAGAGCACATAACTAAGAGAGAGCTTGGAAAATTATTGGGACTTCCCTTCTTTTCTCGCAAGAATTTCCTTCTGTGTCAGTTCTGGGATTATCATTCTCTCTCTTACGTTATGCACTGGAACTAAGACAGAATCTGCAGTCTGGGTGGAACAGGAGCAGCTGTTAAATCCTGTGTCCTGTCCAGCCTCAAAACAAAATATTCTGAATCACATCCAGTCTCAAAGAATTCTTCTTGCTGGGCCTTTTCACAGCCCAACTGGATGATTAACTGTGCTTTATCGGTATGTGACCACCATAGCCAAATTCTTTTCGTATGCCGTATCTCCAGGTCATGTCTTTACAGCTAATAGTTTAATCTATCTTCAGTACCTCCAGGAAATTTCCTTTTCAGGACAGACAGCTGCAATGGATAGATACTGATTTCTCTGTGTGGGGAAGAAATTACTGTATTTCATCTCCTCTAGATGTACAGAGGGATCTCACAAATTTCTGATAGCCAGCAGGAAAACATGCTTTGGAGAAAACACCCTTTCACTCTGTGAAGTAGTGGGGATTGCTGTTTTAGCAACTTTTATTTGCATGGCTTAAATTTTGCGACCTTCTTAGTCCCATTTCATAGTGGAGGATTTTCTTTTCTTTCCTTTCCTTTTCCAGTACTAGGAAGAAGAGATATTACAAGGAACAAAAGGGTGAGAGCCACCACCAGGCCTTAATAGACACAGTGTTTGCATATTTCACAATCTGCACAGAGGCAGCACTCATAGGTTTAGAAAGTACTTATGAACTCTAAAATTGAGTCGTTGCACTTTTGGAAGGAAGAGGTCCTTCGTGTAGTGCTCTTTTCCGTGAAATAATTGTTTCCTCTCGATAGTATCTCGAAAATTGTTCACATAGGTCAAGAGCTATAGTTGTATCAATTTTCCAGTTTCTCATTAAAATCAGATGACTGTCTTTTGCACACTGTACTTTAAAAAGCTGGATGAATCTCACAATATTCTTTTCCCCATTAAGATATCTTCTAACTCTGCCTTGGGATCATACTTTGGGTCTTCTGCATTTAAAAGACCAGTGATTTAATGTAATGGGAGAAAGAATGGTTATTTTATTTACTCATTAAAATGGCATTTTTAGAGGCAGGTGGATAAAATTGCTTGTCCGCTAGCTACAGACTATTTTTAGCAATAAAGCGATTTTACACTAAGCTTCTACCCAGACCACTAATGGAATGGTGTTTAAATTGAATTCCTTGGTGGTTTTTTTTTTTTCCATAAAAAACTCCAAGACAGGAAGGTGAAGTTAAATTCTGTAACTTAGATGTTCACAGAGCATTTTCTTTCTACATAGAGATAAGTGAAATATTCAGGAAGTTATCAAAACTTTTCATCTGTTATGTAGAAAAGAACAGAGGTACAATCTTGTCTCTTCTTGAATTTTGTCAAGATTGATTAAAGTCTTTGTTCAGGAAATTTAAATACTGGCAACTGCATTTTTCCCTTGGTGGATTAGGTCCCACCTCAATATGGCCACAGAACTATTAATAGTGTGTCTTGGATGTATTCTAATAATACTGTATAGATATCTAAAGTGAATACTGAGAATGGCATTGACTGTACTGTCAGACCTACCATCAAGATCAGATGCTCACTGTGATATAGCTGAACTTTGATGTATTTTAATTAAGTCTCCTCTGACCATTCTTCTTTGCGGTGGTTTAGCTTGTTAGCCTACTCCATGAATGGGAAAGTGCAGAGCTGAGCCAAAAGGAAAAATGAGGTCACTTATCTAGAACAAGAATTCTTGAAGACTGGAATATATTCACGTCTTCTATCCCCTTCCCTTTCTTTACTTGTGAGGAAAAAATGAGGCACTCTGAAGCTCACCATTTATTTATAGCTTTTTCCCAAAAATACCTGGGAATAGTAACCTGAAATATGTGTGAATATTTCAATGAACGTTGCTGGAGCTTCATGTGTGCATGAATAAGAAAATTCACCTCAGAGAAATCTGGTTACAAGTTACACTCTCCCTTGCCTAAAAGAACAAAAAAAACATAGTTAAATGCAATTTTCTGTTATCAAATCAAATATATACGGGGATTTATATCTGATTATTTCAAAAAAGTTGTTTTGAAATTAAAAGCCTCCAAATTATTTTAGATTTATATTATATTAGCTATATTATATTTAGATTATATAGATTAATGTATTTGCTTGTTAAACATCACTGCCTTGTCACAGTCGGTAAAGTGAAGGGAAATCGCTTACTGTTTCTGTTTTCCTGTGAACAAATGATCTTCTTTAATCTTAATTTAAAGTACTGTCTTGATAAAAAGAGGTCATGACTTTTAAAACAACTCACTGTATTAATTTCAAATTTGTATTTTTTTTTATTTGAAGGTTGTAATTAAGCTTCTATTTTTGCATTGCACTTCACCATGAACATACAGGTTTAATCACCCTGAGCTTCTCCTACTGTCCCTGCAGAAAAAGTTCCATGGACATAACCTCATTGGGAACCTGATCCCAAAAGTTTTACCAGTGTTACCAGAGAAGGTGAATCAGTGCTTGTGATTCTTAATATAGACCAATACACAGTCTGAAATGCTGTAGATACTTTTATAGATAGCTGTCTGGGCCTCCTAGTATATATGCAGCATAAGTCAAACAGCCTGTCTGTGTCTGCTAGGATAGTTACCATCTCTTGAAATAACATATGCCAAGCCATCAAACTTTCCCTTCCATTGGCATACACACCAGAGGTTTAGTCAATGTATTGGTTTCAACTAGAGAGTATGAATTTTCTGAGCTACATCAACAGACTTTCATAGTCCAGATGGGGCAGTAGACAAGTCCCTGACACTTTTCCAGCCTGTAAATTTGTTCAGCAGGTTGAACTGACATTTTGTTGGAAATGCAGAAACCAATGTGGCTTATTCGGCAGCAGGCTTTCATCAGTTCGGATGCACCATTTTAACACCACTGAAATTCGTAGAAGGTACGTCACGGAGAAAAGGTGGCCTCTGTTTGATTCTTGTTGTTTATACATGTTTGAGAAACAGCAGTTTCCAATGATGATGTATTTTAATTTGCCATATGTGTGAGAAGTTTAATTAGCATATTCATCACCCAGTCCAGAAGTAGCATTATGATTCCTTTCACAGGCAGTGCATAAATTGTGCAGTTTCAGTGGAGTCAGCTCTGTCTCCCAGAGACTGTGCTGCATCCACCCTACAGGAGCCCGCCCACAGTGAGCAAAGTGAGCGTGGCAGAGGAATCAGTGATCTTGGAATCGGGAGTTTTCTAAAAACTGATGGACATGAGCGTGGGCAGCTCCTGTTAGCTTTAGTAGCAGCCTGGCCTGTGAAACCAAGAGCAGATTGTCAGGCCCTGCTCTGGGAGTGTGCTGTTCTCCTGGATCCTGCACAGGCTAGATAATAGCTGTGGTCTCTTGGTTGCGAGTGAACCATTGGAGGCCATGTTATGGTCACTACCTTTTTGTTCTCTTTGGGGAGTGAATGATGGAGCAGTATCCTGAAACTACTCACTGGCTTTTTGACCTATATTAGTAGGGTGTCACCTAGCAAACAGATTTGAAATTGCTGGAAACCTCCTCACTGGGGAGAATTCACCAAGGGGGATATCCCATCAGGCAGAGAATTAGGCAAAGATCTCTCTCAAAGTTAGTTTAATTTCAGGTATGCACTTACTCAAAATAATTTTGTGAGGCTTTTAGATGATGTTGGAATTAATATGCGATAACAAGGAAGTAGTTGCTCCTCTGACACATAGGCAACCTGTTGCCTATTTAGCAACTAATTGGCAGTGTCCAAATGAATGGCAAGGTACTGAGAACCTCTTTTTCCTCTGGACTCTTATCCCTATGCTTGTTTCCGCATAGATCTCAAATGAAGCATCATGCTATATAGGATAGACTCGCACAATGCATTTCAGATTAGGTCAAGGCCATTGATTTTGAAAGATCAGACTACACAAGATTAGCTCATGTAACTCCAGAATTTTTTAGAGCAGAAAGAATTTGTGATTTAACAGCTAAATACAGCATGTTTCTGTTATCTGGCTATGGAAAATTACAACGGTGTTCTATCCATAAAGAACAAATACCTTTTGAATCCAGAAAGAACACCTTTTCAAATGTTTATATAATATGTAGAAATGTGACAACTTAGTTCTTATGTGTGTTGTGTATACTAGTATTAGCATGAAATAATGATTAAAAGGATCATTAAATTTTTTCTTCATTTCTGCCCAATTTGGAGTCGCGTGCTACCATCAGTCACTTTTTGTTCTTTTTCTCTTAATTTTAAAAGGGAAATAAGCCTATTTACATGTGTGTATATGGTAAATCTTGATCCAGATTTCAATATAGGAGGCAGAGGGCAAATAAATATTGAGCAGCCAAATTTTGTTAGAGCTGCAGGACTTGAGGAGTAACTCCTGTTATGAATAGTGCTTTTAATTACTCTGGAGTGTCTTCCCTAGCTGGGTTATTCTGCGTTTGAATTTTCAGTTCCTGATGGTGGAACTTGACTGTTATTGTTAAAGACTGTTATTACAAACCCAGTCAGATCAAATACATGACAGAGCTTAACAGAGCCTCCGGAAAGAGCCTCTGCTTTTCCTCATGGTTAGAAAATGTTAAGGGGAAGTGGTAAGGATGACCTGGCAGGGACCGGTAAGTGCTCAGGTTCACTCCATTCTTGTTCCTGCTGCCGGGGTACTGCAGGGCCGGCGGCTCCCTGTGGGCTGGGGCCATTGGAGAGCTCCCCTTGAGGGGCCTCCAGGGCAGGGCCTGGCAGCCTGGGGCCATCCCACTGCCCAGCCAGGAGCAGGGCAGCTGGGGGGCACCGGGGCAGCCCCAGCCACGGGCATTGGGCACCTCCCTGGCGATGGGCCAAGGCTGAGCAGGGACATGGGCCTGCAGGTGGGCCCGGCTCAGCAGGGCCTGTGGCCGGGCAGGGCCGAGCGGTGGGGAGCTGGAGACTAGCCCTGCTGCGGCGTTGCTGGAGCAGGGCCTGACACCCAGGGGGCTGACGTGTTGTCCTGGGCTGTGGGCGAATGGAGGGGAGCCCTGGGACGTTTGGCAGGGGCAGGCAGGGCTGGGATTGCCTACTGGGACTGTGTTAGGTGCCCTCCTAGAGCACCACTTCAACGCTGTTTACAGCCTGAAAGAAACCAGTTTGTGTGCTCCTGTACCAATCTGTTGTGGAAACCATACCCCAAAGCGGGGAATATTGAGAGACCCACTTCAAAGGCACAGCCACGCTGCAGGGTAAACCAGCAGTGTAGGTGCACCCATAGTGATCTGGATATTCTTGGACTCTGCAGGGAGCTGTAATGCGTTTTTCCTGCTACAGAATCTTTATGATACCTGATGCTGTTAGGAAATAACATAAGTACTTGAGATGTGTAGAATAACACAACACAAAATATTGGCAAAATACTGCCGATGGCTATCCTGGTTTAGGCTGAGACAGAGTTAATTTTCGTCCCAGCAGCTGCTGTGTTTTGGGTGTAGTATGAGAAGAATGTTGATAATACACTGACGTTTTTAGTCATTGCTAAGAAATCAAGGACTTTTTTCAGTTTCCCATGTTTGGCTGATGAGCAAGTGTGCAGGAGCTGGGGGGGAGCAGAGCCAGGCAGCCAGCCCAAGCTGGCCAGTGGAAATATTCTATACCATAGGCATCATGTTACATTTATAAATGGGGGCTGGCCGGAGGGCAGGAACTTTTCTGTAAGTTCAGTCTTTTTCCGGGAGTTCGGTGAGCTCTGCAAAATCCCCAGGCTCTGCGAACTCTGCAAGTTCAGTGGTAGATGCTCAGGGACTGGCTGAGCAATCAGTCATCAGGTGGTGAAAAAAACTGTATTGTGTATAGCTTGTTTTGCATATTCGTATTTATTATTATTATTATTATTATTATTATTCCTTTTTTTGTTGTCTTTTTAAACTGTCTGTATCTCAACCGGCTGGGGGGCTGGGGTCAGCAAGCAGCTGTCTGGTGCTTAGTTGCTGGCTGCTGGGTTAAACCATGACAATCTCTTAGTTTAACTAACAAAACCATGTCCGTTAAACAAATAAATATCAAAATGCCTATTTTTCATCAAGATAGGCAGAAAATTGCCATCTTCACCAACATTCCTTGATGATTATTTTTTCTTGATATGGTGAGTAGGGAATAGAAAGCTAACCTAGTATTGAAATAGAAAGAAAATGGGAGTTTAATGAGGGTTTGATCAACAGGTTAATAAACTCTCATCCCTCAGTAGACCAGTTTTGCTGTGTGTTGCTTTTCAGTGCTCATTCTCTATGAATCCTTACAGTTATATCTCATTAATATTGAAATGCATAATAAAAGCAATTAAATGCAAACATGTTTCAAATATCATTGCAAGAAATGAAACAAGCTTAAATTCACTTGATTTGTTGTTGATAAACAATATTTGAAGACAAATGGAAGATGACACTGAATTTATCAACACTTTTTATTTTTACTGATTGTCCATAATGTTTTGCAAGTAAAATTCCAGGCGGCACTGTAGATGTGTTTTCTATGTTGAGCTGAAACAGAGAAGCAAAATGACCCCTTTCTGAGACTTAAAATGATATAGATTTCAACAAGTGTATTGCAGAGCAAAAAACAGCAGATTTCCACCAATGAAATGATGTGTCAGATCAGATGGTGAAAAGCCTGGCACACAGTCTTGTCTGCTGTCACACTAATGATAACTGAGATTTTGGAAAGATAATCAAGTTGGAGAGTCAGTGGATAGTCTGCAGTAGTGGTTAGGACAAGGTAATCAAGCTATAAAATAGGTGGCAGAAGAGTAGAGAGAAGAAAAAAACAAACAAACCAGTTAATTTTAATATCTGAGATAACTCTGGGATTCTTGTTTACCTTTTGGTTTTTTGCTTGTATTACTTGAAAAATTAAAACAATGTGAATCTTGGTACTCCAGTTGTAATTTATCTTTTTCTTTTACGTTTTTCAGTGATTTTTTTCGTTTTAACTATATACATGGAGTGCTTCACCCATTATTTATTTGGTCAGTGTCTGCCAAAATGAAGCTGCTGTGTGTTGGGAAGGGTTTTTTGGAGTTGCCTTGTATTAGCACATGAATGACACCTTTCCAGATTAAAAAGAAAATTGCTAGAAAATATGCTGTTGCTAATTCAGTAGGGTGTCATTGCTAATGGTAGGTGCCTCCCTATACCTTTAGGAACTGTCTCTGGTACGTGCTTTTGTTTTTAATTCACTAGTATAAAAGCTTTACCAGAGAAGTAGTAGTTTACTACTAGTAACAGTAGTTTTCTATGAATTTTTTTGATCTTCCTAAATTCAGTGTCATATCATTGTTGCATCTTGTGATACAGTTTCAATGCGGTGTATGAACAAAATGTTTACCAGTACACTTTTAATCTACTTGTAGTGTAAACTAGATGAAAGGACAAAGCTGCTTAAGTGAGATTCTCATGCCTGTCTTTCCTAGTGTGAATTTGTGTTAGCTTTGTAATCATTTTATTGAAAACTTCAGGATGAAGGGACCTATCACTGCTTGTTTTGCTAGCATTACTCTTTTCCATCCCTTTTTGCATTTGTTTTCTCTGGTAACCCTCTTTGTCCTTAGCTGCTACTATCTGTAAGTTTTCCCAGAAAGCAGCCTTCAGCAGAAATGAATCTACTGGTGGTTTACAGCCTCCTATGGAGCTTCAGGACTTTTCAGTCTTATTGCTTATGCTACAGTTAATCTACACTGCATGTGTTTTTATTTTTCAGGAAACTGAAGCAGCAGTGCAGGCTAAACAGCCGAATGTGGAAGAGGTTTTGTCTAAAGGGTGTCATTTATATAAGGAAAAACCAGCCACTCATCCAATAAAGGTAATGAAGCAACCTTTAGCAATATCCATTACTGCGTAATAGGTTATGCTTCCCCTGTTGTACACTTGTCCTTGATGTGCTCTGTTTAAAATCAATGAAAGAACTTGGCAAATGGCATTTGTTCTGTTATGTGATAGCATAGCCAGGAGAAATGTAATGTTCCCATCTAGAAATTTTTTGCATACTGTGATGGGAATATTGTTTTTGACATTAAGGTTGTTCTACCTATTCAAGAGTAATTCACACTGAAAGCAAATGTAATTTTTGGTGCCTAATTAAAAGCATCATATGACATGTTTTTAAACTGCTTTATTTTGAATTTCACTTTCAGAAATTTTGTCAATTAAAAAAAATGAACATGTTTTCCAGAAAAGGTAAGAGTCAAGTCAGGACCCTTTGCTTTAAAATTTTTCAATTGTGAAAGAAAGAAGATGTGACAATATAGAACTTTCCCACTCAGTTTCTCTGCCAAAATTAATGTAGAATTACTGACTTGATTCTGGTTTAGACCATAGGATAAGTTGTTAAGAAGGCTAATGCCTCCCAGTGCTTCTCTTTTAGGAAAATGTACTATAGAATCCTTTTCCTCAGCACAGAGATCGGTTTGAAGGGGATATTTTACACTCAGTTTCCTAAAGACTATGTAGACCTTCATTGAGACTAGAGTATTATTTTCTATCCTGTAGAGTTTTGAAGCAGAAAATAGTCAGCAAGCAGCTTCCCATGTGTGGTTCACTTTTGGAGTGGGAGACCAAACTAGTAAGGCCACTACCCTATCAACCGGAGCTTGATCTGGTTTCTGGTTTTATAACTGCTAATAAAGTGTCTGTGAACATGAGGATTAAGAGTTCCCAGAAAATGTAATGGTGGCTTATTGATTACACTAAGTATCTATTGCAATTGCTTCTTACTGGGTAGCAATAGTAAACTTGGTATTTAGAGCTTTTCCAAACCTACAGCACTCAATAAGCTCATTTTACAGAAAAGATTTCTTCACAAAGTTAGGATGTCTGTAGGTGACCTCTACAGTGAATTTCTTGTTTTTCCTTCTCTATTTAGTCACTATACTTCAAGTATTATTTTCCTACTTTTACAAAATTTCCTCTGAATGACTTATAAATCCCACCAGCAGACCTCCATTCACAGGAGCATATGAATTCACTTACCTCCACTTCAGAAATCAATACATATTTAAGAATGATTTGTTTGTTTGTTTGATTTTCTTTCCTGAACAGAAATACTTAAGAGTTATTTTCCTCTTTGGTGTCTATGCTTTTTTTTAATGATCAGTTCTCCTAAACAGTGATAAAACACTAAAAGAAGTAAACTCAAGATGACTTAAAAGTAGTGTGACAAAGACAGTGGGCAAAACCAAAGCTTTTGACTCTGTGTTGGGCTAATACATAATCCTTGGTTAAAACAGTGCCATTATTGTTGGGAACTGAAACGTGTCATCTGCACACTGAGTGGATGAAGGTACAAAAATTATTCTGCAATAACTATATTTACTCATTTCGTAGGACTTCAGCTGCAGTCTTTGGGGATCTTACTCCACATTTCAACAAGCAAAGCATTTGAAACAAGCAAAAAACTGGAGGCTTTGGCTTTCTAGATTTTTGTAATTGCATATAAAGGATTGCAGAAAGAATGTTGGCATTTTCAAGAACTAGTACTTGTTTTATGTACCACTGACAGAAGTATAAATGCTTCTGTTCAGGCCAAACTTCTGACATGGAAGTGTACTTTGTGTCTATTTCTTTCAAGTGTTCACATCAAAGACACCAGTACCTGCCAATTTCTACCAGATTTACTGGAACAAGATAACTCTTTAAATAAAGATTGTGATGTTCCTTGAGTTGTAGTTTTGACAATGATATTACAAAATTTGTCTGTACGGAAATCAGTAACTACTTGTGGAGTAATGAGTATTTCATTTCTAGTCCCTCTTTAATTGCATTTTACTTTTTTCATTGCATTGTGTAGTTCAGTTAATTGAATGACCTGTGAAGTTAATTTCTGGTTCACTGTCTGTCTTGTATATTAAGTCTTAAAACAGTGGATATATACTGTCAGGACTGTTGAATTGCTTTCTTGATGATGTAGGTTTCTTTAAGTTTTCATCGATTTATACTGAGTTGGCCTGCTGTCATCATTCTTCATGAGTAACTTCCAATATGGTCTCCTATTTATATGTTCCGATACAGACTTTTCAGCAAATGTCAAAACCATTTTCTACACAAAAGGTATTTTGTGAAGGCAGAAATTAATTGAGGTGTTTTTGAAAAGATATTACAAGGTTGCAAACTTAAACACTCAAAATTTTAGAAAATTCTTGAATTAAAATTGCTGTGGTGGCTTTGGTCTAGGCTGAACCCTGCCTATTTCAGTTCAGGATATGGATAGCATTCACAGTGCAAGCAGCAATTCAGTACTTCAGACCCGTAGTCCTTGTTTAGTTTGTGGCACAGAAAAAAAGGTAAAATTACACAGCCTCTTTAAAAGCATTGCTTCGTTGCATACCATTGCTTGACAACGTTGTAGATTATCTAGTTCTCTGAAGCGCTTTTGTTTTACCTTCCTTTTTTTCTCTGATTTCCATAATTCACCACAAATCTTCCTGTTCTTTTCAGTGAATTAAGCAGAGGTCCTGTCTCTACTATGAGTAGTCATTCACACTGCAAGCCTCTCCTGTGCTGGAAGACTGTTTGTGTCAGAGAATTAAGGATATTGGTGCAATTATGTACATTGTATCTGAGTTAATGTTCATAGCTGATGTTATTCTGGCATTTCCTAATGTTTAACTGTTTATCTTTGCAACCTTCATAATATACTCTCATTATAGTTTTTTGAGTGTAAATTAAATCCCATGGATTCATATTGACACATACTTAATCTTATCTCATAGTTAAGTCACTGAAATACATGTATTTTCACACCTTCACTAAGCATACTAAAAGTGCTGATATTGGAATTTTGCAATGCAGAACTGTAAAAATATTTTTGTTAGCAAATGAAATCCTAAATATGCTGATTCAAGAGTCAAGAAATGGATGAGATGTGTGATCCTTTAAGAAAGAGCACTTTAAAAATCAGACCTATTCACTTTTATAAAATGGATTTCGTGCATTTGAAATGCATTTCTGTAAAGCTTTTGCAGGTGGGGGACGGAGGGTTTACTGCTGGTGGCAGTGTCAATAGAAAGAACGTAAGCCTCAATCTCATGATTAACAGCAGTTAAACAGAACAATTTATTCAGGAAAGGATTTCTGTGGCAGTGGAAAAGCTGTAGCTCCCTTGCAGCAGCACTCAATTTGTCCTTTACTGGGTGGGAGAGTAAGTAGCAAGGAAATAATTTTCATTGTCCTCAGTCTTGCGTTTAAAAGACTACATAATTTCTCTCTCTAAATACTCCTATCCAGTTTTAGTGCTGTCAATAAGAATACTTCATATATGTTAACCTCACTTAAGTTGCAACGGTGCTGACATTTAAAGGAAATCAATAAATCAATTACAGTTTTCTCAGTGCAACATATTTTGATGTTCATACTTGTCACAAAAGCTCCAGAGTTGCAATTACAGCAAAACTGTTGTGCTCAGAGAAGTAAACATTTTAATGCACACATGCTAATTTGTTGCAGATGCAAGATCGGATCAAATTATAATTCTGATAGAAGAGTTTGGAACTGGCCACTCTCTTATTAGTGGTGTAGGTGTTGCCTCAAACAACCCTCTCTAATGTCTGTGATGGGTATGTTTTATATCTTGTCATTACTGGAAAGAAATCCCTGGCTCATATCCACAGGAATGATTAAGCAGATACTTATAGTGAGGACCAGAATTAAATTTATAACATTCCATATCTCCTTCCTGAGTTACTGTGAATATATTGTAAAATGAAGCCAGACTTTGATAGTGTAATCTCTCCAGCTTTTGTTTTTAAGGGCTCTCTGGGCTCTCTGCTACTATTGAGTTAATAGATATTGGAGCAGTCCTTTGCATTTTAAGCTCTGGAAGGAAGTTCTTGGGCTACAACAGCAGAAAAAGTAGTAACTGTAAAACCTGCCATAAAACGTGTCCAAAATGTCTGTTTCTGTGTGTCTGTAATCCACACAGAAATAAAACATATGTATGATTGTGAATAGTTATATGAAAGGTTGCATTTATCGTGCTTATCCAATTGCTTTTTCTGCCTAGTTCTCATAGTCTATTATCAAGGAGAGTCTCTGATATTCCTGACTTTTGATTTTAATTTTAATGCAATTTTTAAGCTGCTTTTCAAGATAAAAAGTTGTTTTATTCCCTAATGCAGAATTGTATCTTTTCTTTCCTGCCCTATCAAAAAGCATTTATATAAAAAGCTGTCCAGAGTTCATAACAGGTAATATTCTGGCCTCCATTGGTGGCAGATACAAAAGAACTGCGCAGGTTTAGAGTATTTATGGCAAATCTTAAGGCAAATTCTAGAAACACTCCCCTGACACATCAGAATATAAAATTATGCTACCTCAGTGCCTCTGTGTGTGCACGAGTATGTGTGCGTACACACTGCAATTTAAGGAGTGTTGTTCCCTATCCCTCTCCTATTGACTCCTGTCATCTTAGACTCTAGGTAATTAAAGTACCTTTCTTAATAGTCATGGTGTTTCCATCATGGCTGGATTCTGATTTAGATTGTTTATCTAATCGTGAACTGGACACAAGAATATAAAAGCATTCCTGAGTGGCATGGGTACACTCTGCTGCTTTTTGTAGCAGACAATCAGGGAGCAGCTTAAAAAAGAAATTCGGTCTTCATTTTGAGAGTTTAGAGATGCCAGCATAGAATAAGTAATGCTTCTTCCCTCTTTCTTCTTTACAGTCCTTACAGCAAGGAAGAAAGAGGGGTAGAAACAAGATTTCAAGTCTAAATGCCTCTGATGTAATTCACACTGCAGACTTTCATTTAGGTTTTCTTTAAAAGTAAGCTTAGCCATTACAGGTCAGGACTGCATGCTCACACACTGAAGTTTGTGACTCCCTGAAGACTCCTAAGACTTTCTTTTGACTTTTTTTTTATTTTTTTAATAGGTGGAAGAATGTGTTCTCCATTTGATAGTACAAATTAAAGAGGTTTTACTGACCAGTGTTTTTTAATACATAATTTGCCTTTTTTATTTTAATTTAAAAAATGAGCATCTCTGGTTCATGGTGATAAAAAGCCCCACCTCTATACAGTATATTAAAGAAGAAGTCATCCTATGCACCCTAAAAAGGTACAGAGCCCTGTCGAGCGGGGCAGGCCAGTGCTCCCTGGGAGCAGAGAGTGGAGGGAGTCCCTGCTGGGCTGTGGGACAGGGTCTCACCAGACAGAGCCCCTCCTGCCGCCCCCAGCGGAGGAGCAGGGCAGGCCGGAGGGCTGCCCCTGGTTTGGGGTCAGGAACAGGCCCGGTGAGGGGAACTGGAGCCAAACACAGCCCTGGGTGGCTGGGCACGGCCATGGAGATGGGAACGGGCTGAGGATGGTCCAGGAAGTCAATTTGCTGTCAGAGTCAGGCAACAGCACTGGCTCTGTGTTTGCCCGGAGCTTCAGCAGTCAAACTTTGAGGAGGAAAGATGGTTTCAGGACCCTGACACCATGAAGGTCTTTTGCAGCCCAGCTGGGAAGGATTTTACTCATCCCTTTCTCCTATTTGTGAAAATTAATTGCTGTTCCTACCTTTCTGTTATTTTCTTTTTTTTTTAATTCAGTTGCTTCATCTGATGGAGGAAAAAAAAGTTAAATTCGTTTATTTTACATATATTTACATTATTTTATGTATTATAAATTTAATATATATTTTTTTTCTATTCTAGAAAAAATTAGAAGAAGTGAATGCTGACTGGAAGGCAATAAACCACTTAATTCAACAACTAAAGGAAAAGCAAGCATTAGGAGCTTTTGACTTTTTCTCTTCAGGTGTCTGTAAGTGCTTCAGTATATACATCTTTTGAAATGAATTGAAAATCACACAGTTAAAATGGAAATGGCTGGAGACTGTCTAAATTAATTCTGTGTCCTTACAAATTTCAGCTTTATCTTATGAACAGGAAGTATGCTAGTGTGGCTTCCAACTTGTTTTTTTTATCACTTCCTTTCTATTTTGTGGAACGTATCTCACAAGGCAAATTAGATTATGGATTTGATGAAAAGATTGCAGCATGTTTTTTAAAATTATTACAATTTCAAAGTCTTGTTTCTTTATTCTGTGAAGAGACTAGATGAGATTTTGACTTTCTGCATATATTCATGGAGGAAATACTATGAAAGCAGAAGAATTATTTAAATTAAAAGATAATGTTACAGGTAAAGTGGATGTAAACTCATCACAGAATGAAGTTCTGAAATTACTTTTTATGACAGAGCAATGAACTGAGGCTTTCAAGACAAAACTTGTGTATTCGTAGAAAAGGTTGTATGACAACACAGTAAGAGTAGTTCTGCAGTTAAACATGAAGTCTGTGATATACATCTCTGGGTGTCTTGAGTTCATGAATCCACAACAAGAGACTTGATCTCCTTTTAATTTAAATTATTTGGACAATATTTATATTAGATTCTTCTCATATTTCTTTGCACCTGCTGGTTCCCTACAAAGATTACAAACTTGTTTTTATCTCCTTGATAAATGGATTTTATTTCCCACTGCTTTCCTTTGAAATGTAGTGATTAAGCATAGGTGGAAAAGAAATACGTAATGAAAGCACTGGGTTAAGTCTGAGTTTCTAAAGTCTCTAAGATTCTTTAGTTGATATTGAACTGTCTCAGTTGCTTGGTTGAAGAATATTACTCACCCGTAGAATTTGGAAAGCTGCTCATCAGATGTGGGAGCAGAAAGAAATTTTTTCCCACCCTGTCAGATTGCTTGTAGCTCTGGCTATGATACAGCTGGGATTTGTTTGTAAGATGTTAATCCGTCTTGCTTTTACCATGTTTTAATGGGTAGCATACAAGAAAAGCTGAAATTGGAGAATTCTCTACTTTCTGCTAGTGGCTGTCTAGGACAGCAAAGCAGAAAAATCTTTTTACAGAGAAGTAAAAATTGCACCATATAGACAGAATCCAGAATATTCAGTACCAGAAGACAGTCCAACTTCTGTCAGAATAGCATCTATCAATTCAAGCAAATCGGAAGTCTTGTTTATGACACGTTCAATCTTACTAAATAGGAACTGTCATTTAGTTTTAGTAATTTAGAACTGGTGTGATTCCAGTGACAATCATTTAAATTTTCTTAAAAGGGGTAAATACCACTAGTATTTTTTAAAACTTGTAGTACAACACTATCCTTGCTTTATAAGATTTTGTTCTAAGGCATGCTATAGAAATTCATGTAATGACATGGGGGAACTGAAGGAGATGTGTAACCATTTTTTGCTGTGCTGGGTCACTAAATTTGCTGTGTCAGTTTTGCATGTCAGTAGGTTATGTCAGATTCTAGAGGGAGGGAATGTTGGTGGTTGTGTATTTGCTGTCACAAAGGAAATGACAATAATGGAACAAGAGAGAGAACACAGAGTAGTAGTGCAATAGATTCCTGTATTAACTCATCTTTAGCTGAAGAACTGCAAAATTATTCATTTACATGTAGGCTCTGCCTATTATTTCTGAGACTCAGCAGATGCAATTCTACATGCAGAAAATGAAAGCACTAGTGTTCTATAAAGGACTAAGCAGGAAGTAAGATTGATTTCCTTTCTATTGCCAAGAGCACTTAAAATTTGAACCTGTGCTTGTAAAGCTAATTCATAATTTTTCTTTATTTGAGTCAGTTTACTGCAATCACATCATTATAGATTTATCACCACAGAACTGCAGAGTTCAGAAGGGACCTGGGCAGACATCTATTCCTCTTGCTCAAAACACAGTCAATTAACACAGGTTGCTGAGGGTCATGTCCAGTCAGGTTTTGAATATCTCCAAGGGTGGAGACTATAACCTATTCAGGCAACCTGTTCCAGTGCTGAACCACTCTCACAGTAAAAAAAGTTTATTTTTCTATTTAAATAGAATTTCTAATATTTCAAGTTTTGCATGATGCTTCTCAGCCTGTACTGGGCATCACTAAAGAGAGTCTGACTCTGTCTTCTTACTCCACCAGTCAGATATTTATACACGTGGATATGATCCTCCTGAGCCTTCTCTTCTCTAGGCTGAGACAGGAGGTTTCTGCAAAGATAGAAAGTAGTATATGTTACTAAAGTATTTTTGTATTCAGTTAAAAAAAAATGGGGGAGTGAAGAGATTGAATGTCATGATTTTTGTTATGCTGTGCTGGAAGTTCAGTAGTTATTTTAACCACTTGCACTATAGATATTTTTATGGATTTACTTGTGCTGCTGATTCTTATGAACCATGTGTTGATGTGCATAGAGACTTAAACAGGCTATGGGAGAGCTAGCTTTAACCAAGCATCCCAAAATCTAAACAATCTCATTAAAGGTCATTTTTAAAGAAAGATGCACAATATTACTTTGGAGGGACTCTGTGGAGCAACGGCAGCATCTCCTGTTGATAATTATTCACTTCTTAATTCTGTTGGGACTTTTGAGGACATCACAATTCAATAATGTTGACATCTGTGTTTGAGACCAGGGAATGAAGATGTAATTGGCTAACCTCTACTGCCCTGTCAGCTATCATTTGGTCTAGTCTGACTACAAGATCTCAGCCAGAGGGTCTTACTAAATATACCATCTGGTGGCTGGTACAGAGGTAAAGGACCCTGTTTATAATTATTTCTTGGTCTGTGTATCATAGTTTCTTCAGCAGAAGAAGTACTAAAAAAAAGTCCTTAATACCCCACCAATCCAGTGTGCCCTCAGGCATAATGATCAAGAACTACTTTTCCAGCTCAGAAAATGCACTTAGCTGAAGGGTATGTCTAAAACTTTAGCAAAGATTGACTTCCAAGACAAGATGATTCAGGAAGGAAATCATACTTGCTATCTGTACTTGACATGATAACATGAGATTGTGTGAATGTCCCTGTACAAATACCTTGATGTATTGCTTAGCCAACAGTTTGCAAACATTTTAAGCAGAGAAAAATGCAGTTTTGGAATGTCACTTTACAGAAGGGACAGATTTTAATAGTGTCGATAGTATTCATATGACTTATTTTGTACTGAAGTGCTACCACTGTATTTACTTAAGAAGTTAGGTAAAGCTATAGAGAGCTTTGTAAACCTGTATGAATACTTTCTGGGGTGGGAGGCATTCCTGACTTTGGTCCTGCGGGAGACATTTTCCATTATTTGCCTTCATTCAAGTAAGACTTTATGGAAAAAATTTGGCCACTTTAATTTGGAGCTATACTTGAAAATGCAGTTTCTTAAAAAGGATATGTATTTATTTTCAATCATGATATACTTGGATATTAGTGAAACTTTAAAAATAACTGCGGATGAATACAGTTAAAAATACTTTGTCAACTATTTTACATTTTGCATGTACAGGTAACAAAACTGTGATCAGTGTGTTATATCGGTACTCTCGCAGCTTGTTTAACTTACTCAGTGAGCAGTACTTTGTGTACAATCAATTTCATTTTTCCCCTGAATTTTTACGCAAGTTTCTGTCTTTTTGGATGAAATGCCTACTCAAGTGAAACAGAAATATGTATGACTATCAAATGAAGAAAGAAGTAGAGCAAGAGTTAGTATCAATTACAATGGTGAAATTACTTCTGAAATTAAGTAGAATTTGTCCCTTTAAACTTTACTAGTTAGCAGTCTTATTTTGGAGCGTTGTTTGAGCCAGGTCTAAAAAAAGATAAAGAAAAAATAATTGCTTTTTTTTTCTTACAAATTGTAGCAAAGTAATAGATGCATTTGACAGAAAGGCTTTATATGCATTGTTAGGTATTGTATATTTAATACAAAGAATTTGAAGAAAGCTTATACAGTATCACCAGAACTTGTAACGCTAGCCATCAGCTTTAGGTATCTTTCTTTGAACACATACAATCAAAGGTGTTCTGTGCTTTCAGTATAATCGGCTTTGGGAGTAGGAGTTAGAGACTGCAGGCACGGAGTCACAGACTGGGCTTCTATGTACAGAGGAAGAAGGCTTTTCAGGATTTAGAATGAATAAGGGGGAATGGGAGAGGAGTGATGTGTCCAGCCGAGTCCATTAGAAGCAAATTCTAACACAAGGATTGTGAGCTGCAGAACTACACCAGCTGATTCAACCAAAACAGAACTCATCACTTATTAGCTTATATATTCAGCTAGGGCATAGAAAAAAGATTCACAGCAGTCACTGCCAGAGTTTATAATACCTTGAGTTTTGGGGTTTGAATTGAAAGAATGATATTTGTGAATCTGGGGAAAATAGTGACAACAGAATTTCATTTGCTTGTCCTTTGATATTTTAATTGAAGGAATGCATCCTAAGGTATGTCTCCTTCCGTGTGGGAAAGTTTAGTTTGCCTCTTATTTCTCCATGAAACAAGTCCACAACTGGACTAGGCATGCTGCTTTGTTCTGGGCTTATAAAATCTTACAAAACTGTTCTTGAAAAAAGCCACTAATGTTAATCCCTGAGTATATGTACTGCTGTGCCTTAATACAGCTGAAATCCATATGCACTGCTTAGAATGTAATGTAACATAAGAAACATGTACTGATGCTACTAAAAGCATACAGTTCCCGAGACTGTAGGATTTTGAGGAAAACTAGCAGCAAAAAAATGCATGTATGTGAAAATACATACCTTGATGAAATAGAACAAGTTTTAAAACTAAAATCCGATGATCTCAGAAGCTGAAAGTTCTGTAGTGCTAGTATCTGTATTTCATACATCTGGAATTTTCTTTTGTTTTCATATTAAATGTATAGTTGAGTGATCTATTATTCTATACTGGTTAGTTCTAAGATAGAGAGATGTACAGATTGGTCATAGCAGTATTCTGCATTATGAGGACTGCCCTATTAAATCTCTGATATGATAATGTGTTTTAGTATTTTCAGTGAGGATGAAGAATTTTTTGTTTTTGAAACTATGACTGTTGAAATATATTCATTCCATGGATTTCAGAGCGGGATCATATAATGTCCCACTGCCTCTTGAAAAACTAACAAACTATTTTTTTTTAAGAGATATTCGAGAGACAATGACAAAAATGTAAGGAGCAAAATGACAACAACTAGCTTTGGGCAAAAATGCACGATAGATACTATTTTCTTTTTTGTAGTATTTCATAGCTAATGTGCTCTGAAGCAGTCAGTGTTTATCTATCATGCACAGGATTTGAGTGAACACATATGCTGTAGTTCAGAGCTAGATTTCTCAGAAGTTCCAAATGCTACTCTTAAATATCTTTGTGCATTTCATTATGTGCACCTGAAAAGATAACAATATGTGTATTCAGAGGGTTAATTAAAAACAAAGAAATCTGTACAAATCTGCTATTAGAGTGTCTGTATTGTTTATAGCAGCTGGCATAGCATAATTGAGACCAAGAATACTCAAAATAATTCCTTGGGGAAGACTGAACAATCTAGGAATGTATGTGTCGACACTGTTTTCAATACTAGTGAAAATGTGTTGATATTTAAAAACACATTGTGCATGACATTCACCATTTAAAAGAACTGTGCTATCAGCTATTAAAATGCTTGTATGGGGACATGGTAGATATTTAATTTTGCAGAATGATTCTCCATAGAGTTGAACAGCTAAAAATCCACAGCATGTATCTGTTGTGACAAGTAGTTCTACACTGAATTAGAAGGCAACACTACGCCCAGTAGTCCATTTTAGTTAACATTGATTTTAGGACACCAGAAAAGATGACCACTGGCATGAGAGTTGAAATAGAGAGAAGTATTTCCAGTAATGGCCATGTCCAGAATTGTATAGTTTCTGATTCTTCTGCATCTATAATTTAAAGGAAATGTCTATTTTTAATGTTAGCTGTAATTCAGTTTAACTCTATGAAAAATTTTACTGAAAGAAAATGCAAGAGAGAAAATGAACGGGGATCAATGCAATAGGGAAATGTCATAGAGAATACCTTGAGTTCTTGAATCAGTGGAGAGCAGTAAGAGTAGGCTCTTAATCAGCTGACCTAACAAAGGTTGCTCACTCTTGTATAAAGTGGAATAGTAAAGGAATAGATAGTTGTCTTTACCTTTTCTTTTGGTTGTTTTTGGATGAAGGAATAAATAATGGTTTATATAAATAATTTTAGTTCTGAATTTTGAGTCATTTTACTTTATGGGCTTCTGTAGCGAAGAGGTTCACAGATGCCAACCTGCGATGACCCTGTGGTGGGTACATTGCCATGTATATAGTTTCCCCATTGTGTTCAGGAAAGAAGTTGCCGGATTATTCCATCTGATTTCCATTAAGAAGCTTTTTCACTTCTTAAACATGTGCCACATCTAGCAATATGGCACAAAACTGAATCTGTTGCCATTTGATTGGAGATTTTTCAAGGTCAGGACCCAGTTTCACAAGCAGTTCTGTTTTTCAATACAGCTGACATCAGACACAAGCTGAAGACAAACTTGTCTAATAAAGCTTTCAGATTCAATTTTCTCTCTGCGTATAGCTTCAGGAATCTCTGGAGGTCATTCACAGCATGTGCTGCAACACCAACAGGGAGAAGTAATGAAAAGAGTCTAGATAAAAAGCTGACACTATGCCTTGAGAACTGTGTGAATAAAAACGTAATAAGCAAGTTTATAAACGCAAATCTCTATGATTCTCAGAATTTCTATCTCGATGTTTATAGCATATCTTGATGTAAGAATTTGTTTCTGGATTATCTGACAGATGAAAAATACATGTAAAATATACCTAAACCACAAAAGCACAATTTAAATCAAAAGAAAGAAGATTACAACTTTATAGTGAACATCCTATTTCAGAGGGTCTCACAGTACGCTACGCTTTGAAAGCATCTGTAATAAACAGGTGCAACAGTGCAATTTACAAAGGAAATGTGGACTTTTACTTTGATTTTTCAGGGCCCAGTTGATTACATAAAACTTACTCTGAGTTACTACTCAGAATTTTTATTATACCTGTGATGAATTCTAAATCAGAAAGTGAAAACAGGAGTTGGCTGTTTTGCTGTTACTAAAGACAATATGAAATCTAGGTCTACTTCTTCTATAACAAGTTGTTGAAAGTGCAGCTGTCAAGATTTATGATGAAATTAAGATTAATGCTATCATCAGTCTCAAAGAACCTCATTCACCTATTCCATTTTTAAAATACGATCTGGTATTTTCTTCTGAGGAGCAGGCTTTTGCAGCTTGTTTTTGTGCATTTAATGTCTTGATCAATAGTTAGTAGCAGCAGGATATACAGCATTCATTTTGATTAAATCCCATGAAATGTAAATGATAGCATAGCTGTAGAATTCATCAGACTATTATTGATAAACTATACCAGGTGAGAGTACAATACGAAGATATAGTTATGGTTGGTCTTTTTTACACGGCTCATGTAACATGGCTCAGGAAGGAATTAAATTAATATTTATTTTTCTGTAGAACTATATTCAGCACACACTGCAGAAATCCAATGGTAGTAATTTTCAGGAAATGTGGCCACAACACAATTACATCATTTTTAAAACACAGATAGACAGAATCAGGTATTTGAATTCGAACCAAGAATTTGAATTAGTTCTTTCTGGAAGATATAGAAAAAGGCATTCTCATTTTTTGCTAGAGTTCCAAAGCAAAAAAAGTATCCACAACAAAATGGTAGTTTATACTCTTTTTCAGCTTTTCTACCTCAGTTTCTAGCTTTGTCACACTTTTTTTTTTCCCCATGCTTTAAACCTACTGTGTCTCTCTCCCTTCTTTTTGTTACAGTAACCTGAATTACTATAATATCTGACTATTCAGAAAGCATGGGATTGCAAGTAACAGTATTCTCTCTTTTCTGTTTCCTTTTATATAGTAATTAGGTCTATTTGCAACTACATTATATGAAATTTTCTTTAATTTGCTAGAATAATAGAAAGTGATAGGTATTTCTGCATACAGTCCTCTTGACCTATGTGCTGTTCTTGGATGACTTGTCTTTTTAAAAGAGCACAGCAAGCTGGCTTTTCCTTCTGAAAGGAGCAGTGCTCAGTGCCGTCCTGGTCATACCATTCTGAGAAATGCAATGCCTCTTTGACATCCTTCCTAATATTTCTGTGGTGACTGGAGCTGCCACAGTGTTAGGCCTGCTCTACAGAGAAAGAGCCAGCCAAAGAGCATGAGCAAGTGCGATCACAGAGCACGAGCAGAGCAGAGGCCACAGAGAACGAGGAACAAAGCTCATAACTGCTTCTAATATTTCTGCACTAGTCAGAGAGCAAGAGAGAATGAAAGAGACAGACTTGTTTCTTAAACTACAGAATGCTAAAATGAGGAAAAAATGGCAAATGAAAACCTCTTCCACTCCAGCTAGAAAGTTCTTTAACCTTGCTGTTTATGTGAAGCTTGTCACTGAAGTATGAGACTGCTGGTTTTGCTTGTATCAGTGTGGAGCAGCAGGGAACATAGTGATGGAGATGCACGGGTAGAGGTTTGCATTAATGTTATTTTCTTCAACAAGAGGTCGGTGGTCAGATGACATGTAAGTTCCCAAAGGCAGTTTTTCTTAAGGTCAAAGTAAAATAGCTGGAAGAGCAATAGAGGTAGTTTGACCTGAAAAGTAAGTATTATGTGTGTCTTCACGAGAAAGCTTGACAAATGTTTCAGAAAGTAGTATGAGGCAAGATGTTTTAACATTTCTGATGAATGAACAGAACATGCTTGCAGGGATTTGAGGAAGTACTTCATCAAAAACAAAGTAGCGGTGATGAAGTTGCCTCTGCTGGCTTTGAACAACTGTTTTTAATTCTGCAGAATTTTTCCCTCTGAGAATAAGGGTAGAATGGAAATGTTTGCATTAATACTGTAATGCCGTTAAATTAGCTAATAACTGAACTCATTATTTCAAAACTTCTTCAAATCTGTTATCATTTTGGTTTTTTTTTACATACATGGTAACTGAAATTCCACTGTCTTTTTGATATTCTTAAGAGAGGATTGTGTATCTGTGTACAATTTTTTACACTTTTTTTCTGCAGAGTTCCTCCTGGCTGGGATAGCAATTTATACCTGTTAAATCAATTTGTAGATCATACAAAATTAGAAGAGATTATTTTCATGAGACTGTAGAAGTTGGACCTACTGGCAATATGTGTTTTTCCTTATAGCAAGTACTAGCTGCCAAAATTCTGTTACTTGCCAAAAGCGGTACACTGGAAATATAAATTGTTGTCATATAGATTGACGTCCAATTGAAAGCTGCATACTAAATCAAGGAGCTTGTTACTTTTAGTGACAAAAGGAATACTGAGAGGTGCTTGCATCATTTGTGACAGATGTTGTCACAACGTTTTTTATAAGGCAAGTATGTGACAGAATTTGATGGAACACCAGGACTGCTGTAGTACGAAACATTCATTTACATGAAAACCTTTTGGAACAATTGCTTACTCGATAAGACTCCTACCCTCTGGAAAAAAATAAATGCTTTCTGTGGGGGTACAAATAATATTGCATTTAAAAAGCAACAATAGAAATAAGGCTGTTTTAAAAAAATAATCCTTAACTCCTTGAACTAAAACTCTTCAAACTGCCTAGAAATGATTGAGTGTGTTTCTAGATACTGGAAATCTTAACTAGGGATGCAGGAATCAATTACTGAAAACACTTGGGGGAAGGGATTTAATACAAACATGAAATTTTATTTCATTATTAAAATATGAAAGTAAATAAAAGCAAAAAGTAGTGTTATTAGACACTTCTAAAAGATAAAATTGCTTATTGACAGCATCTTAATATTACCAAAGAGACTCCTTGTGTTGATTCTCTCTACTACTTGAAGAGATCCCTAAGCAGGCTGGAATACTTTCCTCAACACTTCCTTTAGTTCAAAAATTTTAAGAGCCAGCCAGGTAATTTTATCCTTAAAACCCCAAACATATAAGTAGTCCTCATATGGCAAATAGCAGCTCCATTGACTGTAGTTTTGCATGTGCAGATTGTTACTATGTTTTACAGATAAATTAGTTTTAAATTGATTGTTAGTATCATGGATTTCTTTGGGATCCCGTGTTAAGTTTGTAGCGTTTCTGTTCCCCAGAAGACTGACTGCCTTGATGTAATGCCTTCTTAAGGCTTCCTTTCAAAGTTCTCAAGAAAAATGTTAAAATGTTTGAGAAAAGGCAATCTTTGTTTCATGACTAATTAAGAAAAAAGCCCGTGTGTCATCCTGAAACATAAAAACTAATATGCATTGAATGCTCTTAACTGTTTTCTTCGTTGTCAAACGTAAAACTCTTTATCAGAGATTAAAGTATTTGTAATAGGCCACCATTAATGAAGATATATAGCAATTCAGTCAAAAGTTTGTCTTTACCTTATGAAGAAAAGAAGTCTTTTGTCAAAAATTTCCGTGTAATAATCTACACAGTAAGTATACAGATCATTAATATACAGTTGACTTCACCTTATTTTGTGCAAACCAATATATGCAGTCTGAGGTTCTGTAACCGCTCTGGCCAGAAATGTGAAATCTTCCACAGGGAAGAACACATCAAATAAGAAACTAAAACTAGCAGCAGAGGATTTGAATCACATCCAATATAACAAATAATAATTTTTAGATATTACCTGTTCATTTTAATAGAGACAGTCTGAATTCCCTACTTCAAGAAGTTTTTCTTCTTTGCCTTTTAAAACGTATGCCACGAGAGCCTGAAGGAAGACTCAAATCAGTAATGGCAATAGAACATCCAGGGACCAAACACAAACATTTCTGATTATTTTTTATTTCATTACAATAAATAAGAGATAGTAGCCTTACCATACTTTCGGTTTATATTGTGCCAGTATCTCAGCACTTGAATCAACTTCTACGTTTGTAACAAAAACACTAGTATGAAAAAAGTGATTATTTTTGCTGTAGCAAATCTATTGGTGGCAATATTGCAGGTAGTTCTTCAGCTAATCTTTACTGAGCAGAAAAAAGTAACAAACACAATCATGTTTTATATATAGTTTACATGAACAAGAATGTTTATTTATAGAAGAGGGAGATTTTTAAATTTTAACCATTACATTGAATGTACTGGTTTGGTTTTTTTCTTTGCTTTGTGGTTTCTTCCAGACCCCCCCAATGTAGACTATTTTTAACGCATTATTTCAATATTGTAATGAGTATCCAGTGGTAACACTATATAATTTCAGAATATTGTTTTCACTTAACTTTTTAAGTATATGTTGGTAGTTAAATTATCCTTGGTATTGTAATCAGTGATACTGCTATAAAATTAATCTAGAACCACCATGTAGCTAGTATATAAAAGGTTCTTTGATACCTTCTCTAGTTTTGGTGTCTGCTTAATTCTTACACTCACTAAAAGTGATCTATTCATACCTTAGCCTTTTGCTTTTCAATTTTCAGTGGGCCCATCAATCATGTTGCACTTTGCCTACGGAAAGGTTCACAGGTAATACCATGACAACACTATACTACTAAAAGGAGACTGAACTTTGGAGCAGTTTAGCTTTCAGAAAGGTTTGTGTAGAACGATAGATGCAAGCAGAGGAAGAGTTATTGATGCTGCCTCAGTTTACAGGTATATATTACAGTCTTCAATTGGTTTTATACTACCTGCCCCTGCTCGAGCCGTAGTCTCACTAGGATAGGGTACTGCAGATTCAAAGCTTCTTGCACCACGTGTGGAGCAGCCAAATGTTAACATACACTTTTCTAGGATTATTTCTGTGTGTTATCTTCAGTTTTAGCTGCTTTGTTCCCTAAATATTCTCTGTCCTCACACTATTTCCATTTTGGCTTTTAGACAATGTTTGGAACTGGGTATATAGCTATACAGGACTGCAGAATGGTTGAGGTTGGAAGAGAAGTGGACACAGTGTTCCAGGTGCTGAGTAGAGAATCACCTCTCTCCACCTGTTGGCAACACTCCTAATGCAGCCCCAGTTACTGCTAGCTTTTGCCACAAGGACACATTACAGGCTTGTGTTCAACTTGGTGCCCACCAGGACTCCCCAGTGCCTCTTCTGCAAAGCTGTTTTCCAGATGCTTAGCCCCCAGCCTGTGCTGGTACATGGGATTGTTCCTCCTGAAGTGCAGGACTTTTTGCACTTCCCTTTGACCTTCATGAGATTCCTCTCAGCCCATTTCTCCGGCCTGTCGAGGTCCTTTTGAATGACAGCATAACCCTCTCTTGCTGTGTCAGGCATTCCTCCCAGCTTTGTGTCATCTGCAGGCTTGCTGAGGGTACACTCTATCCCATCATTCAGATCCTTAGGGAAGATATTAAATAGGATTGGACACAGTATTGACCCCTGGGAAACACCACTGGTTACTGGCCTCCAACTAGACTTCGTGCTGCTAATCACCACCCTGTGAACCCAGTGGTTCAGCCAGTTTTCAATACACCTCACTGTTTGCTCATGCAACCCATACTTCTTAGCTTCTCTATAAAAATACTACGGGAGACAGTGTTGAAAGCCTTACTGAAGTCAAGGCAGACAATATCCACTGTTCTCCCTGCATCTACCAGGACAGCTCTTTCTTTGTAGAAAGTGATCAGTTTGGTCAAACTTCCCCTTCGTGAATCCATGTTAACTATTCTTGGTCACCTTTTGTACTTCATGTACCTAGAAATAGTTCCCAGAATTAGTTGCTCCATCATTTTCCCAGAGTTCAAGGTGAGGCTGACTGGTTTGTTATTCCCTGGGTCTTCCTTATTGTCATGCTTGAAGATAGAAGTGACATTTGCTTTTCTCCAGTCTTCAGGCATTTCTCCCAGTTGCCATAATCCATGAAAGCTTATAGTGGCCTTGCAATGGCATCTGCCAGCTCCCCCAGCACTCATGGGTGCATCCCATCAAGGCCTGTGGACTTAAGTGTGTCCAGTTTGCTGAAGTATTCTCCAACCTGATTCTGTTCCACACAGGCGAAGTTTTTAAAACTCTCAACTTCTGTACATGGAAATTGTCTTGAAGTGCCTCCTATGATGACAGTATTCTTGTTGAATAAGTCATGAACAGTTCACTCTTAAGTATCTTGCATACAGAGAAAGTATTTGCAGAAGCTCTTCTCAACAACAGGCCATAATCTTAACTTTTAGCAGCACTAAGTTAACTTCACCTTCATATTATTTGCATTATGATGCACGCAAACCTATATGTATGACTTATCTCACTGAAATTCTTAGTGTTTGATATAGTCTACCTATTTTTCTGAACAGACAGTGACATATGTTCTTATTCCCATTGCAATCCAGTGTTTCTGAAAGCAAGAGCTGATCTTAACACTGAGTGAAAGACATAGCTAAACATCTTCCTGTTGTGTTTGGAGAAATTTGGAAAAATGCATCGTGCAATAAACAGCTTAGTCACGCTTCTACATATGAAAGGAGGGCATCAAGTAAATTCGACTGGATCTCCCCTATGACAGAGAAAGATAAGCCTGAGAAAGCTGACACTTAACTTTCTACTATTAATTTAAAGTTATGATGCTACTTATTAATCTAATAATAGTAACATATTAGAAACTGTAACTTCTATGGCTATATTTCAAATATAGAAGTACACTTTCACTTGCAAATCTTTTCCTTTCCTCCTAACAGATTTTAACCTTCACTTTCTACTTTATTCTGAATCTCTAAGAATTATGGGGTCTTTAGTTCTGGTACGTCTCTTCATCCCACTGCATAGACTATTTTAGATCTAAACTTATCTAATAATCCCATAAAAGATCAACTTCTTTTTTAACCTGTGTTAATCTAAATTGTATATAATCCATAATGACTGGTTAGGAACCATTAAGAGCTTCTTGAATATAAAGGAAGTCTAGGCACTTAACTTGTATTTTAAATTGATGACAATGACATGTAATGTGAATGTTTCCTAATTGTTCATGAAATCAAGTACTAACTGTTACCCATTTATATTCTATAAAAATTACTATCTATGAAATATCCATGATACAGTTACTAAGTCATTTTTCCTAGGAATTTTTTTTACTAAATATTCAAGGCTAAGACAATCAGAGATTGGTCAATCTGACATTAGTGTTTTATTTAAATTTCTCACAGAATCACAGAAAAGTTTAGGTTGGAAGGGACCTTAAAGACCATCTAGTTCCAACCACCCTGCCATAGGCAGAGACACCTTCCACTAGACCAGGTTGCTCAAAGCCCTATCCAACCTGACCTTGAACACTCCCAGGGAGGGGGCATCCACAGCTTCTCTGGGCAACCTGTTCTAGTGCCTCACCACCTTCACAGGAAAGAATTTCTTCCTTATATCTGATCTAAATCTACCCTCTTTCACTTTAAAACCATTAGCCCTCGTCTTGTCACTCCATGCCCTTGTAAAAAGCCCTTCTCCAGCTTTCTTGTAGGACCCCTTCAGGTACTGGAAGGCTGATCTAAGATATCCCTGCAGCCTTCTCTTCTCAAGGCTGAAGAGTCCCAACTCTCCTCTCAGCCTTTCCTCATAGCAGAGGTGCTCCAGCCCTCAGATCATCTTTGTGGCCCTCCTCTGGACCGACTCCAACAGGTCCATGTCTTTCCTGTGCTGAGGGCTCCAGAGCTGGACACAGGGCTGCAAGTGGGGTCTCAACAGAGTAGAGTAGAGGGGCAGAATCATCTCGCTCGACCTGCTGGCCAAGTTTCCCTTGATGCAGCCCAGGATGCAGTTGGCCTTCTGAGCTGCGAGCACACGTTGCTGGGTCATGTTGAGTTTCTCATCAGCCAGCACCCCCAAGTCCTTCTCCTCAAGGTTGCTCTCAATCCGTTCTCTGCCCAGCCTGTATTTGTGCTTGGGTTTGCCCCAACCCATGTGCAGGACCTTGCACTTGGTCTTGTTGAACCTCATGAGGTTCATATGGACCCACCTCTCCAGCCTGTCCTGGTCCCTCTGGATGGCATCCCATCCCTCCAGAGTGTCCACCGCACCACACAGCTTGGTGTCATTGGCAAACCTGCTGAGGGTGCAATCAATCCCAGTGTCCATATTGCCAACAAAGATGTTAACCAGCACCAGTCCCAATACCAGCCTCTGAGGAACAACACTCGTCACTGGTCTCCACTTGGATATCAAGCCATTGACCGCAACTCTTTGAGTGCATCCATCCAACCAATTTCTTGTCCATGGAGTGGTCCATCCATCAAATCCATGTCTCCCCAATTTAGAGACAAGGTTGTCGTGTGGGACAGTGTCAAATGCTTTGCTCGAGTCCAGCTAGATGACAGCAGTTGCTCTTCCCATATCCACCAATGCAGTAACCCCATTGTAGAAGGCCACCAAATCTGTCAGGCACAACTTGCCCTTAGTTGAAACCATGTTGGCTGTCACCATTCACCTCCTTATTTTCCACGTGTCTTAGCATAGTTTCCATGAGGATCTGCTCCATGATCTTGCTGGGCACAGAGGTGAGACTGACTGGCCTGTAGTTCCCTGGCTCTTCCTTTTTACTCTTTTTGAAAGTGGGTTGATGTTGCCCCTTCTCCAGTCGGTGGGAACTTTACTGGACTGCCATAACTTCTCAAATAAGATGGACAGTGGCTTAGCAACTTCATCCACCAGGTCCCTCAGGGCCCGCAGATGCGTCTCATCAGGTCCCATGATAAACTGAAAAAAACTCACTTCAAAACATGTTTTTTCTCTTTAAAAAGTGATTAGAATGTTAAGAAAATATTAGCTTAGAGATTTGATGCTCTAAGGATGAATATTTTCCACATTTAGAGCCGTGGGTGGAATTTTTTTAGCAATAATTTTTTGACCAACATAAAGACTTTATTCTGAGTTCAGATCACCAGAAAAACCCCATCCTTTATTTCAAATTTCAAAGTTGGTGGGCTTTTTTTTTGTAATAAATTGATATTAGTTATTTTAATCAGAACTGTGTTGCCCACTGTAATTCTATTACTTTTCTTTCAGAGCTCCTTTATGACCCAGAGTACCTGGCATGTAGCTGTAACCCCCTCTGCAAAAAGTGTTATTGGCAGTGAGCACTTTGCATGGAATGGTTGTACAGCATGTGAGAACTCAGTGTACTCTTAACTTTACTTCCTTAACTTTGAAGGACAGAGAGAAATGAGACTATTCATTTATCACTGGGACAAGTCTAAAGAATAAATCAGTCTCAGAACCATCTTCCCAGATCTCGCTCAGGGAAGCCTGTTTGGAGTTTAAGAGTATGAGCACGGATGCTCGAACCCTGTAGAAAATTGGCCGCAATGACACAGCATAAGAAAAAAATCAAAGGAAAAAATACACTTTGGTAGATATAGATCTTCAACTGTGTGCTGTTGTGGAGTCAAGTTGCTCTCAGTCAAGTTCACAAGGGTAAAGTGCTGTTAAGATGACACTGAGGCTTCCCATGAAATGAACAAAACCTGCCAGGCGTGCCGTCTCCAAACCAGTGAACTACTGTTTTGCCCACAGAGGGAGAGCTCATTTGGTCTGTCACTAGAGAAGGCAGTGTTCCTTGTGTGGAAATAACGAATTCATTGAGTGACTTTGTCTGTGCATATATCACGGGGTACACATATTCTTCCTCTGTTTTCCGTGGAGTGAGTAAGACACAGCTGGGTTTCCTTGACTAAAATAGAAATGAAGTTTAGTGGGTGTGTGTTATTGTTATTCATTGTCTAAAGGATTTAAGGCTGGCATAGGCCTTAATTGGTACTGCTAACCATAGAACTAAATCCCCAGGCTAGACATGTGAACTGAATTAAAATCTACATCCAGTTACTATGTTATTTCTTTTTTGTCAGAAAGCTTTGACCTGGTGGACACAGTTACCTTAATTAAAACTTGAAACACTACTGAAACATTCGGAAGCATAGTGAGGAACATTCTTGTGATCTGAGTCAGTTCTGCTTAAGGACTGTCTTGGAAGGAGGTGTTGTAAGGGGTTTGACGCTTTTACGAGTGTTGTTGTTCTTCCTGTCGATTCTGTTTCTGTTCAGTGCCTAAATAAGGAGTTTGATTTGTTCTGAACTGTTAGTTTGACCCTCTCTTGAAATGCAACACTGAAATATGCAGAATAAAAAAGGGGGGGAAATGTGCTTTCCTGCACCTGACTTCATTCAGCTTTTCTTATTTCTGCATTTAATATTTGAATTTGTATTTCATGTTCCTATTATTTTCGCTATTAAATTTTATCATTACAGATTATTTTCAAGATGCAAAATTGCCAATATACTTTTGACTTTAATCCAGTGTATTTCAAGGTTCAAGAACAAGTTGAAAATCACACCTACTTCAGAGTATTGTTATTGTTTCTCAGCTTTTTGTTAAATAATTTATTTTTGTGTTTTATTTTTCTCCTATTATTGTTCTATGTTCTTTCCTTCATTGTCAAACAGCAGAAAGTGCTAATGAGAAGTTACCATAAAAGCTACAGGTTGGTGTGGTTTAAAGTCTTAAATTCTAACTCTTTTTGGTTTTGTGCTTAATCATATCACAGGAGTGAACTGATATAACCTTTCAATAAGCTGAAAGATTAAGTCCATAGTTGTATTTCTGATGTGTTGCAGTAGGATAGAGTTTTCTACTCTGTTATTTGAAAAATAATTTGATTCTAGTTTTGCATTTATGAGTTAATAGTCCTGGGGGAGAAAAAAAAACCCAAACCAACGAACTAGCCACTTTGAGTCACAGAAACTGTCAGTGCAGTTCTGGGTAAAATGTTTCAGAATGAGATCTGTTGCTACATATTGTGCAATTAATGTTGATTTAGATTTCTATATTATTTTTAATCAGTAATTTATACGCTTCTGTTGAATGAACCATGTTGTATCCGTGCAAGCATGAAAGAAAGAAATAAGGGACAGATGTATTGTCTCAAGTGATATTTTTGTTCCGAGGGGAGATAAATGTCAGAAGAGAAACATGCTGTGCAACCACTTTCTAAAAGTAGTTGTTATAAATTATTTGATAACTCAAAATATTTTAACTGCTCAGTCAGAATGGAACAGATTATTACCATCCTCAGCAGAGGTAGATAACACATCCCGCAGCTTTTAAAGAAAGCATTATACTGGACAGTGCACTTCTTCTAGTACCTTACAGTCGTCTCAGTAGTATTTCAAGTTTCTTGATGCAAAAGAACTACATCAAAGGAATAAAAAAAACTGAGCCAAAATCCAGAGCAGTAAACCATGAACATTAGAAGATTAGGAATACCCTCTTCAGGAACAGCTGCCAATAGACGAAAAATAAATAAATAAATATTAATTGACAAACTCTTGTGTGTATACTAAGGTCAAAATAGGTGAGATGCTGAGAGATGCCAGGCAGTCTTATTGAACACCCTGAGTCTACTTATGGAGGCACTGTAGAGTCCCAGTTTGGAAAATTTTCTTCAATTTATCTGCAATACTGATGAGAATAGAAATTTCCTCTGAGATAAGACAACATCTGTTTAACCTACGTGAATGCCAAACTAAGCAACTGTTTTCCTGTTGTCTAAGAACCTCTGGTCACAGATGAAATAAAGGGTCTTTACATGAACTTTAGGCCAGATGGGAGGGGACCTAAGCATCCATCCCTTGGTAAAGATTGGAAGTCAAAACTTCTGCATACTTTTCCCACTTAACCACTTTGGTAAAGTTCTGGAATGAAACACTTGACAATGTTTTTCAATAATCACATGTGTCTTGACCGTGTTATGGAATACTTCACTGCAAATAATGAGCTTTACTCTGAATCACTTTGACCTACAGTATTAAGGAGTTCATGTGAGGAGAGGGTGAAATGAGATGACATTTTGGAATTGTTACAGGAAATTGTGACTAAACTGTGGAGTTGAATTCCCATCCAGGGATGAGACAATATAGACAAATCTGTGAATTTGTGTCTTTGGTATATAATTTTCTTTGGTGTCAGACAGATCTTTAATATCCAGCTCAGAGAGAGGAAGGCATAAAAACATATCAAACACAGAAAGCTCTAAAGGATAACATTAAAACAAACAAAATATTTTGATATCTATAGAAAACCATGGTATATTTTGTGTTCATTATTTATGTCTAGTTGGTGCTGTTTGTTGCATGGTTTTTTTGTCCTTCGGCCAGTTAAATGACATTCATCAGAGACAGACATGCTCAAAGACTTCTCTGCCATTTTCTTCTTCTGCTGATCAAAGATGAAAAGTACAATAGCCTTATGACTGTAAACGTTAAAAGAGTACAACCAAGGCATTCCTATTAAACTGCAGTTACTATATTGTCAGAAAAACAGTGTATAATTCTGAGGATATTATGATTATTGTGTGACACTTTTTGAATTCACCTCGCTTTCTGGGTAGAGCAATGAAGACAGAGAAAATGATCACTAATATTTTGTTTTCTCAGTGATTTTCTGGGAGTTATTTTAGACCACTGAAGTTTGTAAGCTCTAAGTGCCAACTCAGTTAAAGTAACTAGTAAGAACACATTTTTTTTAACTTTAGCTTTCTTTTCTAGCTTCAATGTACATTAGCAAGTGAACAAAATAACAAGTGCATCTACAAACAAAGTAGTTTTTGTTTGTATGTATATGAAAAGTAATTCTGTTGTAATATCCTTTTGCCTTAAAAGAACATTATGTAGTTTTCTTTCTCATTGCCTTGCAGATCTTAATACAATATTCCCTCCTTCCTCACTATTCCTGCTTGATGTGGCTTTGTTTTAAATATTCCCTTTGTTTGATGGTCCAAAGCTGGCAACTGTGTGGGTCCCATCCAGTTTTTGGAGCCATTCATGATCTGCCACTCTCTGGAAGAAATTGATCTTTTTCCCCTTTTCTCCTCCCGTGCAGCTATAGTTCCCAAAGTCACTCCTTCATCTGCTGACAGCCAAAGGAAAGCTGTGGTGTGTTGCTACTTTGAGGAGAGGGATGGGAGAGATGATGGTTGCTACCGTCAAAGTGTGAAAGTGCAATGCCTAATAGTGCTGTGCTGCTCTCTAGCCAGCACATGAGGAAACTTTGGGGTGCTAAGCACCATTGACTGTTTAAACACCTGTTTCCCATCTCCTCCAAAACAGGGAGTGAGGGCTGGGTGAAGGGGGCATGAATCCAAAGATTCAGACTTTGAACTATGGGTTGGAACCTGTTGCTTTAGGTAATGAGCTGAGTCCTCTGCTAAAAACCATAAAATCACCCAATTGTGTCCATTAGTGAATGACAGGTTCAGTACATTGTCTTCTGATCGCTGAATGCACTCCTGGGCTAACAGCTAGGGGCAAACTGGAATATAAGAACTAAAAAGTACGGCTAACAACTCCCCTATGTCAGTAGTCATTTTGTGGGACTGGCTAATCACAGCATCACACAGGGGCTGAGCTTGGAAGTAACCTCTGGAGGTCATCTGGCCCAACCCCGCTGCCCAGGCAGGGTGATCTAGATGAGGCTGCCCAGGATTGTGCCCAAGCGGCTTTTGAATATCTCCAAGGATGGAGACTCCACAAACTCATTGGGTAACCTGTGCCAGGGCTTAGTCACCTTCACAGCCGAAAAGTGCTTCCTCATATTCAGAGGGAACCTCCTGTGTTTCAGTTTGTGCCCGTTGCCTCTGGTCCTGTCACAGGGCACCACTGGAAAGAGCCTGGCTCTGTCGTCTTTGCATCCTCCCTGCAGATATTCGTACACATCAGTGAGATCCCCCTCAGTATTCTCTTTCCTAGGCTAAACAATTTCTGCTCTCTCAGGTTGTCCTAGTATGAGAGGTACTTCAGTCCCTTAATCATCTTTGTGGCTCTTCACTGGCCTCTCTCCAGTAGCTCTATAGCCATCTTGTACTGGGGAGCCCAGAGCTGGACACGGTACTGCAGATGTGCCCTCACCTGTACTAAGTAGAGCTAATCTCTGCTTTGTTTGCATAATTTAGGTAAAAAGAAATAGAACAGGGCAGAAAATATCTGGAGTAATTTTGACAGAGATGAAAGAAAACCTGATCAATACAGATTATTATTATTAATTATTTACGTGTAAGAATTTAAAAAATCAAATAAAAGCATGAAGGAAAGAGATCCTTTAGGGTTATCTGTTTTGTTTTTGATATTAAAACCTGAAAATCTTTAACTTTACAAGATACTCTGTTACAGCAAGCAGCGTGATATTACAGAAAAACCCTTACATAACTCTTTCCATGTCAGGAAAAGATATATCCATTTTGTCATCTGTTTGTGTGATTTTAATTAAAAACTTGCAATGTTAGAACTGCCTTTTACAATAATTAATTTACTTCATAGTTACCCGTGAGTAAGTGATTTTAAAGTACAGAAAGGAAAAGTACAAGCATTGCACTTCAGAAATGCAATAATGATACGGATGGGTGGATAAATATATGTAATTGCAGTGTATGTCATTAAAAATCATCATTTGCAGGAGTCACTTCTGGTATAATAATATTGCCATTTATTCAGGCTAGATAAATAATGTATATGTTAGATGATTTGGTAAATTGTTTGTAATCACACAGTATTTTTAATGCTGATGGCATCTTATGGTGCCTTTACAGTGACAGTCATTTAGATACTTGTGCACAGCTTTTCCCCTTTATGCAATGCTGAAGAGGGTCACTGATTCGCCAAAACCTTGCTCATTAGTGAAAAATAGCTGATAAATTACTTGGCAAGATCAGTTAATGTTACTGATTGTTTTAATGTTTCAAGTGTTTTTATGACCAAACTGTTAAACCCTCACCCCTCACCTGCTACTTGATATTTCAGACTTCGGACAGGCTTTGTTGAAATGGCATTAGTGCCAATGGGGAAAACCATCAGACTCAGAAGTACTAGAAGGCAGAAAAAAACCCGTTACTGTGCATGGGGTGACACTGGTTTTGGGGCTGTTTTTTTTCTGCTAAAGGCAAGCTACCCCACAGGAAGAGTGCAGCAAATAGGTGTTCTCTAATTTGTAAAGAGACCAGGAACAATGCAGACGAACATCTTAGTCCTTTAGAAATTTATATTTGGTTTTCAATAATCATGTTTTGCAGTTCAGTGTTAGAAAATGTGGGACACGCTCCACACAGCTTGCCGTGGTTTAACCCAACAGCTAGCAACAAGGACCATGCAGCCGCTTGCTGACAACTAGGACCGCACAGCCGCTCACTTGCTCCTCTCCTCCCTCAGAGGGATGGGGAGGAGAATGGAAAAAAGAAAACCAACTCGTGGGTTGAGATAAAGACAGTTTAATAAAACGACAAAGGAAATAATGATGATCAATATGCAAAGCAAGCTATACACAGTGCAAATCTTCTCACTGCCCGATGACCGATTGTGTAGCCAGTCCCCAGGCAGCAATTGCGAAACTCATAGATTTCCTAGAGCTCATCGATTTCGTGGATTTTGCCGAACTCAAGAATTTTGCAGAACTCGCCAAGCTCACAGAAAAAGACCAAACTCCTAGAAAAGTTCAAATGCTTGGAAAAAAGAGAGAGTTCCTGCCTGCTGGCCCACCGCCATTTACAAACTGAGAGTGACACCTATGGTATGGAATATTTCCTTTGGCCAGCTTAGGAAGGCTGCCTGGCTCTGCTCGCTCCCTGTTCCTGCGTTTCTGCACACCTGCTCGTCAGCCAAACATGGGAAATTGAAATAAGTCCTTGATTTCTTAGCAACCACTAAGAACATCAGTTATTATCAACATTCTTCTCATACTAAACCCAAAATATAGCAGCTACTGGAGGAAAATCAACTCCATCCCAGCCAAAATCAGTACACAACTTTCCTGGTTTAGCTATTGTGTTGTTTAGGCAGTTGGTTCAGATAAAGATTCTGTAGCTACTTAAAGTGTAGATATTTAGACTCTCTGTTCTCCAACGGTTTAGCACTTCAGTGAAGAAATGCCATGTGTTCTTGTGTTTTCCTTGTTGTAGTATTCTTCTTATTTGGCTGGATTTTTTTTTTAATTCAAAAAAAATAACCAAAGACAATCCAATGTACCCTCATCTGCCATAATATTGTGGATAATGAATTGCTTTTGCATGATTAACTGGAGGGCAGAAGTAGCCCAACAGTTTATAGCCATCTATTTATAAACAACAAAAATCAAGAAGTAAAGATCCGTCTTGAAATTCTGAATGATTTCATGTTATGTGCCCCTCAGTCCAGTGGTAGCTATGTGTGTCACCTCTCATAATTTTTGACTACAAAGAAAGACATTGTGCTTCACTGTTGTGTACTTCCACAATGCAAGCAATGAATAACAAAAAAATTCTTTAAAACTCAGCTAACAGAGTAAGATCGGACACAAAAGAGAAGATGTGTCCATTTTCTCCAAATAGAAGGAAAAAAAAAAATCCACAAATATCCATATAATAGTGCATAATGTTGTCAAGTTATGAGGAGGAAAATTCAAGAATGGGCCAAGGCTGAATTTCTTGTTGTGTAAGCTCCCATACTGGTCACAGAGCCTGTGGGAAATACCTGATGGTAATAGTAACTGAGAACATTGTTGGTGAGACAAATTCACAGCTACGAGTGACTGGAGACCGCGGATGAAATGTGTTCCTAGATACATGGTCGTGCTGTGATACATCGGATATTGCAACCAACTGTTTTCAATCTGCCTTTAGCCTTGAGAGATCCGACCACACTACTAGATTTTGGAAGATGACTCAAGTATACCAATACTTCAGTGACCTTGACTGAGGGTGTTCTTGTTACACCAAGACCTTTGCTAGTGTTACTAGGTCCCAATGGTCTTTTAGGAATGAGAACTGAATATGCTGAGAATGCTGAATGTTGAGCGTACACTGGAATAGAAATACTGTGGAAAAATGAATTCTTGTATTCTTTTAGTTTTAATTTTCATATTTCCAGTAGACATAATGTCAAGAAATGAGCTTATTTCTGTGTTACTCTTTCTACTGCATAAATTCTGTTACTGAAATGAACATTTATCATAGTTCATTTATTCAGTAATTATAGCATTTTTTTCTTTCAGTAACTTCTGGTGAAACTGTTGCTGTGGATACACAAACCAGGGTAACCAAGGAAACCACCACCTTCAAACCAGAAATGCCATCTTCTGTGCTTTTGGAGGTTCCAGCCTTGGCTGACTTCAATAAGGCATGGGCAGAACTCACTGACTGGCTTTCTCGACTGGATCGAGAGATCAAATCTCAGAGAGTGGTAGTAGGTGATCTTGATGATATCAACGACATGATCATCAAACAAAAGGTATGAGAAACACTGATTTTTCAAGTTGAAAGCCTCATGATCTTTATTCTGTATTAAATCATTTCAACAAGGAATACAGCAGAGGTGATAGGCTGCAATACATGCAGTTGTTATTTAAGCTACTTTATCCCACAAACACAATTGTTCGATTAATTAATTAATTATTTGAAGAAAAGAAATAGTATTTAATGATTTATCTGGTATTTAAGGCAGATCTCTTTATTTCTCTATTCCTTGTGCTGATTGTGTCATAGGAGTGTGCAAGCCAATGGCTGAAATATAAACATCAAGAGAAAGAGGGAATTGCATAGTAAGGTCCAGGTTGCCATAAGGAAAGATTCTCTGTTTCATACCTTTTCTTATGTTGCTTCTGTAATAACTTTCTGAGAGGCTTATATCCTGCTGCTGTTGGGTTATGAAAAGCTCCTCAGTCATCTTAAAAAAAAAAGAACAGCTCATTAATGCAAGTGTTTTGTCAGCAAAACTGCATCAGTGTTACCTGTCTTTAAAAACACAGAAAAATATGGAAATATATTTGCCAGGAAAAAAAAAGACTAAAGTTTAGCTGCTCAGTAGCAATAAAAGTAATTTGGTAATATATAGCTTGAAAGTAATTACCTGCCTTCTAGGTTTTACATTGCTCAATAGAAGAGGTTTGGCTTGCCTGTGCAAAACTTTTGAGTGTTAAATTTCCATTCAGTTCAGTTCTAAAGTGAGTTTAGGACACACTATTATAAGATTGTCTTCTGCCTCCTCCTCCCAGTAAAAAATGTGATATATTTTTAAGAAGCTATTGCAATTCTTTCTCTGTGCTTAAAATAAAAAGAGACCGAGACGCAATGGACAGACACATTTTGCCTAGTATCTGTACTAAGCAGTTTTATAATAACATATGTATTAAAATATGCAGATGTCTCATAAAATTCATTCTGCTTGTTTTCTTATCTTTCTCTTTTTTCAGTGGTTTAAACTTTCTATTGTTGAGACTTTTGTTTTGTTTTAGCTTCTAGATTAGTAAAATCACTGTTTCATCTTGATTAATGGTCACAATATTTACTGCATAGATTTATATAATGCTTTATTATTTGAGAAATTTTTTAAATGGCATGGGTATATTTTAATAATAAGTGATAGTTGAAGTATCACCTGCATAGGACACTAGATTAAAATAGCTGTTACCTCATTTGGAAAGGTTGAAGGCCAAAGAATACTTGTTTGCACATTATGTTTTAATCTTTTGCAGAACTGTTGGGTTTTTTTAAAATTTTATGTTGTCAAATACTTCTTTCAGTTATGTGCTTTTCTTACTTCTGCCTCATTTTAGCACATTATTCTGGCAAGCAAAATCCGTAGCTTGCTTCCTTCTGTAGACCTCTTTTTCTTAAATATGAGATCAAATTATTAACTCTTGAGAATTTCAGTTAATGTTACACGTAGTTTTAAACGAACTGGTTTATATCTGCATTTCATCTTAACTCAAGGCTAAAATATTTTAGCTGGTTAAGCCAGCACTATTGCAGTTTTTCTCTCACTTCTGTTCCTGGCTTGGTAGCCCTGTCTCTTTTTTTGATCCCATGCTGTGGTGGTAACAAAACCAGCAGGAAAACTCTTTTTTGTTGTGCTCACCTCTGTAATTGGCTGTGCAACAGAATGTGACATTTAATATATTCTCTGATGAAATGGAAGAATCAATGTTTAAATATAGATTGCATTTCTGTTAACTGGCTCCCTCTTCTCTAATGATCATCTTAATATCAGTTAATACCCGGAAATTAATGTCATGAAATTTTGATTCTGCCTCTAAATCTATCACTGGATTATTAGGTGACAATAGCAAACAGAATTTTCAAAACTGACAAAGAATTTTAGATTTCTCAAACACCACCCCCCCCCCATTTTCTAATGTGTAGAGTGTCTGCAGCAGTATGTAAGCTGATTAAGTTGGACATGTGGGTATTTGGCTACTTTGAAAAGTCAGGCTAGATGTGATCTAAGTTGGAAAACCAATAGTAGTGCTTATCTCCCCAGATCTGTATATTCTGTAAAAGATCATAGACATGCCTCTTCTGTGGTTGCAATTTAAAAGTCATTGAAAGTCACAGTATTGTGTTGTCCTCTATTTGGAGAGTGTGTTTTAACTCTACAGGGATCTCGGTAAGCTTTAATAGGAGTTGTGTTGTAGTAGGTTACCTATAGTTTTTTGGGATTTTGTATAAAATACCATCTTAATACAGCCGACTACTTCCCTTATAAAAATTCGTCATTATAAAGACACATGCTACATGAAAGATGTTTTATTATATCACATCTCTAGTTGCTTACCCAGAATTTAGACTGCTTCAAACTGCTAGTCCTGTTGGCGTACTACCAAGTCCTTACTGTTTTGGGGTTTTGTTTCCATTTCATATTTCTTTCAAAACAGAGCACCACATTGCTAATAAGAAAATGAAAATTTTAAAAGCAAAGATATCCCATATCCTAGCGATGTATGTAACAGGACATTTTCCAAATCACCCAGGTAAAAACAAGCGACCTTAAGCTGTCCTTTCTTTCACAGCAGTATGTAATGTTGTTGAAGCTAAGTCTCTGAGGGGAGTTTAGTTAAGTTCATTTCAATCTGAGTGTCACAAGGTCACAGCCACTAACTGTGCCATATTTTTGATCCATAAAAGTTTAAACATCATTAGCCCCTACTTGAACTTTGCTTGCAGGTGATTACAGTGAACTGGTACTCTTGTGTGTATGGCAGGTAGAAAGGTTAATTATGGAACAAAACAAAACAAAAAAGATAACTATTCTAAAAAAAAGGCTTGTTTTAGTGGCAGCTTCCCCTTTAATGAAAGAAACAATACAACTTAAATTCTCCTAAGTGGTGCACATACTATGTAGTAAACGACGCATATGAAGAGAGTAGCATAATGGCTATTTATTTTGAACATCTATAGTTAATCTTTGTCAGATAAGGGGTATACATTTCTTTCAAGCAAATGCATTACATATTTTAGTCATCTACAATTATATACATCTTGTTAAATTCTGTATAATTAAACTGAAACACATTGAAAGTCTGTAGTAAAAAAATTTAATATGAAGATTAGTGTCATCCATGTTTTCATTAGAGGAAAATTATTATATTTTACTCATCTGCTTGAATACTGATGTTTTCAGGATTTGATCCTCAGAAATAAATGTGAGGCAGGCTGACAAGACTTATATGTTGTTTATTTAGACAACCTTCATCTGCAGGGAAGGTTCATGGGAAATACTGAGAGTATGTAATATGCCAAGATGTAAGTAGCTAAGGGAAGTGACAGAATACAGTTTACATTGTTGCTTCATTTCACTGTCCTTACTTCAAAACAATCAAGATGTTTTATATTTGAAGGTCAGGTGGGTATTCTTCATAAAAGAGAGGAATAGGATGATGAACTACATTTTGCTACATTCTGGAAACCTCTTCTTACTTAAAGTGCCAACAAGCCTTTACTCAGAAACTCTGCTTTGGCATCATTGTATTGTGAGGAAGACTTGCTGCAGGAATAGATTTCTACTGAAAGCGGTGAACCATGGAGGCTGTGCAAAGCTGGAAGATAATTAACAATGCCATTCAAAGAGATCAAATACTATAATCTCCTTAAATTTTCAATTCTGTATATGGATTTTGCCAAAGCATGCTGTCCATCCAAACTTTTTGTGACAGATGTCATGGAAAACATGGCTTTCAGTTGTACTGGATGTAAATAAATTTTGTTTAGTAAAAAGTATTATAATAATGAATAATATAACTAGTGAATTTGGCTACAAATAATTTGTATTATTTTTTTACTCATTCGTTCTAAGAGTATAGTCTGAGCCTGCACTTTTAGATGCAGTGGAGGGGATTAATCCAAAAAACAATTCATGTAGAATGATACCTAAGCCAAGCTGGTTACTGACACTTTTAAGCAATGAAGAGGATAAGATATTTTTAGGTAATGATTTGTGTTGTCCTAAAGTAGTCATCCAAAAAGATTCAGATAATTTGTTTCTGCTTAATTAATTTGTCACTATTAAAAAACTAGGTTTAATCTTCCGTCAATTAGAGAAGTAAACAAAATTGGAATGAAGAGATTGTTTTCACTATTAATTACTGAATTGATTTTTCAATAGCTGGGGATCTTGTATAGCTGATGCTACTAAAATCAATGTTAAGGAAAATATTGGTTTATAAACTGCAATTAACAGACTTCAGATGAAAGAGTGGGCTTAAGTAACATTCCCCTTGTTTGAGGATTTTTTTACCTATCCTTTACCATGGTTACTTACCATGCGTTTTAGTATACAACCTTATAATTATACATGTGTTTTTGTATGCAGCCTTACAATTAATATTCTGATAGAACAGAAGAATGGGAAGTTTTCTGTCCAAACTTTTTTCCAACATAAATTTGGTGGAAATAAAAATATAGTTTTCCAAATTTATATCCTGTTCTTACAGAAGCTACTGTAATTGCCAAATTAAAATTTGTAGTTCCGTATTACAGGGTATGAATCAATGTACTTTAAATATGCCTGTGTTGAATGAAAACTTGTAGTTACAGCCAGAGACATTTGTGTCTGTCTGTATAGTTTGTGTCAGAAATGTAAACTATAGGTAAGGTGAAGTCCTCAATCTTTTGGATAGAGTACTTCAAGTTCTACAGAGGTGTGAAGAAGTTTCATATTAGTGACATATGCATGATAAGACCCATGTAGCACATGTCCAGGTAATGTAGTGTTGAAGAACATCATAGAAAATTTTACACTCAGAGCTGAACGTTTCCAAGTTTAATATTCTGATGTGCTTAAAGGGAGGAGTTCGCTAGTCCGGAATCCAAGTATGGTGCCAGTAAGTTGGGAGCTGACATTCACACTCTCAGAATCAATCTTCAGGAGCATATTTGCCCCATCCCTCTCTCCCTGCTGTCGTGCTGCTTTAATGGTTGTTTTCAAAGCTTCACATTCTCTAGGATCTTCTGTTTCCATATGAACACACAGCTGCAGACATTCCCTGGGGCACTGTTGGACCAGGATCAGCTAGCTCCCAAAGCAGAGCTGGAGCTGAAACTGATTCTACAGCATGTTGGAGGGTTCATTGGCATTTTTGTGCACCTCCTCTGATAGCAGAACCCTATATATGACCTTATAGCTTAAATGGCGTGCAAAACCTCCTTTACCCCTATGAATTTCACCATGGGATATATTCGCTCAGGAGACTATCATTCTTTTATGTATATTCCGAGTGTTATTGTTGTGTTATTTAACACAGGATCTCTAGCAGAATTCTTATTTTATACTGTGTCAAGCTGTTAGACTTTTAAAATTAATTCTAATCTATGAGAAGAACTGGAAGGCTGTTTTCAGTTTTTGAAGTGAATAAAAATCCTAATAAATGAACAGATTTCTAAATGTATTAGAAAAAGTTAGAACTACAAGGTTTTGTATGCTGGAAGATTCTAGCTTTTTTTATAGAATAGAGAAAAATGAAAAAATGCCTGTCAGCCTTTAAGCTTATTCTTAAAGGGTAGAAAATGCAGCAGGATTCTCTAGAGGGCCTGGAAATCTTAGTCTTTAAAGGGAAAGGGGAGTAAAAAAAGGGAAAAAAAAATCTATTAATCTGAAAATTGGACCTCAAGGGATATAGAATATGTGTCAGGAGACTCTTCTTTTAATACTTTATTGCACATAAAGACCGCTGATATTTTAAAATAGCTTGGCCAGCTCATTACAGTATGTTAGAGAGTATATTTGTTTTCTGCAACAATAAAATACTGTCTAAACACTGTCTTTTGGAGAGTGATTAACAGCCATTTTCTTATTTCTCTATAATGTTAATCACTAGGATGTGCATAAAAATTTTACCTCTAAGGATCTGGTTCTAAACTCATTGAAGTAAAAGAAGTACTTTCATCATTTTAAGATTAGTTTTCAGTCAGGCTGTAAATCATCATCCAAACAAAAACTACTTCATACTACAGTTATTTCTAAAGATACCTTTTCTCTGCTGTTATTCACCTATTGTGAAATAATCTGGTTATTCTTTTCCAGTTCCTGCCAAATAAGCTTCTGGGAAAAGATAAATTATCATGATTAGTGCGACTGGCATCCTGTTAGGTTCAGCAGGGAAAGGACAAGATTGTAGGAACTCATTTTCATTTGCATTTATATGTTGAGTATTAGAAATACGCACTTTTCACTAAGGTTGCATTTTTCAGCTGCAAATATATTTTTCTGTAGTTCTAAATCTGACCTATCTTATAAGTATAAATGACCTATTCCATCAACACTGGACCTTGCCTTACCTAATCTTTTATCCGAATCAGCCTTTCCTTGTGTGTGTTTGCATTCCACTAGCATGTGCAACTCGGAGACCCGCTGCATTGGGCCTCTACAAACATACCAAGGGTATGAAAAGACTGTTTAAAGTTATATGCTGTCCACAGTGTGGACCATAGGGAAAACCTGCTGTGCTAGAAAGTGTAAAAACTGCTTGAACCTTCATGCATTCTGTGTGTGCCCAGGCAGCAAAAAAAGCCTAACTAGAGGCTGGGCTGCATTTAATAAGACCCTAGACAGCGTGTTGAGGGGAGTGACCATTCCCCTCGAATCAACATCTGTGAGACCACATCTGGAGTTCTGTGTCTAGTTTTGGGCTTGCCAGTGTGCAGGAAAGACACGGAGGGAGTCCAGTGAGGGCCAGCAAGGTGGTCAGGGGCTGGAGCACTTGATGTATGAGGTGAGGCTGAGAGCTGGGCTTGCTCAACCTGGGAGAGAGCTCAGGAGGGACCTTGTTGCTGCCTACAGCTGCTAGATGGGAGACTGTACAGAAGATAAAGCCAAGCTCTTCTCAAAGGGGCACAGCAAAAGGGTGAGAGACAACAGACACATGCTGAAGCAAAGGGAGTTGTGGTGAGATGTTAGGAGACAAAATGTTCATGATGAGCATAATGAAACATTGGAACAGGCTGTCCAGAGATGTGGATTCTCCATCCTTGGAGATACTCAACTCGAACTGGACAGGGCCCGGTGTGACCTGATGTCACTCTGAATTTGGCCCAATTTGAGCAGTGGGTTGGGCAAGATGATTTCCAAAGGTCCCTTCCCACCTAAATTATTCTGTGATTCTATATGAATGCTCTTCTCAAATACGAAGATTCTGTGTCATATATCTTGTCAATGAAACACACTTCAAAGGAAGGAGAACATGGCTTTACGCACCTTTATATCCCCCCCCACCTCAGCTGTGATTTGCTTGAAGAGCTGGAGCGGTCCTGATAAAATTTCAACAAATTATTTAGTTGTGAGTAGTACTGAGGATCTGTTAGGACAGTTACACAAGTTTTAGGGGATTGTATTTTTCTACCCATACCAAAATACATTGTTAGCAGTAGTAACAAGAAAAGCTAAGAGTGGCTTTGTTTTTATTTAGAAATTTTGGGAAATGTAAAAGTAGCTTGTTTCTAAATAATGATGCCATGTATAAAATTCTAATATAGTTGTAATCATAAAATGCAAATTAAGACTAGGAGGAACAATTGTATATTTGCTCATTTTATGTGTGAGGAGATGGAGCTCTTCTTTTAGAGAAAAAACTTTTCCTCTGTAAGAAAATAAAAACATCAAATCCCAGCAGAGCTTCCTAATGAAGCTGGTCTTGAAACACAGTTCTTTTATCTGGAAAAGAAAACTGTCCCAGAATTTTAACTAAAAAATCTGCCATCTTAAAATGTGCCTTATTGGTTTCCCAGTGTGCCAAGGGTACTGTGAAACTTTTGTAAGTGCATCTTAATAATAATAATATAGATACAGGGATTTGCTAGCGGAAGGACAATTCCCTCTTGAGGCAGAGAAGCCAGCAGTGTCATTATCATCTTTTTTCGTGAAGGGATTGTTTAAAAAAATGTTACTAGCTTTTTTAAGATGTGGAATGTGTCAAATAACTGGTTTCTAGTGACTTAGTTCTATTGCAATAATTCCTGAAATTCCTTTTTCTCTTTTCCCAATAGAATACTATAAGGATTTTTTGCTCTCCTGGAGAGTTCTTTGTTGATTTACATGGATACATTGTTTTATAACACTCATGTGAAGTCATCAAAACAACTCAAATAAATAGTTCACTCACTAAGCAAGTGGCAGATGTCTAACTCGCTAAAACTCCTGCAAAATGTTTAAAATTTAGGCTACGTAGAGCTGCTTAAAAGGAAAGGTGAAATTTATAGAAACACTGTAAGAGGCATAAAGGCACATTTGTTTTCAGGGGCACAGAGATCTTGAATATCCTTATCCATTCCCATTATATACATTTATTTCTTCCTGTGACCCACCACTAGGCATGCACTGTCACTAGATTTAAGATGAATAAACAGTAAATTCCTGTGGTTCTGAGGAGGGAGAGAAATAACGGGAGAGAGAATTTTGTGTCTTGGGAAGCTGGTATTATGGGGGCTTGAAGAGAGAGTGACACCATACTCTGTATTTGCCTGATCTTCACTTGCTTGCCCTGTCGTCTTCTTCACCTTTGTGGAATATGGCCAGTCTGTTTTCTGCTGCCCAGAGTCCCCTTTGGCACGTCTCTTCTTCAGTATATTCCCCTTTTGTTTCTACTAAACTGAATTTTGCATGCAGAAGATGAGGACAAAATGTCTGATTTTGCCTAGTACCCGTAACAGCCAACATCCTTTCTTAATGATGAACAACATGTTGAAGAAACACTAGATTCTAGCGCTTCTAGATTCTCTTTTTTTTTTTCATTAGTTGGGGCAAGTAATGGGAAGGGGTTTGTATGTTTATTTTTTGGTTTGTTCTGTTCCTTCACTACTGCAGGAATAAAATCACAAACATTCATATTAGCATACAAAAAAATTACAATGTAAATAGACAGAGTATTAATTTTTCAAGTTAACACATGCTGCAATGAAATCCTAGAAAATGACTGAGTACCCATCGAGTTTGAAATATGAAACCAATCCCATTAAAAGCAACAGGACTACATTTTCCTCAAGAATGACATTTAAGTATTTTTCTGAATCGAACTAGTGAATTCAGCTTTTCACACAATCAAGTGTTGAAGGAGGACTTAATTAAAAGAAAATTCTTTTTGTAATAAATGTAGGCCATTTCACATTACTCAAACCTCTCATCTGCCTCTGTTGCTGATACCATAAGCAAGGTGACAAATCAGTTCCCAAAACTCTGTTCTGCTGCTTTTGTGGACCATTGCTCTTATTATCATAGCTAAAACATCAATTTAACTTATCACCATGGCAATCCTAAAGTTTATGTGCTTTCTGCTTACATGAAAGATTTTTGTGTAGCCAAAGGTGAGTTTTATACACAGAGGTTTAGTCACCTCAGCCAGCTGCCAACTTTTTTCATGCTTCTGGACTTGTCAAATCCTCCAGCTGAATTGTTAAACACGGAATTCACACTGGGGTTCATGCAGTTCAGATATTGCAACCATCTACTCTGTTTGCTCAAGAAAAATTTTACTGTTAGCCACGAAAATGCAAGTAACTCAGTGGCTGCAGTTACGTGCTGTTCACAGAAGTACAGCTTAAGAAAAGATAATGCTTATCCATCTTTTGCTTGAGGGATTATTGTAATACCCCGAATCAAAAATAGTCAATAAAAGGTAGGAAGACCAGTCAGGGTGGCAAAATATGAGCTAAATTGATCCCTGAACCGGAAAAATATGTAAAGTTTACTGTTCATTTTTGTGTGGTTAAATAACTAGGCAAGAGCAGGGTATGACTATCCCAAATGTGCAGTGCTAATTTGTTAATAACTACTGGTATTAAGCTTTTTGCCGAAGTCAAATCTTAAAAACAGATCATAAATTTCTAAGAATTGTTCTTTGATCCAGACTATTACAGTGCAATGACAGTCTTCGGTAGAGTTCCTTTAAAACAAGAGTCCATTGAAGTTAGGTAACAAAATCAACACTGGAAAGATGCTGGAAAGCAAGAGAATTGAGAGTTGTAGTTGTTCAAGCATCTCACATATCTGGCCTTACTTGTTGATAAGAGGAATGTGAAATTTGTTTAAGAAGAAAAAATAAGGAATAATAAAAAAAACAAGTCTAGGCCTAATAAAATATCAAAGCAGAACAATCAAAGCATTGAAATAATTGTGACTGATTTCTAGGCATGAATTTTTTTTCTATATAAGCATAAAGGCTTAAAAAAATACAGATCATGTTCAAGGTTTTTGTAGCTGTATGTATATGCACTCTGATTTATTTCTGAGGAGATTGTAGTTGCCTAAAATTCAAGTATTCTAACTTGATTAACAACTTGACCAAGACTCAGCTAACCTATCTCCGAATTCAGTAGAAAGAAACTGGCACGTCTGTGATTTAGTCTGTCTGGTTCTGAAGTGGATGTCTACAGTAGGTGGGGCAAGTTGCTTCCTGGAAGGGGCTTGCTTCTCTCAATAAATGCTTGGTGACAAGCTCAGATTATAGATACCTACCTTCACTTGGTCTGGCTCATCCCTGCCTTTCTGGTGGGGCAGTTTTCTACTGGAAAATATCTGTATAATGGAGCCAGCGCATTACATGGGGAATGCAGTGACTTTGTGATGTCCCCAGTCAGATTCCTGGCATAATCCTGTAAACCAAGCAGGTTTCCCGTAATGTGCAACAGCCAGTTCCCACCATTCATTAGCACAAAGAAGCCCCTGGATAGCCAGACCAAAGGCAGCAACGTTACTCTGTTTGGACACTGGAAAACTGCCTGATTTCTCTCTGTCTCTCATCTACCTGTCTCCTTTGTCACTCCTGAATACCACAGCCCCAAGCTTTCATTTGATTTTATTTTTGTATTAAAGAAACCCCCAAACCCCAAAACAAAACCGCAGAAAAACCATGTTCTAATATTACCCGTACTAAAATCTGTATTTCATGTTCAACGTGTCTCCTTTTTGATATCTTATCAGAACAGTTTGACACTTTGTTTCTCTGGAAAAAAATTTAATCAGCACTTACTTCTAATTACAGTAGAAGATGGTTTTAATTTTTGGGAAACAATGGTTCTGAGGTAACACAAAGATCCTTTATTTCACTTTCCCATTCAGAGAAATATCTGTTATACTTTTTGACCAAGTAGCAAGATAAAAGAAAAAAACAATAAACAGAAGGTGAATGTAAGCATTTCTCTGTTTGTGGGGAAGAATGAAGTCTTTTGGGCTACTGTGAGTTACCAGAGATGTCTTACTGCGTATGTCACAGAATCATTTGTTCAAACAGACAGCTTTGAAGGTGGCATGGTGTGGGACTAGATCTCAGGGTATATGTCCAACCTTTTGACATATGTTTGTCCATATGAATGGGACTGTTTTCCTTTGTGGTGTCTTATGAGTGTGTCTTGAATTCCTACTGTGCGTCGTGATCAGCACTGATAGCATTTTTAACTGTTCTTATAAATCCTTCTACCTCTTCATATGTGGCCCATATGGCATAATATTTCTGTGATGAAAACTAGTATATTTAGCACATTCCTATAATGACATTCAGATGTGGGATTCAGCTCTGACAAAGTGATTGTGTTTTGCAGAGAAGTAACCGTGCATCAGAACACATAAAAATTATTAGCTAGTTTGCTGGTAGTGTGATTTCAGGTAGGGCATACCTCCCCTTCCCCTGACCTATCATTAAAAATCTGTGATAAAGAGCAAGAATATAGATACTAAGGAATAAAATTAGATCTGTGGGTACTAGATGATAACTCTAAGAGTTTAACATCATTGTGCTGTGAGTCAGTTAATAAAATCAACTGTCTCAGCCTTTTGTATTTTGTAAATATTTGTTGACTGAGTTGGAGGAAATGAAGTTAGTAAATTTGGTACTAATATACTAAAGAAGATCTCTCATGCAGATCGGTTCAAGTTAGGTTAAAGTGCTTTGGAGACCGTGGAAGCTGAATTGGGGCTGAGCACAGCCAACTGGCCCTTCTGAGCGATGACTGTAAGGTGTGCTGTACCATGTTGGGCCTGATGTCATGAACTCAAAATTAGCAATTCTGCTTACCTACACTAAACTACTTGTTCCAGAGCTATACACACATGCAATAATAATCCACAACAGATATTGCTGATAGGATCAGTTTAGAGACAGAAGGGTCTGTGCGACATGATTTAGTGGGGTTTCATGCATTTAAATTATAATACTGATAAGGTGTTGTGGATGCAAAAAATTGCATGTTTATAAGTGGTTTCAGTCAGGACTCATTTCATTGATCTGAGTTGGGGGAAAAGTAGGTGAAATTGTCTCACGGGTCTTATGGTTATGGTTGAGAGAAGACAGGAAAGATGGATGAAATGTAGGTGGAGTGTAAAGGGTAGGAGGAACAGTGTAATTGTTGAGTTGGAAAAGTTTGCAAGACCATTAGTTTGTCTCCTTTAAGACATAGTTGTATAAGGGTCCATATTAATAAAATGCAAAAATTCAGTGGAGAAAGATTTGTAAGACAAAAATGCTCTTGTTTTTTATCTAGATGAGTTTATGAAATTTTAATGTCAGTAATTTTCCCTCCCCCCTTCCCCTCTTCCTGCTAGACTGCAGAATTTTTTAGGTCAAACATCACTTGTCTTCTGAGAACAATCTCTAACAAGTATTTTTCTTTTAAACTTTCTAGATAAATGTGGTGAGATTGAGGAAAATCTTGCTTGTTGAAACTTCTGTTCAGTTATATTGGTTCATTTTGTGTATTAGTTTCTATATTTTATTAAGTTGTTTTCCCAATACTTCTCATCAAGGTAAGAATTAATATGTTTTGTTTAATTATGAGTATTTTTGTATGAATTTAATTGTTTTGTAAGTCTCTAATCATTAGAATGATTTATACATAAACCAGAATTGTCAGTGGAATCTAAGGAAATTGTGCACCTGACTTTTAATTTCCTTGGGTGCTTATTACCCAATTCCTTTGAAATGTGTTCATTAGACAATCTCAAAATCACATATCTTAATTAAAATAAAAGGACAGCCTTTGGAGACCTTTTAGTGTAGAATACAAAGCACATATTTTTTCTTATGAGAAAATTGGGATTTTTCACTGTAGGATTCACAGAAAATGTGTTCTCTTGACTTCTTGTTTCACAGTATGCCTGTTTCTGAAGTGCGTGGGCTATATGATCATTGTCAGACTTTGATGTAGGATTGATGTTCAGGGATGCTATTCAACAATATGTAGGATAAATGATTCTTCAGCCTGTTTGGAATGATGGATAAATAGCCATTTAGGTTACCATTTTCAACTTTCTCTCCTTCTACTGCCATTGCATAATGAGACTTTTTCACTGTAAATATCATTTCCAGCACAAAAAACATATAAATAGCAGATTTTATTTTTTTTTTAGTACTGTCTCTGAAAGAAAAAGAATGAGCAGCAGGACTCATTTTCAGTTCCCTGTACATCAAAAGAATTGTAATGGATTGTTAAAAATATTGTGAAAACAAGCACTTTTTCACGATACTCATCAGAAAATTATGATCTTTTCCATTTAGTGTTTTGCTACTGATTCTTCTCCTTGGGGACATTCTGACTTCATTTCAGTCCATTTCTGTATTGTTTTTTTCCTTTCTTTTCCAAACTTATTTGAATTTTCCCCATTAGGCATGTACAGCATAGAGGATTCCAGTTCCTGCAAGAGTTATCCATGGCATACTGTTGGTGGGCAGCACCCTACAGTCTGTCTGTCTGCTGGTCAGGGAAAGAAAAAGAAAAAAACCTGGCTGGGAAGAGATTTATTGAAATAATGCAGAAATAACTGCTAAGCAGCAGAAAGATTAAGGTTAGAACTAGTGTTTGGTTCTTATTTTATGGTTTACACTGAAGTAAAGTAAGCTCAGATAGTAAAAGATGGGAATAACTACACAGCATTTTCTCAGAGCAATTTCCTTCTATTGTGTTTGATAAGAACTTTTTTTTTGAAGACTTTTATATGAAGTCAAGTGTCCACATCAAAGTGGAAAGCTACTTTTAATGAGAAATTCAGTGAGAAATGTAAAATTTAATGGACACAGTCTCAATTCTATCCCCTTTAATGCCAGCCTTCCAGGAAAGTACCCTGTTACAAGTAGCTTCTGAAATACTACCATGTGTTTTAATATTTGTTAATATTCAGTTCTCTCAATTAAATTATTTCATTGGTCTTATTTTCTAAAAATGCAGGCATTTATCTATGTCTGTCTATCTGTGTTTTGATGAGGAAATCCACGATGTGCGTGGAGAGTGATCCAGGTTAAAAACTGCAGCATTTTCAATACAGTAATTCTTAACATTGAAACCTCATTTTCTTAGATTGTTATGGTTTAATGCAAGAAACTTTATCACTTAAAAATAATCACCAAAAAAACCCCAGAACATTATTTAAAATGAAGCTCTCCATGATAGAGATCGGGTTAAATTTACACTCCTATCATTGCAGTTATGGGAAAGAAGTGAGTAGCATTTGTAAGCATATTAACTGAATTTCAATTTACAATTCAGAGCAAACCCAGTACTTTGGAATTGTTTGTGAAAACACAGAATTTTTTTTGTTGTTGTCTTGTTATTTTAATAAGGGAGTGGAAGAGGTAAGAACAAAAGAGAAACAAATACGTTATATAACAAGACTGTGTGTACGGCATTTTCCAGGACAAGGGAAAGAAAAAAAGGTGTTCCCAGATATTTTTTATTTGCTTTTACAGATTGTATGTTACTGACCGTATTATCTACAAAAAGGAAACAAAATGTATTAATTCAGAACATGCTTGACATTTTGCTGGTTTGCAAACCCACTTTCTCTGAAAAATTAGGATTATAATGTCTAAGAAATCATACATTTAATTTTATCACCCAGATGAAGAAATTTTCATTATCATCTTCATCCTTTCTGCAGTATTCTCATTTACCTTTGATACCTGTCAGTTTTGGTCACCCATGTACTATGGAGATTTGCTACATTATTTCTTAGGGAAGAAGCTTGTAAACTGTGCAGACAGGGATCCTGTCTTTGTATCTCTTTACAAATTATTTAGACACTGTTGATTCTATTGAAAAAAAAAACCACAATATGCTTTACTTGTTTTGGTCGTATTTCAGCTGCAGTACAAATTCCTAGCATATCTCACTGAGCAATGACAAAATCGTTTGTAATTCTTATTCTTAGAGACAAAATTTGGACAGATCATAACAAAAGAGATTGTATGTCTCTTGCTACTGAAATGTTAGACATGTTATCTCAGATTTCCAAACCATTTAACCATTTGGCCATCAAAGAGCAGACTGTTACTTGTTTTGGCATTAACGTACTTCCAACAGTTACTTTGGAGCACAGTTTCAAAATGTCAACAAACGTGCACAATGCATTGTCATTATGTCCCTTTCAGGAATAAGAACTGCAGAAAGATTTCTTGAACTCAGGTCTTGTGTCTTTGCATCAGTGGGAACTAAAAATACGCTTTTTAAAATTTGGTTATAAGGTATGTTTCCCAAAGTATTGCATGGGGTTCACAAGATTTTTTTAAGTGTCAATAAATTGCAAAATCACATGTAGGCATTATGTGAGAAGAATGCTCAGGGTAAATTCAATCAAGAATGAAATGTTATTACATGCAAACACCTCCTGGGCTTGTGCAGAGGTAATGGAGCATAGGAAACAGATAAAGTAACGGCCAAGAGAAGAAGAAGATAGGTGACTTACCTTACAACTTAGTTTAATAAAGCTCTCAACATACACGGTTGATATAATGTGTTGTTTTCTCTCCATCCAAATCATCTTAGTTTTTATTCCGTGCATTTTGTAGACTGTAATTTGGTGATAAAGGTTTCTTTGCACAGTTCAGGAGTGATGAACAGGAATAAAAAGTCAGTTCGTAAGAGGATATGCAAGTCTTTCCCAGTACACATGTCTATTTGAGTGGGTCAGAATGAAAGTCATATTTTGCTTCTAAGAAATGGCACTAAGGATGAAGTACTGAATATTTTTGGAGAATAAATATGAAACAGTTGATTTTAAAGCAGCTTGTGTAAGAGCCAAGTGAAAAGACCTATTTTTCAGCCTTTCCTTAATTGTTACAAGCTTATTACTAGTTTGAAACACACTTTATGAAATCTGTAATTCTTGAAGTTTGTCGTGTGCGTCATCATTAGATTCAGTCGTTTTGATCTGTGTTGTAATTTGCCAAGCCACACTGCCTGAGTGAGGAGCAGATTTGTATTGTGCTGCCTGAGAAGGGCTGCAGCTGTAACATGATTCAAGGAGTTAGGACGTGGTCTCTGTTTCCCCCTTCCTTGCTCCAGTTGGGAGCAATCTGTGCAGGCACGGAGAAGTTATGCTCTTTTACTCCCTAGAGGGAGATGCAATTGGAGTCTCAGATGAACCGTTCATGTTGCCTCAACCTTGTCAAATTTTTCAGACTTTCTCATTTCAGTGGAAAATTATGATGACTAAATAATTGGAATATGATGCAGACATGGACAGCATTTTAATAAGTATCATGTTTACTATTTTTTTATGCATTGATTTAGAAAAAAAGTCAAGTGTTTGGAGACTTTTCTTATCAGAAGCTAGAAAAGATATTATATATTAGTAATGTAAACAATATATTATGCCAACATGGTAACAAATCAAACCCTTTTCCTGTTTACTACTGAAAGAGGAACTGTTTATAACACTACAGATTTCCCTATAATTTAGAAAAAGAATGAAACGTCTTGCATAGGATTTGGCATGAATTTGGATGAGGACAAGATTGCTTTTAACAAATATTTTTGGTCTCACATAACTCTGTATTTGCCAGAGACCTCTCAATATTTTAGGCTGCAGAAGTGTTTTATAGACCTACAACAAATAAAAGAATAACTAGATTTATAAATGGGAATAAACTGCGTGTCACCACACTTGAGAGCATAAGAAATGCCTTACTGGGTCAAACTAGTGTTCTGTCTAGCCCAGCAAAGTGTCTCTGGTGGTGACGTTAGGACAGGCTGGGCAGGGAGAATGTATTGGCCTGGCTTCTTTCTGCAGACTGTTCCCCTCCCACTGCCCCCACCCCTAGCATCCATAGCTGTTGGACTGGGGAGATCAGGAGACACATTACTGCCTCTTCCCTGTAGCATCTCTTTTTCAGCATATTGTCCATGAAGTTGTCTAATCCCTCTCTGAAACTGCTGATGCTCTCGGCCCTCACATCCTCCTGTGGCAGCAAGCTCTAGATACTCACTACCTGCTATGAAAAGAAATAATTTCTTTTACCTGTTTTAAACCAGTTTCCACTACAAGAATGCAGCATACTCCTACCCACTTTTTTCTGTCTTTCAACCAAATACATATTCAGGAGAGAACCATTCTTTTTATGTAACATTGCAGGTTTCTTAAAACTCTTTTCTGAAGGACTTTATAAAACATATTTTATAAGTGTATGTGTCCTACCTGAACCAAATCATCCTTTTCTGCATGCTTGTTGACTTCTTTAAAGAAGCCCAGGACTCCCTTTAACAAAACGCTACGGCAGATCTTTCCAAGCAAATGACAGATGTTGTTGATTTTATTCCTCAGAGTGGTTTCACTAACTTCTAACGTATGAAGAAGGCAGGCATATAGGCCAGCAGTTGCTAGGATCTGGGAGCCCAGTTTCAGAATCAGAATGCTACATCAGTGTGATTGAAGCCTCGCACTGCCGTCATATCTCCGGCCATCACAGCCTCTCTGATCTCCCTCTTCATAGGCAGTTTGTGTAACTCCTGGTTACACACTCTTTTTCTTCAGACCTGGAATGTAAATCCTGGGTTAGTTATTGAGGTCAGGTAGTTAATTTTATTTTCTTTTTAAGTACTTTTTAATATGTAGTAGTATCCAAACACCCACACATAGCCTTTCTTTCCTGTATAATTGCATCCATATAGTACAGTCCACACCTAGCTATCATTCTGCCAGCAAACTTCTGAGAAATATGTCAGTTACAGTAAAACAAGCTCTTTATATCTTAGCTAAGAAATTAAGGCCAGCAACTTTCAGTAGAATTAAAAAATAGAGAAAAGGAAGTATTACCCTTCCATTTTGCACTGTCATTCCATAAAACATATCATACTACAAGAAAATGCAATGACAAAGAGAGGCCAGTTTCAATAGCAGTAAGCTAACTCAGGGGAAGAAATTGTTTAGGAAGTGTTGTTCTTGTTATAGTCAGTCAGTCAGTCTGTAGGTAATGTTTTTATTTCTTCTTTTTGTTTTGTTTTTCTCCGTTGTTATCAAGTAATCAAAATAAAAATTAAGATGTATTAGCTATAGGAAATGCACATAATCAGATTTTTATGCAAACCAACATTTAAAGTTCTGTGAAAAATGACACTATACATTAGCATAGGGTTCTGTCTTATTCTCCATGCTGCATTTTATAGAGGTTGTTTTTTTTTTCCACAAAGGAATGATAGGTATAATAAATAGGGCTTGAAGGAGATTTGAAAGGCTGGGTAGTCAAGATTTTTGCCTCAGGCAGGATCAACTAGACTTAAATAATTTCTGACCAATTTCTTTCTAACCTGCTCTTTAAGTCAAGATTGTTTTTTTGTACCTTTGCAGAACTTTTTTTCCACTGCTTTGCAGTGCTTGCAGTTCAGAATTTTCTGCAACCTTTATATCCCCTGCTGCAATTTCAGCTAATTATGTCACCACAATGGAAAATGAGAACAGTTTACTCTCTCTTGACAATAACTTCATATATATGAAGGCTGATACTTCTGTTCAATCTTCTCTATACTGAAAAAACCTGCTTTTTAATATTTCTACCCTTGTTTCTAGGCTTCTGACCATCTGTCCAGTCATTTGCAACCCATTCCTATTTTCATCTGGTTTATTCTGCTAGTTATTTTAGTGCTTTGCACTTACTGAATTGAATTCTCCATTTTTTTGAGACCACTTTGAATTACAGAATCACTCAGAATCACAGAATGGTAGGGGTTGGAAGGGACCTCTGTGGATCATCTAGTCCAACCCTCCTGCCAAAGCAGGGTCATCTACAGCAGGCTGCACAGGACCTTGTCCACGCGGGTCTTGAATATCTCCAGAGAAGGAGACTCCACAACCTCCCTGGGCAGCCTGTTCCAGTGCTCCGTCACCTTCAGAGGGAAGAAGTTCTTCCTCATGTTCAAACGGAACTTCCTGTGCCTCAATTTGTGCCCATTGCCCCTTGTCCTGTTGCTGGGCACCACTGAAAAGAGTCTGGCCCCATCCTCCTGACACCCACCCTTAAGATATTTGTAAGCGTTTAGAAGATCCCCTCGCAGCCTTCTCTTCTTCAGGCTGAACAAACCCACTTCCCTTGGCTCAGCCGTGTGTTCCTCTTCTCAAGTGCTTGCTGCTGGTTGGGTTTTGCATCATTGTGAATGTAAAAAATCTACCCTCTATTCCATCAACCCAGCAATTAATGAAAATAGTGATTGATAGTAGCCATAATATAAATGTGTATGTAGTTTCACTTGATATTACCTTCCCATAAAGTATCTTCCCATTTTGGTTTTCTGTCAGTTTAATTTCTATTTAAATCAAAATTTCGTAGCTTGCTTGTGGCAACGTCGCATGGGCAGTATCAGAAGCCTTGCTAAGGGCACAAGGCACAACTTTTACTTGAATCATATGTTCTAGAACAGAGCTCAGAATAAGTCACCTGCAATTTCCTGGGTAGTTTTCTATCTCTCTTTCAAAAGTGAATTATATTCATCTGTTGCAGGTTCTCAAATGTAATTACTGATGCTTATGAGATTGCTTGAGCAAGTTCCCAAGTGTTATAGCTGAAATTCATGAGCTGTCACATCACAATTCATATTGAGCTAGATAAGAACGGTGTCATACCAATAACAAAATTAGCACTGTATGTTTATTGTCTTTCACACAGAGACCTTCTGCCTTGAAGCTGTTAGCATAAGGATTAGTGCTAGAACAAACTTTTTTTCAGAATATCACTTGAAGTTTCAGTGACTGTTCTATTCAATTTGGGAAAAATGTTGTGACATAATAAGATTACAAACTTTAGAACATCTGCAAAAATAATCTCCATCTTATTATAGTGTTGCAGAACAGATATGAGCAACAGGTTTGAAACTCTTGTCACCAATAGTGGGGATAACAAACACAGTGGATAATTGTACAAAAAGCTGTTTAGACTCTCTGTGGTGAGTTGTATTCCTTATCTGAATATTGTCTACTGTTTCACAGTACCTGTATATATATGTGTGTGTGAGCATTTGTGTATACATCTATACATTTCAGGATACTTCCACCCCTGGTAGAAGATATAGTGAAGACAGAAGACAAACAACAACAGCAAAAATCATCAGGTAGCTAGAAGGATTGGTGACAGCAAATTCTGAGCAATAGCGTGGCTAAGCAGTGACTTCAAGGCTGAAATAGTGAACATATATTTGAAAAGATCCTTCCAATAGGAATAGTAGGAAATACGTGCAAGATTAAATTATGGACAAGTAATACAGGCATCCTCAGGCTGCTGCATGAAGTTGATCCAAATTTGCTGTGCTTTAAAAAATATATATATATGGAATATGCAACAATGAAGACTTGACTCTGACCTTGTTCTCTCTCATGCACATATGTGCATACACAGATGCTAGTAGCACTGCAATATTGTGGAGGTGCTGTGACTACAGATAGGCTCGTTGCAGCTGTTTTAAATGAGATAAAGCTGGGGAGCAGGCGCAGGAACGGGTAAGTGGTTCTGCATTCAGTCAGTTGAGGCTCATCAGGTCTCATTAACTCGGGCTGTTCCTGAAAGGCACTGTACTGCTGAGCTGGCCCCAGAAGTTGCACAACGGTGTTCACACAGTGCTCTGTGTGCATTAGTTAAGTCTATCTGACCTAAGCTAGCTCTTTACTGAATCAGCTGTAGTGCCTCTGCCCTATGTTGTATTTAATCCAGAACTGAGGTTAAGTCATCTGTCGGTAATTGAAGATTGACTGTCTTTCTGGAGTGCACAGCTCAAGTATCCGTTAGCTCCTCTCTTGCATATCGCTGCTTCACCTCTTCCCTCTCATGCCCCTAACCTGCTGTTCACTTTCATTCCTGTTTCCGCATCCTTCCTGCACTTGCCTTCATGCACTTGTGCTTGTGCTCAGCCTGAAGCATTTGCCTTTCTCAAACGGGTGAGCTGGTGGATGCGGTGCAGCTGCACCCGAGCAGTTGTGGAGGAAGGAAGCAGCGTGGGTGCAGCTGGCCAGGATCTATTGTTCGCTTTTCCAGGGAAAGTACGTGCAGCTTGCAGTGGTACGTCGGAGTCTGGGCACCTTACAATAACCTCTTGGGTTAATGCTGCTGTGGCAGTTGCTGATTTTCTTTGTTCAGTACGAGTAACGAGTATGATTGTGCTTTGTGGCTTTTTAGGGTTTGAGTGATTGTTGATCTGTGGATAGAGCTTCAGTTTGGAGGTAGTTCAATTAGCATGCCCTCAGCTAGAAAGTCTGTGGTATTGTGTGCAAGTATTGAAATATCTCTTAATGTATCTCTTCTGTGACTTCAGTTGCTTATGGTAGGGAACAGTCCTCCAAGAGAGTAACTGATATGATCAGATTTCCATGCGCAATGTCTCTTATGCTGTGGAAGACAGTTTGAAACATTTTCCTTTGATCTACAGTGACATTAGAAAACAATAAACCATGAAGCCTCAAGAGAACTACCTTGGCATACCTGGTGAATCTGTTATAATTATTTTTATCTCTTAATGCCTGCACATCTGCAGCAGTGAGTAATTGAAGTTTGAAAGGACGCTGAAATTTTACAGACTGATGAAGGTCTTTGCAGATTTTCAGAACTACATTTCAGTTTTGGAGTTTTTTGTTTTGTAGAAACATAGGGGTTATACTCAAAAAAGTTAAAATGTTCTTATTTACATGGTAAATACAAACTAAGAAAAAATTATTTCACAGCAGTTATTGCACTGGCAAGAACCTTTTTTAAAAAAGAAGAAATTCTGACCATGTCTTGTCTATTACCACAGTCTTAATAATGTCCTATACTGCTGCTATTGGTGCTGCACTTCGGTGTTCTATCTCAGCATCACCCAAATCAAAATGACAAATGTGTAACTTCAGGCACCAGTACCTCAACAGCTTTGGTCCTCTGTGCCTCATGTACCCATCTTCAGTAAAGCAGCCCAGCCATTTTACATTTCAATTTCCAGCTTGCTCTTGTTGCTTTTTGTTACAGCTGTGTCCCTGTTACTTTTGTCCTCTGACATAGGCATAGCTCCTAAACTTGTCAGTGCTTCGAAGTTTTGTTTTTAACCAGAATATATTATGCTGTCATGGATAAATAAACTGATGTTGCTTTTAGCTGGTTCATCAGGACTAAGAGATAATGGCATCTGTTCTGTCTTATGTGCAATATTTCTCTTTTATTTCTTGGCGCAGTTGTTTATGCCTGTTTTTATGATCCTCAGCCTATGTTTCTAGAGAGTTCTTCAAATCCCTTGGACAATGGCTACAATTTATGTCTTTGCATTTTCTAATGCTTGGAGTGAAGGTATTTAGAAGGGTACTCCGGAGGGATAAAGTAGAAGCAACAGAATGAGTAGCTTCTTAAACTTGGTTTTCTTTTGTTGATAATTAATAGCTAACAAAAAATTTGTTTGCCTTCAAATGTAGCTCTCAAGAAAAAGAAATTTAACCTTTTTTCTCTGGTGAAAAAAGCTAGTGGAAAGAAGTGTATCTGTGTGTGTGTATGTGATAATTTTCAAGAGACAAGAAGGAATAAGTTCAGAAAGTTGAATAACGAGAATTTGCCAAGATAGAGAAGTTTTTCAGCAGCATAAACTATGAAATACCTCCCAGTTTTGCAGGCTGGTATTTGCAAAAAGCCAGTGACCTCAGTCTGGAGTCCTTCCAGGATTTAGCTCTTGAAGAACTGCTTGTCACAATCTAGCAATACTCTCATTTCCATAGGGAGATACAAATCATTAATTTTTAAAAATGTAACACATTTGGAAGCTCTTGTTTCCACCTCCCAATATGGCCTTTCAATTGAACTGACTTTGTTATGGTAACAGGGAGGGGGAGAGCAGGAGACAGAGCCCAGATGCATCTTAACAGCCTCGTGGTTAATTTGGGTTCTCTACTCCCGGAGAACTGACTGAATCAATCCATAGCTTACCCTCTATGTGATATGACATTTTCTTTCACCTTACTAATTTAGTGAGTAAAAAGTGAAAATATCACAGATCAGACAAAGTAAAATTTTCAGATATGTTAAATCTGAAAATGATTATTCCAGAATTTTGTATAAAACTCTGTACTGTGCTTCATGTCAAGTTGTGTGTCAATGCTGATAAGATGTAGAAATACCTTAATGGCATTGGAAAAGTTAATAATCAGTGAAAAGCTGAAAATCAAGTTGGATTAAGTGGTGAAGATTAAGATTTTTTACTAGCGAGATGTTAGGAGCTAGTGCCATAAGCCCTTGGGTTTAGGAACGGAGGTTTGTGAATTATAAAAAAAAAGTTACCTCTCAAGTTGAAAAACAGCACTATAAAAATGGATGATATACATTCACCAAATCTTCAGTTATTTTTCAGCCATGACTGACACCGTTATGAAACTGCATGTAGTGAATTTCTGAATATGGTCAGAATTTTTAATGCAAAGCAACATATAATACAGTCTGTTCTTTAGCTAAAGCCCACCTTGTGGAGTGCAAGGGAGACTGAGTATATGAGAACAGCCTAGCAAAAAGCTGGAGACAAGCTTATTTCATTCTCGAATTGTGGAAGTACTTTGTCTACAAAATGTTCCTATTTGACAAAACTTAACAGGAACTAAGTTATACTGGAAGTGACAGTTTTACAGTCATTTTCATTCTTTTGTCCCAGGAAAAATTTGAGTGGCTAAAACCCAAGTTCTGTTTCTCTAAAGGAAGGGAATTACAGCAACAAAACAATATTCTGCAGTGCACAGAAAATATTTTGTGTGGAAAAATGTCAGTATTTCAAAATTACTTTAAAAAGATGATATAGAGAAGGATATTTTAATTTTGACTTTTAATGATGGAGTTTATTCTAAGGTTATTTTCATTTTGCCAGGAACATTTATTATATTCATGAGTTGGTTCTAATAGCATCGCAAGAAATTTTTCTCCTCTGTTTCAGCCAGACTGCAACACTCAAGCTCATTGCCCCTCAGGCCTCAGTTACTCCTCAGTTACAGAACAGAAATCAAAGGAAGGCCATTAATTTCAAAATTTATTTTCCTTGGATTCCATCTTTGTTGTTGTGAAGACCCACTGCAAAATCAGTATCTATATCTATATATACTTATATATAGCCATGTGCATGTATACATAAATACACATAAAAGCTAATTATTATTTCCTGCTTTGATTATAGTAGTGTCATTCAACTTTATCAGTCATTCTTTCTTTTCTATTTGTATCAGATATATTTTTGAAACTGTCATTCAGATAACAAAAATGTATTTTCTGAAAAAGAAAAATGCTAATTTTTCTTCCACTGAAGTAGAATTGTGTGGCTCCTCTGCAAGCTACTAGTCAATGTCTGCACCTTCTGCCTCAAGCAGTGGTTACAGATGAAATACATTACTTGTTCATAGTAAGAGTTCCCCTTGTCTGAACAAGAAATAGCTCCAGTTTTATGCTTAACTTTATGCTTAAACACTGCTCTCAGTCAGAAATTGATTAGATATATTTAAATTACATTTTAGCTGTGTGAGGGAGTGGGAACGAAGTAGGACTGATACTGATTTGAGGAAATAGGTGCTGAAAATTCATCTCTCATAAGCTGGCATTATAGACGAGTTAAAATTCAATTCAAAATGTATCTTTAATTTCTCATAGATTTGTAGATTTCAAGGTCAGAAAGAACTGATATGATCATGTAATATTTATGAAACTATTCCATAGGATTTTACATAGGGATTCCTCTTCCTGCTCTTCAAAATTATGTCTGACTAGCTATTAAAATAGTAATAATGTGATCTTGATTTACACAATTCTATTAACTAAGAATCTCTTATATTCTTTAGTCATATGCTCTGGTATTTAAATGGACTTACTACTAAGAATTTACATCTTTTCTGTTTGAGCTTTTCTGTCTTCAATATCTAGCCAGTATGCCTTTTCAGCTCCATTGTTTCCATAATTAATAGTTACAGTATTACCGGAGAATTGTCTTCAGTGGCCTTCAGCATGAGCAAATTTACCCTCTGGAGGAAGCTGTCATGACCAAGGGATGGCACCTTAAACTCACAGAAAAGTCTAAAATGAGGCAGAATTGCCTCCCAGCCTTGACACCACTGCCCAGCTCTGCTGGCACTCAGCTCTACAACAGTGCCATTTGCTGTGCTCCTTCAGTTTGGCTTCTGCCTGTGAATAGCTCTTCCAACCTGCTCTACAGAAATTTAAAATCCAGTGTCCATCTTGAGAGTAAGCCCTCCTTCACCAGCCTCCACTGAATATGTGCTTTAATCTGCCAGGTGTTCTGCATCAGCTATCGAAAGGGCATTCACTGGAAATGCAGGAGGAAGAGCCGCTGCCTTTTTCTTTTCCTTCATACATTTCCTAGCGGATAAGGCATCTATCCAGGCAGTGAGTCACCTGCTTTCAGTGTCTTTCTTATCTGCCTCTTTTCAGAAATGTCCCTTGCACCAGGCTGTTCTGGTCAGTGTTAGTCTGTGCCTCTGCTGTTGAATTGGCACCATTGCTCAGGAACGGGTTGAGGAGTGCCAGGATAGGAAACAGAAAGGAAGGGCCCGGCCCTTGTCACCAGGACACCCATCACCTGCAACAAGATGAGGAGTGCTTGTGTATTTCTGCTATTCACACAGTGGCTAGGCATCTTTCCACACAGCCTACGCATGGCTGAGTTCCCTCCTGAGGCATCTACTCTCCACCTGCTTTTCACACTATAAAATAACTGGGGGACCTAACTCAGCTACAGCTCCCACTTTAGCTACATGTAGTGATGCTGAAGTGTGCAGCACTTGCATCTGTTTCTCAACCTAACCGTAGCTTCTTACATCATGAAGGGCAAATTATGGTTTTTGAGCGTTAAATACAGTATTTTTGAAAGACTGTTGTCTCTGTAACACTACCAAGACAAGATGATATTAATAATTTACTAACTGTTGCTGGCAATTGAGAACTTCAGTTTTCCCCTTTGAAATTAGTTATAACTAATTCTTTCCCAGTCCAAACTTTTAATAACACATTTTTACTGTACACCACTCTTTTGTCTTCATAATCCCCACTATCTTTTAAATGAATTGTTTTTGCTGGACTTGCAATATCCACGTTATATACATTTGCTTCCTTCCTTCACTGTTAATGAAATATGAACAACATCAGAATTTTTCAGGTTTCTACCTTTACCTTCTGTGTTATTTCTGGCCTTAATTAAGTACACAGTTAAGGAAATATGGGGGAATAAAAACTAGAAGTAAAACAAACAAACTTTATTAAGTACACAGTTAAGGAAATATGGGGGAATAAAAACTAGAAGTAAAACAAATAAACAAGCACAACAAAGCAAAAAAAATGAAAACAAAAACGAAAGGGAGAACTATAGCTTTAGGAGTAAAACCTTCCTGAATATACCAAAAAGGTTTAGGTACCCGAACTAGGCTTGTTACTTTGTATGGTTCTCGACTTTCAGAATGACACTGAGATATGAATAAAGATAAGCATCCAAGTTACTAGATTTGGACAAAAGTTATTCCAACATTTCTTATCAGATACAGTAGATAAGAAACATCTTCCCTGCCCGCCCTCTGTACACACACACAGAGCTAAATAATATTAAATTCACTGTAAGAAACAATTGGTGTAACAGCTTTTGTTTTCTTTTCCGAAAGCAAACCCGAACAAACCAGATGAAATGCTCTTTCTTCATTGTACCTTATTCTTGAGAAAAACTTCTAGTGTTGCAAGGTACTAAAGAAAAACTTATCTGGCAAATGGTGTTGTGCCTATCCATTTTATTCTTCTTAGTTGTTATTTACTTGCTATAACTGGAGAAAACTTCCGGTAAAAGTAATCAAGGATTTCCAGAGGCTCTAGCAGAAACTGAGGATGTCATTCTGTGGTTTTTTTCAGAGCATAAAATTGATTCAGGCTAAACTTTTCCCAATAAAATTGTATAATTAGGGGAGCATCTTTAGTCAAGCTGTTAGCTTTCCTTCTCCATGAAAATGTTAGTTATTTTCTTAAATTTTAAAAAAAGATAACTAAAAAATACCTGCTTATTTGCTTATATTAATAACATATTATGTCTACTCAAGGCTATTTTATGCAAGGTAAACATATCTTCTGTTTAAAAACTTGACACGGTAAAGAACCTGTAACTTTGCTTTTGAAGTGCTTTGACAAGTACATTTTTCACTGGATCAGTCTCAGATGAAAGGAATTCACTACCACCACCATCTCAAGAAACAATAAAGAAAAAACTATACTTGCAGCTTTCAGAAACAGAACGGCTGTCCTCAGTTTTCTTGGTAATACACATTTGTAAGTGCAGTGGAAAAATCCTTAATCAGAAAACCATTTGCTAGCTAGGAGAAATAAAATAGCAAATTTTGCAAATTCACCTTCCACAAATAGTAGCTATGTGCTGAGACACTTTGGTTCTGCTGACTAATGTAGAAAGTGGGGAAGCTCTGTAGCTCCTAACATTGGTTTCCATCCATTAAGTTATTTACTGTGATTGCCCGAAAGGTCATAAGATACCCTGGAATAATTTTGCCTGATTGTTTTGGTGCTTGTACGTTATTGCAAAGAAAAGTGGTATTGAACAGCCACATTGTGTGGAGGCAAAAGGCTGTTGTTTCGTACACAATTCACGTATACTCAGATTTACTCTTAGAGCTGTAATGCTGTTTCAGTCTGGAGTTCTTACAAGTGATTTATCAGTGTGTTCCTCGAGTTGAATGGATCTCATTATAGCCAAACACCCGAATCTTTGCGTGTTGTTCCACTTGTTACAGATATATCTTTTGCTTTATTCCTTTTTTCTGGCAATGGCTGTAGTAGAGTTGATTCCTTTTATCTCAAACCGATTCATTCACAAACCATGTTAAGCTGTAATCTTTTCCTTGTCTCCTCTCCATCTTCTCTCCATCCTGTCCCCCGGATGGACTCCAGTGCAGTCCATCAAGATATCTCAGTTACAAAAAGCAAGCTGCTGATGGTTTGACCCTCTTCCTGGATAAGCACCATATGCACAAAATAACATAGACAGCATGCTTCCTATGTAGTGTCCCTCTGTTCAGTGCTTGTTTTCCCGTAGATGGTGTCTGGCATAGTTGCCAGTGTATCAGTTTTGAACATGTTACTATACGTTATCATAAAAATGACGTAGTCTGTCAAGAAAATATCTTGTCTGGTGGTCCTGTTTAGCACATGGTAGCTAAGTTTCCCAAACTACTTAGCATTCTTGAAGACTCTGGATTTTTGTTTACCAATTGTCCTTGGAAAGTTGGAAAGTCAACCACTTCTGCTACAGTCCTGACTCACTCCATTTATTGTAGTGTAAGCGCCATAGTAGCTGTTAAGAAAAAGTTAAATTTAATTTTTAGATGCTTATTTTTAGTATAGCATTCTTTCAATTCCTTGTGATGTTATAGGTTCCTTGGACCATATGGACAACTTAGATCCTTTCTGTACCTTAAACACATCTTTTCTGGGATACCAGCATAAAAGTGAGGTACTGAGTTACAGGTTAGCTCAGCAAAAACATGCCATTGTAAATTCTTCTAAACACACGGACAAACTTTGCAAAGATTTTGGAAAGCTTTGCCCCTCTTTATATATTATTTTTCTCCTGAAAAAGAGTAGGTTCAGAAAGTCCAAGTTTAGCAAGGTAAGGCTTCTCTTGTCTCATCAAGCTCCTTTGGTCACTTCCTTCATCTTGAGTTGGTATAAACTGATCTCCTTGTGACAGATTTTTTCTCTTTCTTTTTTATCGTTTACAGCAAGTAATGGATGGTATGAATATTTTAAATGAGTGTGAAATGTCTACAGCATTATTGTTCATATCACATATCCAAATTTAGTCTTCTTTAACTTCACATCTGGGTAGCTGCCTCTAACGTGTTAACTGGAGATCACTCTACAAGAGATCTAGTGCATTGCATCCTTACATCTCTGCGGTCTATTTTCCTAGTCTGAAAGATCTCTTCAGCTGCAGGCTGAACTTTTCTTTGCTTACACCTTTTTACTTCTAAGGGTAGGACACATCCTGCCTTGCTGGACCTGCTTCAAATCATAGTATCTTTGTCTTGCAACTTATGTGTATGTCACCTTTTTCCTAGTGTTGGTACCCAACTCGGTGGTCAATGAGGACAGTAAGAAAAATCTCAGTGGACCTGGGCTGACTTTTAGCCTCTCAGAAAGTCTCATTCTTGTACCTTACTTGTGACTCTGATCCATGCTGCAACTACTTATCCTTGCTGACTACCCCACTTGTGGAAGAGTAGAAGGGTATCTGCTTCCTGCCGTTCTGCAGCAGTATAGTTGATTTCCCTGTGATCTCATGTTTTTAAGGCTTTTTTTCTCTGCTGCTGTTCCGTCACCTTTCCTAGAGATCTTGCAATACCTGCTTACAATGTCCTTTTCTGTAGACAAATGGGGAGCAGGGGAGGAAGAGAGAGGATTAGAGTTATCTTAGCTCCAGCCATTGCCATCACCTCACATTGTTGTTCAAAGCATGGAGATTTGAATTAAGCACTCCCCATTCTGCTTGGTTTGGTTAGTGTACATCAACAGCGTGTTGCAATTTTTGCTGTCATAACTTCCTAGTATGAACTAAAATTCAAAAGTTTTGAAGAAACAGTCCTCAGATATTTACAATGCCACCAACATAATTTGTTGAGAGAATGTCACAAGAAGCATACAGAAATTTTTAAGATGTGTTTTCATACATCTAGTGAGACACCTCATAAGTTGTCACTGGTGGCTTTCCCACAGCATCACTGATGGAGTTGATATATTCACTGATACAGTGGTGAGAGGTACTTAGGCAGTCCTTCAGTGGGCCCTAAGTGGGTATAAAAATATGTGCTTATGAAAACTTAAGCTGCATACGTCACTGACGAAAAATAAAATCATAATATCTAGTCTTAATTTTTTTATTTCACTGACAGGTACCAATCAGCTTAGCAACACTGCTAAATAGTAATTCTACATCTTCTTGTTTTCCTGGAATTATATGTGCTTTGGAGGGAAAACACAGAACAGCTAATAGCTAAAATAAAAGTTGTTTTAAAAAGAAAACTTCACTGCATTACAATATGTTTATTATTTTTTAATTTTCTGTTTGAATCTAGAGTATGTAAATGAACATTTTCTCTCATATTCCCTTTCTGCTTAGTGACAAGAAAACGAATTCAAATTGTGCTTGGGAGGAATAACTTAACAAAGCCAATTTTATTATGCAGATGCATTGTAGGTGTTGCATATCTGCATTTTCTGAAATTGTTAGCAATCTTTTTTCCAAAGCTTTCTCTCTTTCTAAGTGTGTGTATAACACATTATATTTAGAGAACCAACCAGCCTTAAGAAACTCAGTTGTTTTAAGTAAAAGTTGTCATAGCTATAGATTTTGCTCAGGAAGTAGTTGCTTCATTTTTTGTTTAAGGTTTAGAGTCTAAGTTTTTCAAATGATGAACAAGAATTTCCTCAACAACTGTTTAATGGAATTATGCTTTTTCTAAGAAAATCATGGTGAGTTTGGAGATGGGAATATGTTCATAAGAAGATAAACATGTCTTCCTGCTTTCTTACGTTCCCGTATTAATCATTCAATTATTCTTTGTGGTCCACTGGTTCATTTCACTAAACAAGGTTGAGGGTGGGCCAGACCAAACCATCCCAAACAGTTGGGAATTTATAGCCTTCAGCAGTGGGTTGTTTATGACAAAATGGTGCTTCCAGTTTGCTCTTAATATACATAATTTTTCAGATCACTCACTGTGTTAGCATTCTTACCTAGTAAAAAAAAAGTATAAAATAGATAGCAAACTGTATAAGACTGCTAGCATGTAAATACACAGAAAAATTGTAGGGACATGGTTGTCATTATGACTACAGAGAACTCCTCAGTGAAACACTAAAAAGGAACTGTGGGCTCTACTTTACTCAGAAATCTTTAATGTTTTGATGGCATTTTCTTTGTTTTCAGAGATGTTTTTCAACTTGAAAATGTAAAATGGTTACAAAGTAGACCCAGTGCCTTTTTAAAGAAACATACAGACTGAGGCACAATCATACATAATGTTGTAGAGCAGCAACCTTAACTCTCGTTTATGCGTTTGAAGTTCTGCAATGGGAGATGAAGTCCTGGCTTTGGTGTGAGAAAAGTTGCTTGTGACATTAAAGAGCAAACACCCATAATCAGCACTAGTGAATGATTAGTTGAATGTTTAAGACTGGGTGCCGTCCTGGAATTCAGATATTCCAGTTTAATAACACTTGCTGTAAAGTCAGGAAAAAAGGAAAAAAAAAAGATTGGACAGATTTTAAAGATCCTATCTTTTATATAAACTACTACACACATGGCTAGAGTGATAAGTATGCAGACTGTAGCATCCTATACATTATAAAGCTAGAGAATATTTTAATTCTCAGTCTCAAACCTTGCAGTCCTACCAAGAATTTGTCACACTTCACCTGTTTCAATTTTTCAGTTTATTTTTTAGCAATTTTTATACAAGTTATTTCAGTTGCTGACTTAAACAATTTGTTCCATATCTCAACCCCCATTTTGTGTAAAGATATCATAAAAGTTAGGAACCTGAAAATTGGATTTTTCTTTTGAGCAGCTGCTGTCCACAAACGTGAAAAGATTGTTAAAAGTGAATAGCATCACTTTCTAACAAACTGCAGGCAGGTTTGATGGCTGAATCTCATCTTTCCAGTACTGTGCTGTCACCAAGCATTACTATGTCGGAACTCATAGATATACGGAAGAAAAAGAAAAGCTCTTTTGGGGTTTAAAGATGTATTTGTACGACCATGGATGTAGGTGGTCCTTCACTGCTGACTTACTGATGTAGAATTACATTTATTATTAAACACAAATTTCTTGATTAATATGTGGTCTATAATGTTTTGAAGAGTACATTATTGTACCTTCACAGAGCACTAGGTAGATGAGAGTAAAGGGAAATTATATGCACAAGAACACATTTTCTTTTTAAAGAAAAGAAGAATTCCTTTAGTGTAGCTGACTCCCTAAGTCTTTGTACCCATGCTTTTGGTGGCTTGGTAGGGACTAGATAGATTTCTGTTTAATTTGTTTTGAAAATGCTTTCGTAATAACTTTTATTTCTGTATTACCGTTTTTACATAGCACATTTGTTTCAGTGTGCTGACATTCTGAATCAGAGTCATCTGGTCTGTTGCATCTGCTGTGCCTCCACCAGGGTGCCACTATTAATGATTTTTTTTCTTCTCGTGACTGTTGTAACATCTTCTAATAGTTTCCGCTTAGCTTTCTGTTAGGATCCAGTTTTACAACATTAAATATTTGTCTGAATTTGTAAAAGTTTTAGAAATTATTTCCGTATATGAATTACATCTCTGGGTTTTGCCTTTAGGTTTTTTTTTATTTGGTTAGTTGGTTTAGATAATTTCAGCTAACACTTTAAAACTATTCCATTTTTTCTTCCCCAAAATTGTATTTAGCAGTGTTTTAATTTATATTCATCAAAGCACTTATCTTCCTGGCATAATTATTTGAATTTTTTTACCCACAAAATCAGTTGGTATGGTTAGTTTATCCAGTCACAGATATTTTTCTGAATTTGATAATACCTGATGTAGAACTCAAGGACTGCTGTTTACTCTTATGCTACAGAATCATGGGAAGGCTCAGAAATTATGTGTTTTAGTAGCTATTATTATCCAAGTTTCTGTCAGAGTTTTGTATGTGTATGTGCACGTGAAACGTATGTTTACTAAGTTTTGAGATTGTACTGACTAGTGAAATTGTACCTGTAAGTGCTGTAACAATTTTACAACAATTTTAATTAATAGAATTTTACCAAAGAAAACAGAATATTATTTGTGTAAGATTCTCAGACACTTTGTATTAAGTCAAATTAAAAATATGTTAATTTGAGGAACTTTTTTTTTTCCTTATTCTGAGTGGTTACCTTTCTAAGACTAAGAAAAACCCCATCTATTCTATAATTAAGTATTATTATCTCCTGATAGGTCTAAGAATCTTCAGATCTGTTCGTAGTATAAGGTTCTTAAGATGTCCTTTTGACCTTTCAAAAATACACGCTAGCGCGTCTGGCAGAAAGTAATTTTATTCACATTAAATGACGAGGGAAGGATGTCCTCACAGTCCATATAGGGATGAGATTGCTGTGTCCCTGAGGAAACAGAGCTAGCAAGACTCACTTTAAAGAGGCATTGCTCGTTTTCCAGAGTGTCCAGTGCAGGAATTGTGGATGGGTCTTGCGGGTGAATTGTTCCGTACAGCACTTGGGCGTACATCAGTTCCATTCTCTCATTTTGGTACTGAGCAAATCCCTACTGAGCAGTCCTTACCTATTGCTTTGTTTCTTACTAGATTTCATATACCAGAAGCTTTCTTCTGTGGTATAAACATAACACTTAATGTCTGGTTGGAGATTCAGGATGGATCAGAAAAAATCATTCAGTATATCAAATATAAAAATTATATTTAGGAAAGTTTAGGAAACAGTTTAGAGTCACTGTTGGTGTAAGACCTTAGAATCACTAAATTTGTGTTTCCTCTTCTAAACAGTTTCTGGTAAGGGAAGGAGTGAGAAAGGGATAGGTTAGTTAGGAGACCTCACAATTATCTGAGCAAGTTGTACATGTTTTAATGTTCCTTCTGCACAGTCCATTTTGGCAATATGCGTAATGCAGATGTTGTTAGGCTGCAATGGAACTGCTTTTTCTATTGTAAAATTCATGTCACTCATCAACTTGCCTTCCTAGAAAATGGAGTTTTGAAGGCACATAGATATTTAGAGGTAGTAACTGCATCAGTAGATTTTATTCCCTTTTCTTGAGTGCTTTCACTAAGGAGAGACTTCTAATGAGAAATTTGTTCTTTGCTTAATTGTGCAAGATGCTGCTTTAACTGCGTGTTTCTGTATGCAATCCAATCAGTATACAACTGAAATAGTACCATCCAAACTTTTGGGTATGAGTTTAGAAAGCCAGTTATAATAGATTTTCAAAGATCTTCTGATACAGAAGTTAAAGGCAAGAATTTCAGAGGGTATGGCTAGATGTGTATCTGGAAAATCACCTTTTTTTTCCAGAGTTTGTAACTGGACAAAAAAGAAACTCTATGAAGCTTTTAGCTTGCTTTTGATGATATGTGTTGTAGTTACTGGAAGTGATATTCTCATGCCCTTCTGTCCATCTCATTGTACAGAAAATAATACTAGGCCTTCATCTGTCACCTTGAACTTGGTGAAATTACGTAAATGTAGTCTCAGGTTGGAGGCCCAAATTTAAGATCAGACTGCAGGTCTTCTCCATCCAGTGCGGTCAGCTTGTTAAACTAAATGATTATTATGTAAGTATGATTATTTAGAATAAAGGCATTTTAAGGGGAGTGGGGGGAGGAAGACTTTTAAGACAATAAAATAGTTGGGGCACAAAGTCAATAGCCAGGTAAACATGCTAACAGAATATCTAACCACTGTTTTTATCCACATAAAACCCCCGAAAAATAAAAATCCTCTGCTGACCTTAGTTGTCAGCTTGATAGCTGATATACTGTACCTGATAGCTAGCTATCTGACAACATACTGTTCTGTTCTGGTGACTCAAAGCTGTGGGCAGAAAAAAGTAATTTCTTCATAATTTGCTAATAAATATTGCTACTTCCAGCTCCTAAGACTGGGAAATCTAATGAGCATCTTTTCTGGAAACAGCACAACAGGGACCTGAAGTTGATAGATCATTCAGTGTCCTTTAAATGCATGCTTGGGTGCTTCTTATCTGGGAAACCATTGAACTGATCCCTTGTTTGCTCTTCCCTAATCCTTCAAAATGAATTAAACTAATATATGCATAAATCTTATATGCCTTACTTTCCTTGAGTTCTCATTTTCATTATATCTATAACTGCTGTATTTTAGTTTTTATTACCTCCTAAATACTATCATTCATTATTCTGAAATCCATCTTTTTGCCTGTGAGAAATGCTAGATCCACTTCTTACTTCCTGGTCAGATTGCCTGGGCTTTATGCGTCTGCTTGACTAACAGATAAACTATTGTGAGGGCTAATTACTTTTCTGCTAAGATGTCAGGACAGAAAAAGCAACATTAACAGTCTTACACTGGCTTTAAACCAATAGATAGTAATTGAACAGTCTTAAAATGTTAAGAAATAAACATTATTAATTAGACTTCATGACTTGCTAGGAAAATTCTGCCCATTCTGGTAAAAATGTAAACCCCTGTATCTTTTTTTAAATACTCTGTAAAATCTAAGAGAATGTAAGAGAATAGTATTCTTCTATAGCTTTATAGGGAAAATAGCTTACCCTTGCATAATTTGATTGGTTAAAAAATGAAGAATGATTGTCATTTTATATTTAGTTTTATAGGTTCTTCTAAAAATTATTATTACAAGTTATACTTGGTATTTTTCTGTTATGAATAACAACAATATTTGGAAAGTCTAGACCAAATTCTTTGTGTTATTTGAAACAACAAACAATCTTTCTGTCAAGCTGACAGAAAAAAATAAATCCCTATACATGGTCTTTTGAACCACTCTACATGCTTTTTTCTTTGTTTTATTTTTGTATTTGTGTCTGACTAGGCAATACTACAGGATCTGGAACAAAGACGTCCCCAACTGGATGAACTAATAACTGCAGCACAAAATCTAAAAAACAAGACAAGCAATCAAGAGGCCAGAACAATAATTACTGACCGCAGTAAGTGGTGATTCTCATATCATATGATAATTGATAAGCATAGCATTTTTCAGACATTTTATGCATTTGCAATGAGAAGGAGAGTTCCATCAGGAGACAGTTCTCACACAGATTTTCCAAATTTCATGTAGAAGAAATGTAAACGAAAGTCAGTGATCATATATTTCAAATTTTTCACCTTAATTTTGTATTGCTTGTCTTCATAGTGGAAGCACATTGTAGAAAATATAGAGTGTGATCACTACAGATAATGAATACTTTTTTTCTTCAACAAGGAGGAAGAAGAAAGAGTTCACAGGATATAGCCATAGGCTTGTAAGAAACTTTCAATTCCGTCCCCTGTAGTACAGCCGCAGCCTCTTTCATCTCCCTTCAGTTGATGCAGAAGTCAGATGATGTTCTGTATCAGTCTTAGTTCTTCCATTCTGGATTCCCTTTCCAGAATTAACCAACTATCTGTGAGTAAAGTGGAAAAATTAATAGATTAAGTTTTAGAAGAAGTCTACAGAAGGTGTAGTCTTGTCACCCTTGGAAGTTTTCATGTCCTTATGCCCTTTGCTATGGGAAGAAACACAACCTTAAAGTCATGCTATAAAAGTAGCCCTTTTTGGTGGACTCGTATATCTTCAGTTACTATTATGAGTACTCAGGACTGAAAACTACAAAAAATTATTTTCTTATGGTCCTAGAGAACCCCTGCGAAGTTAAGAGAAGACCCAGGCCAAGTGCTTTGCATTTGCTTTGACACAAGCCAATTCACTTTAGGCGAATGCAAACTGTTCTATACATCTTCCCATGGAGACCAGGAATTGCTCCCTGAAACTGATGACTATGAAGGTGTATACATAGGCTAAACTTCTATATCCCTGTAATGAAAAAAAAAAATATATATATATGCACACGCATTACCTCTTTCTTTTTATTCCATCAGGTAAATACTTTCCATAATATGTCAAAATCACATTGCATGTTTGGACTGCATTGTTGTTAGTAGCACATACAGATACTGTCTAGACTATCTTATGTGAAATAACATTGTTTAACTGCTATTCTTTTCCTGTCCTTGAAACATATTACTGAGAGACAGACAAGCTGTTTTTGTTTTATTTGAAGTTTGAGAATAAATGGATGGTACTTCTATATTAAATAAATACCTTTTCCTGTTTGACATGAAAATTAATTTTAGAATCACATACTCAGTTCAATTCAGATGAAGTGTGTACATATACCTTAACTTTACAGTGCTTATTCATGGTCAATTTATGCAATACTTCCATCAGTATTTTCTAGTATGTTTTAATTTTTAATTCTGAGACAAGTCTTCTGGAGATTAGAATTGCAGACTTTACATGAAATGCAAGCATAATTCCTATATGCCCTCATCTGAATTGTATGCGTAACTAAATTTTGTTCTGTTGGAAAACTGCACTTCACTTTAGGTGAAATTGCCTTCTAAGGTACAGTAAATACTTGTTTCTCATGCAGCAAAAAAAAAGAAAGCAAGCTATCAGACTTTAATTCAGGAAGGAGTATGTGGTAACCCAACTACATTAAAGCTTGCATCTGTGGCTAGCAGGGTGGTGAATGTAGTTTACAAGATGATTTCTCAGTTTTTATCTATTAGAAATCTCCAAATTTTTATCTGGGTTTGAACTTAAAGCATACAATATTCATTTTTGCTGTGATTTAGCAATTAAATATCTATGCTGAACCTGTCGATATACTTGACTACAAAAATGCGACATGATGCAGTAGATACAGATCATATCCATTTATGTTCTTTCAAATACCTCTTGCTGTAGTATAGCGTCTTCTAACATCATCCTGTTGTTGCTAATGAAAAAAATTTAAAACAAGCAAAATATTTATTGTCAGAAATATACAGTATCTACGTTTCTGTGATGGAGGGAGAAAAAAGTATGATCAGGGCCATTTTTGATCCAGTCTTCTGAGGCAGAAAACTGGATTTCTGAAAGTTTATTCACAGAATCACAGAATCACAGAGTCACAGAATGGTATGGGTTGGAATGGACCTCTGTGGGTCATCTAGTCCAACCCTCCTGCCGAAGCAGGGTCACCTACAGCAGGCTGCACAGGACCTTGTCCACGCGGGTCTTGAATATCTCCAG
>Ga0065711_1006228_pt1 | contig 91195 bp, 52 predicted proteins | sample Hoacrofraction12_FD_59098 | JGI IMG/M metagenome (GOLD analysis project Ga0065711, IMG submission 59098) | Hoatzin crop microbial communities from Cojedes, Venezuela - Epithelial fraction 12 v2 (version 2) | ecosystem: Host-associated > Birds > Digestive system > Esophagus > Crop | place... | reverse complement strand
CCCCCCGCCGATGGATGCAATAGAATCACCCATTGCCCCAAAGACAGCGCAACCTGTGGGATGATACAGGATGGTCTGGGAGGTCTGTTTTTTCCTGCCGAGTTTGGTGAGTGGAGAACGTTGTAAGGGGTTCATGCTCATTTGTATTTTAAAGCTTCTTACTCTGAAGCACTAGACCAGGGGCTACATCTTCAGCTGGCATAAATCTGCCTGGCTGCATGGAGATAAACTGATTTCCACTGGCTGAAGATCTGGTCCTGGATGTAAGAAATGGAAGCAGGTGGATGTAATTTCTCTAAATTTCCACTCAAGCTGCACATGCCTGGAGCACCAGAAATTGAACAGCACTTTCCCTAAGAGTAAAAAAGTTATTAGCTTCATATTTGTGTTAGTGCTTCACTGCCCTCCCTCTTGACTTGATCATCACACGTAGCCACGGGCTGTCTTTGTCAATGACTCTGTCTCCCCAATAAAATTAAAAATCACTTTTGTTTCATATCTTTTTAATAAGATGTGTCCTTTTTAATAAAGGACTCTGCTCTTTAACGAGTGATGAGCTGATGAACAGCAGGCTCAGAGATTATTGCATTTCCCTGATTTGAATTTCTCTTTCTGCATTTCAGCTGCAACAATAAAGCTAAATAAAAATCCCCAAAGACTTTGTACATGAAGCACAAACAGGGTTTTGCTACTACTGCTCAATTGAAGTTTATGCCCAGTGTAAGTGGATGTGTGGCTGTTGTGCGGTTAGGTGTACGGAATAGATTTTATTCTTGAAGGTGCAATACAGGAAAGAAGAGAAATATGGGTTCAGGAACATATGGTCTGGGTCCACAGCTTTCGTCAAAGTTAGTGGCATTCTGAGAGCTGAGGAACTCCCCCATCACAAACAGTTAATGCCTTTAGCCTAGGTGCTCATAAAGCAAATAAGGACAAGGTGCAGTGCTGTGCAGGAGAGAAGGAAATATTTCTGTGGCCACTGGCTGTGTGCACAGAAATACACGCACAGGCACATGCAGCTGCTCACCACCATTGACTTTTGTGGGAGAAGTGAGGTCTGTATCTATTTTCTTAGTTTTTTTTTTCTCCCTTGTTCAGAACTCTTTTGTCAGCAGTAAAGTGCTAATCCTGCAATAAAATTAGAGTGAGGCCTTGGGTGGGACAGTCTCATGGTGTAGCGGATACTGCTCCAGCTGTTGTAACATCCCTGGTGCGTATGGTGCTTTCTGTCCCAGCTGTGGGACACAGCTTTGGGCTGCAGACAGTCTTTAAGGTCTGGACTGCTTGCACAGGGAAAACCCCCGCTGCTTCCCAGCAGTTCCCCGCCAGCAGGAGTAGAGCTGGGACCAGGGACCGTGTGACAGAGTTTGCAGCAAAAGGCCCTCTCCCCAGATAAGAAAGTCCAGCTCAGTGGGCTGAAGAGCTCTTAACGATACAAAAAGCAATGAAGAGGTTGAGATTCCCATAGGCTTAGGCTGCTCTCATTGCACTCGAGATCTCCACAGACAGGTAAGGCTACAAAGCTGGGGTGAAATGAAGCAGTTCCTTTGTCTCTGAGCATAATGTTTCATTACATTTCATACATTTCCCTTTAAAAAATGAAAGTAAAGAACACTTCAAAAGAAAGTTATTTTCAAATGATTTTCAAAAAAATGATCATTAGTTTGATTTCTAAAATCTTGTCCAGAAATTTTTACAGGATTCTGTTTGATTTTATTTCAAAATCATTTCAGTGATGTTGAAATTAATTTGCAAACCTTTTGATGCTATTAAATTATACTGGGAACGGCTTTGGTTAAAATTACACAATCTGTTCCTTAGCACAAAAGTAAATAGCTTGTATCTCTAGCCCCAGAAAAAAAGACAAAGGTTAAATTCCAGGGATTTGCTGAGTATTAATTTTATTCAAATAATCTATGCAGATTTCCTGCCTCTGAATTATTCCAAGTTTGAAAAATCAAACGAAATGAAATGCTTCTCCGTGTTTAGCTTCTTACATTGATTCATTTATTCCTGGGATGGTTTCGAACACAGACATGAAATAACTTTATGAGCCAGATTTTTTTCGAAAGTGAACAAGCAAGACAATTAAACACAAGGAGTTCAGGAGACTTTGGAAGCAGCATGTTGATATCCTGTCCTGTAATGCATGCAAGCTGGGTTTCTGGAGAATGCCGCTTTCAGGTGGTGGGCACCCACTGACCCAGAGGCAGATGTTCCCAGCGACTCGTGGTCTGTGTCAGGCTGGGATGCTGTGAGGTGCTCAGCGAATGTGTACAGCCGTTCCCACTCCAGATGGGCAAAACTGAATTCATAGGAAATGTGTCAAAGTAATCATCCCGTGAATAGTAGGAAATAGGGCCAGAAGGGACCTTAGCCTTAGCAGATTACAAAATATGAAAATAAGAAAGGCTGGGCTTGGGCACACATGGCTCCCCCGAGCTTTCATTATGTCAGAGCAGTGCGCCAGAAGATGTCTGTCCTTGGGGAAGGGCTGCTGCTTCTCCCGCAGTGGATTCTGCGTATGGGGGAGAGATTTGTTCACTTCTTGAGGCAAACGAGGACAAACAGCAGCACTGTGAGGTGCTGTCTGGGTGCAGGTCACTCCAGAGCCTGGTTCCCTTTCCTCTTACATGGATGTAAATTGGGATAATTAAGGTAACACAGTGCCAGGCCCTAACACTGTCGAGTTTCTCCTGCGTTTGGGGGTGTGTTCCCATCACCCTGGTTTGTCTTCTCCCAGCTCGTCAGGGGGGGCGAGGCAAATGGGACACAGTGGAAGGATTTGTGCAGATTTTGAATTTCTTAATCCTGTGAATTAGACATGATTTCCTTTCAACTGTATTGAGAAAACTAGGTCTGATGCCCTTCTGCTAAAAAATGTTTTACAGGGCAAAGTCTGGAAGGGTCGCTGCCCGTCTCCTTTCGGGGCAGTCGTGTTGCCCGTGTGCAGTTGGATGCTGTAGCTGGCATAGACAGCCTGACGGGCCTGGCCAGCCTCCCCTGGGGTTTGGGTCCAGAGGTGCTCGAACACTTGCAGAAGTGAGCTCTGTGCCACCCCTGCTGCTCCAGCCCAGTCTGCAGGTGATAAAACCTTCCTTTAATTAAACCAGAACCTCCTGCTCTGCTGCTACTCCTGTGCTGTGGTTTCTGGGGTTTTCCAGTGCAGAAAGTGTAACTGTGGGCTATGTTTTCAGGGATGGCAGAGCAAAGGTGATACAGTTGCTGTCTTTTTGCATGCTGCTAATCCTTAGGCTTTTCTGTGCCAGTTGGTTGCTGCACAAGTTACACCACCATTGGGCTCTCCTCTCCCAAATCCAGCCCAGAAGCTGCCAAGCTCAAGAGAAGGTGCTGTGGCTGCGGGGGGCCCCTGCCTGCCTGCTGCTATGGGCTGTCTTTGCAGAGGTGCTCAGCTGCCTCAAAATCCAGGTGTGCAACTTGCAAAGTTCAAAATGAAAAATATCCAAAAATAACTATCAGTGACTTCAACAGATTTTTCTTTTGCTTATTAGCCCACTATGGCAAACTTGGCAGTGACATGAAACTAATGGTGGGATTACTTCCCCAGTTAATTCAAAAAAGACACCATACAGCTAGTGTTGACCTGTTGCATGTTGGAGGATACCACATTCAAATGCCTATCCTGCACCCAGATCTTAGATCTGAAAAGTTCTTAATAGTCAGACTAGTCCAGGCGTTGCAGCTCTCGCTCCTCCTTTGTTCCAGGCACACAAATTTGTGCATCAGTAGATGAAGCACCTGAGCACTGGGCTCTCCTGGAATACAGATGTGGAAACCAAGGCTAAGGATGACTGTGCTGCTGCAGCACGGAGACGTGGGAAAGGCTGCCTACGCAGCAGAAGTGCACCATTTGCACAGAATGTGTAAAGGATCCTAAACCAACCCTTGCAATTACAAAGCTCTGAACCAAAACGTTTTCACATTTTAAAAGGTTTGTAGTGCCACGCTTTCCAGGGCATTGGGAGCAGGTGGACGGTTGTTTTACACATTCTCTTGTCCAGGTAAAAATTGTGTTGTCCTACTTAAGCCTCATGGGCTTGGTTGGCTCAAGGTGTCGCTGGAACTTGCTGGCGCAATGGGCTGTGCCCTGGGGTGTTCAGCAGCTCTCCGTGAGCAGCACTTGGTAGGAAATGCTCATTTCAGCACCTGGTATGGAGCATTGCCAGATTGTCTCCCCAGCTGAGTGCCACCACTTCTGGAGCGTCACTAAAGCCGCTGCTGATTTTTAAAGGGGAAGCAATTGGTCGTTGTTGTGGAATAGGGCAACTAAGTAGGAAGACAAGTTAACATTAAATTTGAATTTCAGTGCAAGTTAGAAATGTATTGGGTGTTCATCTTCCGGAGTAGCCTATGGTCTTTCTCTTGTGGCTTTTCATGTTCTTCCTCCCACTATTTTTCTTTTTCCATGTCGGAGCAATGATGGAGAGGAGTGGATTCCAGGTGTGTGAGCCATGCAACGTTTACTGGTTGAGGTTCAGAAATTCCTACCCTGGGGTGGAGGGGGAAGTTAGAGGGAGGAGAAGAAAAAGAAGAGAAATGAGAAAACCAAGTAGGCTCCACCACCTGCCATGTAATGATCGGTTCTGGAGATAAGGCTGTTTTAAGGTGCATTCCAGACATATGGGTCCTGCCCAGACAGAGCACAAAAGAAAAGGGAGACTTAAAACAACAGCCAGCTCCTCCTCCCCCTGGATCAGGTGCGCACACACAGAAGAGAATAGCTAATTCTAATAAAAACCTCTCTCCTGGCCAATGTTTTCTTACTGTTTTAATTCAAAGCCCCCTTTAAGCACACATGCACATACAGCCCCTCTAATCAAGTTGATGCCTGTCACTGGGGGTTAAATGCAGGGGATCTGAAGCCAATCCAAATATAATATCACCCCGGAGAGGCTGCTGGCAAGTGCTGCATGGGGACTGGGAAGTGCCCTATCCCCTTCAGTGATCATTGCAAGGAGACTTGTTGTCTTCGTTAGGAAATGAAATTAAAAACAATTGCACATTTCTCCCTTGAAATAGAAGGATTCCCTACAGCTATCCTGGATGCGTGTTCATGCCTCAAAATTAAAGCAGGATTAGACTTTAATGTTACACCTCATGCAGCAATTATGAAAGCACGGAGCCTGATCCTGTTCCACGCTGATGTGACCCCGCGGTGGTTGTGCGAGATTGCCGTTTTCTAACGAGGGGCAGAGGCGTGAGCTGTGGAGTTGGGGGAACGGTCAGGACAGCAAGATGCACTTGCATGAGGCAGTGCAGACCTCTCAGTAATTAGTCTTCCCCCGTGCTACCTTTATGCTCCTGCGACTCTCAGCCATTTGCGATGGAGACAAGAATAAGGCCTTTGTATTTTTTTGAGATGCTGCTGTGGCGTTATAAATTTACATCTCGGGGGTATGCGGCATGTCTCTCACGGTGACAAGAGTAATATAAAGTTGCTAATTCACTGAGATTTGCCCCAGCGAAAACTGAAGAAAGAACAATGGGTAACGGTGACAGCATCTTAGGAAAATGCCAGTGTGATAAAAGTGGAATCACCCAGTAAAAATGTGTCGTAAAGCTCCTAAATTTCAGCCTCACTTGTCATGCTATTTCTAAGCAAATTTGCTCTCTGTTGGACTGTAAAAATCAAGTGGTAGACACTGGCTTTTGATGCAAAAATAGGAACATAACTCTGCAAGAGAGAAATTTTGTTTTGAATCTTAGATTTTTTTGGGGGGTTGGTTTCTTTTGGAAAGGCAGTTATTTTTAGAAAGTAAGAGAATTACTACTTTAATCCCTTACAGTCTTCTCTAAAATTAGTATCGGTTTGAATTTTAGTAAGTGCAATAGCAACAACTTGTAAGATCGTGCACTGTGCTTGTATGAGTGATAAAACAAACTAGAGGAAGGTATTTAAACAGTACCATAATCTCATTTTTGTTCTTCACTGTAGTTATGCTAAATGTGCTCTGGTTAATTACAGGAAAAAAAAAATTTGATCAAAGAATTATTTTTCTCTTAAGGACATTATTAAGGTTTGACCGTGTTTATATGTACGTTACAGGCCGTAACGAAGCAGGGCAGGATGGAGTTCGGCATGAAGAGCAGAGCAGCTGGCTGCATCCCTGCAGAGCCCACTGGAAGCACCAGGTACATCCCGAGGTTTCCGAGGGCGACGCGCACCTCCTGGCTGGGCTCTGTCATATCGGTCCTGCTGCTCCCGTAGCACAGAAATCCCTGTGTGTGTTTAAATCTGCATCAGAGTTTGCTTGCTTAAATTTTGTGTTGTCATCTCTGCCTTGTGTGTGTGACACCTGTTGACTCAAATGGAAGGTGAGAGGAAATGTTATATGTGCTGAGTTTTTTCTAGGAAATTAGGGTCATTTTTTTTCAGATTTCACCTTTAACATGGGGGAAATTATTTGGACAGAGTGTAGCAGTATCAAGAAGAAACCACAGACAGATGCAGCCACTAATGCCGTATTACTGCATAAATATTCAATGCAAAAAGTAATGAAACTACAGAACTTAATAAGAATTAAAATCCCTGTTGCCATTTTGTGCTCTGCTCCTGGCATTTCACCCTCAGTAAGAGATGATCTCTCTTTAAAAATAACTTGCTTTAAAATGAAATCCCTGTGAGCTTTCTTGTGCCCTCAAGTAAAAGGACTTTATTCCAGCTGCGTCTTCAGAAGCCTGCGGTGAAGGAGGCTGAAGGCCCCCAGAGCTGCTGGGCACCTGGGGGGAGCATACGTAGGTTTTAGGGGACCTGAACCTCTCGGAGCAGGCTGAAATGAGGTGTAGCCCTTGGCATCAGAGCAAAGTTCAGCTGGGGCACACTCTTTACAAGGGCTGCGCTTGGGAGGAGCTATGGAAGGTGACCACCTTTCTTCAGTGTAGGGATCAGCTGTGTTGAAATGCTACCAATGTAAGGCTTTATATAAGGTTGCACCGCTGAGCTGCTGTGCTGTGACTGCGTCTCTCCCTCCTTGCCCCCTGCTTCACTGTCCCTTCATCCCCAGTCCCACACTGTTGTCTTCCGTGGGGATGATGTGACCTCAAGCAGCCTCTGCCTGTGCAGGACCTCGGAGGAAAAGCAGTGGCAATAGCAATAAGTCACTGCAACGTTTCAGTGTGGAGATGGGCACTCCTCCACGCAGTTTGCCTGAAGGGTGCAGCTTCTGCCTTTCTTCAAATAAGGAGGAAAAAAATATATATTTATTTTATTAAAAAAGATGTGACAAGTAGTAATAAATGCTTGTGTGAGCTGCTGAAGGCAATTCTCTTTATGTCTGTAGGTGATGACTTTTTGAATAGTTGTATTCGTGAAATTTTAGCCTGATTTCTCTCGTCTCCCCGAGATGCTCAGTCTGGCACTGGTTGCACTGCTCACTGGAGGTAGAGTAACCAACGTCACTGATGGTGCCGTACTCTTGTACCCGTGTAATTGTTAACCCCCACCAAACTGCTGCAGGTGCCCCATGTGCAGGCCGTTGGTGGCATATAATCATTTATTGTTTGTATCAGAGGAACTTGGGGATGGTGCCCTTCTCTGTGCGTTGCCCGGGTGCGGGTCAGAGGCAGCGAGGCAGCTGTGTGGTCGGCGCTGGAGTCGTACTCTGAATCTGAATGACAAAAGGTCACATTGGAAGAGAAAGGAATAATGTTTTTTTGTTTTAAATATGAAACTGAGAGCAGGGGATATGACTTCTTGGGACTGCTTGGCAGGCTGTGTGCCTCTGTCTGCTGAATCTTTGTCTTCTGTTTAGATGTGATTTGATTTTTCTTCGCTTTCTCTGCAGTCTCTTGTTCACTCTGGCAGCACGGGCTCACTGCTGTGGGGCAGCGCTAATTCTGTCCCTGAATTTGCTCTGGATGACTTCCATCCTGGGAGCTCACGCCCTGCCAGGTTTGACTTCTGCTGGATCCATTTGCTTAACTGTGCCATTTCCATTTACTCCATAAGTACTTTGCCCTTGCTCATCCCTTCTCATGAAGCCAGAATTTCCTTCCAAATTTTGATTCTTCTCTCAATATTCATTCCCTCCCTCCCATTCCCGTGAGTGTTTCCGTAGATTTGGCCAACAATGGAGATGTTGGAATTTTACTAGAAATAAATGTGAAATTTAAATTAAGGTCAAAATGGAAAATATGTCTATAAATATTTGAAAAGATCTTAGCTGAGGCAGGTTTCTTCCCCTTTGGGTCAAAGGCAGTGTTGATATAAAAAGGTATTTTGGCACTTTTGAGCCGATGGTTTTAAACAGCCTTTAAAATATATATTCAAATCAATTCAAATTGGGTTAAAGCCCACCAAAAGGTTAGACTATCTTTTGTAGTAATTTCCCTTATTTTAGTTTCCTTATCTTAATGCACTGTATAGCTTTCTGCCCATTTAGTCCATTTCTATTCAACTCATGGAAGTTTCCTGATTATTACTTAGCCCCATCTAATTCCCTGAGGTCCCAAAATGCAAAACAATTCTTCACAAGACAGAGATTACTTTTTAAAAGCTTTAACAGGAGAAAAAAAAAAAGCATTAAAATGATGTGATCTAAGGTAGAGTTTCACTGCTGAACCATTTGCTACAAGACTTCATTTAGCAGATAGCAGGTATTTCGTGATTGCATGTGAGAGAGGGTTTGAGTCTGTCCTTGCTCGTGCCAAGGCCAGATACTGTCGACAGCAACAGGGCAAAGTCACAGAGGATGCAAACTGAGGTTACTTTACTGAATTCAGCAGAACCTATGCAATCTGAGGACCCCCGTATAAGACCCTGAATTAAATGAGAAGAAAATCAAGCCCAATGGGGTTCTGAATTTGCAGGCATTAAGAAGAGGCATTTGTGTTTCATCTGTTGAAACACTTGCTCCCCTGACATACTTTTCCCCTCATATGTTTGTCATTGGGGATGGGAATTGCACCCATTTTCACCAGTCACAAAGCTAGTGTTCAGTACTGACCCTCTTCAGTTCCCTTCGAGTCTGTTGCCTTATCTACCAAATTGATAAAATGGTTTTCCAAGTGCAAAACTTCTTATGTTTCAGTGAAAGGAATTTCTTTTCTGGGAGAAAAGAAGGAGAAAGCTCATGTACCAATCTGTACTGATGATATGGCACAACTTGGAAAAATCAATGGATTTATCTCATACTGTATAGAGCAGCAATGTGGTTAAAGGTAAAATTACGTTAACGCAGTTTCCAGCTTAGCACTTCATTCACACGGGTAAGCTGCTGTGCAGACACGGTGCCAGGCTGCGAGGCCGCTGTGTCTGCAGGAACTGGAAGGGCTGCAGGGTGTTTGCCTGGAGGGTTGTTTACATTTTACTTGTGCTGACAAGCTCTGTGCCAGACCAGTGCTGTGCTGTGGGGCACGTGCTGAAACACGGGATCACTTACTACTGTGAGGAGTGTGTAGAGTAAACTGAGATGGACGACTGGATGACCCCACAGACCTCTGCAGAGTATGTGGAAGGTAGCTGCGAGAGCTTCCCTTTACCTCAAAATGCAGAGAGAGGGCAGGACTGAAGGAACATGGCTGGTTTTAGGAGAGCCTTAAGGCAAGTTATGTGGGTTTTTGAAGTAACGCTGTGACCACATTTGTTGGGAGCAAGAGGTGTGAAGGGAGAGGACGCATCCTGGGAAGCTTGAACCCATGCTGCACGCTCTCTGAACCTGTCCCGAGGATCAGTGCACCCGGAAGGAGCTTTGGGGTGTGATGAGATGGTGCTCCGAAGGTACACCGTGTTGTCGTGCTCACATGATGTAAAACAATCTTGTCTCCAGCTCCTTCAGTCCTCCAGGGTTGTGGGAACCTTCATTTGTCACTGCAGAAAGGAGTCTCAATATTTTATGAAAAAAGTGTTTTACCACAGGACTTTGGTGAATGTCAGCATAATTTAACTGTGATTTAACAGAACCTTTCATTGACTTTTTAAATTATGCCTCTCCGTCACCTACCCTATGGGTTTCCTTGCTTTTCATCTTGCAAATCCCATTACTTATTAATTTCCCCATAATACATAATAGAGGCAGAAAAGCATATAGCATCCCATTCAGCAATGATTTACAAGTCTCTTCGTTCTGAAGCAACATAAGAAAGAGCAGCCATTTTATGAGTTTCCTCTGTGCATGTTTTCTTTGGAAAAATGTAGAAAGCAAAGCATATGAACCGAAGGCGTCTTTGGACATGATCTCCTAACTACAGCTACTGCAGCTTTGCAGAGGATGCAATCTGATGAAGATTACAGAAGCACGGTCAGGGCAGAATCAGCAAGAAGATGGTGAGCAAGATTTACCTCATGCTCATTATGATAATGGATGTAATATCCATGGAAATGCTGATGGGCTTTGCTTAGAGAGGAAGAACTGCAGGCAAAGAGCAAATACACAAAACAGCATTATTTACCCACATTCCCAATCAGGCTTTTGCTAGCATGTTAATCTTTCTACAGGGGGCCCATGAGAAACTTTGATTCCCTTGGTGTTTGGAGAAAATGACTAGCACATACCATGAATCAGAAGGGCTCATTTAGGAATGAAGAAACTATTACTCATCCTGCTCTGGCATGAATGAGCATCTGGCAGCATGGTCTGAAATTCTGTGAAGACAACAGGAGGCAGGGGATAAAAAAAAAATGTAGCTCCAGTGCACCTCTTGTCAGCTCAGCAGGCAACATATGAGAATTAGAAGGAAGTAGCACAAAGACAGATCTGCTGAACAGAGCTTTTGTATGGTTGCTTTCTGTTTCCATCCATCTACTCTTTCCAGGTTTTTTTTGGTACAAGCTGGGGATCCTAACAGACTACATGAAGACAAATTCACCCGGTTAACTCTGCACCAGGTCGGTCCTGGAAGCTGTGTTGCAGACATGCACAGACTGCGCAGTTCAGACAGACAGCGCTGCTGGTTGGTGCTCTGACCCCACTGAACTGTAGCTGGTGGAGTCCTGAGATTACTCAGGTTTGCTTATGTGTGTGCTTAGACCCCTTATGGTATGGGCAATGTACAGGAGAGTGAACGTGCTGTATTCCCAGGAACAGACGGAACAGTAAGCATCAGAATAATGAAGTGGTTATTAACATTTTTTTTTGAGGTGCAACCCACATCTAGGTCAGTGGCTGATTAAAAATCGAGCAGAGTTTCTCACGGCAGAGGAGCGGAGGGGGCTGTAAAGCGTGGGGTAGGAAATAACGGCACATTTTATCTTTTAATGATTGTGTCCCATGATTGTTTATAACTGCTGCGTGGTCTCCTCTGCTCCCTTGCTCGTGTGCAGAGGCGAAACATAGACTGAGCATGCCATTACACATGCCTGTCATTCTTTCTCCTACAAATGAATATCCAAAGCCAATGTGACCACTGATGGAAGGTGAGGTTACCTGGGGGGGCTGGCACACTGTCCCACCTTGCTGTCCTGCAAGGGCTCTGGCTTGCTCCTCTGTGGCTCCCACCTCTACTGAAGCTCGGAAGATGCTGCGTTGCTACTCCAGGATTTTTAAGGAGACCTGACTAACCACGAAGTGCAGGGTTGGGGCCACGGTAGCAGCGTATGTGTGTTTGATTTCTTTTTGAAAAGCAGCGGAGCTGGAAGCGCGGGGCGGGAGGGCGGGCGGTGGAATGTTCCCGGGGCTGCAGGGACTTGCCTTCGCCGCAGGAATGCTCGCAAGACGCAGCATGCTGCCCCGGCCGCCATCTGCATGCGTTCGCCCTCCAGGTGCAGGCAGCTGCCGATGCTGCTCTCAAAGTTTAATGTGACATTTTTCTCATTATTATTATTTCTTACTGGCCTTCTTTTCTCTCTGCTGTATTTTTTTTTTCCTGCTACTTTGCTACAGCCGCTTGCCAATATCATAACTGTCAGGCTTCCTGAAACAGGCACTCCTACCGGCAAAAGCGTATTGTCAAATCAACTCCATATTTGTATTTTTTCTTGTTTCCTCATCATGGCAAAACCTTCTTTTACAAAGACGTCCTTTTCTCCTGTTCTCTTCCCCTAGGTATTCTGTTGAATTGATTTCTCCTCTCATTTTACAGATGAGACATTCCAGGAACAATCGAACTAATATTAGTTCTGTCAAACTTAATCTGGGATACATTAATCTAGGATATAAGGGGGAATCAGATCCAGAAAACCTTGACTTCCTTTTTTATCGGAGAGCTAATAAAGTAGAAGGATGATGGCTGGCTACTGAAATTTAAGCAACCAAGAACAGGAAAGACTTTATTCCGGAGCTGGGATAAAACTTGATTTTCCAGAGATTTTAAGGTGTACAGTGAAACAGGGGAGATGAAAGAAGACTAACTGGTTTTATTTTTCAGAAATAAATTAGCAGGTTTGGGTTTGTTTTTTTTTTTTCAGGCTGTCTTTGTGCTTACCACAGGCACATACATATTTCCTTGTCTAAAAACAGTCATTAAGTCAGGAAAAGTCTGAGCCCCCAAAACGGCTGAGGTTCAGACCCTTCACTGAGGTCTCTAGTGGCCGGGCAGGGCTGGATGGCCTAGCCTTTGCTTACACCTAGCTAAGATGAGAGACGCTTCCAAAGGGCCCTTCCTGAGACCAGTTTTACATCTCTGCCGTAGGATGAGATGAGTCACACCTTGCAAGTGCTGATTTCTCTCTCTAATCTCTCAAGGGAGCCTAAGGTGACTAGTTTAGATCCAGACGTTTAGACAGATGAATCACGCTCTCAAGGACGTGGAGAAAATAATGAAAATTTGCAAGCCTAGGCCCAAATCTTTCTAGTCATCTTGAATAATTTTACCATTTTACAGAATAGAATGACCAAATGTCTTTAAATAGCTTCATGCTTTAGTGGTAGAAAATGAAGATAAATAAATTCCTTCCCAGAACAGAAACACCTTACTTTTTTTGCCCTGAGACAGCATAGGCAACGGTGTTCCTTTCAGTATGTGCTTTCTTTAGTTGGCCTCTTTCTTTTCTAAATAAACACATAATTCACCTCTTTGTGCAGCCTGCAGGGCTCCTCGTGCCTTCCTCTGAGTAGAAATTTCAAAGAGATTACCAGATCAAACTCACTTTTAAACCATCTGGTTTCTGTACTTCATGTCAAGGTTTCCAAACTGCATTGATGTTTCCCAGACCTTTGGTGGCTTGTTTCAAGTCCTTCCGTCCTTTGAAATGCATGTGTTCAAGTGTGAAGTTCATACCAGAGAACTCTTCTCCCTGTATAAGTAGGTAATACAGTGATGGTAGAAAGCTTCATTCTTCCAGGAGACCAACTTAAGTGAGTTGTCCCATGGGCACTAAAATCCGCAGTGATAGACTGCCTCCTTCCACATCCCTTCTTAAATGTAATTCGTGGCGGTGACAGGTCATTTGAAAAAAGGGTAAGGAGGCTAGAAAATGAGGGTATGGAAAATGATACTTTGTGAACTGGTCAGGATTGATTCAGTGCTTATCGTTTCCTCCTTGTTTATTTCTTTGCTTGATACCTGTTACTGAATCACCCTGTAAATGCCGTGTGATCTCTCTGAGCGGGGACTATCCATTTTATTTTAGTGGAGTATTTTGCACAGAAAGGTCTAGCGCTCTGATCGAGTGCTGCAATAGCTGCCATAATAATAAGTTAATATTACTAGAAGGAAAACGTATTTTCATGTGAATCCCCTTTGCAGAAAGGTATAAACCAAATATTGACTTCAAAGGATACATTTTTGTTCTAACTGTAATGCTCAAAAATGTTTTACCGTCAATTATTTGCAATTAGAATTAAAAGAGAAACCCCCTTCCCCAAATAACCTGTAATTATAACTGATTCTTTCATGAAGTATAAATCCAGTAATTAAGTAGTTTCAAAAGTTTTAATTCACTGGGCAATTAAAAAGAAAAATGTTGGGTGTTGAGACAGAGAACAATGCTGCCATGTGTTTGGGGTCTTAATGTTATCAATGGAACTTTTAGCAGAAAGACTTTTCTATTGATCCTTAGGTTTTAAGAGGTAATCCTTCAGTGTGCAATCATTACCAGTTCTTAATGACTTCTCTCATAATCCACCACCGAAACTGTGATCAATAGAAACACAGCCAGAGTTGTCCTGGCACCTAGCTGAGGACCAGCCCCTGAAACACTCCGCCGGACAGCCTTGTGCCACCAGCATCTGAACTGAACCCTGCTGGAGTGTACGGAGGAGGGAAATCCGTGGCTGCATCAGAGGATTAAGCCCCAACCCTCTGGAGGAGCGGAATTTCTCTTTGCTTCAGTGCTGCCGGACCACTGCTGTGGACAGCCCAGGCTTTGGAGTGCTCTGCCAGTTGTCATCAGCAGCACTGACTTGGGGGATGCCATGCCAAAGCTTTCGCTGGTGGAAAGTTTAACTAACGAGGCCTTCTCTTAATTAATTTTGGTCATAGTTACCAATGGTGATGTTTCAGTGTGTCTTACACAGCAGACAAGATAGTTTTCTAAAACTGTGCCCCTGTTGTCATCTTCATATTTAAGTAGTATGTGTTCACAGCACACATTGGGATGGTTCCTTGTAGTCATGTTGGGCATCTTGGTGTTTCCTTTGTATGTTGATCTATAAAATCCCATTTTTGGTTTATTCTTTGCACAAAGGGTATGGAAAGAAAGTATCGATATGAATTCCAGAAAAAAAAAATACTTCTGTTTTTTTTTTCAGAGAATTTTCTGTTTCTCAGCTGTTCAATGGAATCTGAAAATATGGTCAGAAAAGTATATATTGTTTTATAGACTTTTAAGAAAAATATATATATTCCTCAAGATATCTCCTGGCTGTACAACAATTTAGAATTCCAGTCAAATTATTAGCTTACTGTTTAATGCTGCAAAGGCAGAGCTTGTCATAGGATTTATACATCCCATGTCTGCTTCTCTTTACATTTCACTGGGAAAAAAAAAAATGAGCAGAGATTGTGAAAGTGTCAGGATGAAGTAAGCTTAAATAGTCTGTAGCAACTTTTTGGTTGTGCTGTTACTGTCAGAGAGCAGCAAGGGTGTTTGAAACATTGAAGGAAGTAACAACGAAAATGGATTTAAGATAGTAAAGATAATACCAAATACACAGCTGTAAAATGTCAAGAAGATCTTGGACAAATTTATCTGGCTGTTGATAGCAATAGATATCAACATACTTGGCAGTTTGAATGCATAAAACGTTAATTACTAATAATAACTTGCTGAGGAAAGAAGCTAAGGCATGGCCAGAGCATAGGAATGTCTGTTATGTCTCTGGCTGAGATTGTTTAGCTACTGGAAAAGATGGTTGCTATATAGAGCTGTTAGAAAGTCTAGCATTTTATATGAAAAGAAAAATACAAACAATTATCTTAAAAGTAAATTACTGGATGAATTCTAGGAGGAGTAATAAATGAATGATTTATGGAGATGATCTAACAGGGAATTGAGGGACTTCAGTGGACAGCCACATAAAATAAATATGTTGAAGCACTAAAACCTCAGACTAGCACAGAATGTATATTTTCAACCAGAACTGAACTAGAATAGAACTGAACTAGTGCATGTGCAATATTATAAGAATTGGAAGTAATTAATTATTATGGAAAAAACAGTGGTTGGGTAATATATTTTCATATTTTCCCATATTAAATTATTGCATAGGAATATAATGGAAATAAAAGCAAAGAAGGTAATTTGAGTTTGTAAATGATCTTTCTCGGTTATTATTTAATCCCATGATTTACATTTTCCTCCAGGATGATTATGTTTTAGCTAGGGCTACTTACTAAGCTGAGTTACTGAAGTAGGACGTTCCAAGCATAACATCTGCTGTATTTCCATGAGACAATTTCAGTCCCTGTCCTTGCCCTTTTTCCAGTAAGTGTGTAACAAAATCCAAGAGGTACCTGTAATCCAGACTCTCATGAGGTATTATACTCACGTTTGGACACATTGTTAGGATGGAGTCAGAATGGAAACCGTAGGTCTTAATCCTCTCTCCCGGCTTGGGAAGTTAGGAGGAGGAACAGAGTTATTGAGATGTTCCTGTTTTGAAATTGGGACTTAAATTTATTGACGTCATTGCATAAGGGAGGCCTATTTCTTTCCGGATATTTATTAGTCTTTGGTAATACCTTATGTGTGAAATCCCTTGGCAGCTAGATTAAGAGAAGCTGTGAGGTGGATCCATAAGGTTCACAGGTTTTTCCCATCTGTGCTATAGGTGTTTTTTGTTTGGCTTCGTAGTTAATATTGCCACATCATGGATTCTTGATCTGCTGTGCTGTCTGTGCTGTACCCTGCGTATGGTCGTGGTGGTGTGGTGAGTGGAAGTGCCGCTCATGAGGAATGAGCCAGGGAAGGCTCAGCTGCGTTTCAACACTTTGGATGTAAAAATGTGCCCAGAGAAGTTGAAGGTAATACCCACAGAAGCATTGAAAATCAAACCCCATTTAACATCCAGTAGTAACCTGATTCCATTGAGAGACAGGACACTGCATCCATAGAAAAAGGAACCCAGCAGCTTCACAGTCCTTTTCAAGGTCCTTACTCATCTGTGCCATTTTCAAAGATGGTGACAGATGCCATGTCTGAAAAAAAGCAGAAATGAAGGGAGGAACAGAGCTGTGTGGTGTTTGCATTTGAACCACCTGATGGAAACACTGAACTTTGACTTTTTACTTGGTTCAATCACAGATCAAGTCTGATAAGCCAAATTTAGGGATACTCAAGTGTGTGGCCATGAAGGAGGAGCTGTAATTTTTCTCCTCTGAGATCATGCTCATGCATCTTTCTGCAGTCACAACAGTAAAAAAAATACTGATTTTTTTTTTTTCCCCCCTTGCAATGTCAGTGTCATTCAAGGTATTATTTTTAGATACCCCTTGAACCAGGAAGAGTTGTACAGAGCTAGCTCAACAGTAACTATGTATTTTTTCCAGGGCGGGGAGTATCTGTGTGCCTCCAACCTATGCAGCATGTTACCCTTCTCTGCGTGTGAAGGCCAGCACTGGAATCATTTGGAATATTATTTTCAGGGGTACTGAACAGCCGAAGTTTCCAGCAGCTTCAGATGGAGTTGCACATTCTTAGTGTACCTGAAAATTAGGACATACTGGCTGTTCTGACTTGTCTGCCCACTACTGTTTAAAATAAAGATGTCTGGTGCTTCCTGACTGTTCTTGCTAAAACTTTTCTTAAGGTGCTTGGCTTGGATTTGGAGGAAAGCTGTTGACGCCTTGCGGAGCCGTGGTGAAGCTTTGTGCTAGAAGTGTTGAAAAGCCAGAGATCTTGTGTAAAAGCTTAAAGTCTTTTCACCTTTTCCCTATTTGGTAGTGCAGTTTTCTCATACGCTTTTTGACTTTCCACCCTCCCCCACTGCCTCTCCCCTATCGCTAATGTAGGTAACCGCACATTTTGATGGAGGTTTAATCTCCTTTCTTCCTTCCTTTGCAAACCCACCTCCTCCCTTGCCCGAGGCAATCTGTCAACTCAAATGCATCGCAAATCAACTTGACAGTGGAGATCTCCCTGTGAGCAACAGCACTGGGAGTTACGCTCCTGCTGATTCCCAGATAGAGAGGGTGGGGTGCATTTTCCACATAAAACCCAGTCGCAGCTAAATGGAAGTAAATTTCCATTCCCCGTTTGCTTTGTTTCAAACTTCTACTTTCAACAAAGCGAATCCGTAACCTCAGGAGGATGCGCAGGACAGTGCAGAAACACAGCCGGGTTAGGAGAACTGCAGTGGCAGTCCGTGTGCCCGCTGACTATGTTTGACATCTGCTCATGCGTTTGTCACTGCCTTCTCTAGTGCTGTGAGACTGAGGATCTTGGGGTACTTCAAGAAGTTGAACTAAACTGCGCAAATCGACCATTGCTAGAGCACTCGTTACGCTGACATGGAAGCTGAAGGTGAAAGAAAGTGAAAAAGATATTCAAGATGACAACATAAGGAGTCACATAATTTTCTTTCTTACTTCTTTCTCAGTGTTAGAAGCACAGAGAAGTCACACAGGCTGACTCCTGGCAGTAACATGAACCATCCAAACCCTCTGCTTGCCAGTACTGACCTCAGGCAGAGGGCTTATCCTTTGTTCAAGGAAAAAGACCATGCCTGCCTTGTTTTTATGTGTATAATATTATTACTATTGCAAAGGAAAGCAGCTAGCAACTAGCCCTAGCTTGTGTTGCTTTTCCAGGACTTTTTCAGGTTAGTGGGAGAGCCTGCTCATGCGTTCTCATGTGAGCAGACTAGATACAGCATGAAAATGTAAGCATCACTTCCTGTCCTTAAAAGCCTGACTTTTATCTGTAAGTTGATTGGAGTCTTCACAGGCACATTTGCTAACCTAGCTAGGGTTAGAAAAACCCTCTGATTTTGTATATGAGAATATATACATGGTTTGTTTTTTGAAAATGTATCGCCATCAGTGATCAGCTTCAGAAGAAGTTGCTCCTGTCTGTATTAACGAAAGACTGCGCTCAGAGGAAGACATGAGAGAAAGAAAGGAGAAGGGGCCACTCTTGATCGGCTTCTCATGATAAACGGTTTTCTGTGACTCTTTGAACGTCAGTCTGACCAGACATTGCAAAATCTACTGCTGATTCAGTGACTTTGGAGGCAGAGTTATTTCAAGTGCATAACCTCTCTGCGATTTGGGGAAGTGAAGCTGCACCTATTATCTAGATTTAGGTAGAAGTTGAGCATTTACCATGTTTGATTTATTAGTTTTATAAAATGCAAGGTCTTTAATGTTCAGTGCTTGGAGCACATTGTAATTTTAGCTACATTATTACAGTTGTTGACCAATGTATGAATTATCTTCAAAGGCTTTGAGTTCCTCTTAGCACGCTTTCCCACTCCAGCTACCAAGTCAAAGGCAGCTGGGAAGGTCTGTTCTTTCAAGGAAGGAAGCGGAGGGTCTTGGGTCAAATGTGCATGAATGTTCTGGAAACACAATCAGCAGAAGCCCAGGAGAAAGCACAGGGATTATTTGCTAGCTCAGAAACCATGATCAGCACTACTCACAATATATAATTTTAATGTTGAATAGCTTCTTACAAATGAATTGTTAGTCTCAATATCCTGGAAAAGAAGTTGCCGTAAAAGTATCCACCGGCTAGGCTCTTTGCTAAATTCGTTGGACCACGTAGGCTGAGCTTGCATCTGAATGCAAGTGTCTCCAAGCCAGGTCTGAAATGGCAGCACAGCAGAAGGGTGTTCGTGCTGCTTGTCCCTGCTTAGCTGCTCCTCTGGAGCACTTTGCCTTCAGGAGCTGTCACGATGAAAGCTATTCCCACCAGAATTAAATGCATTTAAACTCATTTTTGGAAATTGTCTGGGCACAGCCTACTGTAGAAATGAGATGGCACAGAACTGATTAAATAATGTTTATGCAAATACAAATGTTGTCAGGGCGTTGTTTTCTTATTCTTCAAGATCCAGCTTGTCAAAGACTTTTGGCTGTCAGGTTTATTGAGCTCAACTGAGCTAGTAGGAGCTTGATTTAAGGTGGGCAATTGCCAGAACCCTGCAGAAACTCTTCTCTGCTGCATCTTCTTCCCATCTCTGACCTCAGCGATCTGTGGGGCCTCCGGACTCTCCACCCATGCATCTTGCTGCTGACTTCTCATTAGTGCGCTGCTGACATCCTGGAGTTCCACTTCTCACCTCTGCTTCTTTCAGAGTCCCATGTTGTTCAGACATGGTGTCTGTTACATGGTCACAGCTGCCCTGCTGTGGTTTTAGAACATTTTGGTCCATCCAGTGCTCAAATAGGTGGTTTACTTGTTAGAGGAATATTGGCGTTGTTAAAGCTGTGGTATTAGGAAATTACTGACAGGTGCTAAGACGGCAGATGTTTGCAACAGCCTTGGGATATACAGATTCCTGCAGCGAGGAATTCAGAGGCTTTTAGATAAATGGGGCGATATGAGGAATAGTTTCCAAAGAGATTAAAGTGACTTTCTAATTAGGTGAAAGATGTTGGATTGAATCTGAGTAGAAATACTAATAAATCGTACAAGAACACCTCTCTCACACTACAGTGTTTTTTACTGATCTGTGTTATTTTCCTCATGGTACATTCTAGACTCCTAGGCGGATGAGTCCCAAGTTCACAAATAGCATGAAAAGTCATTGGTGTCATTAGTCATGAGAGGAAATATTTGTGTAACTGCTCAGATTTGAGCATGTATTTGCCTGTGTTTTTATGACGCTTTGTCTGAATATTCTTTTAAACAACAGTTCATTTGTGCAAGTACTCCAGGAGAGTGTACCAGAGACGTTATGACTCGTGGGTCCTATTGAAACCAATTCCAAGCCTTCATTTGAACAAATGTTTGCGAATTCTTTTCTACAGTATTTACACAGTTCGGACCTAAACTTCATTAGCTCGGCAGATTCATTTCTCTGCTCCAGTACCAAGCTGGCCAGTTGGAACCATGGAATATTTTCAAGTGACATTTTCAAGGGGAACCCTGGGGAAAGTCAGCTGATAAGAAATACGGAGTGGTAAAGCGTGTGTCTCGTGGCAGTGTCTCTGCTGCTGAGCCACAGCTGAAAGGGTGACTTCTCATGGTACTTCTGCCAAGAGTGTTTTTGATCCCTCCTAAAATGCAGTTTGAAGTTACAAAACTAAGCCAGTGTTTGTAGGTATATATAGATTTTATTGTACATACAGTTTGTTGTTGGTAGTGTAACAGTCTTGGACTGACAGCTGTGTGATCAGATAGACATTGAAAATGTCAAAATGACAAATGTGGGTTTCTGTGCAAGCTGGAAGGATAGAAAGCAGCTATTGCACATGAGCATGAATGGGCCGTTAGTGTGCACCTTCTGGACCCAAGAAGTGTCGGTGAATTAAATAGCAACGAGTTCTTCACCCTGCATTGTATGGTATCAGATTTAGATATTTCTGATGCTAGCTGGAAAACTCAAATATGTTATCATCCATGTGGCTGCTTTTTGCCGCTTTAAAATGGCTTTAGGTGCTTGCCTGAGATGGCCACTGGTAACGCAGGATGGCCTCGGGCCGGAAGCTCGTCTTGCCGCAGTTGCACTGGCAGAAGTGCATTGGCTCCTGTAGGGTTAATACGGATTTTGGTTTTACCATGCTGTGAGTGAGATCAGAGTATAAGCCTGATGCTAGACTAGATAAGGATATGAAATGGAAACTGAACGTAGTAAGGTTCTGATGGATGGGCTGACCTGCGCAACGCCCAGCACCTACCTTTGCTAAATTCCAAATTGCCTTTACACAAATAGATCTTCTGTAAGTCAGTCTAGTAATCGAGTAGTAGATCTGTCCAGTCTTTGTATGTTTGCTGCTATGAGTAGTACTTCTGTGATGTCAGTAGGATTTTATCACACAATTTTTCTATGAAATGAAAAACTTAAATTTCAAGTGAATGTTTGAATTGGTCTAGAACCAGCTAGATCAGAAAAGTGGAGTGTAGTTTGTGTAGTCATTTGTCTTTTCCCTGAATACATACGGTTTTGGCCAGTATTGGAAACAGAAATATATGCCAGCATGTGTTTCCTGTGTTGTTTTCTCCAGGTTAAACTTCTTGGTAGAGTTAGACTTCAGAATTTAGCTGGGATAGTGCTGAATCGCAGTGGCACGGATTTGAATTTCATGCCTTCTCTTCCCACTAAACAGTTGGTTCAGTTTTAAGCTTCAGGCTTTGGCCCTTCTCTACCTGCTAAAAGCACAGTTTAATCTCCTGAAAAACATGAGCCCGATAGCTCCTGGGTGCTTTAATTAAGTGAAATGAAAGATTTTCATTTCCATAAATAGAAGAGCTTCCACGCAGAGCGCAGGGCTCCAGCCCCGAGGCGCACGGCGAGAGCTGCCTCGGCCGGATCAGCGCTCCCGCGGGCGGGGACCCAGGGGGCTTGGACCTCGTCCCGAGAGATGCTGCTGGTGCGGTGGCGAGAGACGTGGAGTCCGGGACAGGAGCACCCTGTCCAGGTGATAAAAACCAGGGAAGGCGAAAGTACCGCTTCCACGGACCCGAGCGTGGGGAGCGGCGAGCTGCCCAGCCTGGCTCGGCGGCTGCCTTCGCCCGGGTCACGATTTTGAGTCAAGACAGACACCTAGTGGCCAGGGAGCTGGAAATTCCCCAGCTCTGTTCGTGGGGAGGGTCTCTCCTTGCGCTATCTTCCTTTCCCTGTTCTTCATATTCATTTATTTGTTTATTTTAAGGAAGNCAAAAGCAAGATCTGAGCGCTGATACTTATCTACGTGCTGCATTCCCTTTGGTCCTGATTTGCCTCGAGCTGTTCTTGAGCTTTATCGTGGGAACGCTACACTGGAAATTCAAGGCTATTTTCATAGGAATATAGAATACTTTCTGCAAACTTGGCATTATCTCAGTATTGCCCCTGAAACCAATTTGTGCAAGCTAACGACTTTATCTGTGATGAGTAAGTGAGGTTAAAAATTGTTGAAAACAGAACTGCTGAAAGAGGGGGACCCGCAAAGAAGAATGGGATGTGTTGTGAGACAAGACAAATGATCAGATAATTCTAGAGAGAGTGCTCACCAAGAATTGTCCCCATAGCACCAGCAAAAAGCGAGGCAGGAAGCTTCTTGTTCCGTTTGGTTGCATCTAGTTTTGTCCTGTCCAGCACACCTGCCCCTGTGCCCCAGGAATGGACACCAAGATTTACCTGTTCTCATAAGTGGCAAAATAGGATTTTCACATTGATTGCTGTAAGCTCTGAAGTCCCAGTGTGATGACGGGGTTTTATTTTGGCAGCCAGCATAGCTTCCTGGCCTCCTTTCAAGTTACGAAATTAAACTCTGCTACCTGTGTGACCGTGCGTATTGTCTTTGGCGGCAGCAGAGGATGCGTTTGCTCTGCGGGGTCCGGGATCCTTTGTTGGTGGTGCTGAAGGCAACAGCTGAATTTGGCACAGGGTGCTCCATTGTCAAAATGCAGCAGATCAAAATCCCAAGTAGTTTTACCCCTGTGCTATAGAATGTTCTTCTAAGCTGCCATCTAGTTTGAATAGTAAAAACTCCTACAATTAAAGCATTGTGGCAGCATGAAAATTCTAAACTTCACACAATATCAAACCAGTTGGTAGAGCAATTCCAGCAATTTTTTTTTGTGGCCAGTGGTTATTTCTTTTTGCTAATGAAATAGGCATTTTTCTTCAGTGAATTTAATCACAACTAATTGAGTAGTAATCAGTGCAGGCCTCAAGTTCAGATAAATGTTGCCTTCTTAATACTTTGCAGAAATGCAGAATCGATTAACTATCTTCAGAAGAAATTTTTTTTTTTTTTTAATTAGTAGGATCTTAGCAAACCATTACAGACAACATTTGTGCTGTCACACAGAACTTTACTGTTTGCTTAACACTGGACGGGGAAAATTATTTTCAATTAATTCAAGAGCTGATAGAGTTACAGTTTGTTTTTAAACTCCAAAAATAAATATAATTTTCTGATAGGTGAGCAGGCCTGTCTTTGGGCAATTCATAATTTTCTTCCTTGTGTTTTCAGAAGGCAACAAGTTACCCTGCTGATACCTATCGATTCATCTCAGTGAGCCTGAAGTGCTGGGAAACTTTTTTATGGCAAGTTTGTCTTTGCTTTTGCTTGTGGCCTGCACCTAAAAGCCAGCGTGGCACCATTCAGGAGTACTAAATCTCCTCCTGAGAAACGCCCTCTTTCCGTAATTCTTGATGCTCCTGAGCTTGGTGATCTACATTAGCATTTCCTTCAGGGGACATCAAACTGCAGACTATCTGCTGGCAAAGGGATGTGAGCCCCTGCCCTTGCCATCGGCACCCCAGCCTTTGCCCCGGGACCGCAGGGAGAGGTGCTGAAGTTTATCTCTGTGGTGACTTAGGAGAGCTCACAAGGTAGCCAACAACTAGGGGCGTGGGGAGGGGCGGGGCGGAACCAGCGGGTGAGAAATAAACAAAATGTGCTGATGCGTTGTAGAAAAATGGATTTATGGGTTATGACATTCCTAAAATATCTTTATTTAATAATGAAAACTTCATTATCCAGCCCTGTGCCAAAGTGTTGCCATGGGCCTGCTGCAACTCCCTGGAAAGATCTTTCATCTTGACAGAAGTTCTAAATTACAGCATTAGTGCTCTAACGCAGAGGAAGTTATGGCCTATTTTGTCTGTCCAGGGAAATGAGACACATGTTATTATGGAGCGGGTTATTGAAATCTAATCACTGAGAATATTAAAAGTGAGGTAGCAAAAAAATTTTTTTCTGTGTGAGCACTGGGGATAAATTAAGTGATAAACCTTGAGTGTTTACCAGAGTTTCATTGTTTTATTAAAAAGTAATTCATCTTTATTACAGCTGAGGCTATTATGTTTCACATCATTAAGAAAGCAGTGCATGGAGACCCTAAAGCTAATTTTCAATCCAACTATCAGAACACATTATGTTTTTATTTTTATCACAGGTATTGCAACATCCTCTGCGGCGGCATGTGCTGACCTCCAGAAATGTTTGGTCCGTCGTGTTTCAGAGATGGCGAGGTAAACCCAGCCTGTACTCATCAACTGATCATCACCACTGCGTGCGCTTGGGCTCCTGGTTCGACTTCAGCCCTGATCTCCAGGTAAGAACTCCGGTGTTTAGATTAGAGCCACAGTCACGAGTCTGGATGCACAATCTCAGCTGAGCTGTCCCCTCTAACTACTTTAACCCCGTAGCTGAGTGACGGAGAGAAGAATCCCACCTGTATTCATAAGCAGTCCAGCAGCCAGACACATTCGGTGTGGTTGAAAAAGTCCATTTCGGTTTTCGTTACTGTGGGTTTGCGAGTCCTTGTGCTGGTCTTGTGACACAGGCTGGTTTTTGCTTTGCATTTTGGGTTCAGGCAGAGTGAAACCCATCAGTTCAACACAGGTCCCAGGTGAACAAGTGCTGCTCTGTACTGAGCTGCAGGAAAACTTTCAGGACGTGTATTTGTGGGTGTGCAGAACCACCTGGAACCAGACAAGCTTCACCTGGCTTCCTCTGGCTAGGTGAGCTTCGCTTGGTCCACGTAGCTCATGAAGGTTACACTTCCTTGCAAAGCAGAAGTAATATAATTGCAGAGTTGGGTGGTTACTTCCGTGAACACTCATTTTAGCTTTTAAGCTGTTTGACTTAATTTTGACACATTCATAGGAAACGAATCTGGTATTTACAGTTGTAAGTATTCCCACAAAAATCTCAGTGTTTGAGTGAGGCTCGCTGGCTCTGTGTATGCGTCACTGAGAAACTCTGATTCCGTGTGTATCTACAATGTAAGAGACAGAGCAGGAACCAGCAACACTCAGGGCTCATTGCTCAGCCCAATAGTTCAGACTCATTTTCTGACACAGGCTGATGAAGAATATCTCTTCTTTCCGGGCACTTGTCTCTGGAGTGCATTTCCTCGCCCGTGGGGCCACCTCTGCGCCCAGCAGTTCCCGTGCACCCTTCAGCCGCCTTCGCTGGAACCCGCTCTGGGCTCCCTCGGTTCTGCTCTGCCATTTCATGACACAACTGAAAGTGGGAAATGTGTAAATCCAAGGACCTGAGCTTCCCAAAGAGCACAGGAGTTGGGTGAGAGCAGAGCTGGCAGGACAGTGTCTAACAGGACGACCCCATCTCCATCATCGCCTTCTCCCTGCTGCCTCTGCCCACAGCATGGATCAAGGAAACACCTGGAATGGGATGCCCCTGCTATGACTTTTATTAACGTATGGTAAGTTATGAGCGCTTACATAATTTGCAGTTCCATCAGCTGGTAAAGATCTTTGGGTTCGGATAATTTTCTGCTCTGGAGGGTGGCTGCTAGGATGCCAACGAACAAATACCATTGTCTTTATGAGAAAACAAAAAAATACTGTTATAATTCAGCAGGTCGTGTAGCTGTAGTGTGCCAAAACTGAGAAGCAATGGCCATAAATCAATCCTCATCATCTGAAAGCAAAGCAGATGAAAGTTTTCTTTGACACATACGCTAATAAAAAATAGTAACTTAAAGTTGCCTGTATAGGAAGAGAGGACATACGCTGTTTCTACACAGAGTGATAATTTAAAAGTGAACCCAGTGGCGCTAGGGCTTGTGTACACTCACGTAAATGAGCTTCAGCCAATTTAGTTAAAACGTTCCAGGTAAAACTACTTGTGTAAATAGCTTATATTAATTTAATATAACTTAAACATGCTAATATAAATATTAATGTGTTAAATATTATATTAACTTTACACCTAAGAAGACTGCTTCTTAACATAAAATAAGTACTTTTTAATCCACTTTGAGAACGTCCAGGCTGAGAACTTAAGCTCTATTAAACCACAGTAGCGAGACCAAAGCAAATCCCCATATTGACAAAACCGCAGAATAATTCCATTGACTTTCTTCACTTCTATTAAGTTGTTCCCATTTATGGAAGCCCTGCTTAGGAGCAGATTTGGCTGGTGTCATCTGGCCGTGCAGGAATGGCGGCAGTGGTGGTGGTGGTGGTTTGGGAAAGCCGTGGCTGGGGAGGAGGTTTGCTAAGGAAGGGCAATGCTGGGCCAGGGCTCCCTGGGCACCCAGGGCCGGGAGCTCTGCCCCAGCCTCTGCGTCTTGTAATTGGATTTTCTGAAGGGAAGCATGCCTTGTGTGTGTGTGTATCACAAAAATATCTGCGTTTATTGCTGGGCCAAAGCTGCTCTCTGGTTCTGACTGAGGGGGGGACGCGAGCGTGAGGAATATCCTGTTGGGACCGGTGGGAGAGCAAACCATGTTGCTCCAGAGACAGACTCTGAGCTGCCTGCGTGAGCGTGAGAGGCCCAAAGAGCCGCAGGGTCTCGTCTTGCAGAATGGCTCTGTGTCTGGGAACACGCCAGTGCAGCCCCTCGTGCCGGGGGCGTTGTGAGGTGTGCCCTGTGGAAACGGTCTGTGTATAGGGTGCGCGGTGGAGGCTGTCGTGTAGATGCTAATGCAGGCGTGCGTGTTGTCAGGGAGTGTTTCTGAGGACAGGGACCTGCAGTTTAAGGCTGATGCTGTTATCTGCAAGTAATACAAACGGCAATAGGGGATCAGCCTGAGAATTATCTGCACATTTTATGCAGACCAAGAGGAAGTAATTGCTAGGAATGCCTCGCACAGGATTTTGAAACAGATAACAATATCAGTACAGTAAAATACAAATGCAGTAAAGAGAACAGACTGCTCGTGGTGCCTGGTTAATCAATGGACTGTGAAGAGACTGAGGTGATAAACTGACTATGCTCAGGGCTAATTTTATGCAATATAATATGTTCACAGGATTAGTCTATTTAAAAATAATTTTAATCAAACTTTTTTAAATGCAAAGCTGTTCTGCACTGCTCATTTTCAATATATGCCTTAAAACAGATGAGGAAGGCAGAAACATATCCTTATTATACATGTATAATTTAAACAATATCATCAACTGAGTATTGATTGCTGACTAATGTGCTTGTTAATTAATAGATGTCTTCATGTTAAATACATTTCTCAGAGCTGTTCTGGGACCATTTAAGAAGATAAATGGGGAGTTGTAGTACAGTACTTAGTCATTAAATGTAGAAGTCACATCAGAAAGAAATGTAAAGCCATGCCTCGTGTAGCTGTTTGCTGGAATGAGCCACACAACGACTGCTCACGAAGGCTGCCCAAGCAGGGGTGGTGCAGTGGCAGAACCGCATTTCAGACATCAGCTTCTGCCTCTTAGTTATGCTTATAAAAAAAAAAAGAAACCCAGCCCTGTCTATTTTCTAAATTGTGCTAAGCAAGCCTCTTGATAACAAGGGAAGCTGGGAAGGGCCTTGCTCTGCTACTCTAGCTTATTGAAACACTACGCTAACAAAAGCCACTACAAAACCAATACAAAGAAAGAGATGGAGTCCTAGAAAAAAATGTTTGCCATGGATCAGTGGTTTATTCCTGTGGTAGCGAGGATGCAAAGGAACCTGCCATAAAATCAGTGATCATCATGAGCCCATTGCTCTTGACCTACAGCTTTTGTAAGCTCCGTAACAGTCTGTGAATCTCCTCTCCTCTCGCTGTCTATTCCCTTAGCAGGCCATATTCTCAGCCGGCAGTTACCCTTTATTCTATCTGCAGCCAGCCACTGCTTTGTTATTATTGTCTTCCTGGTTTTATTTGCTCCTTAAAGGCAGGTTACAGCCCTTTGGCTGGCACCCAAATATCTTCAGTTCCTTTTCTGTGTAGATTATTTGCTGTCTTCCATTATTCCCACCAAAGTTGTTAAAACTTACTGCTGACAGTTCCTGTCTTTGGCAGTGAGAGAAACCGCCGCATCGGTTTGGAGCCAAGCACCTGTTTGTTCAGTGCTTCACCGTCCCGCTCACATCATGTTCACCAAAGGACTGTGCTTTACATACGAAGCAGATCGCTGAAGATTATGGATGATAGCTTGCACATCTCAGATGTACGCTGTATCCAATTTTCTTTCCTGCTTCTACTCTCTTGTGTGCTGAGCAGACTCTTTAACTGACCGTTTGATTGATGGATATTCAAAAGGCACCTTTATGAGCCCTATAAATAATCTCTTAAAGGTTTTTCTTTTCTTCTTCCCCCCAAAGGTGCCACTTAACCAGTTCTCCAAGCAATGGTCCTTGCCACACCTTCCAGCTGGCTTGCTGTTCGAGCCGTCTCTGCGGTGCTCCAAACAGCCCTTGCACTCGTCTGTGGCCGCGGGGGCTCCTGGCGTACAGCACTTCAGCGCTGGGTGGGATTGGCCTGACTTGGCATTGCTTTGTGTTTTGTTCTCAAAAGCTTAACTTGGCTTTTTTTCATCAGTGGTTATTGGCATATAAATTAGGTACTTTGTGCTGGGGGGACGGGGGGGAATGGAGACAAATTTCCTATTCTGAAACTTGTTACAGATTACAGTTGAAGTGAAAACTGAATTGTGAATAGCAGGTAGGCAGTCTGGTCACTAAGCTTTTTGTGTATGCATGAAAACGTACAGAGCCATTTCCAACATCCAAAGCCATCCATGCCTCTTGATCAAGAAAGTACCACATTTTGCTAAACCAAAAGTGTTATTGTGTTGCAGTCAGTGATGCCTCGCGAGAGCCCTCCCCAAAACCGAGGTCTCTCTGGATTTTAACCAGCAGCGAAGTCCGGAGAAACCTGCAACAGCTCCTGTGCCACCTTGCAGGCAGGATGTGAACCCCCCTTTTACGAGCGTGTGTACTGCATCCCGGAGCAAATGTCGCTGCTCTGCTGAAGGCCCCACACAGGGAGCTGCAAGGAAAGGGCTTGGGGACTCATGAGCCCCGGAGCTCTCCCCGCTCCGACCCTGTGCTGCTCTCTGCGGCTCAGTGCAGCCAGCAGCCGAGGTGACTCCAGTTTCCTTTTCAAACTCCAAGACTGTAATTGTAGCTGACACAGTGTGACGTTTCATTTTTTCCAATTATTGCATGATTTGCAGTTGGATCACTTTAAAAGAAACTTCCCTCCCTGTGTTTTTATACCCACCGAGTTCATTGTTTGCAAGAAAAACTGTCGGGACAATAGAAGAAGCAGAATGCTGTCCTCTGAGCGTTGTATCTGGTCACGCGTTTTACAAGTATGTTACAACCTCGCTTCCATCATGGCTTTGATTAATACCTGGCTTTTAAAAAATGTGGGCTCTTTTCATAAGAGCCACTTTGTATGTCTATTATTTGCCAGCTGACAATGAGAACTGGATCAAACTGGGCAGGTAGGAAACAGCAAGATGAATAAGCGACAGAGCAGGTACACATTAAATGTGACATCAGATATAACTACTGTTAGGGTAATTGAGCAGAGATGTATCGGCGGTCCTGATACTCATTTACATCAGTGCTTCCTTACTCCACCAGCATAAACAGGCCTTTGAAATGGGCATAAATGATTCCTACGGCTGCGTTAAGGGTGGTGTAAAGGGACTTTGCACCAGTGAGAATTGCTCTGTACGTATTGAAAATAAATAGACGTGCACATAAAAAAATAACCCCTATTATTACACAAGGATGCAGTGGGAGTACCAGGGGAATGGCTAAAGTAACAAAACTTGACACCAGTGATAATAAAAGAGGGAACTAAAGCAAAGAGATCGCCCCAGTCTTGCTGTGTTTCGAGTGCTTAATCAAAACTGACTTCTACTACTGCAGCTGCAAAAGAAATGTTTCTAGCCTCCCATTAATTTCCATACAATAACCCTCTAATGGGGGAGTTGCCGGGGAGAGGAGGGCAATCAATCTGCTGTAATGACACACCAGAGACTAAGGGAAAATGCAAACTTGGAGCAATTTCATGGCAGGTGCAACCTTGGAAAGTACGGCCATTTTTCTAAGTTAATTTGTTCCCCTGATATGTTTGAAATCCATATTTGTACTTTAAAGGTCTAAAATGCAAGATGATTAAAAAATATAACCAGATTTTTGTAAGCTTTTCAACTGCATCAGGTGATATATTAATGCCCCTCCTTGGAGTTAGGACAGCTGGATATCTTTTATCGTTTGCTGCCAAAAAAAGGAATAGGATTGTTTATTCTAGCGTTCACTTTCTGTCTTCAGCCTTCTCATTTACCTCCCTAGCCTGATTCTCATTTGTCTCCTAGCTAAATTGATCCCTAATACTGTGGGAAGTAATAATAGTAATAGTAATGGTAACTAATAGCAGTAATAATAATTATTCGTGTTACTGTTAGTAATAATAGCACTATATAATGATAATGATTATTGTGGCTAAAAGTTCTAAAATGTGTAAATGAGTTAACTCAGTTTCTGATACATCTACATCTTTTGGACATTTCTGAAAACTGCAGATACAAATCATAACAGCAACAAACATCTTCACACAGGAACAGACTCTGAGGCACAGAACCAGTTACCATTTTGGTAAAATCCAAGTTGTTTTGAGGTGCCTTGCACTCTCCTCGTAGGCTGGAGCAGCTCTGGGGTGAATGAGGGCAGTAGCCTTTCTGGGTCACCTTTCCTTGGCATTGCCTGGTAGAAGCTATTGGGAAGGACACGGAACGAGAGCACAGCGAATGCCAGCCCGGGTTTCCATAGTGGGCAGCCCGTGGAGACTGGCTTCTCGAAGCTCAGCGCCATGGGTCCTTACGAGCACTCGCCTGTGGGCTTGGGCACTTGGAATTCCCTGCTGCGCTTTTCCCACCTTTTTTGACCAAGTTTGGGAAGAGGCCGTTTCGCTGCGGGTGATGTGGAGCTGCCGGGGTCCCCTCGCAGCCAGGCTCTGCCAGAGCCCGGCCAGCCAGCCTTGTGGCACCCGCAGGGTCAGCCTCTGCGGCCTTGTCAGACCTGCATCCCCAGCCGCTCCTCACCCACTGAGCTGGGCTGCTGAAAGCTCTGCTCATTTATGCTGATTACTACTTTTCCTTTCTCAGCACTTAAAAACTGCAGCCAGAATCTTAAAAGTGTTGAATTTTCAAACTCTGGAAGGCGCAGGGGCTTTGCATGAGAATTGGGTACCTGCTTTGCTCAGATGCTTTTGTGCTTTCCACCAAGTACCTGTCTGCATCTTCAGATTTGTGTCTTTGTGATACAGCCCTCTGCAGCTAAAGCTAAGGTGTGTGCTTTTTTACAAGAAAAGATGCTTATTATTCTACTGTGATGCAGCATTTGTGTGATGCTTGTGGCATCTGGAGAGTCTTGCTGTGACTATTCTTATGTTCTGTTTTAGATACTGTTTTAAATACATCCTCTTCCCCACCTGCCCTGACTTAATTCTGTTTCAGCTACACCTACAAATTTCACACTGGCTGAAGTGCCTTGATTTTTTTCCTGCTACCCTGTTTGGCTCCCAGTAGCATGCTTAAGTAGATAAACAAAATAATTGATCGTCTAAACGAGATTGTGGGATTCGTAAAGGTTCAATTATGTCTTCCTAAGTTTGAACTCAAGTCAATGTAATGAAGTATCTGCCTAATTCTCAGTACATCCACAAAATCAATTTATTGGAGTCGAATGCGACAAAGGTAGCCAGAATGGTTTGAAGTACGAAACAACAGCTACAAGGGGACGGACTAAATACACTAGAGCTGAAATGTGGCGACAACCTCCTTTACTGAGTTATTTCTCTGATGATTAGATACATAACTTGAGGGCTATATGTTTATCCCCAGGGCTTTTAAAAGCTTGTTTCTAACTTCCTTACTCTCGTAGAGAAGTTCAGAAACACAGCTGACTTGAGCCAAGCCGTCATGTTTGGCTCAGTTTGGCTGTGCTTTCTCTCAAACGTTGATGTCGAGATCTCTTATGTTGAATAACCCTTCACTCCTCTGGCAGGTCCAAAGAGTAAAGTAAGAGTGAGACAGGCAGGTTGTAAAGCTCTTTTAATGCAATGCAAGTAGATGCTGTGAAACCTAATGTCTGAAGAGTAAGGTTAGAAAAAATTAGCTTGGAAATAAGATACACTGCTTAAAAGAGAAGAACAAACCTCTGGAGTAAATTCCTAAGGGAACAGCAGATTCACCATCACTCGCAACCTTTCTATGCATGTCATTTGTCTTTCTAGGTAATCTAACCACAGTTTGGGAGGGCGCATGGCATGGGATGTGTTGGTCTGTTATTCATGAGATCAAATTAGGACCCCAGCTCCTTACTGAAATAAGATAGGATTTGGGTACATAACTTGAAAAACCTATTGGAGATTATAGGTTTTGAGGAACCTATTAGGAGATAAAGTTTGGTTGCTGTCTTTCTTACTTTACCTGTAGTACCAGTTCCATCAAACTACAGTTGTTTTCATCTGCAAAATCCGGATACTTCCACGTAAGATGGGTTCGCTGGTGGTACCTCACAGTCCAGTGCAGAGAACAATTTGCATTAAGAAAAGAAAGCCTGGGTTGAACAGCTCTGGAGGGTTTTGTGGCACTTTCAGATCAGTTCAAAGTTCTTCCTTCCACTGGCCTGTTTTTGTACTCTCCCTAGTGACTTAGGATGTGGATTTTTGCTCCTTGCCATCATGTGTTTGTGGCCCTGTAGTGCCCGTGATCTACAATGCAAGGCACATTCCTGATGAAATTACAACGTGTCTGAAACTTCTTGGACCTCTTCGGTGGGGACCAAATGAGTAAGAGCTAGCTCTGAAAGGCGAGCTCCCTGAGCTCATGGGGAATATGCGCCTTCAATCATGCAGCACAATGTCTTCTCCTTCACTGGTAGGTTTTAATCCTTGTCTCCCATAAGATCACAAAGCCTCTCACTGTCCATCCAAGGGTGAGGACCTGTAAAAGGCAATTCAGTTTCACAGGCCATGAAGTTGTATGTCCACTTTTTGCATTTCTTCCCTTTTTGTTTATGATTTCAGAAAAATCTCTAAGTCTGCCATCTATATTTTGCCTCTGAACATCCGTAATGCGAAGCTGGACTCCAACCACTTGTTCACTGAGGAAAGCATCGACAAGAAAGCCGGCTGAGTCTGCAGCGGGGCTTACTGAGGGTGGGTGGCAGACGAGGAATTTGGGCTCCCTTCCCAGCAGAGGCAGCTCGTGGTTGCACACAGAGAGCCCAGCCTCGGGGCTCCTCTTTCTATCCCTGCCATCAGCTCTGTGCCGCTGCTCAATAAGGTCCCAAGTCATCTCGCAGAAATAATGTTGCTGGTTTTAAAGCAGTAGTTTTGTACATAGAAGGTGGTGGTTTTGAGAAAATCCAGATACTTATTACTTCCATTCTGCAGTCAGGTCTGTAGTTTTCCCTTTGAATAGCTCACATTTCCTCTTCTGAGAATTACTCTATGCATAAACAAGCCCTAGATTAAACACAGGAAAATACTGTGACATTTAAAAAAGATGTAAATAGAATAACTCATTTTGCCATCTAGACAAGAGTCTTGGGTCTGACATGTACATGTGATTCTCTGGCTTGCTCGTGTCATTACTCTTCACCTCTGCTCATAAACCTCCACCTAGAAAATAATGTAATTTAATTAGGAATGTGGAATTAGCCTACCGCAGTCACACTCGGTTAAGCCGAATCAGTTTGTAAATTCCATTGTCATTGGGGCTGAAAAAAATATATGTTACATTAGCAGCCTAATCTTATGTGCATATTAAGAGAGGGATTTCAGGTGAAGCCTCTCGTCATCCCTGGTGCCGGGGGTGGCCGAGAGCAGCAGCGAGCTACCCGGCCTGCCCTGCCCTGCCTGCCCGGCAGCCTGCGTCGGGCGCTGGGGGCAAAGCAAAGCCTGCGGAGGAGGACCCAGCCCCTGGTGCTGCGGTTGGGCATTCCTAATGGAGGCAGGAGGGCAACAGAAAGATAACGAGTGTCTGCCCCAGTGACCTCATGCCTCACGAGTGGGCTGTGATCGGAGGGTGGGGAGCAGAGCACCATGTACTCGGAGGCTGGCAGGGTTTTGCGCCGGAGGGGTGTCCGTGCTGCGGGATGTCTGCTCGCTTTCTGCATGCTCCTTTGGTTTATGTGGAGGTGGGGCAGAGGATCCTGCTCTGGCCGGTGTGGTTTCTGTGTCAGAAACACGTGGCCAGCTGTGAGCTCCCACTGTGAGGTTCTGCCAGAGGAATGTGAGCATCGCCTGCCTCTCTGAAGAGATGAGGTGATCATAGGTACAATCCAGGCAGTAACTTTAAGGAAGACCTGAAATTCTTTCATTTTCCAGTCCTGTGAGGAGGTGTCCATTAACACATTTGTGATTATGTATTTGTGATTATGCATACTTTCATGCCTGTAATTACACACATAGAAGTTTAGGGAAAACTGTTGTCCTTCTGTACATCAGTAGTAGAAAGCTGGTCTTACTGTGATTCTCTACTATTCTCCTGTGGCACTTGCAAAGGGAAAGGCGTCTGATGCTGTGTTCAGACCTGCAGCAGTGTGCAGGAAGGGCCTGCTGCCCTGCCCAGTCCCTTGTTCTGCACTGCCTTCCTCTGAGCGTGCTGGGGAGGGTTAACCTCTGCTAAAGACCTCAGTAAAGCATGAGGATTGTAAAGATGGCAAGCTCGATGGATCAAAAGTCTTACCTGAAAAGGCAACCCCTCCTTATTTCTGTAGAAAGCTTCTACATGACTCCCGTCATTTTAATTTTTTTTTCCTTCCATACAGGAGCATAATAATTTTATTAATTTGTGTGAAAATAGAGAACAAGAAGGCAGAACAGAATACAGAACAATGTTGTGGTCTGGGAAGAGTAAAGGAGGAGGGGGATTCGCAGCAGTGGTTGGAACGTCTCTTCTGTGTCGCTTGGCATCCTAGTGGAGGAGGGTGCCTGGTCATCAGAAGAGAGAGCACTTCCCTCTGGGCTGGTGACAGTCTCCACTAGCTCGCTGCAATTCCCAGGTACTTCAGACCCACCCAGACCACGTATTACAGCAAACACAGAACACAAATAGTTCGTAAAGTTTAGCAGGACACTCCCTGCATCATCCACCATATATTCCTCTTTATTTGCTCCTCTGCCATCCAGCTGCTTCCATCCTCATCCACCACAACCTTTTCGGTTTTCTTTTGGAGCCTTCCGCATCTCCCTGCGTGTCTGTAGGACCTCCGCTGTGGTGTGTCAGTGGTGGCAGCTAGAGCAGCAGCGCTAAAGGACTACAGCTGGGTCATCCTTTCCCTTAATATATTTGTGTATTAGAAAAAGAAAAAGGAAAATCCTAGGGACCCTTGTATCTTTAAAAAACAATATACAAATAAAGCCATCTTGGTTTGAAGTTAACAAGTATTTTTGAAGGCAAATGGGATAGGAAGAATTTAGTCTGCACACACTTATTTGTCATGCAGTCTGACTAGTGCTTTTCAACGTACTTTGATCCTCTTCTTTTTTTTGGCCCAGACATTAGATAATGCTTTAGAAGCCATTAGAAAAAATTGTGACAATTGAAATGCTTTGAAAAATGACAGTTTGATAGTCTAATAATAGCCCCTACACTGATCTGGAGAAGGTTTTCTTTTCTTTTTTGTATTCATTATGTACAGTACATTTCAAAATGTCCTTTTCTCCCTAACAAATAAATTAACCCTTTCACGACCTGCAGTCCTGCAAACATGAAAGATGTAGATGCTAATATATGCATTTATGACGCATACTTATGTTTAAAGAGGTATGTGCACTATAAAGAGCTGGTAAAAGGGGCTGTGACATTGAGAGGGGAAGAAATGGAAAAGACGATAACATCTTTGGTTGTGTTCTTCAAGAAGGCTGACCGTGCAGAGTGCTGCTGTTAATGAGGGACACCATTACAGCATGATCTCCAGAAGGATTTTCTGTAGGGAGAAAATATGTCTTGGAGGGTGAGGAGGATGGGAGCTTACATTTCATTGCAAGATCTTGTTTTTGCAAGATCTTATTTGGCAGCGATAAATGAGCAACTTTCAAGCCTCAGAAGTGATTAATTTCTCACTGGAGCTGTCTCTGAGGCTGTCACAGCCTGACAATCCTGACATAAGTGTCATTTATAATGTCACAAGTCTATTACACATAAATGTCATTACACAATTACTCTGAGGATGAAGAAAGGTTCACTGGGGGAAGAGCGTCTGATATTAAGTCAATTATATATCTTAATGTTATTGTTTGGTTGTCCCCCCTTATACAATTACATTGTGTCTCATTTGTTCATTTTGTGCAAATTGGCAATTATTTATTGCAGTGATACTACTAGGCAACCCTACCTGGGTTGGTGTCATTAAAACTCTGGCACAACCTTGTGTGTGTTGCCATGACTGATATCAACACGAGGATCGTGGTGCTTTGATAATTAGCCCTCTTGAAATGAGGGCTCTATGCTCGGTCTCCCCCCAACTTTTTTCCTGCATCTCTCTGAAAGGCACCAACATATGGGTGAGATGATAAATCCTCCATGTGGTTTTGATAAAGATGGCTTGTTTTAATGAGGGTGACTTTTTGTGCTGCCTAACAAAAGAGGCTCTTTCTTGTTAGAAGGACAGAGGAGTTCAGCAAATTCCCCTGTGCTGCACCTCAATTATTCCTTAAAATTGGCATAAATGTAGCCTTCGTTTAGTTCTAACAGGCTTTCATCCTCCTTGGCCCAGACACAAACAAGACTTAGACTGGGGCTTGGTGTACTGACGAGATTTGAATGCATTATGCATAAGAAGGTGCGGTAATGGAGCTGCCTGGCTGACGGGGAGGGGGGACGAGGGATCCGGGGTAGTGCTGCCGTGCCCCTCTCTCCCTGGACGCGGACAGGAGCTGAGCTGTCGGTTTGATTAGAGGTCGCTGGAATCCAGCTCGATTTTGTGAGCTGGAAGTCAACCTGCCTGGTAGGGTATAGGCAAAGACTTGGCTCTGAGGGCACTGAACGTTTCTGTGCTGGCTTCAGCAAAGTGGAGCAGTCATGTTCCACAATCCGAGCTGACTTACAAACGTGTAAATACAGAAAATGGCCAGGAATTTCCATGATAATCCTCCAGATTTCTACCAAGACAACAGAGATGAGAATCAGGCCTTTTCAATTGCTCCCTTTGCCTGTTTGCTATTCTGGGAAGCTTTTGTTCTCAAAGGGACATCTTTAAAGCAAAAGCTGGTAGAATAATTTATTTGCAAATAATTTATTCAGTGATTGATGGGAAAAGCTGCTGAATAAATAATTCACTGAATGCTAATGGAACATCAGAGATGGTCGAATAATGAAAATGTTTATTTGCAAATAATTTATTCAAAGAAAAATGCTGAAATGTATCAGTTCAATTATTCTTGGTGAAGAATCCAGCCATTCCTACCCAGCCCACTGTGACATGTCGTACAAAGGTGCTTTTTTCAACAAACAAAATTCCAGGTAGTTAACCTGTGTTTGCTCCAGGTGAGGAACTCTGATCTTCTGCTCTCCAGCAAGAGCGGTCACAAGAAGAAGTATGAATAAGAAAATCCTTCAACTTACGCTCAAATTGGAGGTTGAGCCCTAACTCTGAATGTTATGGCAGTTTCGTATTGTGGGCCTCTTTCACCCTGTATTTATTGTTATTATTAGCAGCGGCTTTATCATCTGAAATCCTCTCTATAAGTCTAAGCTTTGCCCTTTTCTTCTGAGCAGTGAAGGACGTGTCCTTCTGCCTGCTCTCCGGGACGAGCAGTGCCCTTGCTTCCGAGGCACGCGGTCCCTGTGCTGGCTGCTGTGCCAGAGGAGGGCTTTCCAGCGATGACAGACCTGGAGCACTGGGCAGCTCTGTGTTGTCCCTCTGAGAATGCAGATGATCACAAGCTGCTGTGAAGGACTTGGAAGGAGCAATACATAGTTTATAAAAGCTTGGACTTAAGAGAAGTCCTGATGTTTTGCAGTACCATGTGGGTGGTAAGGAAATCTGGCATCAGCATCACTTGTGCACCTTCCTCTGCCCTGGATCGCTGAGCTCCTTGAGACCTGCCAGGATTGACTGGCATTCAGCACTGACCACCCACGGGGAACTGGGGAGATTTTTAAAGACGTGCCCTGAAGACTTGAATTCTAAATCTGCACTGACTACAGCAAAAATAAACAAATTACGAAGCCAGCCTCCCCAGCAGAACTTTTGTCGCTGATCTCTCTCATTTGGCAGACGTGTAGAGAGTGCAAGCTCAGGGTGCCGAGGCAGGAGACCCGGCGTGGGGCAGGTACTGCAGGCGTCACGGTCCTCAGCTGTTCCATTTGCCAGAGGAGATCTTTCTTGCTTGCATGCAGCTGTACAATGGGTCTCAGGTGCTCCTGGAAAATTGAAGTGATTTTGTGCTGATACTGGGGCTAATACCAGAGAAATCTAAATTAAATTTTAAGAGGAACCTACCCTTTTATCTTCTAACCTTAGGCTTCTCCCTCTCATGCAGAAAAATCAATCTTGACTAGTCTACTGACCAAGTAAAAGTAAACAGAGGAACCCACATAAACATGCACTTTATCTTCTTTAAAATACTCTTCACAGAGAAGTTTAGCAAAACATCCAAAGCTTCCTCACAGGTCTTAGGAGAAAACCCTGCTGTCCTGAAAGGAGCTATCATTACTCTTGAGGGGGATCCTCCCTAGCTGCCTAGGTGTTTAAGAAAACACTGCAGGACTGTTCTGCTCTGTCTTTCAGGAGAGCTGGGTTCCTGAGCCCCTGCTGAGGACACAGCTGCAGCAAATGAGCAAGTGGCCGTCACCTGGCTCCGGGGAGCGGATAAAGCCAGTGCCCCGGGCACACCTCTGCTTGCTGCAGGGTTTGGTGTTAGCTGTGGGAAAGGTGGTTATTGTTACTTTATTTTTTAATGATTTATCTGTTTTAGCTGTAGTGATTAGCGCTCATGGCAGGAAAAGCTCTTTCAGCAGAAATTCTGTGACCAGCAACCTGGGCTTTGTCAGAAGCCATCAGGGACATGGTTTCATCAGAAAAGAAGACACAGTCTGTGCAAAAGCAGTGCAAAGGTAAGCTTTACTCAGACTCCTGTCTTCCAGAAATTCTCAGTTTCTCTGATGCATTTTTCCTGTTTCTTCTCTCTCCTTCTCTGGTTTTGTGCGCATTAGGCAGGGTTTATAACCAGGAAAGTATGTGACCCTCTAAGAGTGTAACGCTTTGGCACTCTGCTCTCCTGCCCTTTCTGGATTAAGAGGGGAGGTCAAGGATAATTGGACTTTGCTTTTGATTTTTTAAAGCTTTTCTTAACTTCTAATCCGGCCTTGGGCCAAGACTAGAGTTGGTGTATCTCTTGTCCAAAGTGTTCTGCTTGTGCCTGGCTTTCATAGTTTAAAAACAACTCCTCAGTTTACATTAACTGCACAGTACTGCAATCTCAGGTGCAGATCAGGTCATCTTCCCCATCCCTCACTGCTTTATCATCTTGTTTTCTCCATTTCCTCCTGTGATATATTGAAGTAAGTGACATTTTCAAGAGCAGGGACACTAAATCATGTATGCTCTGTGTATGCGTAATCTGGAGTGTCTGGTCCAGAATGCTAACGAGGGTGTGCTGGCAAAAAGAAATTGCAGGAGAGACCTTGGAGTCTGCCGGCATGTACTGAACAAGAGGCAGGAGAAATGGCACCATTTTCTCTTGGTAACAGTAGTCCATTTGCTCCTCTGAATAACTGAATTTCCTCTCCATGCCGCCAGATTAACCAGCCAGAGATCAGGGCCTCGCGTAGCTGAGGGGCTGTGAAACTCCCAGTGGAGATGAGTTGAGTTCTAGGTGACTTACTGGCAAAGTATGATAGAGCGGGAGTAATAAAAAAAACCCCAAAATCGTGTAGATGTGACAAGTCTTACGCACAATAATAAAAAATACCAGTGACTGAACTGCAGAGAGTTTAGATCCCATGCTGCTCATCTCAGAGTGTACTCTGCAAGTCCTTGCTGCCTTTCACAAGTCTTTCTGATCGCCCAGGGCTGCTGGGTGCTTCAGCTATGGAAATTGCCTTCATCCAGCGTGCTGGGGGCGGGTGGAAAAGGCCTGTGCTGTGCGTTGGCTCTGCGGCTCCCCTGAGAATCTATAGCAAACTTAATTTTGAGGCAGATTTCCATCATCTTTGCACTACCCTACCTAGATCTAAAAATAATGTAGCTGTGCTAAGAACTTGCTATTATATTTTCTTTGTGATTACACCCATCCACATCAGAACCAGTTCAGAGTTGTTTTATTCTCCAAATTTCTGGCTGTATTAGCACTGTCAGAATCCCTGATGTATCACCTTGCAGGGAGTCTAAATGCTTGTCAGTGCCTTACTTTGCATTTTTGTTCTGGGTTCAAAGCTGAAAGCACAGCTGAACTGAAATCTTTTCTCTGGATGCTGATAGAAATGTAAGAGAAATCTCATTTTTAAAAAGTATGAAAGGAGTGTAAAAATAAGTCTTTCACTGAGCTGATCAACTCAGCCTCTTTATACCAAAAAGGATTCAGAATGAGGAGCTGATAATACAGGCTTTAGTTTGTGGGAAATGAATTAGAAAGATGGTATTTGAAAGAACTATTTCATTTAGGTGTTTCACTGGCATATAACATGCTACTATAGTTATATTGCAGCAAGCTAAAATATTATTTAAAAGTTAATTCATATTTTTAGCATATAATTTCTAATTAACTTGCTGTAGTTATCTTGTTAAATGTCAATTAAATCTCAGAGCATTTCTCAAAGGTTTCCTGTATTCATAAAATGTAATTATAGAGCTATTGCTCGTGTAGCCCTTATTACCAGTATAATCTACAGCTAAATATATCTTTTACATGCTAATTATACATCGCTAAGTGCTATATTGATAATGAGTAATTGATTTAGCACAATGAATTGTGATGTTACCTCTCCAAATGTCAACTCTTAAGCATTTTGAATTAAAAGTTCTGGCCGCAGCTTTTGGTTCTTGTTGAGGTTTGCTGCCATGCCTGTGTGTGGGTGGAAGGGTTGATCTGCTGCAGCCGTGGTGCCGGAGGGCAGCGCTGGCCTGAGCGTGCTCCCTGTCGCCGGGATCAGGCTCCCCCCAGTGCGAGGTCTCTGCGGGTTTGGGGTGCGGGTGCTGCGGGGTGCGGAGCTGGCTCGGACGGTGCACGGCGGGGTGTGCTGGCGTGTCTGACACTGCACCCTGCGAAATGCCGGATGTCTCAGAAATGGCTCTGCTGACAAGAAATGACGACAAGATGGGCTGAAAAGTCATCTGTCACAAAAAAAGGCAGGAGGAGGCTTTGAGAGTTTATCACCAAACTTCCGAAAGAGGAAGATAGTCAAACTTCTTTCAGAAGAACCCCCCCAGGTAGTCTAGCGAAGAGCTACCATCCTTTTTTTGCGCTGATACCAGGATAAAAGGTGAAGGTTGGGTTACGCATTGCCGCGTGCAGTTTCTCGTTCTCCCCAGTTTTGTTGCCACACTAGCTCATGTCTGTAGGACTCTGCGGAGCAGGGTTATGTCGTGCCTGTAAGGCATAGAGGGTCGCTTTGTTACGTCTTCCAGAGCACCAGCTCAGCTCCATGGCTGCACAGTGCTGACATCCCTCTTCTGAGGCAGGAATAATTACACCTGAACAATTAGCAGAACATACCTGAAACCTCAATTAATTGTGATTTATAACTGTGATGGTCCAGATGGAAAAAGAGAGCAAAAAAAAAAAAAGAGGGGAAAAAAAAAATGATGAGAAGCTGAGAAAGCCTTAATTAGATTTGCATGTTTACTGCCCAGCAGTAACTTGGAGCAAATATTACTCCCAGTGTCTCCCAGCCTGTCTCCAGTCTCAGCTAGCCTCTGCTCCTCCTCCCTTCCCTCTTGCTGTCTGAATAATATTTACTGGTACATCAGTGTTATTTGGAGTTTGGATCTTCACTGTCCCTTGCCAGATTCACACGTGTCTGTGTTGATATTGATGTTATTCAAACAATGATCATCTCCTTCCCTTGTCAGTCTGCATTGCATGTTTCACGTAGTACAATCTTAGCAAACAAGCATCATCCTCTGCTTTTTTCCCATTTGTGGCTTGTTTTTTTTCCCCTTTTGCTAGAAGTGCTATTTAAATTAAACCATGCATTGTTTCTTTCCTTCACTCTTGTGTTTCCTAAGGCAACAAATTTTATGGATCTAGGAAACACAATCAATATGAAGTTGGATTGTCCTTATGAGATCCTCTTAATATCCCAGGAGGCCAGGCTTTGTACATCAGGATTAAGAAAAGGGAAAATTACTGAGGGCAGGATTCTTCAGAGGGCTGTTTGTGTGCACATCATGGACAAATATTGAAATGTGGAAAACATAATCCAGGGGTTTGTGTAATTTTAATTGAAACCGTTTGTAACCTTCATTCTCTTAAATGACGCTTTTTATCTTCCGTGGGTTCACATGATGGGTTCTACTGCACACTGAATTCATTAAAATATACAAAAAATTAAGTATTCTCTGGAGAAAATTCGTATCCAGTGATGGAGGAGAGCTGGTAATTCAGATAATAACACTGTGTAATGTAAAAATGAACCTGTTAGAATGCCAAAGCTTTCTAAAAAGCTGTGTGGCCACTACCAGGTCATTTACATTTTGCATGGAGATAGATTCTCCAAAAGTAGATGAAAGATTTGCTCAATTCTGAGTAACTTTTCTCACTGATATATTGAAGACAAATTTTTCCAGCTCGCTCACAGCATTTCCTGTCTGGGGGATTGTTTGCTTCAGCTGTGCTCACAATTATTCCATGATAGTGTTGGTTTCATGACTAAGCTCTCTTCACCAGAGTTCATTAGAAATAAAAACTTAATTGAATTAGGGCAGTTACTCATGCGGGAGCAATTAGAAGTGGCAGAAATACTCTTCCTGAGAAGCCAGTTTTGCTTATTCTCCAGGAACGTGGGAGCTTTCCCTGCCCGGTTGCTCACCATGGGAGCTGCTGCTGCCCGGCCAGTTTGTTGCTCTGATTTTTCTGTTGATTCTCCTCTGTTCCCTTTCTCCCTTTGCATTTGGTTGGCCTCCTGTTCTTGGACATGGTGGTTGTTTTTGCTTTTCCTCTGGAAACTGCTTCATCAACTGAATTGGTATTGCTTTTATGGTGTAATTTTCTTTATGTCAGTGGCTGTCAGTCTGTCTCTCCTCTGCCGGGTGGACGGGCTCGCTGCAGCAGTGCAGCTCGCCTTTCCACATCACTTTGTATCACTGCCTTATAAATATTGATCCGTCGTGAGCAGCAGTCTCCCAGTTTTCTGTCCAATTGGTCCATAGCCTAATCCTTAATATTAAGTATTTGCAATGTTTTTGGTGAAATTAATTCCACTTTGAGCCAACTATGGCGAGTGCTGTTTGTGTGAGGCAGGAACATCCTTAGTCACTAGTAATCCTTAGGATTAGTATTCTGCAGAAAACTATGCTCCTCTCCTTTTAAAATACTCTAATATTCCTGCAAAAGGCAGGCAGGTGGAAGAAGAGAAGGAATGTTTGGCGAGGCCTACACAGGTTGAGATGGAAGTGATGGGGAATCTGGAGTCAAGGAGTTGAAATAGGAAGAGCAGAAAGAAGGGACAGGGCTGAAGCCGACAAAGATCAAGTATCTAAGATTAGAGCTCTAGGAGTTCTCTCTCTAGCATGTGGTTGAATTTTACCCAATTTGCGGTCTTGGCATTTTCCTTTCTTTTTTTTTTTATGTGCTCATGTATTTACCAAGCTCTAGAAAAAACGAAAATGGAAGTTATATAGATTCAGTGTGCATAATGAAAATGTGGTGTGACATATTCCCTCTGAGTATTTTCAGAATAAAAAGGCAGAGAGAAATCAGATAAATGCATCAACAGGAGTCAGCTGTCTGCCAAAGCATATTTTAAATATCAAATTAGAATATAATAGTATGCATAGTTTCCATATCAAATAGTGACATTATTGACAGAGACTAGAAGGTGACACAACTCAGAGTCCTCCTGCATCCCTGGATAACAGACGAAACAGTCTTAAATGGAATACAAAGCATTTTTGTAATCAAATGTAGGCTTATGTGGACATTTGTGTGGTTCAGACAAGAGAAATCCAAATGGAGGGAAATGAATGGGATTTTAATGTACTTTTTGTATGCTAGGGTGAACGGCCAGCCTGAGGGATACAGGCATAGACATCTACGTCCGCAGATAATGTAGGTGGCTGTAGGCAAGCACTCTGCTCCCACTGGTTTATTCCTCACTGGCACTGTTGGCAAAACCCTTGCGTGGGAAGTGCCCTAATTAGGTGGGAGAGACAAAACTGGGAGTCCGAGAGTGTTTCCACCAGGGCAAGGGAATTCTGCTCTCTGGAGTCACATCCCTCTGTTGGGGAAAAATGCAAGGTGGTTTTCCTCCCAGAGGTGTAAGGAGAATATGCGCCATTATTCGGCCAGCTGAACTGTGCAGCATGTGCTTTTGGAGGGGCACGGGAGTTCCTGGGTTCTAGAATAAAGCTCACTGCTGAGGAGGCGTCACGGACGTCCTCTGGAGGCCAGCAGCAGAGATCCCCTGGACAAGCAGGCGGGAGCATCTCTGGGCACGGAAGGAGCTGAGCTCTGCTTTAGGATATCTTTTCTGTTGATAGTTGCTTTCTCTGTGACTTGAGAATGCATAGAAGAGCAATATTTATAGCAGTAAATAACAAGTCTCAGCATCAACAGAACGATTCCTCCAGGTGGTGGCGGCTGGCTTGCATCTCCCATGGGCTGGCTGTTACAAGGAGACGTATCGCTGGGATCAATGGCCTGGCCCTGGCACTGCCTCTTGGGTACCTTGCATGTGGGCAGAGGGGTTCAGTGCAGCCTGAGGATGTTTACTCGTTGCATTTTGGCAGCTCTTGAACCCAAATTTCATTTTGGTAAATGTGCAAAAAATAACGTACATGTCTGTTGTAGGATACTCCCACCAGACAACAGCACGTAGATGAGTGTCAGAGTAGACTATGTATTTAATATATCACATACTGTTGACTTTCTAAGTAAGAAGGCAAGAATAAAAGCAAAAACATCTGGAAGCATGCTGTGAAACAGTTATTCTTTAAATATTGATGGTCTGGTTTTGTAACTGTCACAGTTAAAACTCACAGATGGAGTTCAGAGCTCTAGCTGGACTGCTCAGCTTAGTGTTCCAAAATCATAAGCAACAAGAGGAAAGATGACGACTGCGGTAATCCCAGTTGGATGAGTGTTACCCACTCAGAGGTGTGGTAACATCTTCCCATTTCTCTTGGTAATCTTCTCTCATGGGAGATATGTAGCGACTGGCACAGCAGTTCAGTGAAGACCGCTGAGAAAAATCTTGCTATATTGTATGCTCCAGAAAGTGAAGATGGGCAGCTTGGATGGTGACTTCTGAGTGTGATGAGACAATTCTTGTGGAGGAGGCAATTTCCACGGTGTTCCCTGCGCAAGGCAGTGGCTTGGGTGCAGTTCAAGGTTGCAACTCCCCCAGACATGGAGGGAAAGACAAAGAAGGAGGAAATATTTTTTTCCAAGCTTAAGATATATTGCTCTAATATTTCTTTTTGCTTCTATTCCCTCTTGGCAGCTCCATCTCTCCATATAGCTATAGGCTGTCTGTCAGTGGCTCTCATACGCGCACACACACACGGAATATTTGTTAACTACCACTATTTGAGGCGAAACGGTGAGGTTCTGTGCTGAAGAAGAGTTTTTCAGATAACTGCCTGAGGCACCAGACGTTTTAGAATCAAAATCCGGAAAGTAGAGTCATTATTTCTGTTGTTTTAGTGCCTGCTTTTATTCTCTTTCTTCCTGACAAATGTTGCTTAACCTGTATTGCTGTGGGTGGTTTTGTCACATTTGCACTATACAGAGCTGTTTAAAAAAACCCCCAAAAACCACTTTTTATTTAACCATCTTTGCAGTGTCGCCTACTTTGTACTCCATTGCCCTTTCCTGTCTCCTTTTTTGACCTCTGGTCTATGGATATAGACTGTGAAGTCTGTAGCTTTCCACATGAGATGTGAATGGACAGTGTCTGGAAAAAATGGGAGCAGACCAAAAAAGTCCTCTTTGGCTCCCTATGGCAGAGTGTCAAACAAATCCCAGCATTACAGACTACCTTGCTGAAGAAGGTATGTAGCCATCTGCCTTGCTGGCTTGTAAAGCTGACACGAGTTGTACAAATAACTGATGTGACCTCTGTAACAGCTGAAACCAGCGGATCTTCCCAAAGATGAATGCTTGCAAGTACAGAAAGCAGATTTGGGTCTTTATTATTCACATGAAGCCCCCTTGGAAAAAAACCCAACACACCAGGGACCTGAGAGTCTGGCTGAGGGACAAATCTAAATTGTGGATTTGGCATCTGTGTCCTTGTGGTTAGCCCCAGACAACAACTTACGCTTCGCCAAGCCCTGGGAGGGGGTCTCTGGCATGGTGATCTTTAAGCCCTCCTTTGATGGTAAGCCAACACATGACTAGTTCCAGTGCAGTTTATCTTCAGACCTGTGACATGAAGATACCAACATTAATATTGTCCATTGTAATGGAGATACCCTGCAGGTGAGATCTAAGGCTGCTGAAGGACAGCTACTGAGTGTGTACACTTGCATGGACCATCAGAGGAGATGACTAGCGCTGTCTGGACTTCGGGAGGTCAGCAACCGAGAACGTGCTCTGCCTGCATCTTTGCTCCTAAGCTCTGTTTTGTTCCCTGCAAAGTCAATGTGATGGGGTACGGATGTCGTGGAAGGCACAGCACTCAAAACCCACTTCCAGTGCAGAAATATCTGCCTCATTCCTGGTGATGGTGTGAGTTTAGGGCAGTCAGGGCTCAGGTCAGGGCCTTGTAGGCTGTTAAAGCAAAGCACTGAGCTTCTGCTGTTGAGAGGTAACAGTTTAGTATATAGACAACAGGTAGCAAGTAAATAAAGTGCTGTAAAGGTAAGGAGAAAAGATAGAGAGATGATGACAGAGCTGTATTTGCACAAGTCATTTGTCCCAGTGACCTCCCTGGGGTCTGAGGTGTCTGTAAGAAATTAATAGTTATTCATTGGCATAATGGTAAAAAAAAGGAAAAAGACTGGATGTGAGACTTGGAGGAGTATAAAATATTTTCTTCCAGCAGCAGGAAAAGAGGAGAAATCATAGCCTGATCCTCCTCTTCTCAGCAGCTTGAAGCCTTGATCCTTTTGTGAGCCTCACAAATCAAAAGGACAGTTTGTCTGAGTTCATGGTGAGGTTTCTGCATGCACTGTGATGAGGGCAGTGATGGAGAACACTGTTGGGACCTGCTCTTCTCAGCTGAAGAGTCTGAGAAAGTCCTGAAGAAGGAAAGGTTTTCAGGGAGAGAGAACATTTTTTATTAGCTCTAGTAGAAACATACAGACGAGTTTTTTGGTTAGACAGCCCTCTTAAGGCTTCTTTTGCTAGTTGCAGGAGTGCCAGCTGTTACATCCCTTGTTACTGTGGGCCACAAAAAAGGGTCCTGAATGTGAAGAGCAGAAGTCTAGGGTGGTTTCTTGTCGCTGCTCCACAAATCCAAGAGCTGACGATACTGAGCCGTTGCCCTGCTGTCCTTGCACAAGTGCCTCTGCGTCCTTTTGGGAGTGTCTTGGTTGACATGAAGATGTGAGGCTTCAACAGCTGTTGTGAAGGACATGGAGTGCACGAGGACCGCGGCCCCTGCTCCTGTGGTGAGGAACAGAGGTCTCCGCTGCTGAGCGTCTTGTCGGAGAAGTTGGGGAGCCAGCAGTCTGAATTGCTGTGAGGTGCAGCAAGCGAGGTGCTTGTTTGACCCGACCGGCTGGGTGCAGGAAGGAGCTCAGGGAAGAGGTCTTGTGGCGGGACCTCTTGGGAAGAGCAGTGCTCTTCCCCTGGAAAACATATTTCTCTAGTGATTTTTATTGCAGTTTTATTTCGTTTTTGCCTTTCATGCTTTGTTGGTAGAATTGATAGATACTTGATAAGTTTGAATCATGCTCAGTTGTTTCCTCAGGTATGCTGTGGCTCAAACAGATTTTAAGAGCTGAATATTATTTATTGAGGCTCAAAAAACCCCCTCACAGTTTTATAAAAATATGAAAGTGTGATCTGATAACAGAAATACTTCTAGGTCCTGAAGTAATTCCTTTCAGTTGATAACATTCAGATCAGTTTATCTACAAATATTATTCATTACAGCATTTTATATACATTTTAAAACATGTTTGATTAACCTGCCTTCGGAGTGCAGAGCTAAATGTCTAGTCTGACAGATGAACTGCATGGGAAAATTAAGGATATAAACTTGTTTACCAAGATTGAGTGGAATCTTTACAGTTCTCTCTGCAGCCTTTCCAAATGAGGTTTAGCCTGTATAATGACGGCAAAGATCCTCGTCTCGTTTCTGGGCATCGGACAGCGAGCGGTCTGGAGGCAGGCTTGGCGTGCGCAGCCCTGCGCGCCGTGCAGGCTGGCTGCCTCTGAACGCCCCTCGCGTTTCCCTCTCCTGACAGCAGCCGTGAAGAATAACGCGGTGGCCCAGGGAGCCCTCTAACAGCACAGAAACGGATAAATGTATTCCCGTGGCGGCTCTGGGGCGGCCGGGGGCCGGGGAGAGCCGTGCTAGAGGGGGCTCTCGGTCAGCTCACGCCTGCCCTGCGTCTCGCAGCCCCTGGCAAGGCTCCTTCCAGCCGGCCTTGGCACTGCCGTTGAGTGCATCGGGTAAAGACTTCGCTTTAAAATTGCGGTTTCTTCTTGTCTTTACATAGCTGTTGAGAGAAAAAACAGAAAAAAATGGAAATGAGTTCCTGCATCTTCTTACGAGGGGTTTCCCCAGCACTTTCTGTGTGGTTGAGCGTACGCTGTATCTGTCCATCTCTGGGGTGAACCAAGCTGTTCATGTGGTTTTTACGAGGTGAGTTTTGCTGTGGGAAGTCAGGTGATTACAGTGATTTAGTTGCAATAATCGTTAAAACTAATGAAGAAGCTTGCTGGCAACCTTTCATCATATGGCATCCTAAAACACTTCTCAGATCTGAAAACTTAAGTAAAAGCTAATTATCTGATGCATCGTAGGATCTGAGGTCAGAAACGTGTTCCGCTGGCAGCGGTGCATAGACCAGAGCGGTGGTGAAGTCAAACCGGAGCAGCGATGCTGCGGCTGATGCAGAGCACGTGCAGGATCCCAGCTGGGTTTCCTTCCGCGGGGTGCTGCGGATGGACTGACATGTGTCATCGCTGTCACTGTGCCCTGGCTCTTCCCTTGGCCCCGGCGTCCTCGTGGTTGGCCTGGCTGCACCAACGTGCCTTAGGAAATTGATTCACCTTGTGCTTAGTCCTGCCCTTGGGTCTGGGGGGTTAGAGCCAGTCTGGGGCTGGTGTACGAGCTGGACAGCCATTTACGAGGTTTTCTGTAGTGTGGGTGTGTTTGTGATAAGTTACTCTTTGGTACAGAAAAGAAGTACAGATGCTTGCTGCTTCCATGAAACTCAGTTCCTCGGGCAGTGGGGTGCACCGCGCCCCAGACTGCTGCACTGCTCACAGCCTCCCCAAAACTCCCGTGAGATCCTCACAGGGAGGATTTGCTTTAAGTGCAGACAGGGCTGCATGAGAAGCTTGCTGCATCAGAATTAGCACGTGTTTATGTGTCTCGAGGAGCATTCACTCTTTGACAACACATCACAAGGCAGCAGATCAAAAAGGTCCATCTACTCTGTTTTTCAACTCGCTGTGCCTTCGTGAGTCACAGCACCCACGAGGCATGGGGAGTGGGTGGCATCTCATTGCGAGCGAGCTGTGCAAGCGCCCAGCACAGCCCGCTCGGCAGAGAGGGGCAGGTGAAGCAGGAACGAAGGTTTCTGGCAAAGCCTACAGGGTAACTACGGGCCAGTGGCAAATGGGAGCCGGGGGGAGAGGCCCCGGGCGATTTGGGAGCCGGAGCCTGTGCTTCTGTCGCTTGGCCAGGCTCACGATCCTCCATGTCATGGGTACCAAAACTGACTTTATTTGATGTAGGAAAAGAAAGACTTTTAATTGCTATCTTAGAATAAACTGTGTATGGCATGTAAATATTGCAAGTGTCAAAAGTTTCCAGAATCATAGCAGCAAACTTGTCTGCTTATTTTTATCATATGCGAGCACGAGCTGTTTTTTTCCAATTGGGTAGCTGCTGTAATAGAAATATTATACTGACAGCCAAGCTTACTCCCAAACCTAATGCATTTTCAACTTTTTTATGCTGATTTCGGGAAGTACAGCTCCTGTAATTTGTATCCAGATATCAGGAAGTGAAGCGTTATGAGAACATCTCATCTACTGCCAGGGATGAACCCGCAGAAATCACTTATACCAACAGATTTACAGGTAAAAGTGTTTGTATTTTAAGATTGCTATAGAAAGAGCAATTTTCTGCTTTAGCCTATGAATCAAGAACCCTGGGAATTTCAAAGACTTCTGCTGGACCTGCTGGTAAACAGGGGAATGGTCCAACTGCAGACATGGGATCACAGGACGGTGATGAGTTTTCCAGCCTTATCTTCATCATCTCTAGGAATATAATAAAGGTCTCTTTGCTACTANTGAATGAAGTCAGAGCACTGTAAAATCAACCCAAATGGGAATTTTGCATTGATATTCGAATGTGACAAATACCCGTGCGTTGTGGATTTACGTTAGGTGAGCTTTCACAGCTAGAGCAGTGGCTTTTTGGAGGACTTGGTCTTAGAAGAGACTTCAGTGTNTATTATATTCTGTTTTCGTTTGTATGCAGCCTCATGGACTTTGAGCAGATTGGTTGTGAAATTTTCATCAGTTGTTTATTACTGGACTGTCATTTCGTAGTTCTGGCTATGTCTTACACAAACGCTTCCGCAAGTGATGAGTCTGAAGAAAATCAAGGGCAGGACTGGACTATGGGTTCNCAGTCCTTCTANGCGGTGCTTCCAGGCCAGCAGTTTGGGTTCATTGTTAGGGAAAGNCATATCAGATGGCTGTGCTGTTGTTGAGTTGTTGCTTCTTGCATAAATTGAAAATACATAGAAATACATGGTTTTCAGAGGTGTAAGTCCGGGATCTACAATCAGCAGTAAATTAAACTTTAAAAGTGAAGCTGAAGCAATTGGAAAAGGTGGTGCTTTGATACTGTTTTCTCCAGCCAGCTTGCAGCCTAAGCAACATTATACACAGCTTTTGCCAAGCTTAAGACTTCTAAAATGCTTTGATTTCCCCTCCTTCTCCTTGCGTTGTTTGGCACTTTGCTTTCAGTGTGCAGCCACAGCAGGCATCACAAATGTAACACGCATGTAAGAACAGGGGATTTTAAATGGTAACATGACAGAGACGTCACTGGGCTTTCAAGGAAAAGGAAAGTGGGATGGGGTAAAATAATCCAGTACTACAGGAGGCTAAAGGCTTGATGAAGTCAGAGGTGTTTTGCAAGCTGTGTTATTCATCAGTGGTATCGCTGAGTCAGAGAAGAAAGATCTACATAAAAAGAGCTGCTTTTGGATCACGTCTTAATGCAGATATTTCCTACTAGTTTTTGTACTGGTGCTCAAGCAACATCACTAGTAAAACGACAGCAGTTCGCATAGGAAACAATGATGAAATTACTTCAGTTGTGAAGTTCTCACAGTAGTAACTTGTTTTGCATAGAAGGTTCTCAGTGCCCAAATGGGATTTCCTCTATGATAAAAATAAATAATAATTTGGGTCCTGATTTTTCTGGATGGGTTAGGATGCAGAACTAGTAATGTGTGAGTTCCGGGTAGTTGGCTGATGTAACTTTTATTGACTTTCTGGGTTTTTCCTTTGACTGTTCAGAGGCCTTTACAAGTTAGAAGAGTGCACAGAGAGCCTCCTCAAAAGCTAATGCCTTCCGTCCTGAGTAAGGGTCTTCAGACGCTGTCGTGTCATCTCGGAGCATCCTGCAACAAAACAGGGCTTTGCTTGTGCGGGTGCTGTCTTCCCATGTACGTGGGGGTACCTGTCCTGGCTCTATCACCTATGAATTTATGGCATTGACAGATAAGTGCGTAGGTAACCAGCCCACGTGTGGGGAAGTCCTTACCCAGATGTCTGCGTTGTGCCCGAGAGCAGAGGTCCCCAGGCAGGGCTCTGTGCACAGCTGCCCACGCAGCCCGAGCACCGGACTGGCTCTTCCCTTGCACCTGCTCATTCACCCACATTTGTATTGCTGGGTTCTGAGGTACCTGAGAAGTTTGTAACCCACTTCTCTACCAGAGGAAATGAAGGAGAAATGCCAAACTACCAGATTAATCCTCCTTGGCAGGTAGCAAAAGCTACCTTTTTTTTTTTTCCTGAATTATGCAGCAGAGAAGAGTTCTCGATTTTAAGGGAAGCATGAAGAAATCGTTCCAGTGCAGGATCCAGCACTTGGATCCTTAGATTTGAGAAAATTCTTCACTTGGTAACTTACTGAGTCTGCACTTTCTGCTATACAGGGGATGACAAACGAAGCATCAGAGATGGGAACCAAATGATTAGGACTTGTGAAACCCTCATTTGGTTCTGCTGTCTCGTTGCATTACAAGCAATCACCCTTCATGTATTTGCGTTTGTTTGGGTTTTTTTTTTGCTCACAGATTAGTCTGGTAGTTGCACTGGAAAGAAAACAGGAAAAATGTTGTACCTTTTGTCTTCCTATTTCTGTTACAATTAATCTCATTTGTGTTCAGGCAATAGACATTCCCACTTCCAGCATATACAATTTACCAACCTTGCAACTACAGTGCCTGCTACATAAATCAATCTCTGTTTAATTTTATCCTGTACTGAATTTGACCAAACCCTCAGGAATTGCTTATAAAAACTGTACAAATTCAGCTTTGTATTTTGATCAATTCTGAGGGCTGTAGGCAGGTATTCTGTAATGTAATCATTGCTCATGGAAAGCTGAAGTGTAGTACAATAATGTTTATGTTGAAAATCAACTAAAAATTTTCTGTTTATCTGTGCTGTCTGCATTGTTCTCAATTTTTGAAATACGAAGTAACTAGTAAGTTCAAAGCACTGAGTGTGAAATTTGAAGACAACGAACACGACTCTTGNTTTTAAAATACTCATTTTNAAAATTATTTATTATTTAAATTCCATCTGGCCATAGTGCAATGCAGTTACATTATACATGGGCACCTAATAATAACTTTAATTGGTCTTTAACAAGAAAAATATTTTTTCTGTATGTATAGATATATGATCCTGCGCTGGTCCTCCAGCCACATTAGAATAAATATCAGGGAGTTCATCAACCCAGCCAGCTTAGAGAAAAGCACCGGAGATCTCCAAAACCAGTTGTAGGCTTGGATTCTCTGCAGGAGATCCTTCAGTGCTGTGCTGGTGGGACACCTGCCTAAGGGCACGACAGCCTTTCACCCTGAGCGCTGGAAAACACCTAACTGCAAAGTCATGGAGGCTGCGTGGAGGAGGGACCCCGGGCGCAGTGCGGGGGGCTACGCGATGGGGAGCAGCACGTGCCCGCGCTGCTCCTTGGCTTCCCTTCGAGCCTGCCTGAGTGTGGGCTCAGGAGAACAGCGGTGGAGGAGCAGGCAGCCGCCACGCGTGCGAGGACAGGGACCTTTCCCGGGCAGCTGGGCTCTGTGCCGTTCCCTGCGCTTCCCCGGTGATGCGTCGCGCTCGGCGTGGCGTCGAGACCTTCTCCTGCGAAACAGGCTCTGGGCTGCTCCAACACCTTTGCTGAAATTGCCTCCTTTCGCTCGGGTCTGTCTGTCCGCGCTTCCGCGTCCTTGGGGAGCGTGTCCAGGCGCCAGCGCTGCTCAGCCTTGGTGGGGGAGGCTTTTCGGTGCGTGGCAGGGAGATGAAGAGCTGCAGGGGGATGACCAAATACCTTCAGCTTCGCCAAGAAATATGGAACTGCTTGCTGACAGTTTTTTTGAAGAGTTTTGCATTTCTTGATGAAGTTGAGGCTGGGATTTTGGTTTCTTCCAAACTGCCGCCCTCTACCTGATAGTAGAGTCCAAATAAAGGTTTCTGTCATGTTACAATAGAAAACGAGACAGATTGTACCATGCTTCAGCTTTCATTTTAATACCTGCCACTACCATTTTGCAAATCCTGGAGTGTAATATAAAAAAAAAAAGTGTAGCTAACATGAGGTTAAAAAATGTCTTTAGTGTGTAAAATATGAAGCTGGATGACACATAGGCAGCTGCAGCTGCACTAATTTGATTTCATGCCTTAGAATCAACTGTTCCCTGCACTGAAAGGCACATTTACATCCATCTGTCAAAGTCGGTTCCTTGTCTTTTCAGTGTTCCTCCGCTCTTTTTTCATCCCATGCTCTGTTCATGGGGGCGAGTTTGGAGCAGACTTTTCCAGCCCACCCATGAAAACTTACGGAAAAAAAATATGTTTTTTTTCTTTTTTGTTTTCACCCTTTATTTTCTTTCATCTTCTGAGTCTTAGGGAGGTATTATTACAGGATTATTAGACACACAATGTAGGAGGTGAGTGTTTAAGCTTTAATCCTCGTAAGCCAAAGCCCTGGCTACAAAGCTGGGTTTGTGACATTCGGAATCGTTTGATATCCGGCAGCGGGGAGTTCAGCCCTGGTTGGGAGCAGCCCTGGGGCCGGCGCGGTGCCGAAGGTGGTGTCGCCTGAGATGGGCAAGCATGGGGCATCCGGTGTCTGACGGTGAAGGCCGTGGGCCCCGTGGGGAGGAGGGGATGGCGAGGGGAAGGTGGGCTTGGCAGAAGGGCAGCAGATCAGCTGAAGGACCTGTGCCTGGCTGTGGTCAGTGCTGTGTGACCCCATGGTGGTCTGAGAGCTGTGTTCTCTGGTGGTGCATCGCCACGGGCATCGTGCCAGGGCAGGAGTCCTCGATAGCTGGCCTTAATGGCAGCAGACTGGAGCTCAGGTTATAGGCTGCAACAGAAAACACTGCAGAAGGGGAGGACACCAACTTCTGCAGTGTGTTTGTCTTGCTTCTGGATCTTTGAGAGCGGGCACTGAAGATACACCTATAGGCACTGCGCACGTGCCGGCTCAGCTGGTGCCTTCAGGGGTTACTGCAATGTCCGTGACAAAGATTTGCACCCACAGGGACAGGCTTTTCTGTTGCTTTTAATCTGCCTTGCTGCATAGAACATAGGGTAACTGACATCAAATTTAGCTCTTGTCCTGCGTTGTAGGTATGAGCAAAATCAATATCTTTCATATTCTCACCACAGCATGAAATTCTGAAGATGGAAATTAAAGGTGTCTGATAAGCTAAGTCAGCCGAGCCCTCTCCTCTCTTTTCCCTTAGTTTGCAGTGAGCAACTCATCAAGTTTATCAAAAGCTAAAATTGGTTTATGATTTAATTTGCCCATTTAGATACAGTTGCCATCAAGAATCCATTATCCCTCAGATATTCACTTACAGTATTTTGCTAATGGTGGCTGGACCCATCGTTCACATTAAACTAAAGTATGCTTTAAACAAACCCTGTATGGAAAGATTCTGTGAGGAGAAAATATTAGTGAGCTGGTAAGACTGCAGTGCTGATGGGTGAAAGATTTTTGGTGCTACTGGATGCGATGAGTTCTCTGATGGTTTTTCCTGACGGCGGGGAAAGAATCAGCTCTTGGTAGGAGAACCTGTAACAAATTCTTGGCAAAGAGAAAGAAAAAAACCAGGTCAGTGCTGAAGCTGCATGAAGCTTATTAATTTTTACTTCATGAATTTTCATAGGGCTAAATAGACTTTAAAGTGAAAAGGCAATTGTCATGTCTTTACCCAACATATAATTACACAAACCTACTGCTGAAAGATACAACAAAGATAAAATGCTCGGAGCTGGATTGCACAACTTTTACTTCTGTTGGCAAGGGCTGGGTTATGTTCCTAGGACGCTTCAAACCAACAGCTGCTGTATAAAATGGGACACGCAAAATACTTGGGTTCCAGCGTGGCTCTGTATTATCATCCTTAGCGATATTTAAATTATTTTTTAAGCAGTGTCTAAGGCAGGAACTGGGAGTGTTATTTCCTTGAAGTATCAGGACTGATGAGATAGTGATTGGGGTCAGGCAGTATCTCATTTCTGTGGAAGAGGCACCAGGTATTTAGTGGCATTGTGATACATCAGTAATCTTGAAGCATCTTGATTTTTCCAATACAGCTAAAACAGTTGAAGCCTTCAATATGCTTGGAAAAAACCCCTCTGATTTCTGTTATTCATGGGTTTGCTTTAGAAAGATGCACAAAAGTGCATGTTACATTTTAGATGATCTGAGGTGTAAAACTCCTACGCTCTTATGAAGAGAGGTGATATAAAGTACTACTTGTCAGAGCAGGGCGAGAATTACGGCTCTGGGAATACTTGGCACTCTGAAGGCTTTTGCTGGGGCAGGGCTGCAGAAGCAGGCGTTTCGGTCAAGGGGAGAAAAACCAGCCTGGCTCATCGTGATTGACTGTGTCTGGGCTCTGCGCCCTCAACGACTGCGAGCGAGCGTCTTGCTAGCAAGAGCTGCATGCTCAGATCATCCCTGCAATAGGATTTTTCTGTTTGTTTTCTTAGTACTGCCAGATGAAATATAAGAGAGAGGATCTCCTCATTCTCTTTTAATTTTGTATCTTCCAGTCTGAAAATTAAAACTGCTTTCTCAGTGGGACCTTTACCTTTCACATTGCATAGCTTCATCCTCCCCCTCCTCCCTCCCAACACTTAATGGGCTGTAGGCAGCCAAACCACGAGACTGCGAGGGGAGCGAAAGGATAATTCATTCGGGATGGAAGCAGGAGGCAAAATGTAATCCATCATATCTGCTCTATCTCATTATAGAGGTGAGATACAAGAGAGGGCAAGCTGTTAATAAACTGGTGGATGAAGTTATTTTACCAATCTGTTACAGCAAGTGGGGATAGGCAGGGGGAGAAGTGCGTTGTTCACACCTTTTCCTAATCCTTTTGTTCTTATTCTGTAGAAATACCTTTGCAAAGCCTGTAAAGCAGTCTGGCTTAGGGAGCTGACATCCAGCCCCTCGCATCTCGTCCTCTCCTGTTTTGCTGCAGCTCAGCGAATAACCCTTTCAGGAGGGCATCGTGGTAGAGATTTGTCTGCTGGGGCTGGAGGGGTGGCAGGGTTCATGACAGCTTCTGCAGAACCGTTCTTTGTCATGGCCGTAGCAGATTTCCCCACCTCTTGGAGCAAAGCTGCCCCCCGGGAATTATGCCACCTTCTCCCATGAGCCCTGAGTCTGTGGGAGCTGCTGCTCGTTGCTGTCCCTCCAGACCAGCGTGAGTGGGCTGAAGGGAGCTGAATCCTCCTTCTGCCGAGAAACATTTTGGGCAAGCCTGTGTATTCCCGATACCCCGCTCCGTGTGCCTGTGGGGTGAGGGTGCCCGGCAGCGCAGGGTACCAGCGGGTGGGGGGCTGCGGCTTGCACAGGTGTGGAGCTGTTGCTGGTATCGGTAGTGCTGGTGTGGTGGGGAGCTGGGATCTGAAGGGCTGGACTGCCACACCACGTGAAATAATTCTACCCTTTCTGTTCTTTGTATGCAAACATTTTGACAGAGTTTGAATCTGGTCAAGTTTCAAAGCTGCCCGTTAGGGAACAAGAGAGGCGCGTGGATAATGCACTTCAGCAGTCCCATGCAACTTCTTATTTTGCTCTTTCTTTCTCTACCCACAAAACTACTGCCTTCTCTTCTGCTGCTTTTCATCTTGTAAGGTCTCTCTGGCAAGGGAGAGACCTTATTCTGGAGCCTTACTCTGGGCAGGTTGGTAACATGGCTGTGCTAACAAGGTTTCAGCTTCAAGGCTGTCATTTTAGCAGTAAGCTGGACTGCTGCACGTTATTATAATTGTGATTTGTGCGCATTAGAGTCTGCAGAAGTAAAATTTCAGAAGAAAGGATAGCTAACCACGTGAACATGTTAAGAATGCTTTTCTTGTTTATTCTAAAAAAAACCAAAAAACAACAAGCCCTCCAAACAAAACCCAAGACCTGTATGTGCAGACATCCATCCTTTTTTCACTTTTTTTGTTACTTGTTGGGGTATTCCACAAAATTGTCGACACAGGCTGAAGAACTCCATTGAGAGTTCCTGAACCGAGCCGGGAGGCGTGGGAGCTCCCGGGGGTCTGGGCAGCCTTGAGCAGGCTGCGTTCCTCGCTCTGCCCGGGCTGTCTGCGGCATCTCCGGACTGCCCGGGGCGTGCTCAGCCATGTAATTTAGATCAGTAGGTGCTCTGAGTTAAAAGATGAAAGGTATAAATTATTATTATGTGCATAAATATGTTTCAAAGGAAGGAGCCATAACAAATGACCAAGCATCTATCCGTTTGTGTTATGTTCTACTATTAGAAAGTGCTTAGTTTTCCTCATATCTTCCCTCCTACAGCTAGGTCCTTAAACCTTGATCCCTTAAATCTATGAGTATTAGTGTTAATTCCTCGCATCTTCCTCTGCTCTGGCCTAAGTGTAGGGTTCACCCCCTCCCCTGACAAAGCCTGCTAATTCGTTGGTGCCCTGACTGTTACTTTCCACTTTTACTATACTTAACGTCTTTAATTATTGTTACTATAGACTCATATGTAGGTAGACTTTAGTGAAACTCTACCTATAGCTCTCCTGCCATGAAGGCTCTATTCCTTTCTCTTCCCCACCTTCCTTCTCAGCTGTCACTGCTCTGGCAAATAGTAGCAGTAATAACAGAGTAAGTCGCAGAAGATAAATGAGGTTCCTGAGCTGAAGAGACTCACTTACTCTGTTTGCACCAGGGAGGACTGGATTGAGACATAACCTCGTTAGCATTTCTGGATGATCACAACAGAGCTGCAGGGGCTGAGACTAAATGTTTTCCAATTCAAAGGAGAGGAGAGCAAATTTACAGATGATGACTATATTAAATTTAAATTACTATAAAAATATCTAGGCAAGGCTTCAGTGATGACATGAAAATCTGTTTCATATTTTCCTTCCCATTACACAGGATTTCAAGCAAGTTCCAGGAGAAGTGATTGCATAGTTTCTCTCACTTCATACTTGAACTGGATTTTACACAATTTTTAATTGAATTTGTAGACATAAAAATTCTGGATTTTTGCATGTGCAGCAGTGAAAAAGAAAAATAGCTTTGAAAATTGCCAGTAAAGGACTTCCTAGGAAGCTTTGCTAGTGCTAGCTCCATGCACTCAAAATGTCCTAACCCGCAAGTTCAAGTCAACAAAAATCTACAACTGAAACAAGTGCAAGCAAATACACAAAATAATTAGTTTTATTCTGTCATTCACATCATCCTGAGTGAGCCGTAAATGGCCTAGAGCTGTTCTTGAGAGGAGGTAGGTTGTTGGTACTTCAGTATCTTTCACTCACAGTAAATGGCTTAAAGTGTTAGCAGAAATTCTAGTCCCACTTTCATTCTTCGATGCTTTTACAGAAAGCACTAATTATTCCTTCTTTGTTGCAAGCCGCACCAGGGTTTGCTAACTGATAACCTCTCTTCTGCTTGGAAATTCTCCTTTCCAAAATAGGATTCAAATACTTGAGAGCCAATTTGAGAAAGATGTCAGTGCTATGCTGAGCCAAATTCTGAGTAAAGGATTTAATTTCCTAGAACTACTGTCTGGCATCTTTCAGAAGTTCAGAGCTCATTCTAAAAAGGACGAGCAGGAAAGTGATGTGTGTATTTGCCAGGAAAAACTGGACCTGAGCTAAACTCCAGTGCGTGGCGAGGGGAAGAGCACTTGTGGACCCAGGCCGTTGTTAGCGACGCTGGCGATACCAGTAAGGAAGAAAGCAGGACTGCATGTACTGGGCAGGCAGTGTTTCATATCTCCTTGGAGCCCATACATCTCCTCAGTAATGTAAGCAATCTTACTCAAATTTCAAGTTCTTGATGAAATAAAGAAGGCATATGCTATTGAAAAATTATGATAACTACATGTTATCAGCATTGAAGCTCTCCATCAGTAAGCACTTTCCTGAATAAGCTGGAGGAAGCACTTAAAGTGTGTTCCAAATCTGCTGGGCCTGTGGTCCTGAAGGGCTGGATTGCACATCTTGTCATGGACAGACATTAATGAAGATAATTGAAGATGTTATTAGGAGAATCTGTTTGTTATCAGAGGTTGCTTATGGCATTATTACTCAGAGTTACACTTCATTAATATCCATTTTTCATGGCTTGGCTTTGCCATTCATTAATTGCGTGACCTTGTGTCATTGGAGGAAATGTCAGTGGATAGAGTAAAGAATATGTAAAGAATACTGTGCCATCCCCGCTTCCCAGGGTTTGTCAGTCGCCGGTCGATAACCCCTGTTTTCAAAGCTTTTATAGCTCAGCCAGAAAAATGAGGACAAACATCCCGAGGTCAGGAGCTGGGCATGCAAATGCTAAATCAGTCTTTGTGCAGTTGTAATGAATAACTTATTGCCCCACTTGTAAAGCCATCTCACACATAAACAAGTAAATATCAATTGATAGAGAAGCACATGGTGATCCTTCAGTTTTATTTTATAAGTAAAAGTTGCTTCAAATTTGCTAGTACCCGGTTTTTGGGGTTTTTTTTACAAGAAAATGTTTTACTGTATTGTTATTGGAAATGCTTAGTGATCACCTTTCATTAGAATCTGTCAAATTTTTTTTTCCACTCAATCACATTTTCTAACTGGAAGTTTTGTTTTAATAACTACCTCAGTCAGAAATTTCAAAATTATAACAGAGAAACATCAAAATTAATTTGAAAATACTGATTGTATTGAGCTGTGACACCCACAAATTTGTGTAAAAGCCCTTTTCAGAAAAAAGAAGTCTGCATATATGTGATGATTGCAATGAAGTGTATTCATGGAGCGTACAGAACTTGAAATTGGACAGACTTTCACTGGGCAGGTTTAAGAACCTGGACTGGGAAAACGGGAAGTCAAGATTTCTCTGTTGTATTAATTGTTAACTCAGTATAATTAAGCACCAGAATTTTCATGAGAAAACAAAGTAATTAAATGCTGAAGTAATTATCACACAAAGAATAACAAGATGGTCTTTGCCACGGTGAACCAGTCCAGTCATTCACGACATCTGGAAGCGGGCAAGGGGCAGTGGAGCCGGCTGCAGTGCTAATTGACAAAAGGCATGGCCTTAAGTCGTTAGGAAGACGATTATTTGGCAGGCTCATGCTAATTTTTATAATATCGACAGTTTGATTAATATGTTAATGATCTTAATTTCCATATTGAGTTTTGTCACTTTAATTTGTCTAACATGCTGGCAGGAAGAATATTGGCACTGTGAAATCTATGTAAGAAGTAAAAGCCAGAAATTCCAAACTAATGATGATGTATTGATCTGAGTGTTCATTTTTGCAGGCCACTCCGTGCAGCCGGGGCAGTGTAAAGCAGCCTTTCGTGGAATTTACTCTTGTTTGTCCTCTTACACTCTGACAGAATCCAGTCCGGTATCTTTAGTAATGTGTGGTGCTCAGCTATCCTAAATTATTTTCACATCTTTGTTTCCCAATATATACATTGCTACAGCATTCTGGTTATTCAGTGCTTGGTGCTGTGTAGAAATTAGGCTCTATTTGAGCTCAGTAGAGGGGTAACTGTATAAGATTTAATAGTGAGTCTTATGGAAGTTGATCTTGTGGTACATTCTGGGCTTAGAAGTATAGCAGTGTTTTCAGACAAGGTGAATGCCAGTAGCTGGTAAAAAGTTATCAATATTAGTTAAAACACTTCAAGCAGGTATCTGAAAGCCTTACAGAATGCCTTCGTTTTCTTATTTGAAAAATGTGTGGTTAGTATCCTCTGATGGGATGTGAAAAGTACAAGTGCCTCTCCATCACTGCGGTGCAGTCGGCTGACAGCAGGCTTCCCCGGAACCGCGGCAGTTCCTTGGCTGTGTCTCCGGTTTGCGCGTGCCCAGGGGCTCCTTTGCAGGGTTCGACAGCTTTGGGGCTCCACAGCTGGAAAACTGCCCGATTCAGGTGAAAAACTCCTGTGTCTGGGCTCCCCAGTTCCACTTCCAGGGTGTTCGCCCCTCTAGTCTCTTTGCTGCTTCACCCCCGTGTTTAGCAAATTTGCCGGGAACTGGAACTGTTCCCAGTACAACTTCTGCAGTAACTGGTGCACTCCGAGTGGGGAACTGTTTCACTGAAAAACTCCTGACAGCCCTGCTTCTAGTGCTTCTGTTTTCCTCCCAAAGAACCATTCCTTCGTGTTTTCCTTGCTGCCATCAGTGCAAAGAGGGGTACAGCTTCATTCTTCTCTGCCATGTGTTTCTGCTTGCTATTGTTTGTTTTTGAGAGCTGAATGCCAAGAGCATCTCTGGTAAAGGCAGACTGTCTCTTTATTAATGCACTGTAATATCAAGTATATTAGCGTCAAGTTCTCACTCAACTGTAAGTGTTACTTAGGGATATTAATCAACTGCTGCTTTATTTTAATGTGCTAATTTGGGATTAATGAACATAAAGGCTTGATTTACAGAGATGTCTTTGATTTGTAGCTTCTGTTGTACCTTCCCTTCCATTTTCTTTTGCCACAGAACTCCAGCCAGATTACAGTTCCAGACTAAGTAGTATTAGTTACTTCTAAACGTTACTTACTTCTCCCTGGAAACACCTCTGTTCCTTATGGCCGTGCCATTAGAGGCATTATGGAGGCCATGTCCTCGGACCGTGGTGATGGCCCTTGGCCACTTCTCGGTGTCTGCATGGAGCCGAGTGCTGCAGCTGCTGCTGGAGGAGCTTGGTGCGCGGAACAGAAAAGCCTTTTTAGGGGGAGCTCTCAGACCTGAGCAAAGCTGTGACAGCAAGGTGAGACGTGCCTGGTGAGGCAGCTTATACTGGGAAAAAGAAAGTTTTCCCCCCATTGCTGGGATCTGAGCTGTTTATTAAGTTGGGTTGCTTATGCAAACAAACTCCGAAGGGTGCTGCTTGTAAGCAAGGCAAGCAGCGGGAGCAAGCGAGCGGTGCTGGCAGTATGAACTTCTAATGAGAATGTCATTCAGAAGGTCNACCTCTANGCCAGAGNNGTTCAGAAATGCGTTTTCTGGGATGGCAGCTGGGTTTAAATNCTGTAGAAATGTGGCAGAAACAGCCCTGCANATGTTGAGGCACTCAGCCATTGCAGGGGTGCATTGGACAGGGAAGAGAAGTGCAATGTGTTTTCAGGTGGGATTACGGAGGGGGGTTCTGACTGGGAGGAGGCAGGAGATAATACCTGAGATGGGACCTGTGCTTACCCTGCAGAAAGACGTGTGAGGTTTGGGGGAAGTAGGCAGGTTTCGTGTTTGGAGCTCTGTGTGTAGGCTTCATAGTACAGATGATATTCCTGGTATTCCCAAGTGCCGCGTCCTTGGGCCACACGGTCCCTTCTGCCTCTCGGTCACTAGTCAGCACAAGCTGCTGCTGCTGGAAGTTCAGTTTCTGTCTGGGTCAGACCTGGTGAAAAGCTTCATTAGGATTGCTTCCCAGTGGGAATTTATTTTTTTATCCTTTGTATGGAAAGCTTTCTTTTCAGTAGTTTTGATTGTTTCTTTTTTTAATGTGGCATTTTGTCTGAACAGAAATTCTTATTACTGATGACCTAAAAATATGATTTAAAAATATAGCCCCTTTTAAAGTCTCTTGATCAAAAAAGAACCTTAACTCTTTTGTTGAATTGTTGAGGTCTTCCATGGAAAGCGAAGAAAAACGTTTTCTACTAAATGATAAGGATGGCAAATTCTTCCCTTTCTGACCTGTTAGAATACCCATCCTGGAACAACAACTTCTCATCCCAGCTTCTGCTCTAAGCTGCTGCCAGGGATAAAATGTTGGCTCTTGATGTCCTTCACCCTGGGCAACCTATGCTGTTGGAGCAATGGAAGGTCTTATGTAGAGAACAAAGTTACGAAGTAACTCTGAGTTTGCTTCCTTTTTGTTGTAAACCAGTGCAGAATGTGCCTGCAAGCACTAATGCAGCACCTAGAGCAAAGTGATGGCGTAGATAATAGTTCTGAATTCATAAAAACATATACTGAGGTTAAGTGCCTTGCAGAAGGCAGCACACCCAGACCTGTCTCTTCCCATCCCTGTCCTCATCACCAGCTCGACTCCTCCTGTATCAGCCGCGAGCTCAGGTGTTGATCAGGGGGAGACTGTGGTCATCTTGGATGGAGGCAAAGGGAGTTCTGAGATCTTTTTCTTCTTATAATTATAACATATTTAGTTTATTCATCTTTCAATGTGATCTGATGAAGAACTGCACCTGCCCTTTCTTAGTGTCTTTTATCGTTAGTGTTTATGCTTTGTATAACTAAGAAAATAATTAAGTGTGCTGGTTTTTATTTGCAACAGTTTGCCAAGATGGTAGTGAGATGTGTACAGTATATCACAATTTTATGGCGTTTCTGTAGCCATACAAAAGCAGTAGAAGAAAAATGCCGTATAAACAACTACTCAGACAGAGTTTGAATGATCCAGTAATTTTGATTTATACTTTTCATTTCATGGAACTGTATTAGCAGTTAAAGTCTGTGGTTAAACGATTCCCAGCGCAAAATGAGTCAGAAATACAAAAGAAAGCTTACAATGTAAGATTTAGTGCTGGGGACTTTGTTTAAATCCAGAGTCTGCATGTAAATTATAGTCCTGGTTGTCACTTTTAACTAACAATCCCAACCAATGCCACATAGCTGGGTAATTTGTCCACTGTTTCTTTATGAGATGGTAAACTGCAGTTTAATTCTTGTCTCTCTCAAAGGCAGAGAAAACTCATCTCAGACATAAAGTGAAGAGTGTGACCTAACGCTTACTTCAAAATAAACCTGGCTGCCACCTAATCATTATGCATCACACCAAGCCAAGATGCAACACTATGGGATCTCTATATATAGCAAGAGCATACGGCTGTAGATAGTGAAGAATGGCACAACTGCCAGTGGGATTCAATAGTCGGAATGACTTGAAGAGGACAAATGGGGTTTGTCCTTTCCTGAAGCAGCTACTTTTTCTATTTAAAACTTTGAATTTTTTTGCTTCGTGTTTTCCACACTGTTGGCCAGCTTCCTTAACCTGCAGTTTTCACAGAGGAAAATAATACCTTCATATAAAGGACGATGGCCCAGTCTGGAGTAGACAGAAATTAGTCTCTCCCTGTGGCAATTAACAGAACAATGCAGACGGGCCATGGAAGTAACCTTTATTATTACTGTTCTTTTGGTTGTTGTTAAAAAGATAATTTTCCCAGAAGGAGTATGTGGTACAAAGTACAACTGCTGCAAGATCAGCTCTATTAGAGGAGAACGATTGTTCACTGTTTTGGTTATGTGTCTGTGCAGGACTCCAGGACAGCATTAGTTGCATGTTTTATATTAGTTTGCTTACACATAGGACTTCAAACGCTTTGAAACTCTAAATGTAAGCTCCCAAGATGCAACAGTAAATTACTTTCTTGAAATCATCAGTTGAAACATAATCACTTTTAACCCGATAGATCCTAAAGTACTTTGCAACCTGTACGTTGTCACTGACTACGAAAAGGAAAACCAGCCATCTTTGAAACAGAATATGACATCTGTTTAACAGGATGCAACAGCACTGTTAAACAGCTCTGAACAAGAAAAGGCTGTGGAGTAGGCAGAAAGTGACCACTGCCCATGCTGGGATTCAGCCAAGACAAAAGGACACAAATCCCATGGCAATGGGAATCGGACGTGGTGCTGTGACCCTCAGTGCAGGGTGTTGCCCAACGAGGCTGTGAGCACCAGCTTTGCTTGAGTGCTGTCTCTGCAGGCCAGCGGTCCCCAGCCAAGCACTGATTGTCCCAGGTGCCGAATAATGGCTGTGAAGAACAGTGAAGTGGCACTGCTCAGCAGATCTGGGTCCCTGGTGGTGTACTGACACAAGGTAAGGTCTCAGACAGAGGTAGTTAGGTCTGTTGTGCCCATGATCTCTGAACGATGTTGTTTCTATCACCGTGATTTCCATGGAGATCAGAGGGGCTCTTCAGGGACAGGTGTGATTGCGTTGGAAGGACAGTATTGATCCCAAACAGCTGTCCAATTAAACGGGACAGATCATGCCAATCTGACGAAGGGCATCGATCAGCAGGGATTTGTTTTGCTGTCTCCTAGGTACAACCATCCATTTTTTTTTTTAAGCAACCAATGTCAAGGGGAAGAGGATTTCAGCAGCTCTAGAACTGAAACAGTCATAATTTAATTCAAGGTAAAACTCCTGCCAGAAGGTCTCTTGGATAGGAGCAGTTCCCGTGCACGTAAGCTTAGTCCTGCGACTCCGCTCCTGGGAGCGAGGGCAGCGTGCGTCAGGAAGTTGTGTTCTGGCCAAAACCCCAGTAGATGAGGGGAGTGCTTAAGGTGAAGGGAACTAAGCTACAGCACTTACAAAGTACTGGAGCATCTCAGAACAGTGTCGTTTATTGATGTCTTGCAAGGAAAATGTTGATTGCTTTTTGTAAATTGCATTTTCCATCAAAACTCACTGAGACTGAAAAATTACTTGTGACTGACAGGCTTTATGTGTTGCAGTTTGATGTGAATGTGTTGGCCAGTAGAGCTAGAGAATAGCCTAAGAATAATTACATAGACTAACACGTTTGTTGGGTGACAGACAACATCTTCATTTCACAGGCGAAGCTGCCTAAAGAGTACTTTTTCTCCTGACTCGTGTCTCTTTCTTTCCATGATGGGATGTTTACTGTCTCCGGTTTTTCTGTGCTCCCTGGGGCTTGCTTTGGGGCTGGACACAAGAACTTTGCCAGCACAAGAGCAGTAGGAAGTGACCTCAGACTCCAGCTCTGCCTCCAGCCTTGCGTGTGCGTGACTTGGGAGCCCTGCTTGACACACCCTGGAATTTGACAGCACAACGCCTGTGTGAGCAGCGGGCAGCACGCCCAGCACTGTGCAGCTGCAAGGGACCTGCCGGGGCGAGGAGGGAGCTGCCCCGGCCTCGGTGCTCCGGAGCTCGGCGCCGGTGTTTGATGCTCCAGTTTCCTCGGCATGACTGCCACAGCTGCTAACAGCGGTGTGTTGGCAGTGACGGTGACACTCGGGGACATTCCAGCCTCTGCCGGCTTCCTCTTCATTGCAGCTTCTGAAAGGCTGGAAACCACCCTGCTTTTCCCCAGCCCCAGAAAAAATCATCTCAGCTCCCAAGGGAGCGGAGCCCTTAGGAATGGGGGATGTCCCTGGCTCTGCACAGCCCTTACAGGCCAGGGTTATTCCTGGTTCTGCTCCAGCTGGCACAGGGCAAACTTTGGAGCAGCTTTGGCGTGGCTCTAGGGGAGGTAGCAGCAAAACCAGTTTTATACTGTCCAGGGTCTGGCCCTGACAGGCTCCTGCCTTGCGCTCTGTGAATGTCTGTTAGTGATCACCAAAACTTTGGAAATGCGTCCCAGAGCTAATTTGTTGCAAAGGAGGGATGGCAAGTGGGGAACTGAAGGGCATAAAGACTGAAATATCTAAGATTAATATGCAGATGGCAGAGTTAATCCACTAGATTAGTGTAGCAGAAGAGAATAATGCCTGACATTAAGGGAGTTATTTCTTAGCCTGATTAATATTACCATGAAAGCATATGGGTTGGAAGAGATGTGCTCTGATGACTTGCTGATCCTTGTTTTGCACGGTTCCATAGAAATTGCAGACATGGACAAATCATAGACTCAACATATTAGTGGGTAACAAAAAAAAGGCAAGAAATGGCAATTTCCTGTGGTAGAAGGTGGGTTTATACATGTCGCGTCACAGCTGGCATCCTTGCAAATACAATGGCTTTGCTGGCAATTGCCTGTTAAAATTTGCAGGTGGGTAGCCAGAGAATAGAGTTCAAAACTAAGTAGTCTGTGTGAGGGCACTGCTGCAAGATGAAATATATAAATCCCTGGAATATGCAACAGGAGATGCCCACGGAAGGATGTGTTTCCTGACAGACTATGGAGCAAATCCTGCTTTGGGTGCTGCGTCTGGCAGGTATGAGCTGTTAATACTCCCAGAAAACGTGGCCATTTTTCTGGTTTGCGTTTCTTAGGTGATTACTAGGTCTTCTGTCTTTGGGCTAACACAGAATTTATTCACCCTGGTCGTCTACCAGCATCGGTGGGACCGTGTCGGATAGTATTTGCCAGACCTAGAAGCGAGTACTCGTGCAGTATCGCCAGTCTGTGATGAAAAGATTGGCCTCAGTGCATTCTGGGAAACTCTGGAAGAAACTCAGCAGAAAATAAGGTAGGCTGAGAAATGGCAATAGATTCCTGAGCTAGAAATAATAAAGGTAAATCCTGGAGCATCTCGGTTCCCCTTCTTCACTCTGTTTTCAAACACAATATTCTGCATGATGGATTGCGAAAACACAGCACGTGCTGTGAGGTTTTAACTGTCTCCTCAGATCGTAAAGGGCAAGAAAAGGAATCCTGGTATTGTTGATGGTTTAGGAGAAAGCTAAATACAGCACAGGAAGAAAAAAGGCAATACCTTAAAAATTAATTGTTCAAGTACCAGGTCATTGTAGAGTAATGCACCGTGAAATTATGTTATTCTCCAGGAGAATTTCCATAAAGTTTAACACTCCATGACACATTCTTTTTCTATTGAAGTTAGTTAAAAATAGTACATAAAAGTCCTCAGTGTGCGGGGAGAGCATGAGTCTCTCTTGAAACAAAGCGTCGGCAGCAGGACCGCGCCGGGAGGGGAGGCGAGCTGGCTGTGCCGTGCCACCACGCAGACCCTGGCACCGCGGCAGAGCCGTAAAACCCTGCCTGAGTGATCTCGCCGAGCGCGAGTGCTGAAGGAGCCATTAGTCTTGGTGTATTTTTACTGTTATTCACATTGGGATAATGAGATTATTGGAATATTTTTTTTTCTAATGAGAATGAGACAGAATACCTTGGTCGCTAAATGATTTAGTCACAGAGGAAAGCCATTAGTCTCTACTTGATTGCTGTCAAATGGTGGAAAATTGGAACATTATACTGATATTTCTCATGATGGGCCATATTTTTCCTGCTTGTTCGGTGTCAAATGAGATGGTAGAAATATTTGTCGAAAACATGTGGTTCTTTGAAAGGTTTGCAGTGAGAAAAACAGGTGCGGGTCCAGGGCTGGTGGGTGGAAGCTGCCTTGGGAGGCAAGCAGAGAGCTGCCAGCTCCTGCCAGGAGCATGGGGCGAGGGGCTCTGCTAGTCCGGAATGTCCGCTCGACGGGAGCACGGTGCTGGTTTCCATGAGCTGAGCTCCATCTGAATTCACGGCAGTACTGACTTGTGAAGAGCGTTTCTAAAGAGGCATTTGTTTATTTTGCAAAGCAGCACACCAGGCAAACATCTGTTTATTTACATGGTTTATCGGTGTGACAAGTGCAGCCTCCTGGAGATTTGGAGGCCATTTGAATTGTATCTGAAGTGACGATTTCTCTTAAAAAATTCTTCTGGGCTGACTCTGTAGGCGCTAAGCCTTCTGGCGCTCCCATGAATAAATTTTAACTGCTGAGCTTTTATTGGCACACGTGCCAAAGCCCACAAGGTTTTCAAGCAGTAAAATGAAAACTTGAGCAGGCAAGAGGTTCTGATGGTCACAGGTAAGAAGGACCTTGGTTGAATGGTTGGTCTTCTCCTGGTAGAGGAGTAAAATCTAAACAGGGAAAGAAATAGCCTTGCTTTGTATAGTTAACATCTGGAATTTTTGCCTTTTTAAAAATAGTCTTAAATGACTGAAGTAAAACATTAAAAGTGCCTAAGGTGATGGACAGGCTTTTTTTAGGGGTTAGGCTTTCAAAATGATTGTGGTGCTCTTGGAAATACTGCCTTTGCAGCTACGAAGAGGAGCAGAGTGCTTCTGAGTACTACATTCCTCCTTTTTATGTCTCTCTTACTCCCTTAAGCTCTGCAGATGCAGCAGTTTTCTGGCAGGAGATGATGGGCCAGAACTGCTAACCAGCTTCTAAATGCAAGATTAATTATAGATTGGTTTTGTACATGGCACTGCTCAAGAAACTGTGGAATGGACTTGGTTTGATCCAAACTTTGGCTGTGGCTGCAGAGCCCTGGCTGTTCCGCAGACACAGGCGGTGGGGATGGTCCGTGTTGTGGCCCGGGGCAGGGCTGCGGCGGAGCCGGGTGGCTGCGGCTGCTGCCCTGACCGGGTCGCATCGCGGCCGCTGCGAGACGCGCGATCGGCATCGGTGGCCTGCGTCTGCAGGCTCGGGTGTCTGGGCGGTGAGTCAGCTGGCTGGCTTTCTGTGGGAGGTGACGGGCCGTCAGAAATGTAAAACTGTGAGACCTGTGGCGTGGGAGAGGTGGTGCCGCTCCATCGCGTGGGTGGGAGAGGGTCCCTGTTGGGCCATGGGTGATGGTCAACGTTGGCGGGTTTGGTGGCTTTTACTGAGCAGACTGTTAGGAAACCGCTGTGAAACCCACAGTGCTGTTGGCAGCAGCCTCACGATTTGCAGTGAAACTTCACGGTGGAAAGAAAGTAAAACTGTGCAGGCTCACCCTGCTCGGCAACTGGAGAATCTGCTCGCCGTCGCTGCGCGTCGCCCTGGAGCACTGTCCTCCCTCGCCCTGGCCCTTGATAGCTGTGCGGTAAAACTGCGTGGTAGCAAAAGGAGGGAGGTAGGGAGAAGGAATGACAAGCTTGGTTTTGGAAGTGACAGAACACCTTGAGCGCTGCAGACGTGGCAGCAGGACCGTACAGCCTGGGGACCGCTCGGCAGGGGACGGGTCGGGGCGAGGAGAGCCTTGTGCAGCCGGTGTTGGGGATGCAGCCGGGCGGGCGTCTCGCCTCGGTCTCCATCTCGCTCCGGATTGTTCAGCAGAATTGAAACCCCTGACTATTTCACACTTCCTTATTTACCTTTGTTGCCTCTCTCCCTCCTTTCCCCTGCAATAAATGTCTGTTTTATTTATTCAAGGCTGCACCCCACTGCCCCTAAATCACCAAACTCTCGCGTCGCACAACGACAAAGCAGAGCTGCTTGCAAAGACAATTTCCAGCTCAAGAGGACCATATGCTACCACAGCTGAATTTTAAATGAGGGCATTTTTTTCTCCTTTTTCCCCCAACCGCTGTTGTCATTCTGCACTTATCTTCCACCCTGGCAGGGAGTCATCACAAAGAGTGAGTGGTGAGGCTAAAAGGGAAGGCAGAGGGCTTCTGTGCAGCACCTTGGGCTGGCTCCTGGTAGCGCTCACCTCTTCTAAGCCTGTATCCTTTAGCCATGGTTTACTGTAAACTAATGTGAAAGAATTTGGGTTTAATTCACTGTTCTCTCTTCTCTGTTATTATAGCACCATTATTGGAACTTCTATGAGCTGTGAAGAGTTTTAGTGCTAGGACCGGGGATGCTAGGAGGAAAAGCAGTAATAGAGGAGGGGGAAACAGTGTGACAAAACACTTCTGGTCCATTTTGAAATTAGTGATTTTCAGAAGCTATCAATTACATCCCTTAACTGGGGAGCGCAGATTATAAAGAGGAATATAGTTAGTGGCAAATGCTGTGAGGTATATAAAAACAAATAGGGGAGTGGGATGAATGGGAGCTCGTAAATTTTATTGAAACGCACATTTGGATGTGATCATTTATTACTGGGGGTCCCTTGAAGTGATTCCAAAATGCAGGTTGTGCACACTGGAGCAGGAGAGAGGTCACTCCCACTACTAAATCAAGTGTAAGAGATTATCGATTCACAAAGAAAAATTGGTATGTTTTAAAAGTGGAAATGAATGGACTCAGAGCAGCGTTGCCTCTTTGCTACCAGGTGGCTCTTTATGGGTTTGCGCTTGGTCCCCTGGGGTGCCCTGTTGGGGTGATTAAACAGCTTTCTCCCCCAGAGACTGCACTTTCTGCTTTTCCCTGGGTGAAGCTCAGGGCCTGGGTAGAGGTTTGCTAGCAGGCAAGTGGGGACCCGCTGTAGCTTGTAAGATATGAAAATAACTGAATCTTTGGATTTCCTTTCAGTCGTGGATCTCAAAACATTATCAAACTAAGGCATATAAGTTTTGCTAGTTTGCAGACGGTGCAGTAAAGGCACAGAAGAATGTTAGGAGACAGCATCATGTAGGTGTAGATCCGGAGATCTCCAGCAAGGTCCTGTCCCTCTTGCTGGTGCCAGCCCACCTCTCTGCGTCACTGGGACCTTCGCTGGGGGACTGAGACACTCATAGTATTGCTCCCAAACTGGCTTTTTCCCAAGTGATACACCTAATCATTATTAATGACAAAAAGGTGACCTATAGGCTTCCAAATATAATCCATTTTTAAATCTCCTATTTTTCCCCCAATCCTTCACTCTAATTAGGCTCACATCAGTATATTATTACAGAATGTAATCATTCCTTTCTTCTAATAACATTCATGGATAATTTTATTTCTCATTTTCAGCCTCCTACTCCTGTAGTGTAATTAGTGTCTCTGGCACCTCGTGACGCTTAGAATGAGTTGCAGCTGCTAATTGCTAATTGAAAAATTAGAAACTCAGTTAGAAAAAGGATCTAATTAAAATGAAATTAGATAAAATCCCTTCAAACTAGTTTCTTCCTCTTTGCTTTTTCCCCCAGTTTAGCGATCACGGAGCCATTAGCACTTGCCAATTACATTTAATTGTTAAACACAAATACATTTTTAGTTGGCTTCTTGCAATAACCTTTTATTAGTGAGAGAAATGCACATTTATCAGGGAGTCTGTGAGTCTCTCCTACCCTAAATTTCAGCAAATCACCTACCGATCTCTGCTGCCCTGTGTGCAGGTTGTGGCCTGGCGTTACCCTCCCCATCACCAGGCAGGAGAGGGCTGCCCGGGTGCTGCGGGGACATTACGCAAGAATTCCCTCTACCTACACGAGGTCTTTTAGCAAATGCCCAGCACGTGCTGTGGGAGGTACCACCTGGCACCCGGTACCTTCCTGATGCAAACAAGGAGGAGATGGGTTTTGGGTGCTGCTTCATGTTCTGCTCTCGGGCACCCACCCGTCCTCGCTGCTCAGCCGGGCTCACAGTCCCCAGACGAGGGAGGTCATGTGTTGGGAAGAAGCATGGTAATGTGGAGAGTTATTGCTGTGGCAGGTGTGAAAAATAAAGATTTAACAGTAAATCTGCAGACAGTAAAATGTGGCCAGACCTACTTGTAGTGGTGAGAAATATTTTATGGTCTGGAACAAAGCCCGGGTAGGCGACTGGTAGCAGCCCATAGCTGGCCTCCCATCCTGACCTCTGTGCAACCCNCAGGTCNTGACAGAGAACCAAGCAGGGTTTTTCATAGTCTGGTGGCTGCATATCATCCTCCTCCTCTTCAGCAGGGAGGTGAGACTCTTCCCAATGTATGAAGACCTGCTGCTCTCTTTACTAGTTACTGCGTGCTTTTATAACCACGGTTGTCTTGTCTGCCGGACTGGGAGGTCTGTACAGTGTTTGGTAGCGGCAACAGGGAGATGGAAGCATCTGACCTGCCTTCCTCTGACTGTGGAGGAAGCGCCTCTCTGATTCACCTCTGCCATTGACTTGGGGAGGGCTGCACAACGATGGCAGTTATTAATGCTGATGGGGCTATTCACACAGAGCGAGGCGTGCACATAAATCTTTTCATGGTCTGAGCGATCTGATGTGTACGGGGTACAACCAGGGCTGCAGGTAGAGGTAATGCCTTTGATTAGCNTNATGAGTGCTTAGGAGAAACTGGCGAGTTCTTGTCCACGNGAGCCTTCTGCTGNGTGCGTGGTGCTGGGCACCGGTATGGGGGTGTTCCTGCGGGAATCGCGGGGAACGAGACCTTGGTGCCTATTTTAATTCTGTCCTTGCAGATACCAGTGTTGGGACTCCAGCACGGGTTCAGTGTGCAGCGATAGTGGAGCTGCCTGGGCTTCGTGTGGGGTGTCGGTTGTGTTCAAAACCACGGTGATTTTAGGTGTGGCCCAAACCCAGCTGCCCAGCAGTTCCCTAAAACTGATCCTCATGGAGCCTGTGTCTGGCACACTCTGCGTCAGGGCAACCCAGCCAAAGTAATGAGGAACTGTAACCTTCTGGTGGCTGCTGTTTGCTGTTGGATTTACGCACAAAATGAAGCCATGTTTCCAGCGGGCTGTGCGGGATTCCCCCCGTTATGCCCTGTTGGGCTGTGTCAGTCCGTAGGACATGGTTAGAGCTCACAGTGAAAAGTAAGAACGGGAAGAGTTAATCTAATCCAGAACAGGGTTACTGTTGGCAAGTCTTTCTAGCCGTGGGCTAGTAAACTTAATCTAGATAGATGCTGTAATGCTCTCATCTGGGAATCCTGCCCTCGACAAATTAATGCACAGACATGGTTGTCTTCTGTGCCAGTGCTCCCCATCTGTCGGGCGGGAGAGCTTGCAGGAGGAGCGGGCCAGGAGGATAACGAGGTGTTGTCGCCACGGTGGGAAGCAGGGGGGCATTTTGGAGCACCAAGACTAACTGGGAAACCTGACAGGAGATAATCTGCATTTCTGCTCTCCCCTCCCGCACTGGCTGTGTCTCTGAGGGTTAATAAGAAAGAAGTGGGTGGTCGTTAGGTATTTTCAGGCACCGACTGAATCGGGCTGTTTGGTGACGGCGAGTGCTTGGGGGCTGTATTTTACACTACGTATACCCTCTTCAGTGAGGTGGTAAGACGCAGCAGATGGACAAGTCCAGGCACCAGAGAGCAAGTTATTGGTGTAAACTGGACAGCAACAACATATTTTTGTACCAGAAGGGCATTTTGCTCTGCCTGACACTGTGAGTCCATCTGCCTCGCCAGGACACGCTCTTACTGGTGTGCAAGGCATCCGGGAGCTTCCAGGAAATTCGTTGTTTGGGTCTTTTGAGTCCTTGGGTGCTGCAAACAAGGAGATCAAAATGTCAGGTTTGATGAGCGTATCTCTAAGGCACTGATTTCCATCCACCAGCTCTGTCGGGGGCTTCACCCAGCTGAGCTCAGACAGATCTCCCCTTGCCCGCTCTGTGGTTGGGAGTTTCCAGCGTCTTTCCTCTTCCCTCTGCTGAGGACTCACTGGTACCTGGACAGGTGTTTTGGAAAGTCAACAAGCAAACACCAGCTACCTCGTCCCGAACATAAATGTAAGGTGGAAACCAAAATGCCTTACATAGGGAGGTCACTGGTGGGAGACCAGAATCGTGCCATCAGTCCCTGCCGTATCCCTACCGGAGATACAACATAAAAGCAGAGCACGCTAGTTTGATGGGTGGTTTCTTTCTCAGGTCAAATGCCCTGTAAGAAGTTTTCAATCCTCAATATTTTTGCAACTAAGACAGAGAGCAAAAATAGCCACTGTGTACAGAGGCAGACAAACATCATTCTGTGCTGTACGTCCCGGGCTTCCCCAAACGTACTCATGTCGTGTTACCTGATGTGAGAGGCACTGTCTGCGGGCTGCGTAGCAAGGAAGAGGAGGGCATGAAGGGCACAGGTCTGGAAGGAGCGTGGCCCTGAGCTACTTCATGTTGGCGATCCTCTGTCTCCATGCAGTGGGTCATTCTGCTAGTTACAGACCTTGTCTCCCGTGTCAGGATAGCTTAGCAGGGAAAGGAACAGCGCTTTGGTGGTGTGCTCCCCAAGGCTTTTTCAATTTCTTTTCTAAATATGGCAAACAAAATCTTAGAGAGCGGTTTCAAGGTTACAAAGGATTTTGAGATGAAATGACAGAGATACAGAACCGGGACAACACCTGGATATTTATTGCCTTCATGTGAAGTTCTCATTTTACAGCTGACATTTTATATACCTTGTAGTATTTTACTACTTATTATATAACTGACTATACATGCTTATTATATCATCTATCATATATACTATTATATTTAATTATTCTATTATTGATCTGCTCCATTTCCAGAGGTGTGAGCATAAATAAGATGTTTTTGGAATATAAGGACAGTACTTACGAAACAGCAGTTCTGTGGGCTAAGCTACATATGATCCCACAGACGGTACCGCCTTGCTGTCAAAATTGGAATTCAAATCTACAGTGTACCTGATGCATGTTTTGGTTCTGTCAAAAGGGATTTACTTAGTTTTGGCCTAAATTTAGCGTAAAAATGACTCCTTTGCCCTCAATGGGAATGTTCTCATTCACTTCACCAGAGCAAAAAAGAAAGCAAAGTGGGTAAAGTGTGTCCTGCACTCAAGGGAGAAAAAAAGAGGAGGGCGTAGACTTTTTACAGCCAGATTTTGCTATGTGAAGCTTTACTTTCTCGAATGTTCAAACTGAACAACCACAAAACTGAGTTAAGCATCAAACAATTTGCCGACACAAAGCCTTGCAGGTTAGCTGGTTCCTGGCTTTTGCAGAAAACAAGCTGCCATACCAAATATTTGTGGCCTTCTGCGATCTGTGTTAGTCTCCTGTTCTGACTGTCCAGAGCAAAGTCAACAAAGTAATCAGTTACAGGAAGAAGTGTGCAAATGATGAAGTTCTTATTACCATTTTTAAAAATACAGATAGATAGATACATATATTCTACGTTTTTTGTTTTTCTGTGTATAGATGTAAACACATATAGAACATTGTTGTCACATTCAATTTGCAGTGCGCTGGAACTCTGTAATGGTGAATGGCAGTAAAAAGGAAAGGGGCAAGAAAGGTTGAAGAGATGTATATAATCATGCTGAAAAAGACTTTTCTAAAGCCCTGAGGCTTCTGCGATGGGATCAACAAATGAAATGCGGTTGTGTATGCGGAGAGGGTGGAATGAGGAGGGAAAAGCATGATTAAAAAGGACAGATCTTTTGTTAGAGGTTACTGATCCACTGGAAAAGAAAGATTAGTTGGAAAAAAAGGTGCCCAGAAGGATGGGGTAGACGAGCACTGCCCTCAACCCCACTCACAGCTGCTGCTCTTTTCAGTTGATTTTTTGAATTTAGTATTCAGGTGTTTCCAGTTGACTCTCATGGATCTGAACCATGCATTTTTCAGTAAATAACTAGATACAGTCATTCCTGGCAACTGCTGTGCATGAATTCCTGCGCTCGCTCTCTGAGCTTGCGCGTTGCATGCTGACTCTGAGCAAGCTGTGGATGCTAAGGGTATATATAGATAATATTTCCTGCACATACACGTGTTGTGTAAATATTTCTAGGTATACTGATATATACACAAAGCTAATTCTTTCTTCTTAATAGGTGAGACAAGATTGATTTAAGCCATATTCTTCCCCTGCTGAGAAAGACTGTCCATTCCGTACCTATATAGCCATGTAGCTGCTGTATAACATGCCTCCGTCCTTAAGAATACTGAAATCTGATAAACACTTCTTAGCACGTCTTTCAGTACAGGGGAATCTGTGTGTGTATATATGAATAATCAAAGTCTGCTTGAAGACATGTCAACTTTCCCAGTTACTGTCACCGAACAGTCCTTATTTGGCACTGATGGCAAAGGAAGCGTGTCTGATAATTGATGGCAGTCAGGATCCCGAGCCAGGGGCTGTGGACCAGCCTCGGGAAGGGAAGTGCGCAGTAATGATCTCAGTTAAGCAGGGGAACCAGGCAGAACTGGCAAAATGAGATTGCAGGCAGAAAGTCAGAGTGATGCAGTCAAATGCTGACAAAATATGTACAAATTGCAAAACTAATAATGAAAATTCATGCTCAAGCTGTCAGAGGACACCAGCCATCCTGCATTACCCCAGGAGTGCAGAACGAGCTGCTAAGGAGGTCACGCTGCTCGCTAGCAGTTGTCTGTTACCCTGCGTCTCGGCTCAATTCTCTAGATGCAGAAATACTTCCCAAGTTCAAATGAGTTCTCAACTTTTGAATTTGCCCTTAGGCCTGTACTGAGTGAAAGGTGGAATTGTGGTGATGGCCCGACAGGGCCGCATATGCCTTGGATTTGCAGTCCTGACGTACTCTTGTTCTATTAAGAAATACAGCCCCAAACAGATCAGCGTCTCCGGAAGCACTCGGGCTTTCGCTGTGCAAACAGTTCAAACCAAATCTATTATCTGTAAGCTTCAGAGGCACTGTGTGCGGGGAGACCGTAGGATGTAGGAGAGCAAATGTAAACAAAGAAAAGGTATTTTAGGCATTTGAATCTCAGTTTCAACATATGTAACTAATAAGTGTTTGAAAATTGCGTGGGGAATTGGAATGCTCCCCTGGTGCGGAAAGCGTCCCTCTCAAAGGGCAGCAGTAAAGCCAGGGTAACCCTAAATGATCCTGTTCTTTTGTAGCTCTTTCTGTAAAGCAGCTTGCTTTTTTCCTTCCCTCTGTCCCACCAGAGCCACCTTCATTAATCCAGACTGAGCAGAGGCTGGTGGCACCTTCCTGCAGCGGTCAGCAGTGAGGGGGGACCTGGTGCACCACCAACGTTCAGCATCAGAAGAGGGAGACTCTCCTGCCTGGTCCATGCGCAGCTGGCAGTGGCAAAACAGGCAGACAGCTTTCCCTGAGAAACGTAGCAGCAGGCAAACAGTTAAACGTGGCTATTTTTGGCGGTAGAGCTAAGAGCAGTCATGGAGGTGGTGTTTTTTTGTTTGTTTGTTTCTGTTTAAGCTGTAAAAGCAGATTGTATTGGGAATTGTGCTGCTTCTGACTATGAAGTTCAGCTACGATGACAATAGAAGAGTAAATGTACCAGCAAATTGTTACCTGAACAGGAGTGCCAAAAGGGACACTTTCACAGGGCCACTATTTTGATAAAATATGACCTTTTAACATTATGACAACCAATGACTAGTTATTAAGGTACACACATAGACAATGTGTGAAGTGTTTCACTTGGAGACAGTTTTCAAAGTTGCCAGAGAGATCTTACTTGTAGATTTGGTGGTGACTTCCCATGAGGTAGAGCCGGGATCAGAGAGCACCGACTCCTGAGGTCCTGAAGGAAAAAGGATGAACATTGATTTTGAGTGCTTTGGCTTTTTCTGCTAGCGCTAGGTCTCCTTAGCGGCATCTCTGTCTCAAAGATATTACTTGTCTAAGGTGGTGAGGGTCAGCACGACTTTCAGAGTAATTGATATGAGTAATAAAGTAATGGAGCACACCACAGGAATGCAACCAAATTCCAGCACCTGGTTTTCTTTCTTTTTTTTTTTTTAATTAATACAGCCAAAAAACAATGTGGAAAGTAATGACTCTGCTGGCAGCGTAAGATCTGAATAAAGGTAGTTCGTCTGTTCTTTCAATTTTCATATGTAAAACTGTAGCTATTCCTGCGACTGACAACCAAAGAAATAGCCGAATGGGATTTAGCCACTATGATGTGCGACAGCTCTTGCTGGGAACGGGAGGGGGTAACTGGGGTCACTGGTGTGGCAGCAGAAGCACTCTGCAGGGAGCGACGTTTCTCTGGTCGAAGCAGCAGCCTTGCGCTCTGGCTGCAGTGTCTGTCCGTGCCTGTCCCCTGTCCCTTTGGCCTGCTACGAGGTGAGTGGGCTTTGTGCACGGGGCCTGTTTCTGTGGGCCATTCCTGGCCAAGGGATTTCCATCTTTGCACGGCAGGCGGAGAGGTGAGAACGCAGGGCTCGAAGCACCGGTATACTCTAGGCTAGTCTCATGATAGTGTTCTTTAATATTTATTTAATGTAATAACTCTTTTCACATGAGAATCCATGAATGTTTTACAATTATTTGGTAACTTAATTTCACGGTGTACCACAATGGAAGTTCATTAGGATCACTTCAGCCATCATCAAAGTGCAGCCTGTCCTGAGAAGGCATTTTTTAGGGATGTAGAACAACTCTGCTGCTGAAAAGCAGAAAGGAAAGGCACCACCTTGTTCAACTGTGTTGCAGAGTGAAGTCGAGCAAATTGTTGTAATTACCCCCACAGAAGTCATAGATATGCATTGACTGTGGCTGTCGGTAGCTTTGATGAACAGTTCACAATACACATTCAAATCAAACCTTTCTTTCTGTGCCTTTCTTGTTTCATTTTGGGACTGTTCTTCCTCTAATAGTTGAATCTTGCATTGCTTGTCACTTAATAATTTGTGTAGATGTATTTGTTGCCTGTTAGCACAGCTACAGAAAAGCTGTCCTGCTCTGTGGGCACAGCTGCAGGTTTTTTCCATTATGATTCTTGCTTCTCCTTTACTCCACTGAGCTCTCAGGTAGGTGCTGTTCCTTGAGCATGCTGTGCAGGATCCAGCCTTAGGTGAAGTCTGTGCTGGTGTGATACAGCGAGGCTGTGCGGTGCGAAGGTTCGGAGTGGTGTTCAAAGCACACCAGAGGAATTATGAGATCCTCGGCTGGCTTCCAGCTTTATGTTAAAGATATCAATTTATCCTCCTTTTCCCTAGGCTAGCTCAAAACTTGTAGCTTTAATAAACACAGGAGCAGTGCTGTTGTGTCTTTAGGCACTTGACATAGGATTCAGGTAGCTCTGTTCAAGCAAGAGTGCCTCGAACACTGTACCAGCCAAGGCAGAAACTGCAAAACAGCGTTTTGTTTATGGGGACCAATATCCACCGCATCCCTCAGTGTGCTAACTCGCCGGTTAGACTGAAAACAATGTTGTGTTGCTGTATTTTGTCAAGCATGTTGGATAGTAACACGAGATTATAGTGACGAAAGAGGTGTCGGGCACAGACTTGGAGGATGGGCAGACGTGCGAGGGGTCTGGGTGGGAGAGGCAGCTGCAGAAAACAGCTGTCAGAACAGAGCAGAGAAAGTTATTTCAGTGGTCAAAGTTCTCTAGTTTGATCATTTGGGCAGCTGTTCCTCTTCCCTGGAAGGTGGCTGCTTCTGTTTCACTGAGTTTTAATAAATTGTAATGGAACCAACCTGATTTAACTTTGAAGTTAGCCCCTCTTTGAGCAGGTGGTTGGACTAGATCATCCCCAGAGGTCCCTTCCAATCTGATTTTTTTACGATTCCATGAAACACATGTTGTTTGTGACTGACTTCTAAACTGTGTGAACGTGCTCATGGATATGTATTTATTTTTTCCTGAATATTTCTACGTGAGACTTAAAGTGGCTTTCTGGAAATGTTTGCACAAGTAAATCCAATCCCAATAATGACTTTTATGGTATGAAGAACAAAAGGGGAAAGGGCAGGGGCAATGAAAAGTTAATCTAGGCGTGCAGACTAATATTTACCGAACAGCTGTTGCAGTGTTTACCCAGCTTTACTAATTACGGGCCAGAACCTGCCCCCGTCCCTGACAGCGAGTGGCTCCGTGTATCCGTGCTGGTCTGGTGGGGTCCCCGGGCAGGGTCCTGCTCCGGAGCCCCGCTGCTGTGGGTTTCACTGGGCTGCCAGGGACGTTTCTCTGAGCTGTCGTCACCGACCAGCACGACATAACGCCTGCTCACCTCTCTCTGGAGGATGCAATCCTCTGTGTGTTTGTGATGCTCTCCTTCAACGGTGACTTGGAGAGGAAACACAAAATTCTGAAAGCTTCAGCACTTGGGACATTTGGAAAATCTGTCCTCGATTATCAAATATGAGCAGTTGGACATGGTGATCTGATCTTGGCTGGGAGTCGGAGTGGGTATGGGAGAGCTGGGTTTGCTCGCCCCTGACAGCCTCACCGGGTGCGTGTGAGCAGGGGTTGGAAGTCTGGCCCGTAGGTGGGAATTTCCATCCTGGAAGGTGAAAGCTGCAGACCCCTGAGACTCAATGTGTTGCACGCCGCGGAGCCCGGGCGCTGGCCGTTCGACCCGTTAGGCTCTGAGTGGATGCATACGTGGATTTCTGTGCCTAGAGCATCGCACAGGGCTTTTATGCTTGTGAATAAATAAATAATAAATAGCAGAGGCGTATGGGAGACCTCACAGCACATCTCCCACTTGATGTTCAAGAAAAAAATTAAAATATTAGAAGATAAAGCTGGCAGGGGACCCCTGCAGGGAAAGCCTCTTTGTCTAATGACCTTTCTAGGTCTATGATAGCAAATACAATAGCCAAACCTCATAAATCATAGTTCAGGAAAACATCCGGAGGGCACGCTTTGACACTGTTTGCATATTCAAATGTCACCCCACTCATGAAAGAAAGACAAAATGTTTTTTTCTCTCAAAAATGTCAGCATAGGCTGGATTAGAAAAGATAATTCAGAAGTACTTCCAGAGAATAATTACCACTGTCACCTACCTGCATTGCAGTTAATGAATGGGAAGAGGGTTTTTTATTAGAAAAAAAATTTATGATTATTAGAGTAATTAATCAGCTGCGTGATGACAGCTTCCCTGAGAAAATAATCTCCAAAGGCCAAGTAGCTACAGCAGGGCATTTTGTTGATAAAGCACCAGAAGCGCAAAACATTCTTCTACTGTTAGATGTGAAAGTGCTTGTCTGGGTGGAATTACATTACGCCCTAAGTACCTATGGATCTACTGCACTTTGTGAGCTAAAAGATTCATTATCTCTTTGGTTAAATGCAAGAAAATTTCATAACCTTCTGGTCTCCCCCAAATAAATAACACTTGCTTTTCTCCACCCTCTTTGTCTGATCTATTTAAGCCTCAGCCCAGGAAAGCAATTAAGGATCTATTTACGTCTGCCGGTCTGTGCGCGCTGCTCGGCTTCCCCGTTCGCACAAGGGGGTTTCTCCATACTGGAAGGCGAAGGTGTAAAGGGGCAAACCTAGAGCCCCTCTCGTCTGGCAGAGAGAACAGAAGTCAGCCGTGGGCACAGACAGGGTAGGAGCTTGCTGAGGACAGGGAGATTTCCAAACCTTAGGAGGGCTGGAGCCCATCCTTCTTGGCTTCTTGCTTTGAGATATGAAGGCAGCAAGCAGAAAAGGAAAAAAAAGAAAAATGGAGAAGAATTTGGCAAAACTGCTGCGCTTCAGCACAGGCGAATTTGAGCTGCTGGCAGTTTGCAGGCAGGCTCCAGTTAGGCACGCTGAGTTTGAGTGCAGCAGCTCCCTCAAGGTCCTGTCTCTCACGAGGACGTGCACAGCAGTGACAGTCCCCAGAGCCCTCCCCTCTCTCCTGTCCCCCCAGCAGAGGTACTGTCCCAGCGCCAGGACCCGGAGGAGAACTGGCCTCCTCGGAGCTGGATGGGAACAGGCAGGAGCCTCCAAGGCGGGAGCTGGCCGGAGTCCCGTGGGCAGGACACCCCGTGCTTAGGGACTTTGCTTTTTACATCAGCATCTGACATGAACGCTGGGAGCAAAGGTGCTGTGAGGAGTTTGGTTGAGTGCTTGCACTTCTCCAGCATGGTTTTAATCTCTGGGTTTACCCCCGGGTCACACCATGCCCTGAAGGATCAGCTTCTTTTCCCGAGCCCCTGCTGCTGATTTTCCCAGTCCCTGCTCTGTCTCATCCCCTGCCCCAGCCCTGCTCCTGCCCCGGTGCTGAGCCCCAGCCTGCTCCCCGTTCCTGCGCCCACCGCTGCTCCCGGTCCCTGCAGGCACCAAGGCTCGGGAGCCCCGAGCGCGTGTGCACTGAGGTGGCTGAAGGTGCTGTGAGGGGCACAGTATGCGGTCACCAGAGACAATCCAGTGCAGGGCTCGCTTAGACCCCCTACACCCTGTGGCAACATCACTTCGTTTCAAGATCACCAGTTGTCCCTGCCTGTTGGAGTAACAAGGGCTGCTCAAGGAGACGAGTGATGCGAGGGCCTGTGCTGACCCTCTCTGCACAGGCAAATTGCACATGCTGCCCGCGGAGTGGCTGGTTAGGTCTGACCTCTGCTGCTCTCCAGTTTCTCTCTTCTCTCCTGGCATATTTTGAGTGGTACCTTCCGCGTCCGATTGACAGCAAGGTGAGGAAGAGCACCCGCGACTCCGAGCGGGGCAGAGCCGATCTGGGGCTCTGGGTAGGTCATGGGTGTTTCTTCCAGCCAGAATGAGTGTGTGCTCACAGCAGACTAAGTACTGCAGAGGATAATGTATGAACAAGTGCCAAAGGCAACAGCTCAGAGATATATTATTTACATATTTATTAGAAATTCAGTACTGCTTGTGAGAGCAAACCACTTCTGACTTCAATTCCAATAAGTAAACAACCCAATGGGCAAATAAAAGGAAAGGGAAACATGCAGTACCACAGTTTACACAAGCTAATACAGTAAAACAAAATATTCTGAACATGAGACTATTTTGCAAGATGCAAAAAAAAAATCCTACCTTTATTCTCCTTCTTGGGTAAGCACTCAGAAAGTAATAATTGCAAAATAATTTAATTATATGTGATATCAGTTGCCTCACAGACTAACAGAAAGATAATTAATCCTTGTTTATCTGAACTACATTGTAGTTCAAACTGCCCTGCAGCAACAAGCATCACTTCTGCTTTATCTGAACTTTTGTTTGCCTTTCTTTCACAATTTTTTTTCTTCTCTGCGTAGTTTAAGGGTGAAAAAATAATAATAGCTGCTAGCTGTTATCCGAGAAGGAGCCCTCTGACCGTGGGAGGAGGGACAAACCCCTGCGTAAGCCCTGCGCCGGGGCTGAGCACGTAGGGCTTGATGCCCAGGGCTCGTGGACTCTGGCAAACCCCCTCAAGAAACGTTTCAGAAGCATCGTAGAGATACAGGGAATGGTAGAGTTTAAAAAAAAAAAAAATCCGAGTAGCTGTTAGATGTCTGGCTGCGTGAGCTCATCCTGCACTTCATCCAGGGGTGCGTCGTGGCCTGGCTTGGCTCTGCGGCCGCGCGGGTGGGAGTGATCCCTGCGCAGGCGAGCCCGGGCTGCTGGGCTGCCTGGACCTGCCCCGCTCCTGGGCTCGGGGTCTCCGGCGGGGAGCCGGGCCTGCTGCTGGGAAGATGAGGGGCTTGGCGGCGCCAGCCCTGGGGTCTTGGTGGTGCTTAGGCTGCGGGGTGTCTCGGCCACTTTGAAAACGGAATTAAGCTGCTTATTTCTGGTAATGGTGAGCAAAGGCGCCTGTGAGGGCCTGCTCTCCACAGCCCCTGTCAGCAGTTTTGACCTGTATTCAGAGATTTTTTAATGTAGACATACTTTTATTGGAAAAAAAAAATTCTTTTTTGGCACAGTGGGAAATTTCATGGAAAATAGCTGTACTTGCCAAAAATGTCAGAATTTTAAAAATTATTTTTAAGTTGTTAAACTCTTTCCCTCCATAAAATAAAAGCTGAGAACCTGAAGTTATTCTGATTTCATCGGTTCTTGTAGGTGAGAAAAAGCAAATCCACTGCCTGACCCATAACCTGTTAGGAAGCAGTTCATATCTGGTTTCTCTTGCTGAGAAAGAGCATTTGATACTAACAGCGGTTCAGGACACAGTGCAAAGATACAGAGGCTTTCAGCGTCTTTTGCAAATGCTTGCTTGAAATATTTCCAGGTAGATAGGGGTTAGGAAATTATCAGGAAGAGGAACAAAGGGTTTGTAAAGGTTATAATAAATGTAAAAATGTTTGGAAGCATTACAGTGCTAAAACCCGTTATTTAAATTCATCAGATGTCACTTTGAAGGAAGCTTTCAGAAACAGTCTTTATATGTATGCTTTTCTAAGGGGAGCTCGTAAGTGATTGTCAAATAAAGAGCACCCCAGGCCGTAGCCCCTACTAAATGTCAGCCCTTCCAGACTAATAACGCCCTGCGGTGTTTCAAAATAGAAAGCGTAATGCAGTAACAAAATGGGACTCCCCCCAGTACGGGAACCCACAGCACTGCTCCTGCAGCACAGCCGTGCAGCCTCCGCGCTCCACAGCCAAGGACATCAGAGCTTCCAGAGAAAAAGCTCCTGAGCTTTGCTTCTGGCAGCCGGATCCGGGCAGAGAAGTGGTTGAAGCTCGTTTGAAAGAGGCACTCGGTGTCAGTGCAGGGCTCTACTGGGACTCCAGCTAACAACCTTTCGGGTATTGGGAAAAATGATTAACAGATGTGTCTTCCCATTTCCCAATATATCTCTTTTGAATTGCAAAGTGGCCTCCTGCTTATTTTGAAGTACAATATGTCCAACCTTCCAGGCACAGCTTATTGCTAATTTCCTATGCCGCTATGAATCTATGATTTATTTAACAAATTTCCACCCAGCAAATAAAACAACATTTGTTCTACCTGGAGGGTAGTTTCCAAATATCACAGCACAGCCAGGCATGGCTGCAACAGTTGGCACAAGAATAGTGGTCAAAATGATGAACGGAGTGTCTCACTTCAGATGGGAAAAAGTAAAGTCACATCAGTAACCCCGCAAAATAAAGCACTGCATCTTCAGCTATGATTCTCCTGGGCAGACACAATCGTCATGAAGCCGTCACGTTTTCAGCTGTATTTGTATCATTTACATATGTTGACTTAGAGTGTAATACCAGATGTTTTCTGTACCAGAATGCTCGCAAAGAGCGAGCTCCAATGACTCAGTGCCGAGTAGAGGTTGAACAGGTTTGAATACAACAAAACGACCTTGAATTTTCATCTGAGCTTCACATCAGAAAAAGACCTAATGTAACTATATTTTTCCCACCTAAATTTGAAAAATCTGTTTCTTTGGAAGGGTTATTTATTTACTCCGTGTCTCCAGTGCAGAATATAAATGCCCAAATCCTTAGCTGTTATGGACTTTCAGGCTTTCCTCTTAAATTCCTGGCTGCGGAGTTCTCCGGAGTTGCAGACCAGTTTGTGCTCTGGGTGCAGCACTGGTGCCAGCGCTGGGCGTGGGGCTGGACCCTCGCGGAGGTGACGGCCTAATGGGTCATGCAATGGGAGAGCTGTGTGCGGGGCTGGGAGCGGTGTGCTGCCTTTGGATCTGCGTTATTGCCACTACTACAGACAACTGAGTAGAAAATTCCATGCCATGATTTGATAATTAAAAATGTCAATTAATTGATTTGAGTTACGGGATTGACTAGTAAGTATAAATTAGGAACTAATTTAGGCCCAGCGTAGAGCTTGGCATACATGAGAGTGTCAGACGGCCCCAGCCAGGTGTGGCTGTCTCCAAGATTTTGCAGCTTTTTCAGGGTGTGTTTGGAGGGCAGCGTGGGTGCAGCTGGACGTGGGGTGCGCAGCAGCCTGCACAGCTGCAGACCCTCCTGTCTTTTCTCTTTGATAAGAAGTAGGAATCGCTGGGGATGAAAGTGATGCGGAAGGGTAGAACATGACTTTCTTTTCCAGTTAAGTTCACCTGCTGTATTTTGAGATGTCACAGTGGGTAATAAAATATATTTCCTATATTCAGAGCTGAAGAAAGAAGCTTCCCCAAAATAAACACAACTGAAAGGAATTTTCTTTGGTTTTTTATTTACTTTGGGTTATTAAAGTGACAAGTCTGTGCTATCCATGCAGTGCAGGGGATTATCAGGCTCCAAGGATGGAGCTCCGACCCCAGTGGGTGCTTAACTTCCACAACACAACAAATACATTTCTCTCGCTCTGCATCTCTCCTGTTTGCTTTGTGGCAGGCAGCCCTGCCGGGCAGGCTGAAAGCGTGGAGTCATGGCGGTGATTTCTGAATGACATCTGAAGAACTGAAATATTTCTCCCTGCCCAGGGATTAAAAAGGAGCTTGCCAAGAAAATAGTCAGTCATTGCTGCTTACAGGATTTTTTCTTTTTTCCTTTACATCATATTTTAAATTTATAAAATATTTAGCTTAGGCAAATGTAGTCAAATCATAATAGACTTCTCACACTTGCAGGGAAAAGAGGTTGATTGTTTACTCTCTCCTGTGTAAATCACTGACACAAAAAGTAAGAAAACATATATCCTCCTCTGCTCTTCCTGACAATCCTCTTCACAGTCAGCATGAAAGGCTTTTAATGGAATAGATTGGAGGATGCTTGTGATGGGAGAACACAATGAAACTGTAGTGGAACTCCATCCCTTCAGGGGAGCTGCATCAGCATCTTCACGCGCCGGGACATCGCCGTGGCGGGGTGCCCGCTGCTGACGTGTGAACACGCTCTCTCCATCGCCCTTGTGCGGCTGAAATTACTTTGCAGAGCTTCATCTCTTTGCCCTTCCTTCATCATCAGCTTTGTCGCTGATTACGTGAAGAATGGAACAGATGATGCAAGTCAAGTCATTCATGTCCATGGTATCAGGCATTCGTTATTGTTTGATTGTGCGCACAGAAGGATTATGCGCCGTATTTGCAAGAGAATGATGGGGAGATCAGTCAGTCTCAGGAGAATTAAATGCGTGTTGCAGGGCGTAAACCATGTACTGGTCTTACAGAAACTTTTGCTTCCTGAACTGGGTCTTGGTGCTCAGGAGAAGCGGCGGCTGGGGGACATGGGCTTTGTTGGTGGCACTTTGCTCCCTCGACGGAGATGTCCTGCAAGAGGACGGTTCACCGCCTGTCGCGCTTTGGGACGTGGGGCCGTCTTGCCAAAATCAGAAGTGAAACACCCCATCCAGAGCTAAACAGCTGCTAAAAAGCTCCTCGATGTTGACATCTTTCTCTTCCTGCTGCTCTACAGCTGCCTTAAACTTAGAGCAGGCGTCAGTGAGCTCTGCACCCAGAGCTCGGCAGCCCCGTGTGATTCCTTGGGAAGTAACTGGATCTTAAACCGAGTGATCCTGAACCGTCAGCGCAGCGGCTGTTTTCAGAAAACTTGTCTGGTTTGTGACAGACGATCATACGATGACACGCATCGCAGCGCAAGCAAAGCTTTCTGTTTATAAAATAGTCAATAATATTTGTGAAGAATTATTTTTTTCCCAAGGACACCTTTCATTTCAGTCTCTGAGGGAGCTGGGGATAAATTGTTCCTTACCATCAGCAGCTGACCTCTCTGCTTGTTGAAAATGTGGGCGTCTTCTGAACAAAAAAACACCATTTGCTAAATGAAGCAAAACACCATAATAGGTTTAATGATGTAGATTTATCTCCTAACAGTTGTTTTGAGATCACAACAAATCATTAAAATCATTAACTCTCCAAGCTAAATTAGATTACAGATCTTGGAGAATGTCTGGCCACTGCATTTGCAGAACAGTGCCTCTTCCTGCCTGCGCGACTCATTAATTCTGCTCAGATTCCTCTGCAAACAATGAACCGATTCAACATATTCCAAGTCAGATGAAACAAAAAAAGCCAACATCTTTGTGTGTGTGCATGTTTTGTTTCTTCTTCCAGACTAGTTCCATTACCGGAAAATATTTTCTTGGTATGGCCAGAACGGGCTGTGTCTCTTGGTGGGGAGCGCTGTCTCCGGTGCAGTCCTGTGTCTCTCGGCTGCACGCGCCGGTCTGAAAGCCAGGGCAGGGACTACACAGTGTACGCAAGGTACGCTGAAAGTCACAGCAAGCCTTGCGTAGAAGGCCATTTATATTGCAGCTCTCAATGGCAGCGTTGCTGCCTTGAGCGTAAGATCAGCGAATGAGTGTGGAGGGTTTGGGAAGCCCACGGCTGAGACTGCCGTGAGAGCTGATGGCTCGGCACCAGCTCTTCCTGCAGGAGCCGAACTAGAGCGAAAGAAATCCTGTGTTAGATGCTATCCTGCCTTCACAGGAATATGCAGCTCCTGGTAGCTTCCTTCTCCAGGACCCGAGTCCTTGCCTTGCTCTTTGCAGAGGCTGTGCTGCTGCGGCCGTGGTGGGCAGGAGGAGCGCTGGCTCGGACGGTGTGCTGCGTCCCGCGGGCGCAGGAGGAGCACGGCCAGGGTTTTGTTCTCATGATTCATCTTTCTGTTTATTCAAGTTTTCTCTCTCCTCCCACTTCTACAATGGATTCAGCTATAAAAGGCAGTGTTTGCATTTCAAAAGAAGGAATGGCTGGAAACTCGACATATTTATGCTAGTGTTTTGCTGCTCTTGTGCGAGTACGGAGAAGGTTGCTCTGAACACCAGGGTGGTGTCAGGCTGCCTGCATAGAGAAGAGAATGAAGTTTTTGTCCCAAATAGTTTATAATCTGTTTTTAGCGGCGATTGTACGAAGCTGCCTGCCTCCTTGCCCAGCTGACCGGCGTGCCAGGAACGCGCATTCGGCCCTTGCCCACAGGCACCGGGGAGGTGGTGGTGCTTAGGGCCAGGGAGGGAGCAGAGCGGGCTGTCCTGCTGCTCACAGGAGCTTTCTTCGTTCGGAGACCTGCTTTGCTTATTTGTCTGTGAGCTTCCTTCGGTGTCCTAAAGACGGTGTGGGAAGCTGAGCATCCATTTATGTCTTTCTGGAGCCATTTTTAGTAGCTAGATCTTTTTTCTCGCGTTTTAGAACGGATTGCTTATCCTCCATACATCTTGATGCTTATTTTCTCCTTCCCCCCCTCCTCTGCAGTTCTCCACTTGCCTTCTGACAGTTTAATCTTTGATTCCATATAACCCTTGGCAGATTTCACCCTTACTGCCACCATGTTTCACTGCAAAGAGTTTCACACTTATTAGAAAGGGTTAATTTGGGAAATGTGAAAAAAAAAAAAGAAGAAAACAAACCAAAGAGGAGAAGCGTGGATTCTTTTAGTAGAGTAGAAGGGGAGTTTGTTTAAAGTGAAAGGAACTTTCCTGAGCACTCAGCAAGCTCAGATGTCCAAGAAGGTCTGGGTCAGAGCTGACCTGATGGAGGGGGAGGGTTTGAAAAGGCCTTTGCTGTGCCCAGAGCCCGGGGTGGAGCAGGACGAAGGATGTAGGACGATGGTGGGAGCAGTGCTGCAGCGAGTGGCACCTGCAGGGGTGCCTGGCTGGGGACCCCACCAGCGTGCCTGGTTCCGGAGAGCATTACCCAGCAGCCAAGCCCATGTTCAGAGCAAAACTTTGGGGCTCCAAAAGGTCATAATAAAAAGCCTTTGCAAAAGGCTAGGAGTTTTGGAAAGGGATTAAATGGTAATATAATTTTCTTCCATCTCTCTGCCCCGTGAGGTACTTAATGGCTGCCATTCCCGTAAGAACTGAGCACTTCCCAGATCTCCTTTTGGCACCAGTTTTATGCCAACACTTCAAGCACAGAGCGTGCATCTCTCACACCACCACAGCAATGGTTTCTCCTTTCTTTGCTGGTCATGGAGTAAGGTAATAAATGTGATGTGAATTTCAGAAGAGCCCAGAGCTGCGGTGGCACTTGTGCCTCTCTGGTCTGCCAGATGGTCTCTGGCCACCATCCCTCATTGACTGCTTGCCTGTGTGGAGTGTCAAAGGGTGACTGGGGCTCCAGCCCACTGATCTGAAGGGGCAGGGAGCTCTCCTCGCAGCGTTGC